>Ga0070675_100000295_pt1 | contig 33300 bp, 23 predicted proteins | sample KBSM43metaG_FD_65343 | JGI IMG/M metagenome (GOLD analysis project Ga0070675, IMG submission 65343) | Miscanthus rhizosphere microbial communities from Kellogg Biological Station, Michigan, USA - KBS M4-3 metaG | ecosystem: Host-associated > Plants > Roots > Rhizosphere > Soil ... | reverse complement strand
GTCGCGACGAGCACGATCGCGGCGCCCACCACGAAAGGACGGGCACCAAAGTCCGGCACAATCGGGATTGAGCCGCTGGACAGACGAATCAGACCGGCCACCACCGCCAGCCCCGCGACAAGGCCGATCACGGCCATGCGAGACGTCTCGACCAGCATCCCCCGCACGATTTGCCAGGCGCTGGCACCGAGCGCCATCCGAACGCCGAACTCCTTTCTCCGCTGTGCCACCAGGAACGAGACGACGGCGTGCGTCCCGGAGTACGCGAACAGCAGGCCGACGATGCCGAGTATCGACGCGGCCGTCGAGAGCGCTCGAAACACCCAGGCCGCGGCACCAACCAGCGTTCGCATCGGGAACTGCTGAAACGACGTGTCTGGCGCGACCTCCTTCACGGCGGTCATGACTGCCGACCGCAGACCCCGGTCGTCATTGGCGCGCGCCTTGACGAGCAGCGACATGTCCGTGAGAGACCGCAGGTGTGTCGGCAAATAGACACACGTGGGATCGATCCCCTCGACGATCGTGCCGGTGGCCACGTCCTCCGTTACGCCGATGACGCGAACGCCGCCACGCGGCGGCTGCCGGCCGGGACGTCCGGCCGGAATCGACCCAAAGTCGAGCGTCTGTCCGATCGGGTCGAGCCCCGGCCACAACGCCGCCGCCGTGGCTTCGCTGACCATCGCCACTGCGGCTTCCGCCTCGGCTTCAGAGGGCGTGAACATGCGCCCGCGCACGATCTGAATATCGAACATCCTGAAGTACTCGGGCGACACGGCCGTGTAGCCGGCACTCAACGCGATGCTGGTCGTCGCGGCCGTCACTCGGGCTGTCGGCAACACTCCATTCATCAGCGGAGGTTTCCACGTCACGGCGACATCCTCGACCGCGGCCTCGGAGGTGAGGCGTGCCGCGAGCGCGGCTCGCACCTTTGGATCGACGCGAATCAGCGACACGCGCTCGTAGTTGAGATTGAGCTGGGGATTGGCGAGACGCGACGACTCATCGAGCAGTCCTACGGCTCCGACGAGGAACAGGGCGCACACCCCGATCTGCAAGGCCACCAGTCCCGATCGCAGGCGCGATCCACGCGCGTCGGTAGTCCCCTCCCCGCGCGACACCTGTGCCAGCCGCATGCCCACGAGGCGCCCGGCGGGTGCGAGTGTGATGAGCACCGCTGACAGGACAGCCGCCGCGGCGAGAAACGTCAGCACGCGCCAGTCGGGATCGAGCGGAACCAGGATGTTGTCGAGCGGCACCACGCTCACAGGCCAGGTCGCGAGGATGACCGCGGGAAACGCGCGAGCCGTGACCATGGTAAGGGCGAGGCCGGCCGCGGCCGCTGGAACCGCGAGCACCAGGCTCTCCACAATCAACTGACGCACCACACGCCACCGGCTGGCACCGAGCGCCAGGCGCACGGCGACTTCCGGCTGTCGTGCGAGCGCGCGTGCCAGCATCAGGTTCGTGACGTTCGCCGAGGCGACCAGGAGCACGAGGCCGAACGCCGACATGATGAACGCGAACAGGGTCAGCGTCGCCCCGTCGAGGGTGAGGCGTGTGGCGAGCGAGTCCACGCGTACCGCGACCGGCGCCGCATCGGACGTCGACGGATACCGCTGACGCAGCCACACGTCGAACCACGCGCGCACCGATGCTGCGGTCGCGTCCTGCCGCAGGCGCCCGACGACGGCAAGCGACGGGGCGTCTGGCTGGGACCACGGATCGGTACCCGGAAACGCGCCCGCCATCGTCAGTGGTGCCCAGAAACCCACCAGCTCCTGACCGGCCAGATGGGAATTCGGCTCCGTGACGCCGACGACCTCGAAGCGTTGACGTCCGAGCGAGACTTGTCGGCCGACGATCGCGGGATCCGAGCCGTACCGGGACCGCCATGTCTGGTGTGAGAGCACCACGACCGCTCTTGCGCCGCGCGCTGCCGAGTCACCCGGCCTCAGCAATCGCCCGAGGGCCGGCCGCGCGCCGAGCAGCTCGAAATAGTTGCCGGTCACCAGCAGTCCGAGCGTGGAGACAGAGTCCTGCATGAACGAGACGTCGTGCGCGGCGGCCACGCCGGCAAAGCGGCGGGCCTCCGGTTGCAGCGCCTCATAGTCCGTCAGGGAGAATCGCTGGCGGCGCGTGGTCTCGGTGTCCCAACTCAGCGAGTACAACGCATGCGGGTCGGGCAGGTCGATGGGCTTGAGGAGGTAGGCGTTGAGAATGGTGAAGGCGGAGCCCAACAGACCCAGGCCAAGCCCCATGGTGGCCGCAACCGTCGCAGCGAAGAGTGGCGCTCGCCGGAGTGCCCGCACCGCGTAGCGGATGTCTTGAAAGAGCGAGTCGACCCCCACGCAGGCTCCCCGATCGCGGTGGCCGCTCATGGCCACACGAACGCTTACGTAAATGCCAGGAGCCTGGTTCCGCCCACCAATAGCGTCATGCCTCGCGGTCTCAGCGGTGTTCGCGGGGTTTCCAGGTCGCGTCGAAGCGATCCGGCAGCCCGCTGTCGGAGCTGATGAAGCGCCGGCTGATGAGCCACTTCCCCTTGACCTTGCGCAGCTCGGTGTATTCCCGGCCCTGCTCGTACACGCCAGGAGGCTTGCCGACGCCTTCGTTCGTGACGCCGGTCCATATGAGATGCGCGGTGGCCACGTCGCCTTGCACGTTGATGATCGGATTCGTCAGCAACATGTTGCCGCGGCGATATTGCGCCTGTGCCGCCGGCGATTGCGCGCCCGCGGGCCGCGTGTACAGCTTGGCGATTTCCACGTGGCCCTTGGCCACCACTCCGTCCACGTCGAGCACGGCATCCTCGGTGAAGTACTCAGCCAGCTCGTGCGCCTTGCCCACGGACAGGTCGTAGTAATAGCGCGTGATGAAATCCTCGATCTGAATGCGATCGAGCAGCGTTTCCATCGTGACTGGCCGGTCTTCCAGGATCTGTTTCTGCGCCATCACCGGACCTGCCAGCAGCAACACACCGAGGGCGAACGCGGCGGCACGTGCGAAACCAACACTGAGTCGGGCCATGCAACACTCCTTGATGACGGCGGTCGAGAGAGCATAGCGCTGCGCAGGCGGCCCGCCAAACGCTAGAATCCCGCAATGCGCCAGATCGTGACCGCCTTCGCCGTCCTGTTCGCCATCCTCACGGCCCCCGGCGCGCTCGCCCAGCAAGCCGCCGACACGATCGTGACGCGCGGCAGGATCCTCACTGTCGACGCGGCCTTCCGCACCGTCGAAGCGCTGGCCATCACCAACGGCCGCATCGTCGCCACCGGCACGAGCGCGGAGATCGCGCGCTACGCGGGCACGAACACGAGGGTGATCGATGTCGCCGGCGCCACCGTCATCCCCGGCCTCATCGACAACCACGTCCACTTCACGCGCGGCGTCGACACCTGGCACCAGCAGGCCCGGTTCGAAGGCGTCGACTCGCGCCGCGACGCGCTGCGGATCCTCGCGGCCAAGGCGGCGAGCCTCAAGCCCGGCGACTGGATCATGGTGCAGGGGGGCTGGACGCCGCGGCAGTTCGCCGATGCGCCCGGTGGCTTCACCCTCGAGGAGCTCGACGGCGCCGCGCCGAAGAATCCACTGTTCGTGCAGGAGGGGTACAGCGCCGTCTACGCGAACAGCCTGGCGCTCAAAGCGGTCGGACTGAACCCGGCGGACGGCGCGCGTCGCAACGCGCAGGGTCTCGTGTCGTTCCAGCCGCCGTATGCGCTGTACGACGCGATGCCCCGGACCTCGGCCGCGCAGCGCGAGCAGAACCTCACGGATTTCATGCGCGAGCTCAACGCGACCGGCCTCACGGGCGTCTACAGCCTGGGGCAATCGGACTTCCTGGCCGCACGCGCAGCCAAGGGTCCGCTGCCGGTCCGGCTGTGGGAGACGCTGAACTTCAACGCGGCCGATCCGGCGTCCGCGGCCAAAGCCGCGGAGCTCATCGCGCGCACGCGCGCGAACCAGTTCGATGGCCAGCACGGGATCTTCGGCCTGGGCGAGGTGCTCTACGGGCCGTTCTTCGATCTCGCGCCTCGGAAGGACCCCTGGCCCGCCGCGATCATGAGCGAGTACGGCAAGCTCGCGACGGCGGCGGCACGCGCCGGCTGGCATGTCCACCAGCACGTCATCAACAACAACGCCGTCACCGATCTGCTCGACACCCTGGAGCAGGTCAACCGGACGCAGCCGCTCACAGGCCTGCGCTGGACGATCGGACACATCTACGACATCTCACCGGCCAACATCGCGCGCGCGAAAGCGCTGGGCATCACGCTCGGCGTCCACGGCGCCGCGATGCAGGCCGCTGCGCGCATGCCGCTGCGCCAGATCGCCGACAGCGGCATCGTGTTCGGCCTGGGCACCGACGCGACCATCGTCTCGCATTACAGTCCGTTCGTGACGCTCGGATGGGTCGTCAGCGGCCTCGACGTCGGCGGCAACAAGGTGCTCGACCAGACGCTCACGCGCGAGGAGGCCCTGATCGCGCACACACGCTCGAACGCCTACCTGTTCTTCCAGGAGAAGACGCTCGGCTCCATCGAGGCCGGCAAGCAGGCGGATCTGGTCGTGCTCGACCGGGACTACATGACCGTGCCGGCGGCCGAGATCAGGCGCATCAAGCCGAGGATGACGATGGTCGGCGGGCGGGTGGTGTTCGAAGAAAGGCAGCGCTAGTGGCCACAGCTCGGGGTGACGATGCATGTCTCGATCCCTCGCAGGCGCCAGGGGCGCATTAACCCAGCAAGCGCCCGTTGACATGCCGTTTACGTTGGCTGAATATCCACGGGCACGCGGGGACCGGTCCAATAGAGGGGTGACAGAAACATGCGCCTGATCCTGAAGATTGCCGTTGTTGCCTTGCTCGTCCTCCTTCCACGTGCCGCGTTCGCGCAGGCCGTGATCGCTGGCGTCGTGAAGGATGCGTCGGGGGCCATCCTGCCCGGCGTGACAGTCGAGACCACGAGCCCGGCGCTGATTGAAAAGGTGCGTAGCGCCGTCACCGACAGCACCGGCCAGTACCGTATCGAGAATCTCCGGCCAGGAACTTACACCGTCACGTTCTCTCTTGGCGGGTTCAGCTCGTATCGGCGCGAAGGCATCGAGTTGACGGGGTCGTTCACGGCCACGGTGGACGCCGAGATGAAAGTCGGCGCGCTGGCGGAGACCGTCACCGTGACCGGCGCGTCGCCGATCGTCGACGTGCAGAGCGCCCGGCGCGAGATGACGATTGATAACGACGTCATCCGGTCCATCCCCAACCAACGTAATTACGGCTCGATGGTGGCGATGGTCCCGGGCGTGCTCACCAACATCAACGATCCAGCCGCAGGCACCGTGACGACGCAGTTTCCGATTCATGGCGGGCGCGCGAACGAGAGCCGGATGTGGGTGGATGGTCTGAACGTCGGCAACCCTCCAGGCGGCGGACAGCCGCCGACCTACGTTGCTGATATCGGCAACGCGCAGGAAATCGCGTTCACGACGTCCGGGGGACTCGGTGAGTCCGAAACCGCCGGCCTCGTGATGAACGTCGTCCCGAAGACGGGTGGCAACGAGGTCCATGGGGCGGCGTTCTACAGCGGCACGACGACCGGACTGCAGGCCGACAACGGATCTGGCGTGCCGAAGCTGAACGACGTGTACGACCTGAATCTCTCGGTCGGCGGCCCGATCATGCGGGACAAAGTGTGGTACTTCGTCAACGGGCGCACGCAGGCCGCCACGCGTTACATTCCGGGCATCTTCTACAACAACAACGCTGGCGACGGGACGAAGTGGCTCTATAGCCCGGATACCAGCCGGCCGCAGTTCACCGATCGCAAGTGGGAGAACATCAGCGGCCGTGTGACCTGGCAGGCCACGGCGAAGCACAAGATCGGCGGCTTCTGGGATGAGCAGGTGGTGTGCCGGTCGTGCGAGGGCACGACCTACGGCATCACCGATCCTGCCCGCATGTCTCCGGAAGCGGGAGGTCTCAGTCAGTACAAGCCGCTTCGCGTGACACAGCTCACATGGTCGTCCCCCACTTCGAACCGCCTCCTGCTCGAAGCGGGTCTCGGAACGACGTATTACGGGTGGGGCAACTTCGAACGCGATCCCAACCCCACGCGAAACCTCGTCCGCGTGCAGGAGCAGTGTGCCGGCGTCCCCGCCCAGGGCATCGTCGGCTGCCCGGGCAACGGCGGCATCCCGGGACTCTTCTACCGTTCGCAGGACTTCGCCGACAACTACACCGGGGCCTATGCGTGGCGCGCCTCGGCGTCGTACATCACGGGCGCGCACAGCGTGAAGATCGGTTACCAGGGCTCGTACTTCACGGACGACCGCACCTGGTTCACGAACGATCAGAACCTCACGTATCGCCTGAACAACGGCGTGCCCAATCAGTTGTCGCAGTCGATCTCGCCGTGGGTGAACAACGCGCGCGCGGGATGGACGGCCTTCTACGCGCAGGAGCAATGGACGCTCGGACGGGTGACGCTGCAGGGCGCGCTGCGCTACGACCGTGCCGGCAGTTCGTTCCCTGAACAACAGATTGGACCGACACGATTCCTGCCGACGCCGTTCATCTTCCCGGCGACCAAGGGGGTGGACGCCTACAACGACATCACCCCGAGAGTGGGGATGGCGTGGGACGTGTTCGGCAACGGACGCACGGCGCTCAAGGCGAGCATGGGCAAATACCTCGAAGGCGTCGGCACGTCGGGCAACTACGCCGGCGCCAATCCGACGAGCCGCATGCCGGTGACCGGCGGCGTGTTCGCAACCGGGAGCGTCACGCGCAGCTGGACGGATACCGACGGCGACTTCGTCCCGGATTGCGATCTACTGAACAACGCGGCCAATTCGGTTGGCGGCGACATCTGCGGCGCGGTCTCGAACGCACGCTTCGGCCAGAACGTGCTGACGAACAGCTTCGATCCGGATCTGTTGAAGGGTTGGGGCGTGCGACCGTCCGACTGGGGAATCAACGTGGCCGTGCAGCAGCAGATTCTGCCGCGCGCGTCCGTCGAAATCGCGTATTCCCGCCGATCGTTCAAGGGGTTCACGGTCACCGACAACCTCGCAACGACGGCTGCCGACTACCAGACCTTCAGCATCACTGCGCCGTCTGACCCGCGGCTCCCGGACGGCGGCGGGTATGTGATCAGCAACCTGAAGGACGTCAATCCGGCCCTCTTCGGCACGATTAACAACCTGCTGATCGATTCGAAGGGCTTCGGCGACTGGTACTCGTACTTCAACGGCTTCGACTTCACGGTGAGCGTGCGCATGCCCAACGGCCTGAACTTCCAGGGTGGCACGAGCACGGGCGAGAACGTCGCCGACAACTGTGACGTGCGTGACAGCCTGCCAGAGCTGAACTCCGCCATCGGCCCGGGTCTCGTGGGATCGACGGTCAGCCAGACGAGCCCCTACTGCCACGTCGACTACGGCTGGCTGACGCAGTTCCGCGGACTGGCCAGCTACACGATCCCGAAGGTCGACGTGCAGGTCAGCGGCGTGATGCAGAGCAAGCCGGGACCACTGCTGGCCGCGAACTACGCCGTACCCGCCGCCCAAATCACCCAGGCGCTCGGCCATCCGCAGGCAGGGGGTGGCGCGAACCTGACAATCAACCTGGTCGAGCCCGGCTCGATGTATGGGAATCGCGTCAACCAGCTCGATTTCCGTGTGGCCAAGATCCTGAGGTTCGGCAGCACGAAAACGATGGTCGGTCTGGATCTCTATAACGCGCTGAACTCCGGTGCCATCCTCAGCTACAACAACGCGTTCGTGCCTGGCGGCACATGGCTGCAGCCGATCTCCATCCTGACTGGACGCATGGCCAAGATCAGCGCGGAGTTCACGTTCTAGAAGCGTGGTGCCTGTCCTCCCTACGCCGGCCGCGGTCGTGGCCCCGAGCGTGCCGTGAGCGCGGCACGCTACGTCGCCCTCGTCGGCGCTGCTGCGTCGCTCGGGGCAGTTTTCCTGCTCTTCGAACCCGACCCGGGGCTCCTGCGCGGCGAAGGACCGATGTTCCCGGTGCTCGCGAGCGACGAACGTGAGATCGTCCTCGCGGGCGACGTGATGCTCGCGCGGGACGTGGCCGACTCGCTCCGCCGCAGGAGCCGCCGGTTCAGCTATCCGTTCGACGCCGTGCGTGAGGTCATCGCGCGCGCCGACATCGCATTCGCGAATCTCGAGTCGCAGATCTCGGGACGCGGCCAGCCTGTCTCGCCGACGAAGATCGCGTTCAACGCACCGCCCGAGGCCGCGGACGGCCTCCGTGCTTCAGGGCTCGACGTGGTCTCGGTCGCCAACAACCACACCCTGGATTTCGGGCCGGTGGCGCTCGCCGACAGCGAGGCCCTGCTCGCGAAAGCCGGCCTGCTGTCCCTCGGCCTCAGCACCAACGACGCGCCGCAGGAGCCGGTCGTTGTCGACGCGCGCGGTGTCTCCGTCGGGTTCCTGGGCTACTGCGATCCACGCCGGCCGAGCGCCTGCCACTCGTCATTCCGTAAGTTCGCGCGCGGACCCGCCCGCAGCACGGACGACGCGCTCGCCCGCGACATCGCCGCGCTGCGCCCGCGCGTCGACGTCCTGGTCGTGTCCCTGCATTGGGGCACGGAGAAGCGGCTCGAGCCCGCCGCCAACCAACGCGCTCTGGCGCACCACATCATCGATCTCGGCGCCGACATCGTTGCGGGGCACCACCCGCACGTGCAACAGGAACCCGAGATCTACAAGCGCGGCGTCATCCTCTACAGCATGGGAAACTTCGTCTTCGATTCCGACAGCTCGGACGAGCTGCGCGACTCGCGGCTGTATCGAATCGTCGTCGCGACCGACGGAGTGCGCGCCCTCTCCTACCTTCCTCTGGAGATCGCGCGTGGCGATTGGCAGCCGCGTCCCACGCAACGAACGTTCGTGGTGCTGCACGAGCCGCCATCCTGATTCGCATCAACTCATGGGTGCCCGAACCAGCGCTGACGCCGGCTCGATCCGAACTGCGCTTTCTCGGCGACGAGCGCTTCGGACGCGCCGTGATGAATGCCCTTCGGCTTCGGTCCACTGAGGAAATCAACTTCCACCTTGCCGACTTCGTGGTTGCCGAACTCGATGTAGCAGACACCCTGACCGGTGTAGCCTTCCGGCACCGGGCCGCCGCGGAGCTGCGCCAGGATTGACGCGGCGACGACCCGCGCCGCGCCTTCGGCGAACACCCCGGCCTTTGCCGTGCCTACGCCGTTGACGTCGCCGACGGCATAGACGCCGGGGAAGGCCGTCTCGAGCGTCCGCTTGTTCACCGGCACCCAGTCGTGCGGATGCGCGGCGAGGCCCGATTCGACGACGACCTGCGGCACACGATGGACCGGCACGCCGAGAAACACGTCGTACGGCAGCTCGGTGCCGTCACTCAGCACCGCCACGTGTCGCGCCGGATCGAGCGCCTTTACGAGCGCGTCCTTGACGAACCTGATGTCGCGCTCCGCGAACGCTTTCAGCAGCGCCGTCGACGTTTCCGGGGATGGCGGAATCGGCACGCCGAAGGGCATCACCAGGGTGATGGTGATGGCGTCCCGCCGGCCGCGCGTCGCGAGGTAGTCGTGCAGCAGCAGCGCCGCTTCGCTTGGCGCCGGTGGACACTTGAACGACTTGCCGCAGACGCCAACGATGGCGTGGCCCTTGGCGAATGCTGGCAGAATATCGCGCACTCGCGTGGCGCCGGCCACGGTATAGAACTCATTGGCGTTGACCAGCCCCGGCGTCGCCGCGACGTCGTAGTCGGCGCCAAGCGCGACGATGAGGATGTCCGACTCGAAGGTGCCGGCATCCGTGACCACGCGCCTGGCCGCCGGATCGATCGAACGCACGATGGACTGAACGAATCGCACACCCGGCTTGAGGATGTCGCGATACGGGTGATGGATGGCGGCCGGCGTTGCGTGGCCGAACATCACGTCGAGCTTGGAGAAACCGAACACGAACGCATCGCTCTTGTCGACGAGTGTGACGTCGATCGCGTCTCCGAGCGCCTCCGAAAGAATCGTCGTCAGCTCGAGGCCGCCGAATCCGGCGCCAAGCACCACCACCCGTGTTTTGGACATCCGGGATCCTGCTCGACGCCCAGCCGCTAGAAACGGAAGCTCATTCCTCCGCCAAGCCGCATCACGTCGCGGTCGTTCGAGAGGCGGAAGTATCGCACGTCGACGTCTGCCCAGAACTGGCCGGCCACGCGTGCGCTTGCGCCGGCCCCCGCGTTGAACGCATAGCCGGTGCGCGAGACCGACTCGTCGATCGCCGGCGTGAATGCCGTCGCGTCGAGCCTGAACGCCTGGTCGGTGTTGTTGATACCAAGCCCGCCGGCAACGTACGGGCGGAAGCGCTCGGTCTGCGCCGGGAGTTCATAGCGGATGCCCAGGGTGCTCACCATCGTGGAACCGTCGGTGGACGCCCGCAGTCGGCCGATGTCGATGGGCCAGTTGGGGACGTTCGGCAGGATGGGGCGCCCGATGCCGCCGGGAAGGCCTACGCCGACGGTTCCTGCCCGGCGCCGGACCAGGTCGGCGAGCCCGCCCGCGTTCGCAAAGCGGCCGTCGAGCTCGAACGTCCTGTCGCGGAAGCCGCCGGCCGCCGCGTCGATCCAGGTGAGATCACCTTCGAACCAGAAGTTTCTCGAAAAGCGGTAACCGAATGTTCCTCCGAGCGCCAGTTCCGCATCGCCCCCCACGGTTGCCACGGCTGGTGCGAACGAGACACGGAATCGTTGGTCCTGAGCCTGGGCCACGACGGGAGCAAAGAGTGTGTATAGGGTCAGCGCCATCAGGGCCGCCGCTATCTTGATTGTCGACATCACGTCTCCTGAATGTGCGGCGGAGAGGACACCGCGCACGATAGCCACGGGTTTTCTGTCCGTCGCAGGAGACGGATTGATCGGGCTGTACACCCCTCTAGCAAGCGTCATACCGCGCGCCTGACCCCCTCTCGAATGTGGCAGGCAACCATGACAGTGTCGTGAAGTAAGGCGGGTTCCGCCCCGTTGTAAACAGACTTGACGCATATGTATATCGTTTGATATACAGTTGGCCTCATGGCGCGACGAGAGCCCGACGCGTTTCTGCCCCTCAAGAGCCACTGGTTCCATGTCCTCGTCTGCCTGGTCGAGAGCGAGCAGCACGGCTACGGCATCATGCAGGACGTGCTGGAGCACACCGACGGCAAAGTGCGGCTGTGGCCGGCGACGCTCTATGGCTCGTTGAAGCGGCTCATCAAGGAAGGGTTGATTGTCGAGTCTGCCGCGCGCCCGGCGCCGGAGCTCGATGATGCCCGCCGGAGGTACTACGCGCTCACCCCCCTGGGTCGGCGGGTGCTCGATCTCGAGAGTCAGCGGCTCAAGGGTCTCGTTCGCGCCCTCGACAGCAGGCGGCGACAGGCGGCGCGCTCATGAGCGCGTTCGTCGTCGGCTGCAGCCGTATGTATCGGCGGATGGCGCACGCCTTTCCTCGTGATTTTCGCGCGACGTGCGGCGACGGTCTCGAACAGCTGGGGGAAGACGTCGTGCCGCGAGTCTGGCAGCAGCACGGTGCCGTGGGCATGCTGGCGCTCTTCGCGGACCTCGCGTTGCGGTTGCCGTACGAGTACCTCTCGTGCTGGACGGGCAGATTGAAGGAGGCAGCGATGACTGTCGATCCGTTTGAAGGAACGTGGCGAGCCATTCAGAGCGAGGCGGCGCAGTGGCCCGAGGGCCAGCCACGGCCGCAGCAGACATGTCTGCGGTTCGAACTGACCAACACGGGGTACCTGATGGTGGCGTATGGCGTGGTGAACGGCCAGGCGGCCGCGGAACGTCCGCAGTCGATTGCGACGGACGGCCGGCGCCGTCCGCTGCTCGACCTCGGCGGCCGTCCGATCCCAGGTGTTCCAGCAGGCGCGATGTCCTATGGGAGTCGTACCGATCCGCAGACCCTGGAGATTGGCGCCGAGGCCGACGGACAAGTGCTTGGCGCGGGAACATACAAGGTGTCTCCCGATGGAACGACGCTGACGGTGACCAACAAGGGCACGGGCCTGAAAGGGCCATTCGAGGTCGTCGTCGTCTTCGAACGCGTCGTACCCGATTCCTCCCAACCGCACGGCTGATCGAATAGAAGAGCTCCAGCCGGCCTCTCCAGAGCCCGCCGTGGGCGCCGTCATTTGGTGTGCAGATCCGAGCAATGGCGTGAACCTGTGGACGCCAGCCGCAGCCCACAGATGAGTTAAGATCCGCGCCATCAGCTGAGTTAGCCGCACGTGCGATCTGGGGGCGTGCGCAGATCAGCGGTTTGCCCACCAAGGAGATCGCCTGTGCGACAGCCGACGTCGTCCTCTCACACCCTGCTCGTCACGCTGCTGGCTGTCGTCCTGGCAGCCCCGGCCATGATCGGAGTTGCAGGAGCCAGCCGTGACGGGGAGCCACCCGACACACGCGCATCGGCGGCGGATCCGTGCCAGCAGGTCCTGAAGTCGCAAGGCAATGCCGAGGGGCTGCATCGACGCTGCGAGGCGATCGGCGCCGGCGGCGGCGCCTCCCGCGGCGACTTCAACGGCGACGGCATCGCCGATCTCGCGATCGGCGTGCCCTACGAGGACATCGGCGGGCTGGATGCGGCCGGTGCGGTCCACGTCATCTACGGTTCGGCCAACGGCCTCACCCCGACCGGCATCCTCGCACCCGCCGATCAATTCATCACCCACACAACCCTGGGCTTGGTGTCCCCCAGCGCCGGCGATCACCTGGGCTCGGCGCTCGCCGCCGGGGATTTCAATGGCGACGGCTACTCCGACCTCGCGGTCAGTGCGCCCGACTACGACATCCATGGCCCTGCCTCCCGCGACGGCGTGGTGTTTACCATCAACGGCTCCGCGTCTGGGCTCCTACCATCGACGGCCGACAACGCGCCCACGGGCGGCACCCATGTCAGTGCACGCATGGGCGCGGCGCTGGTCTGGGCCGACTTCAACGCCGACGGCTTCGGCGATCTGGCGATCGGCAGCCCGAACGCCAAGGTGCGCGGCGATGGCCTTTTCTGCTCGGAGATCACCCTCGACGTGACCGACGCCGGACGCGTGGATGTCGCCTACGGTTCACCGACTGGATTAAGCATCTTCGGCCACCAGAGCCTGAAGCAAGGCGTGTGCGAATACGAGTTCGCCGAGGCTGGCGTGGGCCACGACTCGCCCGAGCAGGGCGATCGATTCGGCGCCGCGCTCGCGGCGCTGCCCAATCCCGGTGGTGGCTCCGACCTGGTCATCGGCGCACCCGGGGAAGATCTCGGCCTGTTCGACAAGCGCGACGCAGGTGTGGTCCATATTCTGCACGGCAACCTCACAGGCTTGTCGACGGGTTCGGCGAACCAACTGATCTCCCAGGACACGCCGGGCGTCGGCGGCGCTGCGGAGGATGGCGACCAGTTCGGTCGCGTGCTCGCGACGGGAAACTTCAGCGGCAACCGCGAAGCGCTCGTGGTCGGCATCCCCTTCGAAGACGTGGGAGACAACGCACAGCGAGACGGCGGCGCGATTCAGGTGTTCTTCAGCGGCCTTCCCGTCGTGTCGACCGATGACAGCGTCTTCATCAGCCAGAGCAACCTGGCCAACGTGAGTGCGGAGAGCGGCGACCTGATGGGCTGGGCGCTGGCCGTCGGGGATTTCGACTCCGACGGGCGAGACGACCTCGCCGTCGGCACGCCTGGCGAGGACGTGGGCAGCACGGTGGACGCCGGCATGGTCACGGTGCTCTACGGTGCCTCGGGCGGCCTCTCCACGACGCGCATCCAGCATTGGCACCAGGACTCGACAGGCATCCTCGACTTCGTCGAGGGCGGCGACCAGTTCGGCTACGCCCTGTCGGCATGGAACTACGGGAGGACCCGCCATGCCGATCTGGCGATTGGCGCGCCCTTCGAGGAGGTGCAGTCCGCGGCCGACGCCAGCAACCAGAGGGATGCGGGTGCGGTGCACGTCATCTACGGCAGCAGCACCGGGTTGAACTCGTCGGGCAACCAGCTGTGGACGCAGGACACGGTGGGGATCAACGACACGGCGGAGCCGGACGACCGTTTCGGCAGCGCGCTGTACTGAAGCCGGCGCGACGTCGCAGCCCAGGCACCACCTGGAGGCGACGTCGCGCGGGTCCTCCACCGAGGAATGGCGACCAGGCGGGGACGCGTCTATTCCAGCCCCTCGACGTCCGCCAAGTCCTTGAGCCGCCCTGTCTGCTGTTTGTTCCGAATGAAATCGGCCCGGCCGATGTAGTCCACGTGGACGCCGCCGAACGGCCCCCGCACGCGACCAGGCCAGGCATCCGCGAAAGTCAGCCCGGTCAATTCCGTCAGGATGTCGATTCGTCGAGGCGGAAGTCCGATCTGATACGTCACGCCAGGGCGCGCGAAGTCCCTCTCGGCGATATCGGCCATCGGGGCGCCAAACGCCCCTAGTGCCTGCATCACGCGGCGTGCGTTCTCGGGTGTCGCATCGATCCACAGGTCGAGGTCGCCGGTCGCCCGCGGCTTCCCGTGCAGTCCGAGCGCGTACGCACCGACGACGAGGAACCGCACCTCAGCGTCGGCGAACGCTCGCAACAGATCGAGAAAGACCTGGTTCATCGGGCGACGGCCCTGCAGGCTCCCACTGTTCCTGGCTGAGCCGCCAGACCTCTAGGACGCGCTCCGCTTCCGGAATGCCTTGCCAGTACGCCGCGTCGTCGCGGTCGGCGTCCGCCGCTGACGAGAACCGACGAACTGTCCCGCGCGCGCGGCGCTCGGCTCCGGGACTGTCGCTCATGCGGGCATTATCTCCGAAAACGAGCGTGCCAGCAGTTGGTCGGCACGAGAGATCGCTCCGTGAGCTCGAGGCGCCGGACGGCCGGCAAGGTTTCGTGGCGCCTCTGCAAACCTTCTCGTCTCGCCGGACTGGCGGTCAAGAAATCCAAACGCGCGGGCATGGCCAGCCAGTGAGAGGCCCCGCAGAATCGGGCCATGCGCGCAAGAGGCATCGCCGTTCCAGTCCTCCTGGCCACCCTGGTTGTGGCCCTGCCGGCGTCTGCGCAGTCGCCGCTTTCGCTTTCGGCGGCGATCGCGCGCGCCAAAGCCCGCAACCCCGACGCCGGATCGGCGGCGGCAGCCGAGCGGGAAGCGGCCGATCGCGTCACACAGGCTCGCGGCGGCTACTTCCCGAAGGTGGACTTCGCGGAGTCCTGGCAGCGCGGCAACCACCCGGTGTTCGTGTTCAGCTCGCTGCTTGCGCAGCGGCAGTTCACCGCGGCCGGGTTCGCCTTCGATGCGCTCAATCACCCCAATGCCACGGACAACTTTCGCACGGCCTTTTTCGTCGAGCAGTCGCTGTTCGATCGCGCCACCGCGGCGAATGTCAAAGCCGCGTCGATCGGGCGGGACATGGCGGCTACCGGCAAGCGACTCGTCGATCACGACCTGACGGCGGCGGTCACCGAGGCGTTTGGCCGCGTCCTGATCGCCGCCGCGACGGTTCGTTCGACAGCGGCCACCGTCGCGGCCGCGCGGGCCGACCGCGAGCTGGCCGCCAACCGCCGCGACGCCGGCCGGGTCACCGACGCGGACGTTCTGCAGCTGGACGTCTACGTGGCGCGCACGCTCGAACAGCAGGTGGAGGCCACGTCGGACGAACGCATTGCGCGCGCCCGGCTGAATCAGTTGATGGGAGAGCCGCTGAACACGATGTTCTCGCTCGATCCCACCCCACCGTCGATCGGCATCGACATCGCTAATCCCGCCGGCCTTGAAGAGGAAGCACTGAAGAACCGGCCGGAAGTCGCCCTCGCCATGCAGCAGGAACAGCTCGCGGCCGCCACGGTGGACGCGGCGCGGGCGGCGTTTCTGCCGCAAGTGGCCGCGCAGGGCGTGTGGGAGCTGAACGGCGGCGCCTGGAATTCGCGCTCCTCGAGCTGGGTGGTTGGCGCGACCGCCCGGATCAATTTGTTCCGTGGTTTTGCCGACAAGGCCCGGCTCGCCGAAGCGCGCAACCAGGCGACGCGTCGCGCGATCGAAAAGGGGAAAGCCGAGACCCTGGCGCGGCTCGATGTGCAGATCGCGCTCGCCCGGCTCGAAGCCGCGCGCGCGAGCGAAGCGGTCGGACGGGCGGCCGCCGATCAGGCACGAGAGAGCCGCCGCATCATCCGGGACCGCTATGAGAGCGGCCTCACGGATGCGGCCATGCTGCTGCGCTCGGCCGACGCCGTGCAGCAGGCCGATGCCCAGCAGATCGCCGCGCGTGTGCATGTGCTCACGGCAACCGCGACCCTGCAACGAGCGATAGGACGGCCATGAAACCGATCATCGCGAACCATCACGTCAGCATCGCGGGCGTTACGGCGGCACTTCTGATGAGCACGGTGCTGGCCGGATGCTCGGCCCGCCCCGCCGCCGCGGCTCCGGCCAACACAGCCGAGCCGATCGCCGTCACCACCGCCCAGGTGGCGATGACCGACGTCGGCACAACGATCGATTCGGGCGGCGTGCTACAGGCTCGCACCACCGCCACGATCGCGGCGCGCCTCCTGGCGCCGGTACGCGAAGTCCGTGTGTCGCCAGGCGATCAGGTCCGCAAAGGCCAGACGCTCATCGTGCTCGACGGCGACGATCTCGCCGCCGGCGCCCGCGCCGCACGCGCAGCCGCCCTGGCCGCCGAACAGGGGTCGAGGGCGGCCGCAGCCGAGCTCCTGGCCGCGGAAGCGGGTTTGACCCTCGCGCGCGCCTCCCACGATCGCATCGCCGGCCTGCAGGCCAAGCGATCCGCCACCGCGCAGGAACTCGATGACGCCACTGCGACGCTGCGGAGCGCCGAAGCGCGCGTCGCCAGCGCGTCCGCGCGGGCGCTGCAGGCCGTGTCGGCCGTCGAGAGCGCCCGGGCCGCCGCCGACCAGGCGAGCACCGCCCACTCCTTCACCACGATTGCCGCGCCCTTCGACGGCGTGATCACCGGGAAGATGGTCGACCCGGGAAACCTGGCGTCACCGGGCATGCCGCTTCTCCGCCTGGAAGACACACGCGGATTCCGGCTCGAGGTCCGGGTGGACGAATCACGCATCGGCCAGATTCGAAACGGCGACTGCGTCCCGGTCTTCCTCGGGACCGCGACGACCGCGATCACGGGCACGGTGGTTGAGGTCAGCCGGGCGGTGGATGCCGATGCGCGGGCGTTTCTCGTCAAGATTGCCCTGCCTGATGCGCGTGGCCTTCAATCCGGCGAGTTCGGCAAAGCGCGATTCGCCGGGACGCCGCGACGCGCGTTGACCGTTCCATCGTCGGCGGTCGTGCGCCGCGGGCAGCTCACGTCGGTCTTCGTGGTCGACCAGGGCACGGCACGCGTGCGACTCGTCAACCTCAGCGAGTCCGAAGTACTGGCCGGCCTGACGGAATCGGAGGTGGTGATTCTGTCGCCGCCGGCCAGCGTCACCGACGGACGCCGCCTCAGCGTGGGAGGCCGGTAATGGCCAGCACTTACGGCGTCGCCGGCCGGATCGCCGCGGCGTTCATCCACTCCAAGCTGACGCCGCTCTTCATCCTCGCTGCGATGTCGCTTGGCGCCGTCGCCGTGGTGGCGCTGCCGCGCGAAGAGGAACCCCAGATCATCGTGCCGATGGTCGACGTGTTCGTCGAAATGCCGGGGGCGACACCGGCGGATGTCGAACAGCGCGTCACGCGTCCGCTCGAGCAGCTGCTCTGGGAAGTGCCGGGCGTGGAATACGTCTACTCGACCTCGAGTCCCGGCCAGGCGATGGTCGTCGTCCGCTTCACGGTGAACGAGCCGCAGGAAGCCGCCCTCGTTCGCCTCAACCAGAAACTGGCCGCGAACGCAGATCGGATCCCGCCAGGCGTCATCGGGCCGCTCGTCAAGCCGCGTTCGATCGACGATGTGCCGATCCTGGCCGTCACGGTGTGGTCGGCGCGGTACGCGGACGATCAGCTGCGGGCGCTCGCCGTCCAGCTGCGAGAGGCGATCGCGGAAGTCAACGACGTGTCGGAGGTGACCATCATCGGCGGGCGCCCACGGCAGGTCCGGGTGGACATCGACCCCGCGAGGCTGTCGGCCTATGCGCTCGATCCGCTCTCGGTTCAGCAGGCCATCGCGCGCACCAACGTGCGTGGCACCGCGTCGGGCCCGGTCGCGGGCGGTGTGGTGACGGGCCTCGAGGCGGGGAGCCGCCTGCGTACGGCCGACGACCTGCGCAACACCGTCGTGACTTCCGGAAGCGGGCGTCCCGTGTTGGTGCGTGACGTGGCGGACGTGGTGGAGGGCGACGCCGAGCCCGCGTCGTATGTCGCCTTCCAGTCGAAGACGTCCGGCGCGCAACCGGCCGTCACCATCGCCGTCGCGAAGCGGAAGGGCACCAACGCCACCGACGTCGCCCACCGCGTTGCCGACAAGCTCGACACGCTCACGGGATCGCTGGTGCCGCCGGACGTGCACCTCACCATCACCCGCGACTACGGTGAGAGCGCCGCCGACAAGAGCAACGAACTGCTGTGGCACATGCTGCTCTCCGTCCTCTCGGTCTCGGCGCTGATCTGGCTGGCCCTCGGCCGGCGCGAGGCCGCCGTCGTGCTGATCGCGATTCCGGTCACGCTCGCGCTCACGCTCTTCATGTTCTATCTCTATGGCTACACCTTGAACCGCATCACGCTCTTCGCGCTGATCTTCTCCATCGGCATCCTGGTGGACGACGCGATCGTCGTGGTGGAGAACATCGTCCGCCAGGCGCGCCTGAGGAGTAAAGAGCGCGGCGGGGAGCCGGGCGGGCTGGCCGCGATCGCGATACGCGCCGTTGACGAAGTGGGCAACCCCACGATCCTCGCGACCCTCGCGGTGGTCGCGGCGATCCTGCCGATGGCGTTCGTTCGCGGTTTGTCGGGGCCGTACCTGCGGCCGATTCCGGTGGGCGCGTCGGCGGCGATGGTCTTCTCGCTGGTGGTCGCGTTCGTCGTGACGCCATGGGCGGCGGTCCGGCTGCTCAAGCCCTCCGCGCCGCACGCTCAGGCCGCTGAAGACCGCCTCACGCGGCTCTATCGCCGCGTGATGGGCCCACTCATCGCCAGCGGCAGGACGCGCGCGATCTTCCTGGCGGGCGTCGCAGCCGCGCTGCTGGCGGCCGTCGCGCTCGTCCCGCTCGAACTGGTGACGATGAAGATGATGCCGTTCGACAACAAGAGCGAGTTCCAGGTCATGATCGACATGCCCGAGGGGACCGCGCTCGAGACGACGGCGCGGGTCGCGTCGGCACTGGCGTCCGCCGCCCTGGACGAGGAGACCGTCGTCAACGTCCAGCAGTACGTGGGCGTGTCGGCGCCGTACAACTTCAACGGCCTCGTGCGGCATTACTTTCTGAGGCGCGCGCCGCACCTCGCCGATCTGCAGGTGAACCTCGTGCCGAAGGGCGAACGCCTGGCACAGAGCCACGAGGTGGCCGGACGCGTGCGCGAGCGGCTGCTGCCGATCGCGAAACAGTTCGGCGCGACCATTCAGGTGGCGGAAGTGCCCCCGGGCCCGCCCGTGCTGCAAACCCTCGTCGCCGAAGTGTATGGGCCCGATCCGGCGCGGCGGACGGCGTTGGCCGCGCAGATCAAGTCGATCTTCGAGCAGACCTCCGGCGTGGTCGACACCGACTGGTACGTCGAAGCCCCGCACGCGAAAATCACGCTCGCCGTCGATGGCGAAAAGGCCGCGGCTGCCGGCCTCTCGCCGGCAGCGGTGGCGGCGGTCGTACGGATGGCCGGTTCCGGCGAATCCGCGGGCCTGCTCCACGACGAACGGGCGCGCGAGGACGTGCCGATCGTGATCCGCCTCCCCCGAGACGATCGCAGTCTCGAGGCCGTCCAGTCGATCCGGCTTCGCGGCACCAGGCCGGTGGCCGTGGGCGAGCTCACGCGCGCCGCGACCACACAGGAAGCGGCAAGCCTGTATCACAAGAATCTGCAGGCGGTGACCTGCGTCACCGGCGACCTGGCGGGAAAAAACGGGAGCCCCGCCTATGCCATCCTCCAGATGAACGAGGCGATCGCGCGGCTGTCGCTGCCCGAAGGTTATGAGCTCGAGGTCTTCAACGCCGTCCAGCCGTTCGACACCTCGCGCTACGCGATGAAATGGGACGGCGAGTGGCACCTCACGATCGAGGTGTTCCGCGACCTCGGGCTCGCGTTCGCCGCCGTGCTCGTGCTCATCTACGTACTGGTGGTCGGCTGGTTCCAGTCGTTCAAGACGCCGCTGCTGATCATGGCCCCCATCCCGTTCTCGCTGGTGGGCGTTCTACCGGCGCACGCCGCTTTGGGCGCGTTCTTCACCGCCACGTCGATGATCGGCTTCATCGCCGGTGCGGGCATCGTGGTGCGCAATTCGATCATCCTGGTGGACTTCATCGAGCTGCGGTTGCGCGAGGGTCTGCCGCTCGAGCAGGCCGTCGTCGACGCCGGCGCGGTGCGCTTCCGCCCCATGGCCCTCACCGCCGCCGCCATGATCGTCGGCGCCGCGGTCATCCTGTTCGACCCGATTTTCCAGGGGCTGGCGATCTCGCTGATGGCCGGCGAGGTGGCGTCGCTTCTGCTCTCGCGCATGGCCGTGCCGGTTCTCTACTACATGGCGAAGCGCCACGAGCGTAGCGAACCGGTGGCTCAGGCTTCAGATCTCGGCGATCGAGGCGAGCTCGCCGGACTCCTCGTCTCGCGCCGGTAACGGGCCGGCGGCACTTCGAAAGCGCGCCGGAAGGCTCGATTGAACGCCGCTTCGGACTCGTAGCCCACATCGGCCGCGATATCCGCCACTCCCTTCGGGGTCGACGTCAACGCCTGGGCCGCGAGGCGCAGCCGCCAGCCGGTCAAATACGCGATCGGAGGAACCGAGAGATAGCGCGTGAAACGCTCCACGAGCACGGAGCGAGATACGCCGACGCCCATGGCGAGCTCGGCAATGGTCCACGGGTGACTCGGACGGCTGTGAAGCAGCGCGAGGCTCTTGCCCACGAGAGGGTCTCGTGCGCCCGCGAGCCACCCCGTCGTCTGCTCGGGGAGGTCCGCGACGTATCGCCTCATCATCTCCACGAACAGGACTTCCGACATCTTGGCAAGCATCACGTCGCTCCCGGCGCGGTCAGAGGCGGCCTCCTCGACGAGATGCAGGATCGAACGCTCCAGCCACTGCCCGGAGCGGTCGCTCCTGATGTTCACCTTGAGCATGGGCGGCAGGCTGTCGAGAATCGGACCGCAGAGAAGCGGGTCGCACGTCAGGTACCCACATATAAACGCGGTCGTTGCCCCACCGCCACCGGCGCGCAGTGGCGAAAGGTCGCGCGTGGCGACCTTCTGCAAGAGCGAAGCACCATCGATCAGGTTCGATCCAGAGCCGCTGCTCATGCGGTGCGGATCCCCGTGTGGAAAGAGCACGATGTCGCCTGGCAACAGCTCGACATCAGTCTCGCCGTCCAGGCTGACTCGAGCCGAGCCCTCCACGACGAAGTGATAGATCAACATGTGCGGTGCGCCGGGCGCCAGCGTTGGCGCCAATGCACGACAGTGGGGCGTCGAGAGCCGCCAGGGGGCCGAGAACTCGGCCCTGAAGAACATCGCCCCCTTCAACCGAACGCCGTTCAACACCTCTGAGAACGCGTCCACGGCGTCTGTACCGACGGTGAAGACTACGAGTGCCGCCGCGTTCGCCGGCGCCGCGCGACCAGACCGAAAGAAGCGGTGCCGAGAAGGATGAGCGCGGCTGGCTCTGGAACTCTGATGGTCACTGTCGGCGCCCCCTCCCCAGCGGTGCGTTCGGGCGTCGTGGGATCGCCAGTCCCGAATGTCAGGTATGGATCAAACACGTTTCCGCCAGCAGTACGCCGTCGAATGCCGAGCGCGCTCGCGATCGAGTCGTCGAAGAGCCCAGGGCCGAGTAGATAGAACGTCTCCACTGAATCGTAGCTGGGATAGGAGGGGAGGTCTGAATCCTCAGTAGCGGTGACTCGTATCGGGCCGATGATGGGTGCAACGAAGAATCCGTTCCTGGTCTCACCCGTCACGCTGTTGTACAGGTCGAACTGCATGACGAACGTGCTCCCCTCATAGAGGTAGAGGCTCCCGGTAACTTCTCCGGCCGCGTTGGTTTCGAGCGTCTGTTGAAGCAACGGGCCGCTGACAGTCTGGAAGCGGGTGTCCACGTTCTGCCAATCAAGAGGAGGTTGCCGAATGCCATCTACGTCGATGTCGAAATCGCCGAAGAAGGGCAACCCGTCGTGCACGGCCATGGAAGTGCCGTAGCTGATTCTGGACTCATCGGACTGCGTGACCAGGATTGCCTCGGCGGATGAGTCTCGCGGCGCGAACAGAAGGAGCGAAAGGAGCGAAAGAGGGATTCGCATCATGGCACCTCATTAGGAGCGTGGCCACGCGATCCGCCAGGCTCCGGACGGAGGTTAGAGCGAGCCGGATGACGACGCGCCGGCCGCCGCGCACTCGCCGAGATACTTGGAGGTCTTCAGCCAGGCGGGATCCGGGTAGTACACGAATACGAGGCCGTGACCGCCCTTCACAGTGTCGATCACCTCCCGGGCGATGCCATCGCGAAGGGCGGGACAGCCCAGGCTGCGCCCGAGGCGTCCAAATCTCTGCACGACATCCTCGCTGACATAGGGAGCGCCGTGCATCACGATCGCGCGGTCGTACGCCAGGTCGTTGAAGCCGTCGTCGAGGCCACGCAGCCGCAACGAGTACCCGTTGTTGCCGTAATACGCCTCGTCGGTCAGGAAGAGACCCAGGCTGGACTTGTTGCTGTCCAGCTGATTCGAGAAGGCCGTGGCGTAGTTGCTGGTGCCGCTGCCGCGGCCATGCGCCACGAGTTCTTTGAACAGGAGCGTTCGGGCCGGCATGTCGAAGGTCCACAGCCGCTTCTCGGTGGACGGCCGCGAGTAGTCGATCACCGTCAAGGTGGTGAGTTCGTCGATCGACCCGGACCGCACGGCGCATCCGGCCGCGCCCAACGCGAGCTCGAACACGTAACGGTGCAGGCCGCCGATGTCCAGCAGCAGCCATTCAGATACCGAAAACATGGCGGCCGGAGGCGGCGGCGCGGCGAGCGCCGGCTGGCGCGCGCTCAGGGCGGCCAGTGAGCCGATCAGCACAGCGGCCGCGAGGCACGTGCGGAGAAACACGGCGTCCAGTCTACCAGCCTCGGGCTCGATGACTGCCTACTTCTTCGCCGGCTTTCGTGCCGGCTTCTTCGCGGTGGTTGACGGCTTCGCGGCTGGCTTCTTCGCGGCGGATGGCTTCTTCGCAGTGGCCGGCTTCTTCGCCGGCGCCGGCGTCTCCACCGCCGCTGACGTCTTCACAGTCGAGCTTGCCGCCACCGCCTCGCCCGCGTCCGTGACCGCGGCCTGCCTGGCGTCGTGGCCGTACACGTCGGGCCAGGTATCCACGCCGCCGCCGGCCCGCGGCCAGGCGGTGAAGTAGACGATGTGGACCGGGATCCCTTCCGTCAGCGGCACGGGCTGCTCCGTCTCCCGATCCATCGCCGCCGCGATCTTCTCGTCGGTCCATTCGGGCCGGTTGCGCAGCAGGTATTTCGCAAGCGCCATGGGATGCTCGAGCCGTACGCAGCCGTGGCTGAAGGCCCGGCCCTCGCTGGCAAACAGCCCTTCGGACGGCGTGTCGTGCAGGTAGATATCGTAGGGATTGGGGAACAGGAACTTCACGTGGCCGAGCGCGTTCACCGGGCCCGGCTTCTGCCGGAACAGCAGCGGCTTGACCGCCTTCGCATCGCTCCAGTTCACCGCGTCGGCGTCGATCACGGCGTTCCCGCCCTTCCCCGGCCGGAGCACCTCGATCTCGTTTCGAAAGAGATAGTCGGGATCGCTGGCCGCCGCCGGGACGACCTCGCGCTCGCCGATGCTGTCGGGCACGTTCCAATAGGGACTGAACGCGATTGACGCCATCCGCGAGCTGAAGATCGGCGTCTCGCTTCCGTCCTTGCCCACAACGACCCTCATGTCGAGCGCCGGCCGGCCATGCTCGCGGACGACCAGGTGAAAGGCCGGAACGTTGACGAGGATGTGGCGTTCGCCGAGATCATTGGGCATCCACCGCCAGCGTTCGAGGTTGATCGCGAGCCGGCGTGCGCGATCGCCGGCGCGCCGGCTACCCTCTCGCGCCCACAGCGTGGACAGCACCTTCTGCAGCGCGGCGTACTCGGGATGCACCGGACGGACGGCGTTCAGCCACGTGCCGAGTGATCCCACGCGCACCGCCTCGCTCAGAGTGCCAGCGAAATCGGGGGGCGGGCGGCGAGACTTCCAGCGCGGGTCGATCGTTTCCGGCTTGGTCCGCCCGAGCGCGACATCGTGCCCGAGGGCGAGCAGCGCCGACGTCAGCCGGACGTCGAGACGCGCCAGTTCTTGGGCATCGTTCGCCGGCGACTCGCCGGCGAAGGGGACCTCCGGCGTCAGCGCCTGCGCGAGGTCGTCGTTGAGATAGTCCGCGGTCGCGAGCCCGTGTTCGGGCGCTTGCTGCAGGACGTCCACAACGGCGACCGCCTGCGCCAGGTCCGGCTCGCGCGTCCAGAGCGGCTCGTCCGCGCGTTGTTCGTAAAACCTGCGCACGTCCTGCCAGACGTTGGAGGCCACGCCCGGCGGCGCGCTGTCGAGCACCTGCCGGATCGGGCTTACCACCTGCTCCTGTGGCGCCGGGCCAGGCGACGTGGTGCTGGCGCCGGTGCACGCCGTCAGCGCACACAGGACCGCGCCGATTGCGAGGAGTCGTCCAGCTGAGAGGACCATGGCGAATTTCAAGGCACGGACGGCGCCACGATACGCAACGACGCTCTGCCGAGCCTCGGACCAATGTACCCCGACAACGCGCCCAAGGCCATCCTCGAAGTCGAGCCCGGGACAACCTTTCGTGATTCGGCACGCGCCGGCAGAGCCTGGAAAGCTTGTAAAGAAGAGATTCGCGGCGGGGTTGCGATGGTACAGGGCTTCCACGCACCTCATAGTCAGAGGCATTGCGCGCCGGCGCGCTGTGAGGGTACTTTCCTGCCGATGACGCCTGCACGGGGTGTATTGGTTCTGCCCATGCTCGTGGGACTTCGACTCGTGCTCGCGCTCGTTCTGAGTATCGCGTCGGCGATGGCGCAGCAGGCAACAATCGCACCGATACCCACGGGCCCCTTGAAGTTCGGCATGTTCTCGGGCCGCTTCAATGCAGACAGCACGTTTCTCATCGAGGGACGGGACTGGCGGGCGCTTCAGGGCAGGTGGAACACCAATGGACAAGTTGTCGAATTTCTTCCACACGACATCCGCAGTACCTGCCAGGCCGTCGGCCAGTATCGCTTTCGTCTCGAGGGGACGCGCCTGAGTTTTGCAGCGATTTCCGACGCCTGCGAGGAGCGCCGGATCGTTCTGGACGGTAGCACCTGGACGCCCGAATCCGAATCGAGAACGCTGCCGCCGCGGCGTATCGTGCGCACGGCCGGTGATCGCTCCTCCAGGCTTGCTGCGGCCGGGGCTGCCGCAGGCAGCTGGCCGGCATTTCGGGGGACGCACGCATCAGGGGTAGCTGTTAAACAGAATCTTCCTGACAACTGGGACGTGAAGACCGGTGACAACATCCTCTGGCGGACTTCACTTCCCGGGCTGGGACATTCCAGCCCAGTCGTTTGGGGCAGCCGTGTGTTCGTCACGACTGCGATCAGCGCGAATCCCAAAGCGACCTTCAAGCCAGGGCTGTATGGCGATGGCGATTCTTCCGATGACCGATCGCCCCACCGGTTCGTCACGTATGCCATCGACAAACGAAGCGGAACGATCCTGTGGGAGCGCGTCGCCTATGAGGGGCCGCCTGTGGACAAGCGTCATATCAAGTCCACCTATGCCAGCGCTACGCCCGCGACAGACGGCCGTGTCGTCGTTTCATGGTTCGGTTCGCAAGGTGTGTTCGCATACGACATGAACGGCAGGCTGCGTTGGAAGGTCGATCTGGGGCATATCCCGCTGGGCGCTTACAACATCCCGACGCTGGAATGGGGCCCGGCCAGCTCGCCGATCATCTGGAATGGTCTTGTCATCCTTCAGTGCGACACACACGCCGATTCATTTCTTTTGGCTCTTGATGAAGACACCGGCGAGATCGCGTGGAAGACCGAACGCGACGAGCTGCCGGCTTGGGGAACACCAACGGTCGCGATGACGTCACAGGGACCGGAACTCGTGACGAACGCCTCGAACTTCATCCGCGGATACGATCCGCGAAATGGTAAGGAGCTGTGGCGTCTCGGCCGGAGCTCGTTGATCACCGCGCCGACCCCGGTGTTTGCCGATGATCTGTTCGTGATCGCAAGCGGCAGAGCGCCTGAACGACCGATCTTCGCGGTTCGAGCGGGTGCGCGTGGCGACATCACCCCTCCGGACAACGATACGCGAAGCAGCGGTGTTGCCTGGAGCCGCGCGGGGCGCGGATCCTACATGCCGACTCCTTTGATCTATGACGGAATTCTCTACGTCTTGAACAACAATGGCGTGTTCGATGCGTATGACGTCACAACCGGCGAAGAGATCTACCGCCAGCGCATGCCTGACATCGGCAGCGGCTTCAGCGCCTCTCCCGTTGCGTCCGATGGAAAGATTTATATCTCCAGCGAAGACGGTGAAATCTTCGTTGTCGCCGCCGGAAATGCCTTCAAACATATCCGGACGAATTCCATGGGCGAACTGCTCATGGCGACGCCGGCTCTTTCAGAAGGCGTCATGTACGTGCGTTCATCACACAGTCTGATCGCCATCGGCCGAAAAAGGGCCGGTAGACCGCCGGCAGGTCCGCGCTAGAACCGGTAGCCGATGCCGGCAGACACCTGGGAGAAGTCCAACGAGGACGGGGTCCGGTAGGCGTTCCGATAGCGGTAGCCGAGATCGATGTGGGTGCGGCCGGACCCGATGCCGACGCCAAACGCGAACTCGACCAGCGGCTTGTTGACGCCCTCGGGCGTCACGGACAGCTCCGCATCGCCGAGATCGAAGTCGTGGTAGACCGCCCGGGTCACGTCGCCGAGGCGGGTCTCGAACACGGTGCGCTTGAGATTGATCACGCCGCCGCCGCCGCCCACATAGGGCCGGACGGCGCCGCTGCCGAACACGTATTTGCCGCCCACCACCAGGGCCACGCCCCGGTCCCGCCCGCTGAGCGACCAGCTCTCCCCCGTCAGGGCTTCCAGTCGCGTTGCCGTGAGGTCCAGGTCGTCGCGCAGCGTCTCGCGCATCAGGTTCTCGATGTACGAGAAGGTCACGTACGCCTGGGCATGCTCGCCGAGATGCTCCGCCACCTCCACGCCGAACACGGGCGCAGTCGGCGGACGCGACACCGCGCCGCCGATCGCGGCGACGTACCAGCGCGGCTCGGGCGAAATCGGACGCGGGGCGGCCGTCCCCTGCGCGAAGGCCGAGGCCGCCGACGCGGCGAGGGCGACCAGAACGGCAACCGGAAGCGAGTAACGGGCGTGCATCGCAAGGCTCCTGCTGATTAACGGCGGGTGAGGTTCGTGAACGAATGTTTGGCCACGAGCGCACCCTCGTCCTTGATGTTGTAGGTATGCGCCGCGGTGCCCCTGATCTGCGTGACGTTGATCGGGTCATCGAACGACGCCGTCAGGCTCGACCCCACCAGGTCCAGTTCCCGCACTTCCTGGACTCCCGTCACCGGATCGGGATGGCACAGGATGGTCAGGGTTTTCGGCGTGCATGCCTCGGCTTGCATGACCAGATTGGTTCCCGAACCGATCGTCCCCTTATAGGTGCAGGCCAGGCCGGTGCTCTCCGATACGAGCTTGGCGGTCAGGTCCGTGCCCGACTGGGTGATGGCCAGGCTGTTGTAGTTGACCTCGCCGACCACGCCGGCGAACGCGGCGCCGACGCATGCGAGCGCGCCGGCGTTCCGTGCGGCGCCGGTCCCGCCCGCGACGTCGATCAAGGTCAGGTCGCCGCCCCACAGGCCATTGAGCCGCGGCAGCAGCAAGTCGGACAGCGAGGAGGGCCCGACCGGCGTGACCGGGACCGCATTCACACTCTCTCCGCAGGAGGCCGTCGCCACAGCCGAGGCGAGAAGGCCGGCAAACAGCGCGGCTCGTGACGTCATCAACAAAGCTCCTTTGCGTGCGCGACTTGGTGCGGGCACGTTCCTAATGTCGACTGCGGCTGCAAGTTCCATGCACACCGCGTTCACGGCGTAACTTCAAGCAGCACGCTCGCCCATCTGCTCCCGTCCTGACATCAATCTGTTCCCAGACAGACAAGCACCGCATCTCCTCGCCGACATTCCCCCGCCGTCGCTCCTCCCTGCGGTTGCTCTGGGGGCGCGTGTGCGCTGATTACCGACGCGGTGCTTGGCGTATACCGAAGGAGGAGCCGCAGCACGCCCCATCAAAGGGCGTAGCTGAGGTTGATAAAGGCAGGGAGACCGGCGATGCTTCGCCTACCCTGGAGGCCGAATGAAGCACACCATGTCGATCCTTGCGCTGTCCGCCGTTCTGTCGATGTCGCTTACCGCAGCGCACCTGGGCGCGCAGGCCGCGCCTTCGGCGGCCGACCTGAAGAAGGAAGCCGAGCTGCAGAAGAAGGCCGCCAAGGCGAAAGACGACTGGGCAAAGGCGGAGGAGAAAATCAAGAAGCTCGAAAAGGAACTGGAGGAGGCTCGGGCGGATGCCGTCAAGAAGCGCGATGCCTCCGACCGGGCGCAGCGCGATCACGATGCGTTCCGGCCGGCGACGGCGGCTCAGTGAGTCCGCGAACGCCGCTCGCCTAACGAGACCGCGGCGGATCCTAGAAGCGCATCCGGAGGCCGCCGCCAGCCTGAAGTCCGCCGACTTTGGTTTCGATCGAGCCAGTGCCGCTGGCCGAGGGCAGATCCACCGTGCCCGACGCGTACTGCACCCGCCCTCCGACACCGAAGTGGCGGCTCATGAAGTAGCCCACGTCGGCGCCGACGTTGAATCCGGTTCCCGACTCACTTCTGGTTTCGGTCATCATGGACGTGATGGTCACGCTGTCGTAGGGATAGGCCTCGGTCCAGCGCACGCCGGTCACCAGGTCCTGGTCTACCTGGAAGAACGACGGGCCGCCGAATACCGACACCTGCATGCTTCTCGAGACGGGCAGGAGCGCCCGGAGCTGAAGGTGCACGCCCGATTCCCCACGCGAGAGGTCCGACACGTCGGCGCTGAACGAACGCGGGCGGTCGAAGAAGAACGGATGGGGAATCGTTCCGGTCACTTGCGCGTCGCCCTCCGACGCGTGGCCGGTGACCGAGATCCCGGCCGAGAGGTACTGCCACACCCTGACGTCGAAGAACATTCCGAACAGTGGTCCCGACTTCGTTTCGTACGGCGCGGTGATCCGCGCGGTTTCGGCGTTTTCAGGAAACGTGAAGGAATCGCTGAAGCTGTCGCCTCCCGATTGCACGCCGAAGTCCACGCCGATGTAAAAGCGATCCTGGGCGCGAACGGGTCCGCCCGCACCGCGAGTCGTCTGCGCGAACGCTGGCGCCGCGGCGGCGAGGATCAGAAGGACGGCGGCGGGGGCCAGTCTCACGTTGGTTCGCCTCAATTGACGCCCACCGCGGTCCATGCTTGCGTGATGGCCGCCGCCGGCGCGCTCGTCGCGCCATACAGATCGCGAGCGGCCTGGATGGTGGCCGCTCTCGCCGTGGAAAACGTGGCGTTGGCCGGGAGCAGGAAGACGAACGCCCGGTAGAACACCTTCTCGATCTGTTCCCGATTGGCCGCTCCCACACCCTGCACCGTGAGCCCTGACGTGCGGTTGCTGCCACCTTCGATGGCGAGGTAGAACACATGATTCGGGATGCCGGAGTTGATGTGCACGCCCCCGTTGTCTTCGCGTCCGGTAAAGCGAATCGAGTAGTGATCCGGTTGGTTGTAGGCGAGAGGATTCTCGAGCGACCGGATGCCGTTGACTGAACCTGGCCTGAACGCCCTGAAGACGTCCTCGCCGAGCAGGTAGTCCGCCTGGGCGCGTCCGGCACCAGGCGTCTGAAAGTAGAACTCGACCGCGGTGCCCATGATGTCGGAGAACGACTCGTTCAGAGCACCCGACTCGTTCAGATAGATCAGATTGGACGATGACGAGGTGACGCCGTGCGTGAGCTCGTGAGCCGCGACGTCGAGCGCGCCCGCGAGCTGCACGACGTTCTGGCCGCTGGACACCAGGTAGTAGTTCGCCGGGATGCCGTTGCCGAAGTACATGGTGCCGACGCCGCCGGGACCGCACGCGTCGCACCAGAACGCGTTGATGGAGTACTGGCTGCTGATCGGCAGCGTCACCGCGCCCTCTGGGGTCACACCGTTGATCAGCGTCACGATGGGGCGGTCGTGATCGTCCAGCCCGTGCCGTCCGTGCCGCTTGAAGTAGTAGTCATATGTCCAGCCAATGTGCGCGTGCGCGTCGACGGCACTCACGTCGGTCCAGACGTTGTCGGCGTCGCTGGCCACGTCCGATGGCGCGAAGGGTACGAAGCCGTTCAGCAGGCTGAACAGCCGGCCGAGGTCGGCGCGCATGTCGTACGTGGTCAGGCTCGGTGGCCGCAGTCGATCGTCGGCGACGTACTGGCCCGCCTGCTGGGCCATGCTGAGCTTCTTGGTGTCGCCGTTGAGGCCAACACCGGTGCCGACGGCGGACTGCGTTTGAATCTCGGAATAGCGCAACAGCTCCGCACCGCCTTTGGCGTCGATGAAGACGCGGAAGACGCCGTCGCTCGACACCACGCCGCTGTAGGCGAGGCGGGCCTCGCCGCCAGCCATCGGCAGCACCACGAGCTGCGGTTGCCGAAGCAGCGTGGCGCCGGCGCTGTCGAGCAGGTGGGTTCGCGCGTCGTTCAGCGACAGGACGGGATCGGTTGCAATCGTCAACGGTGCCGAGATCTCGCCGAAGATCGATTCGGCCACGCCGCTCGAGGCGTCGCGCACGACTTGCGCCCCCCAGACGGGGACGCCCTGGTGATACTGCTGCAGCCGCTCGATGGCGCGACCGGCTATCGAGGGATCGCGATCGACGCGGACGATCTTCAGTTCGCCCGCCCGCTCGCGCGCTGAAACATAGCTGTCCCATCGCCGCAGATCGTCGAGGCTCGTCGCCCGGATTTGTAGCGTAGACGGCCCCTGAGCTGAGCCCCTCTCCAACGGGACAACGAGAAGGGCGGCGGCCGCGACTGAGGCGATGAGGCGTTTCATGGATTCACCTGGGGAGAAGGGTGGCACCCGATCAGCGTGCGCACTGCTGGGATGAACGCGCGACGCGAGGAATCCGTACAACAAAGACGGCGTCGCGGCCTGCGTCGGTCAGCGAGGACTCGTCGTCTTCCTGAATGTGTTCAACACGGGATGTGCGAGCTCGACCTCATCTGACTGGGTCGCGATCCGTCGACCTACGCATGTGTCAGGACGTGCAGTTGTTTAGAGTTCCGCTTCGCGGATACCTCATGCGTTGACCGGGCTTTCTAGCTCGACTATCCTAGCTCTACTTCTTCGTTCGAGGCCCGATAAGTCGTTGGCGCCCGCCCCCCAAGCCTGGAGGCCGCGACGGAGGACAGCATGCGCAGGCTGAACGTTACAGTGCCAGCACGATCGTCGGCACGATCGAGCGTCGCGAAATGGTTCGTGGGTGCGGCGCTACTGCTGGCGCTCGCTGCATCGGACGCGCCTCGAGTCAGTGCACAGGCAAGCCTCCAGGGCCAGTGGACCACGCTGCCCTACCTGATGCCGATCAACCCGATTCATCTCAACTTGTTGAAGAACGGCCGTGTGCTCATCGTCGCCGGGTCGGGCAACGTCGCGGCCGAGACGAACTTTCGCAGCACCATCTGGGATCCTCAGGCGGGCACGTTCAGCACGCGGTCGCATGCGTGGGACATGTTCTGCAATGGCGCGACGGCGCTGGCCGATGGGCGGATCCTGATCAACGGCGGCAACCTGCAGTACGATCCGTTTCTCGGACATCGGAAGAACGCCATCTACGACCCGGCCACCGACACCTTCACGGACGTCGAGGACATGGCGCACGGGCGCTGGTACCCCACGCCCACTCTCCTCGCAGACGGCAGCGTCATGACGTTTTCCGGGTTGGATGAACTGACCGGCGCCACGAACAAAGCGGTCGAAATCTATAAGGTCGGCTCCGGCTGGAGTCAGGAATACATCGCCAACTGGACGCCACCTCTCTACCCGCGCATGCATCTCGTCAGCGACGGACGCGTCTTCTACTCCGGATCGAGCCGTAGCTCCAGGTTCTTCAACCCCTCGACCCGCGCGTGGTCGTCCACAGTCGCAACGACGAACTTCAGCGGCACACGGAAGTACGGCACATCGGTGCTGCTGCCGTTGTCACCATCGAACGGGTACGCGTCGCGCGTGATGATTTTCGGAGGCGGCAATCCCGCGACCAACACCACGGAAATCATCGACCTGTCTGTCACCCCAAGGGCGTGGCAGTGGGGACCGCCGATGTCGCAGGGACGCATCGAGATGAACGCGACCATCCTGCCCAACGGCAAAGTGCTGGTCATGGGGGGATCGGTCAAGGATGAAGACGCCGCCACGGCCAGCCTGAACGCCGACCTGTACGATCCGAACACGAACACCTTCAGTCCTGCTGGCGCGAATTCGTTTCCTCGTCTCTATCACTCCGGGTCGTTGCTGCTGCCGGACGGCACGGTTGCGCTGATGGGAGGGAACCCCACGCGCGGCAGTTACGAACAGCACATCGAGATCTACTCGCCGGCGTACCTGTTCAACGGCGACGGTTGGCTCGCGTCACGACCGACGATCACGAGTACGTCCGACACGATGTATTACGGGAATGGGCTGCAGGTACAGACGCCTGACGCCGACCAGATCCAATCCGTCGTCCTCGTCCGACCCGGCTCGCAGACGCATGCCTTCGACATGGACCAGCGGCTCGTCGAGCTGTCGTTCACGACGGCGTCGGGTTCGCTGACGGTGAGCGCGCCGCCCACCCCCTACATCGCGCCACCGGGTTACTACATGCTCTTCGTCCTCAACTCGGCCGGGGTGCCCTCACTGGCTCGCTTCGTCCGATTGGCGTACGGCACCCCCGCGAACCAGGCGCCGACCGCGACCATCGCCAGCCCGGCCTCGAATGTGACCGTCAATCCGGGCGGCTCGATCTCGTTCACCGGCTCGGGCGCCGATCCGGACGGGACCGTGGCGTCGTACGCCTGGACCTTCAACGGCGGCAGCCCGGCCGCG
>Ga0070675_100000291_pt1 | contig 33375 bp, 48 predicted proteins | sample KBSM43metaG_FD_65343 | JGI IMG/M metagenome (GOLD analysis project Ga0070675, IMG submission 65343) | Miscanthus rhizosphere microbial communities from Kellogg Biological Station, Michigan, USA - KBS M4-3 metaG | ecosystem: Host-associated > Plants > Roots > Rhizosphere > Soil ... | reverse complement strand
CTCCGTTTGACTCCAGTTTCTGGTCCACCACAGAGAAGAAGCGCGCGCCGTCCGCGCCTGCGTTGCAGCCGACGCCCGAACAACAAGCGGAAGCTCAGGACCAAGCGTTTTGGAATGGCCAGAAAGCAGTCTGGGATGCGTCCGCTGGCAGTTACTACTACGTGCCGCTGACGGGCGACGCGCTCTCGCAAAACGAGTTTGACCGGCAGCAACGGCGAGACGCTCAAACCCCCGTCCCGACGAACCCGAGCGCCGACTCGAGCGGCGGCTTTACGATCAACGCTCTCGATCAAGCCCAGCGCATGCTACCGCCGCCCCCGACGGCGCCGAATCGCACGCCCCTACCCGCGCCCGCGACGCGCGCGGGCTTCACGAACGAGACCCCGCCCGCGTTCCCGGGCCTCACGCCGCGATCGGCTCCCGGCACGCAGCCCGCCGTGCCCGCTGGCTTCGAGAACGTGAGCGCGCCGAACTGGGCCGAGCTACAGAAGACCGTTGGCCCCGCGGGGCAGCCGAGCGGCACGCCGCAGGCGCCCGGCACTCCTGCGCCCGACATCAATCGCGACAAGATCGACTCGATCCTCGGCGGTCTCAATACCTACCAGAACCAGATCCTCGATCTCGCCGAGGACAACACGGGCCAGAGCGTCGCCGAAGCGCAGCTCATGAAAGCCGACCAGCTCGCGAAGATTCGCGCGCGTGACGAGCTGGCCGCCAATCAAGCGGGCGCGCTCGGCGCGGCGCGCAGCGCGCGCAACCCGGGCGATCGCGCGCTGCTCGAACGACAAGCGACAGGCGAGCAAGCGTACCTCGGCAGCCAGGCGCAGCGCGAAGACGTGCTCCGGCAAGCGGAACTCGAAGGGAACTTGTCGATCTTGCGCGCGACCGAGAGCGAGCACGATCGCCAGTTCAAGCTCGACGCCTTGAAGGAAGCCGCGGGGCTCGGCCTGAACCGCGCCGCGCTCGAGGTCGACATCAGCAAGGCGGACCTCAATAGCGCCAATAACTGGATCAACAACGAAGCCAAGGCCGCGCTGCAGAGCCAGGCCCTCGACGAGGCCTCCTACGAGGCATTGCTCAACTACACGAGCCAGCACACGGCCCAGCTGCTCGGCTTCGCGCAAGCGATGGCCTCGATTCAATACGAGTACGACAAGCTCGCCGTCGACGATCAGAACGTGGCCGATCAGCTGCTGATGCAGAAGTACGGGATCGACAAGCAAACCATGGTCGCGCTCAAACAGATCAAGCAGGCGGGTAAATTCAAATGGGATGAGTTCCTCGGCAAGCTCGTAGCCGGCGGCGTGTCGGGCTTGACGGGTGGCATCGCGGGGCTAGGCGCCGGCGGCGGCTCCGGGGGCGGCGGCTCCGCGCTCGGTCCCAACGGCATCATGGGCGAGCTGTAAGCCATGGCGATCGTCGACTTCGAGCAAGACCCCACGGGCCCCTACGGTACCGGCAATTTCCGCGACGACCGGGGCCGCGTGATGTACCTGCACGACCCGGAGACGGCGCAGCAGTTCGTAAAGACCATGCCGGGCGCGAAGCTGCCGGCGCAGGTGGCGAGCGAGAGCGACGACATCGCATCCAATCGCATGGACGGCGGCGCATCGCTGCGCGGCAAGGTCGGCCTCGAGAGCGACATGATCGCGCGCCAACGCTTCGGGGGCAACGCCCCCGGGGGCGGGCCCGATCGGCGCCTGGCAGAGAATCGACCGCCCGAGCCCGAGTATTACGACCCGAACGCGGCGGGACGCGACGTGGCCGCCTCGGTGGACGCCCCGCCGAGCCCGGGCGCCGCGCTCGTCGACACGCTCGACCAGACGCAGGCCAAGCTCGCGCCCCCTGCGCCCGCGCCCGCGGCGCCGTCGGGGGCCCCTGCCCCTGCCCCCGCGGCCCCTGCTGCGCCGCCTGCCACTGCCCCCGCCGCTCCCGCAGCCGCCAACCCGGGCGCCGCGCTCGTCTCGAACTACGACGCCACGCAAGCCAAGCTCGGCCAGCGCAGCCAGCCGCGCGACATCGATCTGCCCCAGCCCTACAGCTCGGGCAACATCCCGCTCTCGGGTGTGCGCTCGTCGCGCAACGTGAGCGTGGAGGAGGGCCGCCCCGTCGAAAATGCGCTCGAGCAGCTGGGCGACGAGGCCCCCGAGGTGCAGAACCAGATCGATCAGATCCGCAGTGCGGGCATCGCGAAAGACGCGGCCGTGGATCGGGCCTACGGCGCGCAGCTCTCCTCGACGGATGCCTACCGCAAGGCGCAAGAAGAGCGCGCGCAGAAGGCCGCCGCCGAGCGGAAGGCCGCCGAGCAGCAGCTCATGACCGTGCAGCGGGAGCTGAAAGCCAACGATCAGAGCCTCGACCCCGACCGCGTCATCAAAAACATGAGCACGGGCAAGCGCATCGGGATGATCGTGCTCGCGATGCTGAATGGCGCCTTTGGCGCGACGCTCGGGCAGAAGGATAACGGGGTGATGCAGGCGATCAACCTCGAGATCGACCGCGACATCGACCGGCAAAAGATGGAGGTCGCCAACCGTAAAGCGAGCCTCGGCAACGACTACAAGCGGTATTTGGACCTGGGCCTCGACGCCAAGACCGCCGAGGCGCTCGCGCGCGACAAGGCAGAGCAAGCGCTCTTTCAATACAAAGACCTCGAAGCCAAGCGCGCGGGAGCCCAGGGCGAGAACGCGCGCGCGGCCGAGCTGGCGATCGCTCCGCTCCGGCTGGCCTGGGCGCAGCGCCGGGGCGACGTGATGAAAGAGACGGAGTCCCGGGTCAAGCGCGCGGCGGAGGAATCGCAGGCGCACGAGGTGCCGCCGGTGCCCGTGATGACCCCGCAGGACGTGTTGGCGCTGATGAATATCCAGAATCAGAAGATCGCCAACGCCAACACCGAGGACATTGCCGCCGCGGTCGGTCACCCCGTGACCCCCGACGAGGGCAAGCAGATCCGCACCGACGCGCAAGACTACGGCAAGCGCCGCGCGAACATCGCGGCCGCCCGCGCGCAGGTCGACCAGGCCGCAAAAGAAATGGGCCTCTTCAAGGGTCCGGACGGCTACTCGGGCACGCCCGACTCGGGAGTGCCGCTGAGCGAGAAGCGCCGCCGCGTCAATAACGAGTATACGCTGCTGAAGCGCATGGACGTCATGGGCATGGCGCGCGAGCCGAGCGCCGCCCTGCAAGACGAGTTCGGGCGCATCACGGCGCGGCCCTTCTGGGATTCGGATGCGACCTGGCAGCTCAACGCCATGCAGCGCGTGCTCGACCGGGCCGACCAGGAGCTGCGCGGCGGCTTCAGTGACGAGGCGCTCGCGTTCTACAATCGAGTACGGCCCGCGGCGCCTACACAGGGCCGCGCGCCCGCGGCAGGCAAGCCCGCGGCGAGCCCGGGACGGCCCGGGGTCACGCCCGCGCAGCGGACCGCGGCGGAAGCGGAGCGCAGAAAGACCGAGCAGATGCTCAACGCCCCGCCGGGTGATCTGAGGTCGGAGTAATGGCCACCAAGTTCCAGGAAGAGCGCGCCGCCCGGGAGCGGGAGGTCCTCGCGCGAGTGCACGCCCGGGCGCCGTCCATCGACCAGGATCCGGCGATCACCTCCGCCTCGGGCGAGACCACGCTCAACCCCGACGCGGCATTTGCGGGCGACACGCAGCCCGCCTCCGCCGAGCAGCTGCAGGAGTTCAACGCCCTGCCGCCGGCCGAGGAGGCTCCCTTCAGCCGGCAGGGGCGCGACTACTACGTCGACCCGAGCGGCGGCCTGCACTCGGTCGAGGCGGGCTTTGACGCGGCGACCCAGTACCCGGGCCTGAAGCCCGCGACGGCCGAGCAGGTGCACGCGCGCGACATCCAGAAGCGCTCGGGCAGCCTCGCCGACCGGTTCGACACCGCGGTCGAGAGCGGGGTCGCGACCGTGGCCGAGACGGGCGCCGGAATCAACAACGCGCTCAACAACCTCACCCATCGCTGGCCCGACCCGAGCGAAAACGTCAACCCGGAGGACCTGGCCCCGTTCGCGTTCACCGACCCGGCGCTCGAGCGGCGCGAGGCCAATCCCAAGAGCGCGCTTGCGGGGGCCATCGTGCCCGATCTCCTCACGATGGCCATCGCCCCCGAGGGTGGGGGCGTTGCCGCCGGCACGCGCCGCGCCCTGCTCGCCGGAGCGCTCGGGGCAGGTGCCGATGCCACGCTCACGGGCGAGCCCTACAGCGTCTCCAAGGCGGGCCTATATGGCATTCAGGCGGGCCTGCTCGATGGGGTGAGCCGGTTCGCCTGGGGCGAGGCGATGCGGTCGCTCGGCAAAAAGGCGAGCGTGGTCGACGAGGCACTCGAGAACGCCCAGCGGGCCGCCGCGACCGACGCCGTGCGCGAGACGGATCCCGCCCGGCGCGCCGCCGAGCTGCGCCGCAACGCCCCCCACCTCTACGAGCAGGCGCAGGGGTCGCTCGATCAGGCGCTCGAAAAGATCGACGAGCACGTGCAGAAGGCGCCCGAACGCCTGTTTACCCCCGGAGCGCTCCGGCAGACCGTGAGCGATAACGTCACGGCGCAGGCCGCCGACGTGACCGAGATCGCCCGCAAGCTCTCGAACGCGGCGGAGGTCACGGGGCAGCTCCGCGCGCAGCAGGCCGCCGAGGCGCTGCTCGGCGCGACCGGCGAGAACGGGCCCGGGCTCTTTGCCGCCATGCGGCAGGCGCGCCAAATCCTGCGCGAGGTGAGCGAGGCGGGCGAGGCGACGCCGCTCCTCGGCAAGGCGCCCCACTCGCCGCTCATCGAGGAGGCCTCGCAGGCGCTCGACGACTCGCTCAAAAATGAAGCCGTCTGGGGGCGCGCTGCGAAGAATCACGCGACGTTCGGCGACCCCATCGAGCCGACCGCCCCCGGGGGCTTCGACGTGAGCGACGTCAACGCGCGCGAGGCCCTCGACACCAAGCTCGCCGATGCGCGCCGAGTGGCGCAGGCGACGGGAAATAAGCCGCTGCTCGCGGCCATCCGCAAAGCGGAAAAGGCGATCGTGGACGCCGACCAGGTCACGGGCGCGCGGCTGATGGGGCCCGAGCTGCCGGAAGTGCAGCCGCCGACGCTCGGGCAGAAGATTGTCAAAAAGACCGCGGGGCGGGCGATGTCGCACCTCGGCAAGATCGTGGGCGGCATCGGTGGCGGCATGATCGGCGGCGTGCCGGGAGCCATCGGCGGCACCGTGCTCGGTGATGTCCTCGGGGAGGTGGCGGGCCCGCATATCGAGCGCGCCGCCGAGCGGCTCGCGGGGATCGGGCGCCGCAGCGCGCCCGCGCACGCCGCGCTCGGCGAGCGCTGGACGAATCGGATCTACAGCTGGGCCAAGGGCGCGGCCAAGCGCAACCCCACCAAGATTGCGGGCGCGGGCCTGCTCGCCGCCAGCGCGCTCAGCGACGACAGTGACGACTCGACGGCAGCGGCCAACGCAGGCCTGCTCGTGTTCTTCCTGCCCTCGGGCGGCAAGGCGCAGCTCGCCGAACAGCTCGGCGAACGGCTCGCGGCGCTCACGAGCAAAGAGCGCAGCGCGATCCAGCGCGTCGCCAAGAGCACCTCACCGCAGGTCGAAGAGATGCTCTACCAGTACGCGCGCGGGCGGCGCGGCTTTCCGGGTGTGCCCGGTGAGAGGGTCACCGACCCGAGCCAGATCCTCGAGATGCAGCACGAGGTGCGGATGCAGGCCTACGCGCGCGACCATGCCATCATTGGCAGTGACGCGGCCTCTGAGATCCCCGCGCCGGTGCAGACGGCGCTGCTCGAGGACCTGTACGCGCGCAACGCCGCGCTCATCGAAAACGACGGCTTCCTGTATCGCATGGCGCGCCCCGGGCGGCTCGATGTAGTGGCCAGCGCCGAGCGCACTCCGGCGGAGGCGCTCGATCACCGACTCGCCGCAGCCAAAAAAGCGTTTGACCCGATAAACCTGCCATCGGCCGTGCACGATCAGATGATCCTGCGCGTCAACGACATGGGCGAGGGCTACAACCTGACCGCGCACCCCGACACCGCGGCGCGCACGGCGGGCCAAGCCACCGACGACGTCGTCAACTACTGGGAGCGCAATGCGCAGCGGCTCGGCAGCAAGCCGACCGCCAAGGCGATCGAGTACATCGACGCCGAGATCGCCCGGGCGGCAGAGCGCACGCGCACGCGCTTCGCCGACGAGGCCGCCACGGCCCGGCGCGAACAGATGCGCGCGGTCGGGCCCGACGATCCACCCCCCAGTCTGCGCGATCGCGCCCGCAGTCAGTTCGAAAACCAGCGCCTGCGCATGGAGGACACGATCAACGCGGCCGAGCGCGGCGACGTGCCCTCGCGCGAGATGCTCGATCAGAACCCGCGCCGGTATTTCGAGGAGTGGCAGCAAAACGCGGTCGTGACCGGCGCGCAGCACGACGTCGCGGCTCGGCAGTGGGTCGAGCGGCACCTCGTCGCGCCCGTCTACGAGGCGCTCGGGCGGGAGCCGACGGTCGGCGAAAACCTGCCGCGCGTGACGCGGCAGCTCGCGCGCGACTTCGGCGACCGCGTGCGGGCGGGCGATCGAGCCAGCGCAGAGCGCCTCTTTGATACCTGGAAGGGCGACACGGAGTTGCGAGTCAGCCGCCAGCTGACCCCCGAGGAACTCGCCTGGGGGCACGAGCAGATTGTCGAGGCCCGCCCGCAGCTGCGAGCCCTCTCGGGCGAGGGGCAGGGGGTGCGCGGCGCGGGCCCCGAGTTCCGGCGCCTCGGGCTGCCCGAGCCGACACAGGGCGACGTGCGCATCGAGACGCCGATGCAGCAGAAGGCGTTCCCGTTCAAGCGCGAGATGGGCCAGACGCCTCGCATCGAGGGCGAGCCCATCCGAGGCGTTGGCGATCCGCTCTTCCAGCAGCGCGCGCAGCGCGCCTATGACCGCGTCTCGGCCCTGCCCGAGGAGGCGTTCTCGGTCGAGGCACAGACCGAATACCGTCGCTATCAGCGCTACATCCAGCAGGGTGACTATCGTCTGCATACCGATCGGGAGATCGAGCAGATGGCCCGCGGCACGGCCGAGACGGTCTCGCGCGAGAACGTCGCCCAGACGGGCCAGCCCCTCTCGCCCGACGTGCAGGAGTTCATCCAAGCGCACATGGAGCGCGACATGCGGCAGCGGCGCGCCTCGCAGTTGCTCGCCCAGCCCTTGAACGCCGACGAGCGGGCGCAGCGCGCTTTCAATGTGCTGCGCGAGGACGACATGCCCGCTCGGCTGCAGAGCATGCACGGCGACGTGCGCGAGCGCGTCACCAACCAGATCCGCCACGACTCGACCCCCGAGGAGATCCAAGGCCATATCCGGAGCGGCCTCGACGAGATGAAACACCGCTTCATCGTGGAGGCGAACCGGCCCCCGAACGCTCGCGAGCGCGCGTACCTGGAGGCGGATCTAGCCAATGAGGCGGGCTCACGCTTCGAGCGCGAGCAAAACAACCAGCAGCAGCTCGAACGCCGGGAGCGTGAGGCCTCCGAGCGCGCCGAGCGCATCTCGCGCGAGGTTGCCGAGCGCGTCGCGCGACAGCAACGCGAAGCCCAGCGCGTCGCGGATCTCATGGGCGCGTTCGATCTGCCCGAGGATCGGCAGGACGAACTCGGCCGATGGATGGACGCTGGAAAAGAAGCCGCGCGCGCGAGCCCCGAGACCGAGGGGCGCAGCGTCTTTCGCGATGATGTCCTCGCGCACGTGCGGCAGGCCCATCCCGAGCTGACCGATGCGGAGGAGGTCTTCCTCCGCGATCAGCTGAACGAGCCCACGCCGCCCGTCGAGCAATGGGCGCGCGACGCGGTCGACGAACTCGCGCGCAACGATGAGAGCCACTGGAGCGATGGGCGCATCCCCGACCTCGATTTCGACGACGTCGTGCGCGAGATCGAGCGCAGCGAGGGCAAGCTCGACCCATGGCAGGAATACCACTTGCGAAAGCTCTGGGAGGACGAGGGCGCTCGCTTCGAGCAGCAGCATCGCGAGTATATTGAGGAGCGCCACAGCCTCGATAAGCAAGAGTACGAAGCCGAGCAGGAGCGCGAGCGCGAGCGCGAGGAGGAAGAACGGGTTTACTCGAGCGGCTCGTATGACGACGCCGTCGGCTTGCCCGACGTGAGTGATCTACGCGACATCGGTCTCGACAATGTCAACGTGGAGGATCCGCACGGGATCGAGCGCGTGTTTAAGCAGGACCTCTCGCTCAAAGATGTCGAGGACCTCTGCGCGCTCGAACCCCTCGCCGACCTGGGAGCGACCACGACGCTCAACGTGAATCGCGGCGCGGTCGAGTTCGAGGCGCGCGGCGGCGGCGTCACGATCGATCGCACGTATACGCGCGATGGAGGCGACCTCATCGTCCAGCACGATCAGTTCTTCCTCGAGGGGTCCGAGCAGGCGCAGGGCATCATGAAAAAGGTTTTTCAGAAGATGTTCCCCGCCTACGAGCGGCTCGGCTTCAAGCGCGCGAGCGTGAGCAGCGTGGATATCGGCCGTTACCTCTGGCCGAGTCTCGGGTTCCGGGCGAGCCCGGAGATCGAACGGGAGGCGATCGATGCATTCCTGCGGGGCCCTTGGCACGACTATACCGGTCTGTCGCTACCCACGAGCGAGGTCGAGCGCCTCGGCGGCTCGCTGCACACGCTGCGCGATCTCGCCGACGCGACGGTGCCGCGGCACGTGGTCGAGCACGCCCTGCCCGCGCTCGAGGAGCGCTACAAAACCGCCATGCGTCGGGGCGCGGGCGATTTCGAAAAGCTGTTCTTCACCAAGGATAACGATTTCAAGATCGGCAAGCTCTTCCTCATCACGAGCCCGGGCGACTGGAATCGCGGTCTGAAGCTGCGGATCGACCCCGCCGATCCGTGGTATCGCGAGTTCCGCCGCCGCATCGGTCTGATGAGCCTGAGCGGCCTGGGCCTCACCGAGCTGGCGCGCGCCTTCTCGGAGGATCCACACCGACTGAGCCGAACCGAGGGCGACGCCGAAGAGGCCACGCCCGCGCCGCAGGCGCTTCTGAGCGATACCGAGCGCGAGGCGCAGGACTCCACCCGGCAGAAGCTCGATTACTTGCACTCGCAGGCCAAGAGCGCCGTCACCACCACGGCCCGCGCGCTCGTCATCCCCGCGGCGCAGAAGAGCCGCACGGTGCCCGTCACGCCCGGGGTCACGCAATCGGCCGGCGTGGCGAGCTTCGTCGGAGCGCAGGCGACCTTGCGCGCGGCCTACGACGCCAAGAAAACGACGCTGCAAAAGCTGCAGCGCGACCCGATGTCGCTCGTCGACGAGATGGCCGAGCGGCTCGGCGACGTCTCGGACGCGGCGCCGGAGCTCCATCGGCAGCTAGTCGCGCAGACCTACAAGGTCATCGGCTTTCTGCAGAGCAAGCTACCGACCACCATCGGCGCGAGCCTGATCCGTCCCGACGGCACCCCGCCGAGCGATACCGCGCTCCGGCAATTCGCCCTCTACTACTCGGCCGCGACCAATCCGAGCAGCGTGCACGTGGACCTCGCGAACAACCGAGCCCGCAAAGAGCAGGTCGACACCCTGCGCGAGCTGTGGCCCGAGGCGTATCAAGATCTCAAGGTCGCCGTGCTGAATCAGCTCGCAGACCAGGGCCCGACGTCGTCGCGCCCGACCCTCGCGCAGCGCACGCGGCTCGATCTGCTCTTCGACTTCGGGCCGAGCCTCGACCGAGCCCTATCGGATCGCATCGTGCAGGCCCGCATGGCCTACCTCGAGGAGAAGGCCAAGACGCCTCAGCCCGGCGGGACGCCAGACCGCCGCACCCAGCCGAGCATCGTCGGCGCGAGCCCGACCGCGAGGCTCTCCATGGGCACGGCCGCAGCCTGAGGCCCCTTCTCGCATAACCAGGGGCGATGAGTGCACGAGCCGAGTTCAACCTCAGCGCCCAGAGCGGTCTGATTGCCGGTTCCGTGTCGGCAAACGGCGTCCTGTTTGCCTGGCGCAACCCCATTACCAAAGTCGACGGCAGCACGAGCCAGATCGGTCAGCGCATCAAAATGCTGATCGTCAAGGCCCGCACGGTCACGGGGTTTCCGACCGCGCAGGAGATCATGCTCGCCGCGACGTTCGTGTCGGCGTTCGGCAGCCCCGCCGCCGACTACTCGGGCGGGACCGACCTCTCCGACCAGTTCGCGGCGAGCCCGACCGACGCCATTCGGCGCCTGGGGGCCGACATTGGCGGCAAGCCGCAGCAGGTGAGCGTGCTGCAGACCGGCAACGTTCGGATCGCCACGACCGCCGCGCTCACCCACGGTGGCAGCCCGACGATCAAGACGCACCCGTTCGCGAGCGACTCGTGGTTCGAACTGGCCTCCGCTTCGACCGTGCAAGAGGGCGGCTGCGATCTGGTCTGGACGCCGAGCCCCGAGGGCAGCGCGCTCACCAAGGGCCTGCTGCTGCATCCCGGCACCGGCTTTATCGTGCGCAACACGATCGCGCTCGGCGCGACCGGCACGGTGCGCCTGTTCGTCGAGGTCTTCTGGGAGGAGGCGTAAGGGGTGGGGCTCGTCCGCACTCATCCGCGCGTGCGCGGAAAGAAGCGCGCTCTTCAGCGCAAGGGCGGCTTCTACCCGACGCAGCTGTCGGCCGTCTCGGCGTGGCTGCGGCTCGCCAATGCCACCGTCACTGGCTCCGGGTACTCGAGCGTGCCGGACGTGCTCGGGGCCACGAGCCCCGCCGTGCAGGGCACGGACGCCAATCGCCCCGTGAACTCCACTTCCCTCAACGGGCTCCCGATCGCGCTATTCACGGACGATTTTCTGAGCTGGCCACTCGCCGCCGCAAACAACGGGGCGACCAAAAACGGCTTTGCCTGCTGGGTGCAGGGCGACAACGGCAGCAATCGCAATCTGTTCGTGATCTGGACGGGGGGAGGTGGCGCGAGCGCCGCCAAATTCGACTTCTTCTCGAGCAGCGGCAACCTGTCGACGAACGTCGAGGTGGGCGGCCTCGTTACAAAAGCTTCCCTCATGAGTGCCAACGTCTGGCATTTCCTCACGTACGAGTACGACGGGACGCAAGGAACGGACGCCGCACGTGCACTGGTCACCCTCGATGGTGTGGTGATCGGCACGACCAATACGACGATCCCCACGTCGCAACCCACGCCGACGGGCAACGCCTGGATCGGCGGCTTTAGCACGATTCAATCGTGGGTCGGCGCCATTGGCCCCAATTTCTGGGCGCTCAACCGTCAGCTGACCGCCCCGGAACGGGCGGCGCTCATGGCCTTCGAGGTCCCGTTCCAGCCGAACCAGATCCCCGCCGTCTCGGCGTGGCTGCGGCTCGCCTCGAGCACGATCAGCGCCGGTGAATACGACATCATCAGCGACGTCATCAACACAAACCCGACGGCGCAGACCGACGCGGATCGCAAGCCCGCCGCGGGCACGGCCGCCAATGGGTTGCCGATCATGACGTTCGACGGAACGGACGTGCTCACCTGGCCGCTCAACACCGCGGGCTCGGGAAACAACGGGGTCACCAAATGGGGGATCTTCTTCTTCATCAAGCCCGCCGCGAACGTGGGCACGCGGCAGCGCGTCTTTCACAATACGTTCGTTACTTCGAGCGCCAAGGTAACCATCGACATCGCTGGCGGCGGGATTGAAGCCGCTCTCTATAAAGACGGCGTCAACGGGCGCGACGTGGCTTGCACCACAGGCATCACGGCCTCGGTATGGCAGTCCGTCTATTTCGCGTTTGATGGATCGCAGTCCGCTGATGACACGCTTGCCATGCGCCTGTTCATCAATGGCGTCCAGATCACGCCGTTGACATACACGGCCATCGGCACGGGGCCAGCGATGACGACACTCACCCCCGGTCTTACCGGCTCCGTGCTGATCGGTGGCTCGACCGACAGTGACACGCCGAGTTCTCCATTGCTCAATGGGGTCATCCTCGGCCCCAATATGTATTTGCTCACCGATAACCTGACCCCAGCGCAGCTCGCTCTACTCAACGCTTACGAGGTCCCGACCTGATGGCTTCCCGACGCAAACGCTTCAATACGGACCCGAACGGTTGAAAGCACCCCCGCGCTGAGCATTCATCCCCGGCGCCGCGCCGCCGCTCGGCGTGCACGCGCCCAGCGCAGGAGTGGGTTTCACCCGTTGCAGCTGCCGCAGCTCACGGCCTGGCTGAGCTGGGCGGGCGCGACGGACACGGGCACGCTCTCGGTGCCGGATCTGATGGGCGGCAGTCCCGCGACGCAGAGCAACGGCGCGCTCAAGCCCACGATCAGCACCACTGCCAACGGGATCCAGGTCGGCACGTTTTCGAGCAGCGTCCTTTTTCTCCCGTTGAGCGCGGCCATCAATGGCAACACCCAATTCGGGATCGAGTTCTGGATCAAGCTCGCCAACATCTCGGGCACCAAGACCGTGGCGACGATTCGCAACGTCGCCGGGGGCGCCAGCGCCGACAAGCTGGCGCTCTTCATCATCGGCGGCGTGCTGCAGACGCGCGCGCTCGCGGTCGACCGACGTGCGCAGGCAGGGGGGCTCGATACCAACTGGCGGCACTGCTACGTCGGAATTGATTGCGGCCAGGCGAACGAGCCCACGCAAGTGCTGCTCGCCCTCGACGGCGTGCTACAAAGCGCGTTCTTCTCGAGCGACACGGCCTGGCCCGCCACGCTCGGCACTCCCACGGGCAACATGTACGTCGGCGCCAACGACGCCGCGGCATCGGGTCCGCTCGTCGCCGACATCAGCGACATCCGCTTTTACTCGGGCCAGCTCTCGGCGGCGGAAATCAGCCTGCTCATGGGCTTCCGACGACCCCTCCTCTTGCCGCTCACGGGCAACATCGTCTGCCTCGGCAATTCGATCACCGCGGGCGACGGCCTGAGCGTGGGGCAGGACTATCCGTCGGTGCTCCGCACCTCGCTCGGCGCGACCTGGCAGGTCTTCAACTGCGGCCACTCGGGTTACACGACGCCGCAGCTACTGGCAGGCTTTGCGGAGGTGCAATCGCACCGTGCGTGGCAGACCTCGAATAACGTTCTCGTAGTCAACGAAGTCGGCAACGATATCATCCTCGGGGGCGCGAGCGAGGCGACCGCGCGGGAGAACATGCGGGCGCTGATCGCCCAGGGCAGAGCCAGCGGCTGGCGAGTTCTGTTCGCCACGACGACACCCCGCACCGCCGGGGGGCAGGTCGAGTGCGCGAATATCAACACCTATTTCCGTACCCATCCGTCCGAGCACGACGGCCTCGTCGACTGGGCCGCGGACAGTCACCTCTCCGATCCGACCAATACGACCTACTACCAGGACGGCGTCCATCCCACGGCAGCCGGCGCGGTCATCCTCGCGTCGTTGACGGCCGCCGCGCTCTAGCTCAGGCGTTCGTCGGGGGCCTCGGCGAGCCACTCGTCGATGAGCGCGATCAGGTTGCAGCCGAGCGCGAGCGCAATCGCGGCGGGCTTCTGATCGGGCCCGGTGGCGAGGACCACCAGGGCCCGGGCAATTCGGGCTTGGTTGGTGTCTTGCTGCAGCTCGCCGACGATCCGATCGAACGGTTCGAGGCCGAGCTGCCTGACGACTTCGGCCGCCGTGAGGACCCAGCTCGCCGGGATGGTGAGCTGCGCCACGGCCTGGCCGGGCTTGACGTAGCGGCTCACAGCCGGCCCCGGTGGCGCTGGTCGAGCCCGACCCAGGCACGGCGCAGGAGCGAGTCGAGGTACCCCTGCGGGGTCAGGCCCGCGACGGCGGCCATCTTCTCGACGCGCTCGGTCCACATCGCGTCCAGCTCCCAGACGAACCCCTTGTCGCCGCGCTTGCCGACAGGCAGCACGACGGCGGGCACGGGGGCGGGCACTGTGTCCACATAGGCGACCCGTCCGTGCGGGTTGCGATGCTCTACGGTCACGGTCGCAGCCTGCGCGAGCTGCTGGTCGATCGCCTCGGGGCTGACGGCGACGTGCACGTCGGGCAGGGGCAGGAACTGCGGCAGGGCAAACGCCTCCGCCTCGGTCATCACGCGCGGTGCCTGCGCTCGCTCCGCACGGCCGGTGCTGCAGTCCATTTTGTGACCGCCCGCCTCGGTGACGATCATCCGGCACTCCCGGCATTTGTGGCTCGCCGGAGCGCCCTGCAAGCGCTGCCCCCGCGCGTCGAGCGGCAAGCTATCGGAAATCGGCGCGAGCTTTTTGTCGCGCGGCCTCGGATCCATCTTCTTTCTGGTCATCGTCCGGTCCCTTCTTTGCTTCGCAGCCAACACCAGCCCGGTATCACCAGGCGCTCGCACCGCAGGTGCCCATAGCGCTCGACGTCGCCCATGCAGATGTGGCCGACGGTGAGGAAGTGCCACGCGAAGCGCACGGGCTTGCCCTCGTGGAAGCCGGTGAACTCGGTTCCAAACTTGCGCTTCCACGCGGAGCGCTCGACCCGTTCGACCAGCTCCGCCAGGGCCCACACGTCAATTGCTCCTGCGCTCGTCGCGGACGAAACACGACATCTCGGTGTAGCCGAACTGCTGCAGCCGCATCCGGTGCGGCCAGCTGATGATGTAGACTTTCTCCGGGTCTTTGCGATGCCGATAGACCCAGTGCCGCAAGCGAAGCGGCAGCTCTTTGATGCAGCCGATCTCGCGCAGGTCGGTTTCCGCGATGCGCTCGAAGCCATCGACCATGCCCATGCCGCCGGCCGCAAAGGCCTCCTCATCGCTCGCGCCCTCGAGCTTGGCCTCCGCCGTGCGCCCGAGCGCCTCGATCGTGAGCTTCGTCGCCCAGTCGAGGATCTCGGCGTCGGTCTGGTGCCCGTCGCGCGTCACGCCTGGCGCTCCGGCAAATTGCGTTCGGCATCCGCGGCCTGCATCAGCTCGAGCGCTTGCTTGCAGGTCGGGCACGTCGCGTGTTCGAGCGCCTGCGGGTGGTTGAAACCGATCCATTTGAGGCTAGGCCCCCAGCCGCCCCGGATGCCATGGATCGCCCCGCACAGCGCGAGGCCGTGCCGCAGGATGTGCACGCTGAGCGGCGGCTCCGTCACGCCTGCCCCACGGCTTTGTCGACGATCTGCGATTCCAAGCAATCGATGATGTCTTGGATGATCTCGGGCACGTTCATGCCGCGATCGGTCGTGCAGACCGCGCAGAACTCGCCGAGCAGGATCCCCGCCGCGCCCTCGGGCGGCAAGCCCATGGCGCGCCACTTTTGGCGCAGCTCGGCCAGCGCGGCGTTGGCCTGCTGGAAGATCGCGCGCTCTTCGGGCGTCAGCTCAGCCACCGCGCCCCCACGTCTTCTCGCAGTCCGGGCACGAGTGGTGCGTCGTGCAATCGAGCCGCCTATCAGAGTGCGCGATCTCGCGCTTGAAGGGCGGGCCCGACTTACGATCGCGCAGATCCGCGTTGCAGTGCGGGCAGTTCAGCGGCTCGCGGTAGAGGTGCCAGTACGCGCCCCAGCACCGCATGCGCGCGTGGGGGTCAGGCCCGGGCCAGTGCGTGGGGTACACGCGGCGCGCGATCAGCTCGTCGACGTAGTGCCGCATCAGCTCCTCGTTCGAGCGCGAGAACTTCTTCCGCTCCTCGTCAAGCATGCCGAGCAGCTCGTTATCGGTCAGGGCGCTAGCCATCGATCGCGCTCCGGACCCGATCGGCGACCTCGCACATGGCCACACAGTGCGGCTCCGTGCGTTCGCCGTAGCCCTTCTCGACCTGCTCGCACACGCTCTCGACGCGGATGAGCGCCGCTCGATTGGCGACGGCCTTGTCGCAACAGTGCTGGATCTCCTCCATGCGCGCTTCTTGGTTCTTCACCTTCACGCGCAGGGCCACGATCTCGCGCCCATCGCGCAGGGTCTGACGCTGATACTCGTCTTCCCAACCGGCTTTCTCTGCCCAGATCCGCGCCTCCGCACGTTTCACGTGCAACCGGCGGCCGAGCTGGCCGCAACGCCGACTGAGCCACGCGACGTACTTGGCCTCGTGCGCGGCCGTCTCGCGATCGACGCGCCGACTCTCCTGCTCGTACACCGCGACCTCGGCGGGCGTCTGCGGGCCGAACGGGCCCCACGCGGCCCTCCACTCGTCGCGCTCGCGCCGGGCCGCGTCCACGTCCGCACGCGCGGTCTTGAGCTCCATCTGCAGCGCCACGACCTGCTTGGCGAGCGTGGTGCCGAGCGTTCGCTCCCGCTCGAGTCTCTCCTTTGCGGCGTCGCGCTCCCGTAGCGCCGTCTGCTCGTCTTCCCAGGCGCCCTCTGCGTGCGCCTTCCACTGCTCGATCTCGCAAGCGTCGGAGGGCTGGCTGCGGGCGTACGGGCTCTCGCCCGCGCCCTGGTGCTTGAGCGTGGTCTCGAGCGCGACCTTGAGCGCGCGGATGGTCGCCTCGGCCACTCGCAGCTTGGCCCGCTCCCGGCACTCGCCACACTCGCCGCAATCGCAGGGCTGGATCACGAGCGTGCGACCGACGCTCGCGAAGAGCGAGGGCTGCACCGCCCGCTCGTACAGCTCGCACGCGCGCCGGAGCTTGAGCAAGAGCGCGCCGTGCTCGGTGCGCACGTCGCCCGTCACGCCGCGATCCTGCAGGCTCCGGATGTAGACGAGACACTCCTGATAGGCGCGCTCGTCGACGATGGGTGGGAGATCGGGCCAGGTCTCGGTGCTTGCGTCGGTCATGGCTTCCCCTCGGGTAGCCCAGGCCCGGCGCCGAGGGGGGGGGCCGCCTCGTGGCGGTCGGCGCCGGGCCCAGAGTCTTGCTGCGCTTCGACAGCGGCGCGCCAGCGGATGACCGCCTCGCACACCTTGCGGATCGCTCCTCGCCCGCCGAGGATCATCATGCCCGTCGGGGCCGGCACGGAGGCGCCGCGGTCCTCGCTGTCTTCGCGGTCGTCGAGGATAGCGCGCGCGGGCTTGCAGTCCAGGCCCTTGGCCGCGTCGAGGATGTCTTTCTCGGCGGGCGTGATGAGGTGTAGGCCGCCGATGCGCGCCAACGTGAGCTGATTCGACTTCAGCTCGCGCGTTGCCAGCTCGGCCAGGATGCTCTCGGTCGCCGCCTTGCCGAGCGGCACGTCCTCGAGGTCCTCGGGCGCCATGACCAAGCCGCCGATCCACTTGCCGCACTCCCCGCAGACCGTGCCCTGATGCTTGCAGGTCATACCGCGATCGCCTCCCGCCCGGCGCTCTCGTTCATGACGCTGCCGGCCTCGGTCCGGGCGCGTGCAAGCGGACGATCTCGTCCGGGCTGTCCTCCATCGTGAGAAAGCACTCGCGCAATAGCTCGATCGCGCAGGCGGCGAGGCTCGCGACCTGGCCGCTCATGATCTGCCCGCCCGCCTGGATGACCCCGTGGTGCGCGCGGACGCCACCGCAAAACGTATGCGCGACCGCGTCGAGCCCCAAACCGCGCCGCTCGAACGAGTACCGCGAAAGCTTGAGGACAATCTCCTCGGCGAGCGCTTGGGCTTCGGTGCGGGTCATGGCAGCCGCTCCCAGCGACGTAGTTCCGCCACGCGCCGCATGCGCTTGCCGTAGCGCTCGCCCGCGTCAAACACAGGATGGCTCGGCAAGTCTGACGGCACTCCGCCGTAGTCAAAGCCACTGACCACGGCCAGGCAGTAGCCGTACTCCATCTTCAGAGCGCGTTCCGCGACTGCCGGGATCGGGCGCGGGTTTAGCTGGCCCATCAGGGCCGCACCGAGCGGGCAAAACCCGGTCTCGCAGTACGCGCGCCGCGCTCGCACGAGGCGCCGGAACTCCCAGACGGTCATGGCTTTTTCTCTCCGGTGCCCTCGCCCAAAAAGCCCGGCGTGAAGTCGGCGCCCTCCGTCAGCGCGCGCGGCACGTTCTGCTCGACGTCGGCGGGGATGTGCTCTTCGCAGAGCGTGCGCACGTAATGCGCCTTCCAGTTGCCGAGCTTGGCGGGCTGCTTGCCGCAGATCTCGCACGTGCGGTCGGCCTCCGCCTCCGCCTCGCGGATGAGCGCTTGCGCGCGGTCCTGCACGTCGTGGGGCGAGAGCGCGTCGAGCAAGTAGAAGCGCAACCCGCCAAACTTCTCTTTGACCTGATCGCACTGTATACCGAGCGGCTCGAGCTGCTCGGAGAGGCGCCAGACGATGTCGAGCCAGCCCTCGGGGCAGGAAAAGCCGCAGCGCACCTCGCGGTACAGCTTCGGGAATGCCGCCTGGAAGTCTTCGAACGTCTTAGCCGCCATAGCGAGCCTGCTCTCCACGCGCGATGGTTGCGACCGACTCCAGCTCCTTGCGCAGCTCGGCCAATTCGCTCTTGGTCGCGCAGCGGTCGATGGGCTTCGGCGGCTGCTCGACGAGCACGCCCTGCGCGTCGGGGCGAGCCTCCTTGTCGACATAGAACGAAATGATGATGCCATCGGCTTCGTCCGGGTGGCGAGAGTCGAGGTACACGTCGGGCTTGGCGTCTTTGAGCAGCGCTCGCTGCTCGTCGGTCAGCACGAGATCGAGAAACGCCTGCAGCGGGACTTGCAGCTTAAAGCGCGTGGAGTCCTCACGCGCGAAAAGCTTCGCTTTGATTTCGGTGTCGGTGGTGCTCATGGTTCGTTACTCCTCCACGAAGCCCTTGCTTCTCATGCAATCGTCGTACGCCTCGGCCCCCCGGGCCCGGCACTCGAGCCCGGGCGCGAGCCCCCCTCGCCCCGCGAGGCACATATTGGCCACCATCCGCCAGACGTTGCGGCACTCGGCCATGGCCTCGGGGGTCTGCCCGCGGAAGTTCGCGCCCGAGGCGCAGCCCGTGAGCAGGAGCAAGAGGGCGCCTCGCTTCATTCGCGCTCCTGCTCGGCGCGAAACACCGCTCGCTCTTCGGCCGTGGGCGGCGCGATCGGGAAGACCTCGCGCTCATAGTTCTCGGTGGCCACGATCAGCGTGCGCAAGAGCACGCCGTCCGGCGAGTCCGGTGACGGTTCGAGCACCACCAGCTCGCGAATGACGCCGAGCACCAGCTCGTAATAGCTCATGTCTTCTCCGGGTCGAACGCCTCGCCCTCGGGCATGTTGGCGCGCTTCAGCGCTTCGAGCGATACGTTGCCTCCCATGGCCATCACGCCCTGCACGTAGCCGAGCCAGCGGTTCGCCTTTTGGATCTTGCCGTTCCGATGGAAGTGAACCGCCTCGGTGAGCATCCAGACGAGGTGAGAATGTAGCGTCGGAATGGCTGGGTTGCGGCGGGGCACGATAGCCTGGCCTTCGACGCCTTCGAGCAGCACTCGGTTATGCACCACCATCGCGACGAACCTCTCGTGCGTCATGCTCTCGGCTGGCACGCAGCCGGCGTTATCGGTGTCCAGATCGTTGCCGCTCATGATGCGTTGTTCCTTTACGTGTTCGAGATCAATCCAGCCGAGACTCAGGCTCATGATGCATTCGCCGTTCTGAGAAACAGTTCCTCGTTCTTCTCGAGCCAGAGCTTTTGCGTGAGCATCGTATCCTCGTCGGGGCAATCGATGACGGGATGGATGCAGTAGCGCTTGACCTGATGCCCCTGCTCGTCGAGTCGGAACACGTTGCCCGCGCGCCCGCGTCGGATGCGGTAGCGCCGCCGCTCACCCTCGCGGCTGATCGTCTCTAGATCGAAATAGCCGTTGCTGGCCAGATCGATCCGTTGCCGATCATCCAAGTGATGCAAGAGCAGCTGCCGGGCCTTGTCGCGCGCGGCGTCCCTGACGAGCTGCGCCGCCGCGCGGTCGGCCTGCATCTGCTGGGCGATGCGTTGGCCCTCGCGCTGCGCGGCCTCTTGCGCAGCGCAGCGCGCCGCCCGCTGCTCGGGCGTCTCGGGGGTTCGCGCCGCGGGTGCCGCGTACTGCCTGAGCTGCCCGAGGATAGCGCTCTGCGCGCGCACCTCGGCTCTCACTCGCTGCGTCCGGTTCTCCTCCCAGTATTGCCAAATGGCGCTGTTCGTGGTGGCCGTATAGGTCTCATTCCAGGCCGTCCACGTTACGGCCGACGTGGTGGTGGACGACGTCATGCTCGTCGCGTCGGTTGTCCACCAGATCGAGCCGGTGCCCGTGCTCGTCACGATCTCAGCCACCCTCCATCCTCGGCGTGAAGAGCAGCCGCTCGTGGCTCGGGTCGAACGTGTGCACCATCTCGCCGGCCTCGCCCTTGCGATCGGTGACGCGGAAAGCGTCGTAGCCCTCGGCCCGGAGCTTGTCGAACGCGGCGCGCGCGACCTCGACCTCGGCGGGCTGGGTCGAATCCCACATGTACTTCGTATCGCCCGAGCGGTCGATCACGGCAAAGCGCAGCTTGCCGCTCAGCTCGGGGCTCGTGAAAAACTCTTCGGTGGTCCGGTCGTTGACGATGTCGGGAGCGTTCATGCGGATGGTTCTTTCTGTCAGAGGTTTAGGTTTGGGTGGTCATTCGAGCGCGCCCGCCACCGGCGGCCACTCGGCGCCCAAGTGCTCGAGCACGTCGACGAACGAGAGCGCCGCCTTGCGGAGCTGGTCGAGCGTGAGCGTGATGCCGGGCACCCGGTTCCAGGTCTCGCAGACGAGCTTGAACGCCTGGAAGGCCTCCACGCTGCGCGTCTTGAGCGTGCTCGCGTTCTCGCTCCAAGCGTGAAACGAGGTGATCGGTAACGGGCGCATCAGCTCCTCGCCGTACGCCCCGAAGTAAAGGTCGAGTTCTCGCTTGGCTTTTTCGTAACGGTTCATGGCTTCTCCTCTGGTTCGATCATGACTCGCTCGAGGCTCACCTCGAGCCCGCGCAGCCGCGCGCGTTCTGCTCTCCACTCGGGCGCGCCCCAGGCGTAGATCGGCAGGTGCGAGGGCAGGCCCTCCATCAGCTTCCACAAGCGCTTCACCATCTCGCGCGGATCGAGGTCGCGAAACGCCGCCGGGCAGCCCATCATGATCCAGGTGCGCACGTCGCGCAGCTCCTCCCAGGTCGGGAGGTTGTCGTAGCTCTTGGTCATCTTGCGCGGCCGCCCCGAGAGCTGCTCTTGCTCCTCGTCGCTGAGCGCGCGCCAAAGATCGTCGATGTGGCTGAGCCCGTCGAGGTAGGCCTGCTGCGCGGGGGTGTTGCTCATGGGTCCGCCTTGCCCGTGGCTTCGAGCCATTCGGGCTGCAACGTGAGCACGTCGAGCGTCACGCCCTCGACGTCGGTAAACTCCACCTCGTACGCCTCGCCGCCGTTGTGCACGCTCACGATCGTACCCTCGGTGCCCGCGCGGATCTTGTCTTTGAAGTAGCGCTCCAGATCGCGCGCGAGCCGCACGACCTCAAGCTCCCCGAATTGGACGCTCACGTCTTCTCCTTCGGCGCGGGCCAGTCGGGGCCCGGATGATGCGGCGTGCAAGCGTCGAGCAGCGCATCAAACCGATTGCTGGCCCCGTCAAAGCGCCGCACAAGTGGTGGCCAGTCGTCCTCTGGCACGTTCGCCAACAGCTCCTCGAGCACGCCCTTGCAGAACGTGCGCGACATGGCTTCATTGTCGCACCAGAGCACGCCGTCACGCTCCCAGAAAGAGAGCTGTCCAAAGCCAACGCCCTTGCGAGCCCAGTTGACGAGGAGACACGTCTCGCTGGTCGCCTCGGGAACGATCTCCGTGAAGTCCTCGAGCCCCTGCATGAAGTCCTCGATGCTCGCACCGAGCGTCTGGTCGTCGTGGCTCACGATTCCCCCCGGTCTGCCGCTTCGAGCGCGAGCGCCGATTGCACGGCGGGCAGGGCGAGCCAGGCGTCGCGTTCTACAACCCAGTCGGGGAAGGCTTCATTCCCATGGCGGAGGAGCCTCGCCGCCTCCCGGATGCACGAGCGCTGCTCGCGCTCGTTCCGCTTGCCCTCGAGCGCCGCCAATTCGAGGGTGCACAAATGGTCATCGAGCGCGCTCATTGCGCCGCCTCGGCGTTCTCGCCAAAGAGCGCGCGATAGGCCTTCTCGGCCATCTCTTCGGTGTAGCCGTGCTGCCCGGCTTGCTGCCGGAGGAACGCGAGCTGGCGCCGCTTGTCGTCCGGGTTCGGCCACTTCCAGTCATCCCAGACGACGATCTCGGCCTTGTAGGTCGGCACGTCCGCGCGCCCCTGGTACTCGCGCTCGCTCGTGTCGAGGCCGTCATCCTTGCGGTAGATGCCGGCACCGTAGAGCGAGTAGTCCCGATCGATCGTGGGGTTGCCGTGGCGCAGGCGTGCGCCCGTCAAGTCGATGAGGTGCGCGAACTTCTTGCCCGGCGCGCTGCGCAGGATGCGCCCCGCGGTGTTGAGATACTGGCTGACGCCATGGCACTGCTGCGCGAGCACGCCGACCTTGGCGTCCGGCACGTCGATGCCTTCCGAGAGCGCGAAGCACGTGACGATGACCTGCAGCTCGCCCGTCCGGAACTTGGCGAACATCTCTTTGCGCGCGGTCTTGCCGAGGTGGCTGTGATAGGCGGCGGCGTTGACCTTGCGGCGCTGCAATTGCTTGGCGACGTCGTTCGCGTCCTCGATGTCGGGCATGAAGAACAACGCCTTTTCGTTGTTGCCCGCGTCGATGTAGGCGTGGACCGCGTCCGCCCGCTTGTCGGTGTGCACGGCGCGCGGCCCGCTCACCTTGCAGGGTACGATGATGCCCTCGCAGATGAGTTCCGAGTAGTGCGCCGCGACCACCATCTCGTCGAAGAGACCGAGCGCGCGGCCGTCACTGCGCTGCGGAGTCGGCGTGAGGCCGAGCAGCGCCGCCTTCGGGAAGAGCTTGCGCGCCGTCACCCAGAAGTCGCCCTCGCTGTGGTGGCACTCATCCCAGATGACGAGGTCGGGCTTGTAGTCGGGCAGGTTGCCGGCGAGCAGCCCTTGCACCGTGAACGACGGACACAAGCGCTCCTCGAGCTGATCGCGGAGCGGGTTGCTGTGGCTGACGCTGATGGCCCGCAAGGGCTTGGCCTGGTGCGTCGCCAGGTGCGCGACCATGCGGTGCAGGATGTGGCCCGCAATGACGGTCTTGCCCGAGCCCGTCGGGCTCACGACGCAGACGTTCGCGCCCTGGGCCAGGAACTTGCACGCCTTGTCGGCGGCGCGCTTCTGGAACGTGTGCGCAGGCGGCTGCGGCGGGTACTGGTAGGCGCCGGGCTCGACGAGCGCGAGCTGCGCCTGGCTCTTGGGCTTTTGACTCTTTGGGGGCTCGCTCGCGGGCGGCGTCCGCTTACGGACGGAGGGCGCCTTCTTACTGGGCGGGGCGCTCTTGGGGGATGCTTGGCTACTTGGCATGCGGATGTGCTCCTTGAGGTGTCGAGGTGTCAGCGCGGACCCGGCAGACCGCCGTCGCGCATCAGGATCTTGAGGGTGGTGAGGACCGCGTCCCGCTCGCGAAGGGCCTCGGCCGTGACCTTGTCCATGAAGCCCGATTGCTGAGGCGGGGCGGGCTCTGGCTCGCGTTGCACGGGGCCCGCCCGGAACGGTAGCTCCGGCTGGCGCTCGCTCTCCTCGGGGGGCGTCACGGTCACGCGACGCGGCTCGTAGCGCGAGAGCCCGTGGCCGCTCCGGGCCAGCTCCCGCTCGGCCGCCTCGCGTTCCTTGCGGAGCGCGCGCTCGGCATCCGTGGGCCGCCCGGGTTTCCTCCGCGGCGGCTCGCCCGAGCTGACGAGCGTCTGCTGCGAGCTTGCGTCCGTGCTTTGCCCTTCCGGCTCGACCCCCATCGCCTCGAGTAGTTCGCTGCCGAACTTCTCGGCCCAGGCCGAGGCGGGCGGGGCCATCTTGGGCGGCGCCGCGTCGCTGGGCTCGGGCGATGGCGCGGCGCTCGGGGTCGGGTTTTGCCTGATGGACGAAATGAACGTTCTCATGTTGCCCGTCCAGCCGTAGGGCTCGCCGTAGTGGTTCAGCCAACTGCGGAGCACGGTTTCCCAGATCCCCAATTCGTCGCCGATGGCCGTTAATGGCTTCTTTGGGTCGGCTCGCAGCGAGTCGAGAATCTTGCGCACAATCGCGGTCTTTTCCTCCACCGTGCGATTGATGCGGAGTTTCTTTCTTGCCGCAGATGTTCTCTTGGTTCCCATGATCGCTCACTCGTCTCCCTTGCCATCCTTGGCTTTCGATCGGATGCCCTTACCGAGCTTACCGTTGACGCGCATCGACTCCACGCGCTTGGCGGCCGTCGCTATGCGCTTCTCGCGAAGCCCCGGCGGCGGCATACAGTCTTTGATGGGGAGGTCGGCTAGCACCATCGCGATCGGCACCTTGAGCGCGTGCGTGATGCGAACGACCTCGGCAATCCCCGGACGCGCGATCGCGTTCTCCCAAGAAACCAAAGTCGAAGGGTGAATGTCGAGCTTGGCGCCGAACTCCGCCGCGCTCCAGCCCCGCTGCTCGCGCAGCCAGCGCAGACGCTTGCCGATCTCATGGTAGACGACCTCGATGGATTCCGAACGTTGACCCATACGCTTTGTCACTTGATCCTCGATCACACGCTGCATCAGGTTGCCTCCGGGAGCGAGCGCGCCTCTCGCGCTCGCTCCCGGAGGACCGCTTCTCACGGCACGAAGGCGGCGCAGCTGGTCTGATGCTCAAAGGTGGGAACGCCGATGGCGTCGTGGCCCACCCCGAAGTTGAGCAGAATGAGCGGATTCAGATCGGTATTGAGTACGCCAACCGCGTGTCGATGGGAGGTGGAGCTATTGATGTCACTGGTCGTAACGTCTCCCTGTCGAGTGACGAGGGCCGCGCTGCAATTCCAGGCGCCCGTGCCGATGCGGCTGCAGGTTCGCTTGACGGGCAGGCTGGTGCCGGTCTCGTAGGACATCGCAACGTGCGTCAGCCCTTTGCCGGCGAAGGCCGAGCCGCAGGCCGAGCCGGAGGTGATCGGGACGTTGCCGTAGTGGAAAAAGGCAGTGCCCGGAGAGAAGAAGTTCTCCACGACCAGCGTTTCCGGCGCGGGGTGATAACAGACGTAGGCCTCGAAATCCAAGTTGCTACTGTTCGGCGCGTTGACGAGCACGCCTCGCGTGCGGGCATGTGCCCAGCAATGGTTGGTGGGGCGGGCGGGCAAGACGCGAAATTCAGCGGCGTTGTTGGTGCCGAAAACGCCCTCCTGCAGGGCGCTTTTCTGCACGAGCGTGTCGGTCGGGGGTGGCGGAACGATCGGGGCGACGGAGGGATCGAGTAGCTCCTGATAGTCGGCGGACGGGCGCCCCTGGTCGCGCGCGATATGCTGATGATCGATGGCCAGGTCGTCAGGCAAAGGCTCTCGAGTGAGAGCCAGCCAGATCTCGGCGGGGCTCGCGGTGTAGGCGGCATTTGCATCGAGAAGGCTGAGCGCTCGGACCTCGGCGCTCGGTCCGCTTCGAATGAGTTCGATGCCGAACTCCTCGCCGGGCCCGGCTTCGATAAATTCAAAGAGAATGATCGAGTTCTGCCACGCTAGCTCCCCGAGCACGCGCGCGTCTCGTGCAGGGGTATCGTCCTGTTCGTCTGCTTCGCTCGGCTCGGCCGGTGTTGCATTCGCCGGATAGACTTCATCGATCGTGTAGGGTCGACCGGGGTCGGGCAATTTGCTCGAAGTCGAGCCGCCGCAGCCGAGGGCGAGGGCGAGCAGAAGAGCGCTGGGGATCGTTTTCATGGGGATTCCTTGTCGTTTCGTTGGGGTGATTAGTTTTCGTAGCTTCTCTCGGCCGTCTTCTGCCGCAAATTGGCCCATCCCAGGCCCCGTAATCCTATGGTCATGGCTTCCCCTCGCGCGGCGGCCATGGCTCATCGGGTGGGATGGGCGGCACATCGGGCACGCGATCGAGAATGGCGTGCACCTTGAACTGCTCCCAGCCGCGAGATGGCTCCTTGCTCTCCTCATCGAGCCGCTCGAACGTGTAGTCGGGCACGCAGTCGCCGCGCGCCACGTGCTCGCGCAGGTGGGCGAGCATCGCGGCGATCGTTTTGCAGCTGAACGAGCCCTCGTCGTCGACGTGCTGGCAAACCCAAGCCTCTTCGACCCGCCGGAAGTCGACGCAGTACACCTGCGTGCCGTACACGTAGACGTCCGAGCCATCGCATCCCCAGCGCGCGTAGCTCATGGCCCCTCCGGGGGAGGCTGGTTGTAGCCAAACCAGAGCACCGTCAGAGCGCTCAGCAGGAAGAGACCCCAGATGAGGTAGATCATTGGTGCTCCCACGCGGTCGCGTCGTACTGCATGCACTGCGCGTAGGTGTGCGCCCGCTCGCGCCTGCGCAGCTTCTTCCACGAGTACGGGCCCGTGCGGCAGAGGTGAGGCCACCACTCCGCATGAATGGCTCGACTCTCCGCCACTAGCCGCGGGTGGATTGCATAAAGGCGCTCCAGGCCCCGCCGAATCCAGTCGGGTCCGCACTCGTCGCAAAGCGACACCCCGCGATCCTGCACGCTGATTTCCGCCGCCAGGCACCAACACAGGTGAGGCCACACCCCCGCCGTACGACAGTATCCGCAGTGCGAGGCGTTGAGGGCGCACCACTGACAGCAGCGAACGAGCGTCATGGCTTCACCCAGCAGCAGCACCCGAGCCAGCCGAGCGTCTCGGGCTCCTCGTCGGGGAAGTCCTCGCAGAGGTGGGGCCAGGCCCGCGCCAAGGCCCCGCCGCGCATCTGACTCTTGCCCAGCTCAGAAAGCTGAGCGTGCACCTGCCAGCAGTAGTGCAGCGGCCAAAAGGGCCGCGCGCCGCAGCGGTAGCAGCGCCAGCCGTCGTCGTAGCGCGTGAGCCCGTGCGGCAGGCCGCGCAGGCGCGGGCACTCGCCGAACTCGGCTAGCTCCATCCACTCCGGCTCGTCGAGCTGAAAGCACTCGGAGCGGTAACGACGGATGAGCAGCTCGTCGCCACAGAGCAGCGGGAAGTGACCGGTCGGGTACCGGCGGACGCTGCAGGCTACGCCGTAGAAGCGGACGGGCTCTAGCGCTTCTTTGCTTTCGCCGCCTGCCGGGCCTCGAACCACGCGACCAGCGCGTCGATATACTCGATCCCCCGCCAGGTCTTCTCGTCGAGCCCCCCCTTGCCCGCTGACCAGGTCTCGCCCTCCGCTCGCCGGTCCGCAACCAGATCGTGCGCTTCCTTCCGCACGCTGCGCAGCCCCTCGATCGCCTTCTTGGTCAGCGTCGGTCGTCTCTTGCGCTCGGTCGTCATGATCTAGCTCGGCAGCTTCAACCACTGTTTGCCGAGCGGCGTCAGCTTGCGGTCGACCACTTTCAATTCCTTCAGCTCCTCGATGCACCCCTTGCGCGCCAGCGATTGCAGGTGCGGCTGCGCCCCCAGCTCCGAGAGGCCCATCTCCCGGCTCACCTCGCGCACCGACGGGGTCTTGCCCCCCTCCTCCGTCAGCTTCGCGAACGCGCGGAGCGCTTTCATTTCCGACTTTGTCGGAAGCTTCGAATCCTCCTCCTCTCGCGCGCGAACCGGGGACGGCTTGCTTGGCGTTGTTCTCACTAGTCGTTTGGACACTGCCCTCCTCGTGGGTCGGGGCACTGTCTTGGTGTTGCGTGTGTTGCGGCGATTTGTCTTCTTGGCCATCTGTGGGGGCCAGTCTATACTGTATTGGTCTGTCTGTACAGAATAGAGACAGCCCCTCTGTAGCATGTCGTACCCACCCCCCACCTTTGTTACACGCGCGCACCAAAGTCAGTACCCCGTTGCGAATTGCCCTGGCCATCCTAGATCGGAACATCTAAAAATGTCACCCATTCGGGACAAGGACGTCTCGAATCACAGCACGAGGTGGCGATTGGCAGCGGTCGCAGATGACGACCTGCTCGAGGCAGCGCAAGGGCTGGTGCGCCTCCTGCAGCGGACGATTGTGAGCGCCCTACGGGGAGCCCGGCAGGATGCCGGAGAGGCCGACGGGGGCCCAGAAAGCCGCTGGGTGGACCAGCACGAGAGCGACCTGTCCGTCCGTCAGCACTGCAAAGCAGTGCGCCGACGGCGGGCGGAGGGCAAGGGCGGCGCCGCTATCCAGGGGCGCCGGTACCTGCTGACCCGCGAAGCGCTCTGGGAGGAGATGGGCCGGAGCCCAAAACCGGGCCTCCGCAAGTGCGGGCCACGGAACGCCGGCCCAGCTGGCGGCGACCCTACCCGCCATGAGACGGTGGCGAGAGAAACGGCGGAAAAGCTGCGGCGGCTCCGCGAGCGAGGATAATCACCATGAAACGTACGCGCGACGGCAAGTTCCCAGTTCAGATCCGCATCGGCGAGGGCCGGCGCCCGAGCTTTGCTCTGGTCGCCCCCGACGAGGCCGTCGCCGCCGAGCGGGTCGCTGCCATGACCGAGATTGCGCGCGTGCTGGTCGCCACCGGGAGGCTCATCGAGGCGCCCCAGTCGCTCGCCTTGCTGGCCGCTGCCGGCGACGACTTCGAAGGGGTCGCGGACGGCATCCGCCGGGTCTGCAGCGAGCCCAAGCCTGCCGACAAGCCCAAGGGCTATGCCGGCATGACGTTCCTCGAGTTCGGCACCGAGTGGACGAGCGGGCGCCTCTTCAAGCGCTTCCGCGGCATGCACAAGATCCGCGCGAAGAAGCCCAAGCCCGCCGCCGACGATCAGCGCCGCATCGAGTTCGTGGCGAGCGTGGTCGGGCCCGTGCTCATCAAAGACTTCTCGATCGACCACTTCGAGGCCGTCATGGCCGCGATCCCCGACACGGCCGATAGCGACTCGAGCCGCCGGGCGTTCGCGCAGGTGATGAGCTGGCTGCTCAAGCGCGCCGTGTGCCTCCGCATCCGCTCCGACTTTCCCCTCGCCGAGGGCAGCCTGCCGCAGGTCACCCAGCACCGAGAGTTTCAGCTCGTCTACCCGCGCGAGGATGCCCAGCTGATGGCCTGCGCGGACGTCGACCTCTTCGACCGCGCTTACTACGGCTTCAGCGTCCGCAACGGTTGCCGCAAGCAGAACTTCCTCGACCTGCGCTGGCAAGACATCGACTTTGTCGACGGGCAGGTGTGGGTTCCCGACAGCAAGACGGGCAAGCCCATGGCCTTCGACCTCGCCCCTGGATGTGTGCGCGCGCTCCGCGCCTTAAAGCGCATCGCCGATGAGCGTTGGGCCCGCGCCGAGGACAAGCCCGGCACCAAGGTGCCCGAGAGCGCCACCATCTTCCCCCAGTGGCACCCCGACACCATCGCGAAGCGCTTCCGCAACGACTTGAAACTCGCGCTCGGCGACAGCGCGCGCGCGCAGCTCTTCGAGGCGAGCGCTCATCAGCGGGTAGTGGAGTTTCATGACCTGCGCGCGAGCTTCATTACCTTCGCCCTCGCCAATGGCAAGAGCGAAGAGTGGATCCGCGAGCGCAGTGGTCACACCACGAGCCAGATGATCGCTCGCTACCGCCGGCCGCGCGTCGCCAAGCTCGCGATGCGCGACTGGCTCCCGCTCGACCAAGCTCTAGGGCTCACGGCTCCGGCGGCTCACGCGACCCCAGCCGACACCGCACCAGAAGCCGAGCCCAAAGACGACGAGGCTCAGGGCCATGTCGACGAGCAGGCTCACCTACCGGCCCCCGCTCGGTCGGCGCGGCCGCAGCTCGACGACGGGCGCGACCGGGCCGTCGCCGTCGCGCTCGGCGATAAGCCGGCGGAGCTTGCCGGCGAGCTGCAGCTCGCCGGTCTCGATGGCCAAGTCGAGCAGGCGCCGCAGGTCGGCGATCGAGAGGCTGCTTTGGGTCACGGTTCGGACCCCCGTTCTACCCCGGCTATGACGGCCGGTAACCCCGCGAATGCGACCCCCGAATGGGTGGCTATGGGGGTGGCTACGGCCCCCGGGGGCCAAGACTCAGAAGATGGAGGAAACAGCATGAAACTCGCTCTTTCAGGTGGTGCGCCCGGAGGGACTCGAACCCCCGACCAGCAGATTAGAAATCAGCCGGGAACAGCTCTTCGCGCACACGAACACGACACGAACAAAGCTTCATGCGCGCGAACGAACGCGAACGCGCGCGACGCAGCCGAAGCGTTGCCGATCTCGGTCCTCACCGAGGCGGACTATGCGCGACTCGCCGCACTCGCACTCGCTGCGAACGAGTGGGAGCTGCTCTCACGGGTCGCCCGCGACCGAGCGCTGCTCGAGGCGTCGCGCGTGACCCAGTCGAATGTGACCCCGCTGCTCGTCGAGCGGCGTAAGCGCGGATGAGCGACACGCCCAGCTACCGCGGGCGCCCCTGGTGGGTGCCCGCGTCTAGCCGCCCCTCCGCACCTGCCGCCGTACCCCAGGGCATGGACCCCGAGCGCGAGCGCGTCGCCCGCCGGACGATGCGCGATGAATGTTACGGGGGCTCGGTGCCCCGTCACCTGCCCTCGTGGAACGAATCCGTGAAAGCCATCCTCGCGATCGAGCGCGCGATCAATGGCGGCGAGCAGCTCTCGCTCGAACTGCCGAACCGCTGGATCGAACGTTGACACCATGGGCCACACTCACCGACGCCGCTACTCGCGCATGCTGGTCTGCCCCGAGTGTGGCCTGACCGAGTTCTTCGAGGCGCAGGACGTGACCGGGACCTTCCATCACGCCTGCGTCGATTGCTTCGCGCTCGATGGCATCGTAATCGAGCCCGTCTGGCGGCTGCAGACCACGAGCCAGCCGCGCACGCGCATCGCGCGTCTCGCCGGTAAGCGCATCCTTTCCCCGCTGCGCAAGACGCGCAGCCGTTAAGCAACACGTCGCCTGCAGCAACCGGTGGCCCCTCGCTACCGGTTGCCTCGAGCGACCGCCTTCCCCGGCGCATGACGTGCCGGGTCACATCGGGAGTTCGTCTTGGATCTGACCGGGATACCGTTCACGAAAGTCTATCGCTCCATGCTCACGTCGAGCCTGTGGACGATGCCGCACCCACGCTTGCATATGGTTCGGTGCGTCTGGATGACGCTGATGCTGCTGGCAGACCGACGCGGCTACGTGCACGCGAGCGTGCCGGGCCTGGCGGCGGCAGCGATCGTCACGCTCGAAGAGGCCGAGGAGGCGCTGCAGCTCTTCCGCGAGCCCGACCGCTACTCGCGCACACGCGAGCACGAGGGGCGCAGGCTCGTCGACGTCGAGGGCGGCTGGCTCTTGCTCAACTACGAATCGCACCGCGCTGCAGCGGTCGACGAACTCGCCAAGCAGAGCAAGCGCGAGTGGTACCACCGCGAGAAGGCCAAGCGCTCATCAGCACCATCCAAAACTAGATGCGACTCTCTAGCGCCATCTAAACTAGAAGAAATTGAGAGAGTGCCCTCTGCTTCTTCTTCTGATCAGGATCGATCTTTAGAAGGGCCTGAGCAGAACGGATCCACAGGCAGTGCGCAACCTGTGGAGCTGCAGGGGCTGCGCGGCGTACATCGGAGCCTGACCGGCTGGGAGCCGAGGCCCGAGCTGTTTGCGCGAGCGGTCGAGATCGGGCTGCCGCGCGAGGTCGTCGAGGCCCGCATCGCCGAGCTGCGCAACGGTCCCATCGGCGGGGCCCGAGGGGTGTTCGATCGCGACGATTACGTGATGCGGCAGCTCCCGCGGTGGAAGACGTGGCACGAGACGGCCCAATCCCAAGCCGTCCATCGCGCAGGATCGGCGAACGGCGCCGGCACGGGTCCTCGGAGGGGTGGCATCCTGCGGAGCGTCCTGGAGCCGACCGGCAGGCATCGGGCGTACGCCGAAAAGCACGGGCTCGACCTCGCGGCGCTCACGCGAAAGATCGAAGAGAGCGGGGCGGTCGAGGAACTCGGCCACAAGCGCGCGCTCGAGCTGCTCGGGCAGACGATGAGCAAAGCCGTGCACGACAAGGCGGGCTCGGGGTGAGCCGCGGCGGAGGTAACCCGCGCTGGGCTGCCGTGGTGGCCCGCGCCTTCTACTTGCGGATCTTTAGCGAGTTTGGCGCCCTGTACGGAGGGGTCGAAGACGAGTGCGAAGCGCTCGCTATCCGCGACGAGTGCGAAGCGATGGGCGTGCCCATGGGCTACGGCCGCGTGCAACGCACGCCGATTCAACTGAACGACTACGAGGCGCGGTGGCAGTTCCGCGCCGGGAGAAACTGGAAGTGAAGACCAATCAAGATTTGATCGAGCAGCTCGAGGCCATTCGCGTCGAGCTCCATCCCCGCCGGCTCTCGCCCGCCGAGTACGAGGCGATCGGTTGGGCAGACCGCCCGCTGCGCGAGCTGATCGACCGCGCGCGCGACGAGGCCGAAATGCAGAGCTGGCAAATCAAGCGCGCGACCGATTACGTGCGCAGCGCCACGGGGAAGGCGCCGTGATGCCGCTCCGACGAATGCGGCTGCGGCTCTGGCTCTGGCTGATGGCCGAATGCGAGGCGCACGGCGCCGCAGATACGAAGCTCTACCACTGGCTCGCCCGTCGAGCGATGGCCTGCAACCCTTGGAGGAAATGGGCATGACCCGAGAAAGCTTGTTCGCACTGATCGAGCAAACGCGCAGCGAGGTCGCTGAACTCGCCCGCGTGAAGACCGCCGCCTGGGATCTCGACCCCGGCAACCACGACATGCAGCACGTGTTTTTGACGGCGCATGGCTTTCATACCCGCTGGCACCAGTGGGAGGAGGCTCGCCTGCGCCTGCTCAAGCTCGAAAAGCAGCTCGCGCAACTGGAGGCCGCGTGATGGACGGGCGCAACCTCTTGCTGACCTGCGTGGGCACCCAGCGCTACCCGGGCTGCCGCGCGCAGTTTCTCGCTGGCACGCACAAGCAGAAGTTTTGCCCCGCGTGCGCCGGGCTCGACCGGGCCAGCTCGTTCGTCTTCGTCGAGCGACGCAACGCGATCGAAGCGCAGCGGTTAGCCGAGAGCCGCCAAGAGATCGAGGCCGACCTCGACGCGGAGGGGTTCTGATGAAACTCGCTTGCACGCTCCTCGGGCTCGTCAGTCACATCGGCTCGATCGCCTTCGTCTTCTGGATCGCTGGCTGCTGGCCAGGAACCGTATTCCTGGCGCTCAATTCCGCCGCCGGTTTCCTCTACGCCGTGAGCGGGAGGATCAAGTAATGCACCCTGGATTCATCCCGAAGAACCACCCGAACGCGACCGCCAAGCGCGGCGTCGACGACACCATCGACGACCGCGAGACCCCGCCGTGTATTTGGATCCCGCTCGACGCGGAGTTCCACTTCACGCTCGACGCGGCCGCCAACCACCACAACGCCAAGTGCGATCGCTACTGCACGTTGACGGGCAGCTATGAGCGCCGAGCGGGCGAGCCGCATCTCATCGTGCCGTCGAATGGCCTGGAGACGCCCTGGCTCCACAACACCGTCTGGTGCAATCCGCCGTTTAGCGGCGTGCGCCCCTGGGTCGAGAAAGCCTGGGAGGAGACGTCCTGCACGGTCGTGCTGCTCTTGCCCAACAACCGGGCGGAGCAGCCCTTCTGGCAGAACCTGATCGAGCCCTACCGCGATCGACCGGGCTCGATCCTGACGACCCGGAACCTGCCCAAGCGCCGCCCGTTCCTGTACCACGGCGCCGAGATCGGGAACCGCACCA
>Ga0070675_100000290_pt1 | contig 33444 bp, 34 predicted proteins | sample KBSM43metaG_FD_65343 | JGI IMG/M metagenome (GOLD analysis project Ga0070675, IMG submission 65343) | Miscanthus rhizosphere microbial communities from Kellogg Biological Station, Michigan, USA - KBS M4-3 metaG | ecosystem: Host-associated > Plants > Roots > Rhizosphere > Soil ... | reverse complement strand
GCCAGCCGCCGCACCAGCCCGCCTCCGCGCTCGACTTCAGCGTCGTCGCCGTCGACGAGGTGTCGCGTTCCTTCGGCCGGCGCCGGGCGCTGTCGCGCGTGAGCCTGCGCGCGTCCCAGGGCGAGATTCTCGGCGTCCTCGGCCCGAACGGGGCGGGGAAGTCCACGCTGATCGCCATCCTGGCCACGCTGCTGCGGCCCACCACTGGTCAGGTCCGCTACGGTGATGCCGCGCCGAGCGAGGGCGCGGGGCTGCGCGCGCGCATCGGCGTGCTCGGCCACGACCTGTTCCTCTATCCTGAGCTCACGGCGCGCGAGAACCTCGAGTTCTTCGCCGGCCTCCACGCGGTGAGCGATCCGGCGGCGGCCGCGGATGCGGCCCTCACCCGGGCCGGCCTCGGTACCCGCGCCGACGATCCGGTGTCCAGCTTCTCGCGCGGCATGCGCCAGCGGGTCGCGCTCGAGCGCGCGTTGATCCACGGCCCGCGGCTCGTGCTGCTCGACGAGCCGTTCACCGGCCTCGACGACGCCTCGGCGTCGGCGCTCGTGGCGCGGCTCCGTCAGTTGCGCGACGCGGGCGCCATCGTCATCGTCGCCACGCACGATCTCGAGCTGGCCGAGCAGCTGCTGGACCATACGCTCTTCCTCCGGGAGGGCCGGCCCGCCGCCTCGATGCCGCGCCCCGATCGGCTGCGGGCGGTCTACCAGGACGTGATGCGGCAGCATCCCGATGAGACGCGGCCATGAGCACCGGGCGCACGGCGCACGCGGCCGGCTCACCGTTCGCGCGCTCGGTCTGGCTGGTGCTGCGGAAGGACCTGACCGTCGAGGTGCGCAGCGGCGAGATCGCCTACACGACGCTCTTCTTCGCCGCCTCGTGCGTGCTGATCTTCGCCTTCGCCCTCGTGAAGGAGGGCCGTGCGCCCGAGGGCGGGGCGGCGGGCATCCTGTGGATTGCGATCCTGTTTGCGGCCACGCTGGCCCTGGGCCGCGGGTTCGAGCGCGAGCGCCAATCGGAAACGCTGCGCGCGCTGCTCCTGGCGCCAGTTCCGCGGCCGGCGATTTACGTGGGCAAGCTGCTCGGCATCGTTGCCCTGCTCGTCGCGATCGAGGCGGTGCTGCTGCCGCTGGTCGCGTTTCTCTTCACCGCGCGCCTGTTCGCCCACCCGTTCTGGCTGGCCGGCATCGTGCTCACGTGCACCGTGGGACTGGCCTCGGTGGGCACGCTCTTCGCCGCGATGCTGGTGCGGGCGCGAAGCCGGGACATGCTCCTCCCGGTGCTGTTGTATCCCGTCGTGGTTCCGGTAATCATTGCGGGGGTCCAGGGCACTGCGGCGCTGCTGCAGCCAACCGTCGAGATCGCGCTCGTGCGGTTCTGGCTGCTGCTGCTCGTGACCTTCGACGTCGTCTTCGTCGTCCTCGCGCTGTGGACGTTCGAGGCGGTGATGAGTGATTGAGAAGGCTCAAGGCTTAGGGCTCAGGAAAGAACGCCTGTCGGCCGTTTCCCGGGACGATCGGGGCGGCTGTTCAAGTGGTCTTGCTTGAGCCCTGAGCCCTGAGCCGACAGGCTCTCTATGCCCAAATGGTTCACGCCCGCCGCCATGCTCTGCGGGCTCATGTTCATCATCTCCCCCGTGCTGATCGCGCGCGCGCCGGATGAATCGGCGATGGGGATGGTCTACAAGATTTACTACTACCACATGCCGTCGGCGTGGATGTTCCTGCTCGCTCCGCTCGTCTGCGGGATCTCGAGCGCGTTGTACCTCGCGCGCGGGCGGCCGGGCGACGATCGCCGCGCCTGGGCGGCGGCGGAGCTCACGGTCCTCTTCGGGGCCCTCACGCTGATCACCGGCCCGCTCTGGGCACGGCGGGCGTGGGGCACCTGGTGGGTGTGGGATGCCCGGCTCACGTCGAGCCTGGTCGGCTGGATGATCGGCTGGGCCTATCTGATCCTGCGCCGCTACGGCGGGCCTGGCTCCGACAAGCTGGCGGCCGGCGTGGCGCTGTTCGGCGCGGTCAACGTGCCCTTCATCTACATCTCGGTGAACTACTGGCGCACCATCCATCCGCCGACGACGGTGGTGCCGCGGCTGCCGGTCTCGATGGGGCTGCCGCTCTGGTTCTGCGTCTTCGCCTTTCTGCTCCTGTTCATCCTCTTGATGACGATGCGCCTGCGCCTCGAAGCGGCACGCACGCGCCTGGATGCCCTGTATGTCGCCCTCGATGAGTAGGCTGGTGCCCCTGATGAACAAGATCCTGCGCGTGGCGATGCTGGTGTTCTGCTGCGCGGCTCTGGCGCCCATGGCGCAGGCCCAGCCGCCGCAGCCGCAGGACGAGTTCGTGCCGGTCGGCAACTCGCCGGCTCCCGAACAGATTCCGGCGGCGCCGCTGCTGATTGGCGCCTACGTCATCGTCCTGGCGGGTCTGTTCGCGTACGTGGTGTCGCTGTCGCGGCGTCTCGGCGCGGTGCACCGGGACGTCGAACGGCTCGAGGCCGACCTCAAGCGCCGCGGCCGCGGCTAGGCGGCCGGACCGGTCATGCCGACAGCCGCCCACTTCCTGTACATCCCCGCGGTGCTGCTCCTCGGGGTGGTCATCGGCTGGATTCTGGGCTCGCGCGCCGCCGCCGATGCCTATGCGGCCCAGCTCCGCAAGCAGGAGGCGCGGCAGGGCCGCGGCCCCTCAGCGCCCCAGTCCTAGACGCTGCGCCAGCACGGGGGGCAGGCCGGCCGCGAGAATGCGGGCCTGGGCGCGCGCCATGTCGTACGGCGCACGCACGACGGTCACCGCGCGCGACGCCGGCTCGAGCAGCCCGAACGCCGCCCTGGGGTCGCCGTCACGCGGCTGTCCGACGGCACCACAGTTCACCAGATACCGCTGGCCGGCGTCGATCGACACCCGGCAGCGCTCGCCGCGAATCGGCAACATGGCTTCGGCCGACGTGCCGACCCGGAACACGCTCGGCACGTGCGTGTGGCCGAACAGGCACAACGGCGGCCCCGACAGGGGCATCGAGCTTTCGACGTCGCGCTCGTCGAACAGGTAGGCGTCCTCGTCCCATGGCGCGCCGTGGCAGATGGCGGTGAACTCGTCGATCGCGACCGGTCCCTGGGGCATGTCGGCCAGCCAGCGGAGGTTCTCGGGCGTGAGCACCCGCGCCGTCCACTCGATGGCCTGGCGCGCAATCTGATTGAAACTGTCCACCGAGTCGAGGCCGCACGCGACCTTGTCGTGGTTGCCCCGCACCAGCCCCGTCACCGGCAGCGACTTGATCCGGTCGATGACCGCGTTGGGATCGCCGCCATAGCCCACCAGGTCGCCCAGCACCAGCACCTGATCCCACTCGCCGGCGGAGGCGTCGAGCACCGCCGTGAGGGCCTCGAGGTTCGCGTGCACGTCGCTGAGCACGAGGTAGCGCATCAGAAGCCGATCCACTCCAGCAGGAGCTCGACGACCTCGGGGACCGGCCGCGAGGAGTCGATGCGCACGTGGGCCTGCGCATAGGCCAGCTGGCGGCGCTGGTAGAGCTGTTCCAACGCCGCGCGATCGGCGGCCAGCGGCCGGCGGCCGTCGTTGGGTACGCGCTTCATGACTTGGGCCAGGGGCACATCGAGCCAGGCGACGGCCCCGTCGGACAGCATGAGCGCGCGGTTGTCAGCCTCCGCAAACGTCCCGCCGCCGGTGGCGACCACGACGTGACGCTGCGGCAGGAGTTCGCCGAGCGCCTGGCGTTCGAGCTGGCGGAAATAGGGCTCGCCGTTCTGGGCGAAAATGGCCGCGACCGAGCGTCGCTCGCGGGCCTCGATCCGCTCGTCGACGTCCTCGACGCGCCAGCCCAGGCGCCGTCCAAGCGCCCGCGCGATGGTGCTCTTGCCGGCGCCCATGAACCCGACGAGGTACAGCTTGTCCGTCTGCACGCCCGTGCGCTAGGTGCGAAGGCCCTCGAGCACGCTGAAAAATTCCGGGTACGACACGGCGGCCGCGCCGGCGCCGTGGATGATCGTCGGCCCGGCCGCCCCCAGGGCCGCGACGGCGAACGCCATGGCCAGACGGTGGTCGTGGCGGGCGTCCACTTCGCCTCCACGCAGGCGGCGATGGCCGCGCACGTGAAAGCCGTCAGGCTGCTCGTCGATGTCGCCTCCCATCCGCCGAAGGCCGTCGGCGAGCGCCGAGATCCGATCGCTTTCCTTGACGCGCAGTTCCTGTGCACCGCTGACTCGGAGCTCCCCGCCGTGGGTCGCCATCGCGGCGAGCACCGGCAGTTCATCGATGATGCCGGGCACTTCGTCCGGCGTGACCATGGCCGAGCCCACCCCCTGGTATCGCACCGTGATGGTCCCGGCCGGCTCGCCGCGCGAGGTCCGCGGATCCACACCGCCCTCGGTCGAGACATCGACGGCGGCGCCCATGCGGCGGACCACGTCCACGATACCGATGCGGGTGGGGTTGAGCCCGACACCGTGTATAACGATCTCGGACCCTGGTATCGAACCGCCAGCGACCATCCAGAACGCCGCGGCGGAGATGTCCCCGGGAACTCCCAGGTTGCGCGCCGACAACCGCTGCCCGCCGGCCACCGAGACACGCAGGCCGTCGCGCTCGACCCGAACGCCGAACGCCTCGAACCCACGTTCCGTGTGGTCACGCGTGGCAAGCGGTTCGACCACCGCGGTGGTGCCCGTGGTCTGCAGCCCCGCGAGCAGCACCGCGCTCTTCACCTGTGCGCTCGGCACGTCGGGCGCGTAGTCGAGGGGCGAGAGATCGGCACGGCCGTGCACCGTGAGCGGCGGACGGCCCTGGTCCGACTCGATGCGGGCGCCCATGCGCTCGAGCGGGACGATCACGCGCTGCATCGGCCGGCCGCGCAGCGATTCGTCGCCGGTCATCGTCGCCGTGAACGGGTGGGCCGCCAGCACGCCGGCGAACATGCGGATGGTGGACCCGGAGTTGCCGGCGTCGAGCACGCCCGCGGGCGCGCGAAGGCCGGCGAGGCCGCGCCCGGTGATGCGGAGCCGCAGGCCCTCGGCGTCGCGCCCCAGTTCCTCGATCGAGATGCCGAGGCCAGTCAGGCAGTCGAGCGTCGAGCGGCAGTCGGCGCCCGTCGAGTAGCCGGAAATCTCCGATACGCCGTCGGCAAGCGCGGCCAACAGCGCGTAGCGGTGCGAGATAGACTTGTCGCCGGGCGGACGCACCCGCCCGCGCACCGAGCGGGCGGGATGCACCACGACACGGTCGGGCGCCTGAGCCTCTCTTGTTGGCGAGGGCATCAGGGAACTATAACAGCACGGCTCGCAGCGCCGTGCAGGACGGCCATGCAGCCGGAGGGCCTGTAATGCACGGATGGCGATGGCGGTGCCTCGCGGCCGGGGCGGGTGTGGTCGCGTTCATGAGCACGACCACCCTGGCGCAGCGGCAGTTTCAGTTTTTTGCACAGTTCACCGATGTCGCCGGCAAGCCGATTGCGGGCGTGACCGAAACCGACATCACGGTGACTGAGGACAACGCCGAGGGGAAGGTGCTCAGGCTCGAGCCGATCGCCTGGCCCGTCCGGGTCGCCCTGTTGATCGACAACGGCACCGGCTCCGCGGATCGGCTGAATCACACGCGCGAGGGCGTCCGGGGGCTCATCCAGGCGCTCCCGGCCGGCATCGAGGCGTCGCTCCAGACCACGGCGCCGCAGCCCCGGTTCCTGGTGCGGCCGACCACCGACAAGGGTGCGCTGCTGGCCGGAGTGGATTTGATCACGCCCGATTCCTCCGCCGGCCGCTTCGTCGAGGGCCTGATCGAAGCGGCCGCGCGCTTCGACAAGGAGCGGGCCGACAAGGAAAAGGGCACGTTCTTCCCGGTGGTGGTCATCGTCGGGTCGCTGGCCGCCGAAGGCAGCTCGATTCGCGATCGCGACCTGCAGCGCCTGTTTCAGCAACTGGGGACCGGGGCGATGACGGTGCACGCCATCATGGTGGGCCCCACCAACCAATCCGGCACCACGAACGTGTCCAACGCCATCCAGATTGGCATCAACGCCGCCAAGCAGACCGGCGGCCGCTACGAATCCATCGCCGCCACGACGCGGCTCACGACACTTTTGCCTGAAATCGGCACCCAGGTCGCCCAGAGCGACCAGCGCCAGCGTGCGCAGTACCGGGTGACGTTCGAGCGCCCGGAAGGGAAGTCGGGTCCACAGGTCGGCGGCATCGGGCTGTCGGGCACGCGCAGCATGACCGTGAAGCTGACACTCGACGGACACATGCCGTAACCCTATACTGATCAGAAGCCGGCAATGCGCCGGTGTGCCAGACACTGCGCGCGGCCCCTGACCAGCGGCTCGCGCCGAGGCCTGATGACCAACAGCCACACTGTCCGTCTCGATTTCTGCAGCACGTTCGAGATGGTTGACTTCGTGCAGACCGTGAGCGATCACATCGGGCGGCTGGTGGGCCTCGACGACGACGCGCTGCACTGGGTGGGCGTGGCGGTGCGCGAGTCCGTCATCAACGCCATCAAGCACGGGAACGCCGGTGACGAGCGCAAGCGTGTCTACGTGGAGTTCACGCCGCTCGAGCGTGAATCGCCGCCCGGCATGGCGATCCGCGTGCGCGACGAGGGCCCCGGATTCGATCCCGCCCACGTGCCCGACCCGCTCCATCCCGACAACCTGCTCAAGGCCAGCGGCCGCGGCATTTTTCTCATCCGCAGCTTCATGGACGAATTGCGACTGCAGCCGGCGGCAGAAGGCGGCATGGAAGTCGTGATGGTCAAGCGCGCCGGCGCCACGGCCCCCCCGCACGCGTGACCCTGTCGGGGCCGGCGCCGGCGCCGCCTCCTGACCCTGTCTTCCTCGCTACCGCGGTCGAGATCGTCCTTCGCGCCGGCGCCATCCAGGAGGCGGGCCGCGTGTCGGGCTTCCAGATCGCGAAGAAGGGCGAGATCGATCTCGTCACCGAAGTCGATCTGGCGTGCGAGCGGATGTGCCGCGGCGTCCTCGCCGAGCGCTTTCCGGAAGACGACATCCTGGCCGAAGAATTGAGCACCGGGCCCGGCGAAGCGGCACGCGCGCGCTACCGCTGGGTATTCGACCCGCTCGACGGCACCACGAACTACGCGCACGGGCTGCCCATTTTCTGCGCCTCGCTCGCGCTCGAACTCGACGGCCAGCCGATTGCGGGTGCGATCTACGACCCGTCGCGCAGGGAGCTCTTTACCGCCGAACTCGGGCAGGGCTCCTTCCTCAACGGCATGCCGCTCAAAGCCTCCGCCGCCAGCGCCCTCGGCGACGCACTGCTGGTGACCGGCTTTCCCTACGACATGCACGTGCGCGGACCGGAGCTCGTGGAGCTGTTCGGCCTGTTCCTCGGCCGCGCCCGCGCCGTGCGCCGGCTCGGGTCGGCTGCGCTCGATCTCTGTTACGTCGCCGCGGGCCGTTTCGACGGGTTCTGGGAGCAGCACCTCAAGCCCTGGGACGTGGCCGCCGGTGCGCTGGTGGTGTCGGAGGCGGGCGGGCGCATCACGGGGATGGACGGCGCCCCGTTCGACGCACGTGCCGGCCACCTCGTCGCGTCGAACGGCCACGTTCACGGCGCGATGCTCGACGTGATTGGCGGCAGCCGCGCCAGCCGCACTCTGCACGGGACGGGCTGACCCCCAGGAGATACAACCAGCCCAGTGCCGCGGCGCCGTCCGGTGGCGGCCAACGCGTTGATCGCGTGACCCTTACGCCCTCTCGCGCGGGCTTGGCACTGCCTCTGCAAGATCCCGGGCGATGCCTGGCCTCAATGGCCTGTCGCCTGGGAGATCCGTTCATGCGTAAGCACATCGTCTGGACCGCGCTCGTGCTCTGCGGCGTGCTCGCCCCTGCGTCGCCCGCCATGGCGCAGCAGCAGACCGTCAACTTCACGTTCGGTGGGTTCGTGCCGCGCGGCGAGGACGGCCGCGTGGATGGCGATGTCCTCACCGAGAACCGCACGTTCCTGGTGTTCGAGGTGGACGAGTTCACGAGCTTCACGGCCGGAGTCGAGTGGCTGTTTCCCATCGGCGGCTTCGTCGAAGGCGGCGCCGGCGTCAGCTTCACGAACCGCACCGTGCCCACGGTCTATCAGTGCTGCGTGGACAACAACGGGTTCGAAATCGAACAGGAGCTGAAGCTGCGCCGCATCCCGATCGATCTGACCCTGCGCGTCACGCCGCTCGGTCCGTCGTCGCGGGTACAGGTGTACTTCGGCGGCGGCATCGCGCTGATCCCGTGGCGCTACAGCGAGACCGGCGACTTCATCGACTTCAACAACGACGGCGAGGTCTTCCGCGATTCGTTCGTGGGGTCGGGCACGGAGGCCGGCGTGGTGCTGCTCGGGGGCGTACGCTTCCAGGGCCGCGGCGCGGCCGGTGGATTCGAGGTCAAGTACCACAAGGCCGATGCCTCCTTCGACGCCGACGACGACGAGTTCGCCGGCTCGCGCATCGATCTCGGCGGCTGGACCTACCAGGGCACGCTGGGCTTCCGTTTCTAAGAAGTCAGGTAGGTCAGGTAGGTCAGGTGGGTCAGGCGGGGAAGAGCAGGACGGTCTGACGACCGCCCTCCAGCCCTCAGGACACTCGCGGGCGCAGCGGCCGGTCTTCAGACCGACCGACGAACACCGGGCCGTGAAGTACTATGTCGCACGGGTCCCGCTTTCCTCGTGCGCTCTTTCATCACCTCCCTGCAGGCCTTTGCCCTTTTCCTCGGCGGCCCCGGCCTGTTCACCGTCGCGGCGCTCGATTCGTCGTTCATCTCACTCCCGCAGATCAACGATCTGCTGGTGGTGCTGATGGTCACCGAGAATCCAGCCTGGATGCCGTACTACGCGCTGATGGCCACGCTCGGTTCGGTCGTCGGCTGCTCGATTCTCTACGTGCTGGCCAACAAGGGCGGGGAGGCGCTGCTCCGAAGGCGGGTCTCGAGCCACCGTGTCGATCGCGCGCTCGCGCTCTACCGCCGCCACGGCGTGCTGGCTCTCATGGTGCCGGCGCTCCTGCCGCCGCCGGCTCCGTTCAAGTTGTTCGTCCTTGGAGCCGGAATCGCGGGCGTGCGCCCCATGAAGTTCGTGCTGGGCGTGGCGGCGGCCCGCGGCCTTCGCTATCTGTTGCTCGGCACGCTCGCGATCTACTACGGCAAGGCCGCCCTCGAGCTGATGAAGACGCACGGGCCGATCGTCGGGCTGTCGGTGGCGGGCTTGATCGTCGCCGCCGCGATTGCCTGGTTCGTGTGGCGCAGACGGACGGCAGATGCCTGAGACGCCGGCCCTGTCGCTCGTCGTGCCGCTGCGCGACGAAGCCGGCAATGTCGACGCGCTGGTCGAGGAGATCGCCGCGGTCCTGACGCCGGCCTGCCCGCTCTACGAGCTGATCCTCATCGACGACGGCAGCACGGACGACACGTGGGCGCGCGTCCGGCGCTTGCAGGCGGCCGACCCCGCCCGCGTCGTCGCCCTGCGCTTCGCCCGCAACTTCGGCCAAAGCGCCGCGTTCACCGCCGGCTTCACCGCGGCGCGCGCGCCGCTCGTGGCCACCATGGACGGCGACCGGCAGAACGATCCCGCGGACCTGCCGGCCATGATGCGCCTGGCGGAATCGCACGACATCGTGTGCGGCTGGCGCCGGCACCGCCAGGACAACCTGCTCACGAGACACCTGCCGTCGGTGGCCGCCAACCGGCTCATCACGATGCTCACCGGCATCGCGCTGCACGACAACGGCTGCTCGCTGAAGGTGTTCCGCGCGACCGCGGTCAAGCCGCTCTTCCTGCGTCCGGGCATGCACCGCTACCTGCCCGCCATTGCCAGCCAGTTGGGGGGACGGGTGACCGAGGTGGCCGTGAACCACCGGCCGCGGCAGTTCGGCCGGTCGAAGTACGGGCTGTCGCGCACGTTCCGCGTGATCGCCGACCTCGCCCGCCTGCACCGCCTGATGCGCGAAGCGCTCGTGCCGCCGCCGCCCACAGAGCCGCTCTACGACGTCGCCGAACAGCTGTGCGGCCCCCGGAACTAGTCCCCACTGAAGCGAGGACAGGCCACTAGCCGGCCGCGCCGGCCTGCTAAACTGACCGACAGATGTCCTACCGCAGTCCGCTCGAGGCGCGCATCGCCAAGAAGACGACCAAAGCGATCACCGACTTCAACCTCATCGAGAACGGCGATCGCATCATGGTCGGCCTGTCGGGCGGCAAGGACAGCTGGGCGCTGCTCCAGACGCTCGACATTCTCCGGCAGCGGGCACCGATCCGCTTCTCGCTCGTGGCCGTCAACGTGGATTCCGGCTACAAGGACTTCAAGCACGACGTCATCGCCCGCACCTGCGAAGAGCGGGGCTGGGAATACCGGATCGAGCACACCTCGATCGGCGAGATTATGGACGACGTCCTCGAGGCCAACGCGACGCCGTGCTCGCTCTGCGCGCGGCTGCGCCGCGGGGTGCTGTACCGGATAGCCAGCGAGCTCGGGGCCACCAAGATTGCCCTGGGGCACCACCTCGACGACTTCATCGAGACGCTGCTCCTCAACCTCTTCTTCGCCGGGGCGCTCAAGGCGATGCCGGCCCGCCTGGTGTCGGACAACGGCGCCCACGTGGTCATCCGGCCGCTCGCGTACGTGGGGGAGGACGAGGCACGCCTCTTCGCGAAGGAGGTGGGGCTGCCGATCATCGGATGCTGCTGCCCGGCGTGCGGCGACCTCAGCCTGCAGCGCCAGCGCGTCAAGCGCTTGATCATGGATCTCGAGGTGGAGCATCCGGGGGTCAAGCAGTCAATGCTCAAGGCGCTGCGCAACGTCATGCCGCGCCACCTGCTCGATACACGGCTCAACCCGAGCGGCGAGCTGCGGGACAGCGCCGCGCTGCGTCTCGACGAGGCGACGGCCTCGTCGCTCATTCAGATTCAGCCCTAGCGAGCCTCAGGCCTGACGCATGCGGCTGCGCCTCGCTAGGGCAGTGGTTGATTGCGCGCCCTCCGGGCGGGCGTAGGGCAATGCGCGCCGTCGTTCAGCGCGTGACCTCGGCCCGGGTCCTGGTCGGCGATCGCGTCGCGGGTGAAATCGGCCGCGGCCTGCTCGTGCTGCTGGGCGTCGCCCGCGACGACACCGAGGCCGACGCCGCCTACACCGCGGCGAAAGTGCGCGAGCTGCGCGTGTTCGAGGGCAGCGCCGGCAAGCCCATGGACCAATCGGTTGCGGCGGCCGGCGGCGGCATGCTCGTCGTGTCGCAGTTCACGCTGTACGGCGACGTGCGCCGCGGCCGGCGCCCGTCGTTCGATGCCGCCGCGCCCCCCGAGCAGGCGCGCGGGCTGTATGAAGCCTTCGTGAGAGAATTGCGCCTCGCGGGCATCGCCGTCAGCACCGGCGAGTTTCAGGCGATGATGCAAATCGAGCTCGTCAACGACGGGCCGGTCACCATTCTCGTGGACAGCCGCCGGACGTTCTGATGATGCGCTCGACCTTCGCGCGCCGCGCGACCCCTGCCACCGTGGTGGCCCTGCTCACGCTGCTGCCGTTCGCCGCTGCCGCGCAGCAGCGCCCCCTCGTCACCGAAGATCCGGAAACGATCGGCGCCGGCCGGGTGCTGCTCGAAGCCGGTCTCGACTATGGGCGCGGCGTCGAGTATCCGGTGTCGGGGCTCACGGGGCAGCTCCTGCGGGTGCCCCTGCTCGGCGTCAGCGTCGGCCTCAGCTCGATCGCCGAGCTCCAGTTCGACGGCGGCCTCTACAACCGCCTGGCAATCACCGAGCGCAACCCGGCGCCGTTGTCGCCGCTGGTGACGGCCACCGGCGATTCCACCTCGAGCGTCGAAGATCTCGTCATCGCGACGAAGGTGCGCGTGCTGAGCGAGCGGGAGGGCCGTCCGGCGTTTGGCGTCCGCCTGGCCACCAAGCTCCCGAACGCCTCGAACGAGAGCGGCATCGGACTCGATACGATGGATTTCATCGCCTCGCTGCTGGTGGGCAAGACCGTGCGCTCGACGCGGACGGTCGCCAACGGCGGGTTCGGCATCCTCGGCGATCCCGTGGTCGGGAGCCGGCAGAGCGACGTCATTACCTACGGTCTGTCGATGGCCCGCGCGCTCACGCAAGCGGCCGAGCTGGTGGGCGAGGTCAACGGGCGCTGGGATACCCGCGGGGACGAGCCCGCCCGGCCGAGCAACACCCGCGGCGCCGTACGCCTCGGGGCTCGCTACACCGCGGGCGGCTGGCGCGGCGACGGCGCCGTCATCATCGGGTTGACCGGCCGCGACCCCGGCATCGGGTTCGCCGCCGGCTTCACTTACGTGTTCACTGCGTTCCAGGTGCCGTGATGCAGGCCATCCCGATCGTCAAGGCCAACGCCTACGGCAACGACTTCCTGCTGGCGCCCGACAACGCCGCCGTGGCGGATCCGCCGTCGTTTACGCGCGCGGTGTGTGCCCGTCACCTGGGCATTGGCGCCGACGGCCTGATTCTCTTCACGATGACCGGCCAGCGCGCGACGATGCGCTTGTGGAACGCCGACGGCAGCCCGTCGGAGCTCTCGGGCAACGGCTTGCGGTGCCTGGCCGCGCATCTCGCCCGCGTGCAGGATCTCGTGCCGGGCGCGGTCGTCACCGTCGACACTGGCGCTGGCACGAAGACGCTCGACCTCGTGGCCCGCGACGGCGCGCGCTACACCTTCCGCGCCGCGATGGGGCAGCCGGAGGACCTTCGCGAAACCGAACTGGTCGCGGCCGGCGAGACCGTGCGGGCCTCCGTGCTCCGGATGGGAAATCCCCAGTGCATCGTCCTGGGCACGTTGCCGTCGCCCGACCGCTTCAACCGTCTTGGACCCGCGCTGTCCACCCACAGCACGTTTCCGGCCGGCACCAACGTGGAGTTCGTCGAGGTCGAGGCGCCGGACCGGGTGCGGATTCTCATCTGGGAACGCGGCGTCGGCCCGACCACGTCCTCGGGGACCGGGTCGTCGGCATCAGCGGTGGCGGCCGCGGCGCACGGCGGGGCCGGCCGCGACCTCGCCGTGGTGGCGCCCGGAGGCACCCAGCGCGTGGAGTGGACGCCGGACGGGGTGTTCCTCACGGGCTGGGCCCACGTGGTCCTCGACGGCACGTGGACGGGAGGCTAGGGTCGATGCGCACCTTCCATGAAGCGCTCGACGCCGTCGAGACCTACTCGCCGGCCGAAGAGCAGTTCAACCACCGTCGGCGGACCATCGGCCTGTTCCTCGGGCCGGCCCTGCTCGTCGGCCTGATCGCGGCGCCGCTGCCGATTCCGGAACCCGCGCACCGCCTCGCCGGCATCCTGGCGATGATGATCGTCTTCTGGGTCACCGAGGCGCTGCCGCTCGCCGTGACGGCGATGCTCGGGCCCGTCCTGGCCATCGTGCTGCGCGTCGCGCCGGCGCGCCAGGCGTTCGCCTCGTTTGCCGATCCGGTGATCTTCGTCTTCATCGGCGGCTTCATCCTCGCCGAGGCGATGTTCGTCCACGGAGTGGATCGACGGATTGCCTACACCGCGCTCTCGCAGCGCTTCGTCGGCGCCAGCGCGGCGCGGATCATGCTCGTCTTCGGCGGCATCACGATGCTGCTCTCGATGTGGATGAGCAACACCGCGACGACGGCCATGATGTACCCGATTGGCCTCTCGATCTGCGCGCATCTCGCCCGGAGCGGGGCCGCCGGCGCCCGGCAGTTCGCCCTCGTGGTGATGCTCGTGACCTCCTTCAGCGCCTCGATTGGCGGCATGGGCACGCCGGTGGGGACGCCGCCCAATCTCATCGGTGTCGGCATGCTCGAGCGGCTCACAGGCACCCACATCACGTTCTTCCAGTGGATGGTGCTCGGCGTGCCGATCATGCTGGTGATGTTTGCCTTCGTCGCCGCGCAGTTCTACTTCGCCGGCGCGCGGGGTGTGATCATCGACGCCGGCAGTACCGCGCTCGTGCGGGACGAGCTCGCCAAGCTCGGCCCGGTGAGCCGGGGACAGCGCAACGTCCTCGTGGCGTTTGCGGTCACCGTGGCCTTGTGGGTGACGCCCGGCATCTTCGCGCTGGTCGGCGCCGACGGGTCCACGTTCGCCAGGGCCTATGCGGCGGCGATGCCTGAGAGCGTGGCGGCGATGATTGGCGCCTGCCTGATGTTCGTGCTGCCCGTGGACTGGCGGGCGCGCCGCTTCACGCTCACCTGGGACGAAGCGCTGAAGATCGACTGGGGCATCGTCTTCCTGTACGGCGGCGGGCTGGCCATGGGCGAGCTGGCGTTCCAGACCGGGCTGGCAGAGGCGGTGGGCCGCGGCATCACGTCGTGGCTGCCGTCGGCGTCCACCGTGTCACTGACGATGCTCTTCACGGCGACCGCGATCGTCCTGTCGGAAACCACCTCGAACACCGCCGCCGCCAACATGATCATTCCCATCGCGATCGCCGTGGCGCAGGCCGCCGGGGTGCCGCCGATCCAGCCGGCGCTCGGCGCCACGCTCGGCGCCAGCATGGGGTTCATGATGCCGGTCTCGACCCCGCCGAACGCGATCGTCTACAGCTCGGGCTACGTCCCGATCACCAAGATGATGCGGTACGGCGTGATGCTCGATGTGGCCGGGTTTTTCGTGATCGTCGGGTTCGTGCTGCTGCTCAGTCCGCTGGTGTTCTAAGAAGGGCGGAAGCCGCGTACCGCGGCTGGCGGCCCTGGCGCGAAGACTGCGCGGGTTGCTGGTGTCCTGGGCCGGGACCCTAGCCCTCGAGTTCGGCGAGCAGCGAGTCGAGGGCCTTCTCGAGGCCCGTGACCAGCGTCTGCGCCCTGGCGTAGTTCTGCGCCTCGAACGCTGCGCGCGCTTCTTGCAAGGTGGCTGTCAGCTTCGCTTCGGTGGCCCGCGCGCGGCGCAGCCGTGCGCGAGTCAGCTCCGCGCGTCCGTCCTCGATGACGCCGCGCGCGCGCTCGAGCCGCGCCGTCGCGGCCGTCATCGCGCGTTCGAGCTGCTCTTGAAGTGCGCCCCGCGCGTTGGCGGCCGCGCGGGCCGCGGCCTGGGCCTTCTCGCGGCTGTCGAGGGCGTGGCTGAGCGCCAGCTTGTAGTCGCGCTGGTTGACCGCGTCGCGCGCCTGCATCAGCGCAGTGCGGGCACCGGTCAAGCTCTCACGGGCGAAGCGCTCCGCGCCGGCCGATACCGCCACTTCGATGGCGGCCTGGGCCTGGTCGAGCTCTTTCTGGGGCGGTTCGGTGCAGCCGGCAGCGGCCAGGGCGGCCGTCAGCACGGCGCAGAGCCACGCGGCGGTGGACACGCGCGGCAACGGCAGGTGCATCACAGATCGTCGAGTATAGATGATGAAAGCCCTGGCCCCGCACGACCGCCCGCGCGAGAAGCTCGAACGGCTCGGCTCCAGCGCGCTCGGCGACAACGAGCTGCTGGCGCTGGTCATCGCCGGCGGCTCCGCGTCGCGCGACGCGCTGACGCTGGCCAACGAGCTCCTCGAGCGGTGCGGCGGGTTGCGCGGGCTCACGCGCGCGGCGGCCGACGACCTGCGACTCGTGCGCGGTATCGGGCGGGCGCGGGCCGCGCAGGTGCTGGCGGCCGTCGAACTCGGCCGCCGCACGCTGGTGCGCGAGGCCGCCGAACGGCCGCGGCTCGGCACGCCGCGGCAGATCGCGGCGCTGCTGCTGCCGCAGTACGGAGCGTGCGCGGTAGAGCACTTCGGCATCGTCATGCTCGACACCAAACACCGCATGCTCCGTGTGCGTGTGGTCTCGATCGGATGCCTCGACAGCACGGTGGTGCATCCGCGCGAAGTGTTCCGCGAAGCGGCCGCCGCGGCGGCCGCCGCCATCGTGCTCTTTCACAACCACCCCTCCGGCGATCCCTCGCCGAGCAGCGACGATCTCGCGCTCACGGCCCGCATGGTGAAGGCGGGCGCGATCATGGGGATCGACGTCCTCGATCACGTCATCCTGGCCGACCAGCGCTACTTCTCACTGGCCGAGGCGGGGCAGTTGCAGCCGGCATGACACCGCGCGCCGGCCGGGACGCAAAGAGGCCCAGGGTAAGATGGGAGGGTTGTGAAGGTCCTGTATTTCGACTGCTTTTCGGGCGCGTCGGGCGACATGGTGCTCGGCGCCCTCATCGACGCCGGCGTGCCACTGGCGGAGGTGCAGCGTGCCCTCGGCAGTCTGGCGATCGATCCGGACACCGTCTGGACCGAGCGCGTCGTCCGCACCGGCGTCGCCGCCACCAAGTTCTGCGTCCGTGGAGAGGATGATGAGGCGGGTCTGAAGCCCCACGGCCACGTGCATGGCGAGACCGGTGGCCATGTCGGTCAAGAGGCCCACGGCCGCGGGCACCAGGAGCCCCACGAACACCGCACGCTCGCCGACATCGCCCGCCTCATCGAGGGATCCGCATTGAGCGCGGCGGGCAAGGACCGCGCGAAAGCTCTCTTCTGCCGGCTCGGCGAGGTGGAAGCCGGCATCCACGGCATCCCCGTGGAGCAGGTGCACCTGCACGAAGTGGGAGCGCTCGACTCCATCATCGACATCGTCGGCGCCGTTCACGCGCTCGAGTATCTGGGCGCCGACCGGATCGTGGCGTCGCCGCTCAATGTCGGCAGCGGCACCGTGCGGGTGGCGCATGGCGTCTATCCCGTCCCCCTGCCGGCGACCCTCGAGTTGCTGGCGGGGGTGCCCATCTACGCGGGACCGCAAACCACGGAGATGACCACGCCGACGGGGGCGCTGCTCGTGGCCGGCTATGCGGCCGCGTTCGGCCCGCTCCCGCCCCTGCAGGTGCACGCCGTCGGCTACGGCGCTGGTGCGCGCGATTTTCCCGACACGCCAAACGTTCTGCGCGTGGTGATCGGCGAGGCCCAGGCCGCGCGCGCGGACCTGCCCGCCGCGGCCGTCAACCGCACGGCCACGGCGACGGCGGCGGCCCCCACACGCGTGGCGGTCATTGAAGCCGAGATCGACGACATGACCCCGCAGCTCTTCGGGCTGGTGATGGACCGCCTGCTGGAGGAGGGCGCGCTCGACGTGTTCTACACCTCCGTGCAGATGAAGAAGAACCGTCCCGGAACCCTGCTCACCGTGATCGCCCCCCTCGACGCGCGGCAGCGGTTGTCGTCGGTGATCTTCCGTGAGACCACCACGCTCGGCGTCCGCTTCCGCGAATCGGAGCGCGAGGTGCTCGACCGCGACACCGTCACCGTGCAGACACCCGCAGGACCGATTTCGATCAAAGTGGCCCGCCGCGACGGGCAGATACTCAACGCCGCCCCGGAGTTCGACGACTGCGTCCGTGCCGCGGCGGCATCCGGGCGCCCCGTCAAGGAAGTGCAGGCCCTCGCCGTCCGTGCCTTCTTCGACCAAACCCAGGGGGCGCGACCGTGAGCCGCTACTACCTGACGACTGCGATCGATTACGTCAACAGCCGGCCGCATCTCGGCACCGCCTACGAGAAGATCACCGCCGACGTCATCGCGCGCTACAAGCGGCTGTGCGGGTTCGATGTCCATTTCCTGATGGGCAACGACGAGCACTCGCAGAACGTCTACAAGCAGGCGGTGGAGCAGGGCCTCCACAACAACCCGGTCGCCTACTGCGATCGCATGGAGGCCGAGTTCACGAGCATCTGGCGTGCGCTCGACTGCTCGTACGACGACTTCATCCGTACTACTCAGCCCCGCCACCGCACCGCGGTTCAGAAGATGGCGCAGGCGTGCTACGACGCGGGAGACATCTACGACGGCGTCTACGAGGGCTGGTACTGCGTCTCGTGCGAAGCGTTCAAGCCCGAGAAGGATCTGGTGGACGGCAAGTGCCAGATCCACCCCACGCTGACCCCGGAGTGGATCCGCGAAAAGAACTACTTCTTCCGCCTGTCCAAGTACCGTGACCGCCTGCTGCGGCACTTCGAGGCGCAGCCCGGGTTCCTGGAGCCGGAGAATCGCCGCAACGAGATCCTGCGGCTGCTCGACGGCGGCCTCGACGACATCTCGATGAGCCGGGCCGGACAGGCGTGGGGCATTCCGCTGCCGTTCGCGCCCGACAACGTCGTCTACGTGTGGTTCGACGCGCTCATCAACTACGCCACGGCGGTCGGCTACGGGACCGACGACGCCCGTCTGGCGCAGTGGTGGCCGGCTGATCTGCACATCATCGGCAAGGACATCACCCGCTTCCACACGGTGGTGTGGCCGGCGATGCTGTGGAGCGCGGGCCTCGAAGCGCCGCGGAAGGTATTCGGCCACGGCTGGCTGCACTACGGCGGCCAGCGCATGAGCAAGTCGCTCGGCACGAGCGTGGATCCCGTGGACGCCGCCTCCAGGTTCGGCAAGGACGCGATCCGTCTGTATCTCACCAAGGAGATCTCGTACGGCAGCGACGGCGACTTCACATGGGAGCGCTTCGAAGAGCGCTACAACGTCGACCTCGCCAACAACTTTGGCAACCTGGTGAGCCGCGTCGTGTCGATGGCCGACAAGTACCGCAGCGGGCGCCTTGCGCCGGCTGGCGACGGCGGGCGGCTGGCCACGGTCGCCGGGGCCGCGTTCGAGCGCTACCGGACGGGCATGGATGCGTTCGCGCTGCACGACGGCGTGGCCGCGGCGTTCCAGATTGTCGACGCCGCCAACGTCTTCATCGCCGACAACGCCCCCTGGAAGCTGGCCAAGGACCCCGCGAACGCCGCACGCCTCGACGCCGTGCTCTTCGAGGCGGCGGAAGCCGTGCGCGTCGCCGCGGTGCTCCTGCTGCCCGTCATGCCGTCGTCGTGCGGGGAAATCCTGCGGCGCATCGGCGCACCCGTCAGCGGCCCGGCGCTCCGGCTCGACGACGCCCGGTGGCAATCAGCGGGTGAGCGCACCACGGTTCAAGGGGCGCCGATGTGGCCGCGGTCCGAACCGGCCGCGAAGAAGGAGATCACTGTGACAGAACCCTCTCAGCCGGCGGTGGCGCCAAGTCCCGCGCCGGCCGCGCCCGCGGCAACACCCGCCGCCGCACCGGCCGCACCGGCTTCGGCGGCGCCCGCCGGCGATGGCAAGATCGGGATCGAAGACTTCCTCAAGGTGGAGCTGCGCGTCGCCAAGGTTCGCGAGGCCGCGGCGATGCCGAAGTCGAAGAAGCTGATCCGGCTGCTGGTGGACGCCGGCGATCCGGAACCGCGCACCATCCTGGCGGGCATCGCCGAAGGCTACCAGCCCGAGCAGCTCGTGGGCCGCACGATCGTCATCGTCGCCAACCTGAAGCCGCGGCCGATGATGGGCACCGAGTCGAACGGCATGGTGCTGGCCGCGAGCGCCGAGGGGCAGCCGCCGATACTCGTGGCGGCCGACGAGAACCTGCCGGCCGGCACGCGCGTGGGCTGACGGCGGGCGAAGCCTCGCGCAATGATCGACAGCCACTGCCACATCGCCGGCGCGGAGTTCGCCGGCGATCTCGAGGCGGTCGTGGCGCGTGCGCGCGCCGCCGGCCTCGAAGCCGCGCTCACGATTCTCGCCGCCGACGACGAAGTCGAGCTGCGCCAGGCCGCCGAGGTGCAGCGGCTGTGGCCGGAGGTCCGGTTCTCGATCGGAGTCCACCCCCACGCGGCCGGAAAGTTCGCTGCCGCGCCAGCCGCCGCGGCCGAGGCCGTGGACGCCGCAATCGCGGCGCAGCCGGCGGCTCGGGCGGTGGGGGAAATCGGCCTCGACTACCACTACGACTTCGCCCCACGCGACGCCCAGCACGCCGTGTTCCGCGTGCAGATCGAGCTAGCCCGGCGGCGGCGCCTGCCGATCGTGATCCACACCCGGGAGGCCGAAGACGACACCTTCCGGCTTCTCGACGAAGAGCGCGGCGGTGAGGTGCCGGTGGTGTTCCACTGCTTTACGGGGGGACCGGCCACCGCGCGGCGGGTCCTCGACGCCGGCTACTACCTGTCGCTCGCCGGCATCGTGACCTTTCCGCGAGCCCTCGAGCTCAAGGAAGTGGCCACGCTCGTCCCGCTCGATCGTCTCCTCGTGGAGACCGACAGCCCATACCTGGCGCCCGTCCCGCACCGCGGCACCCGCAACGAGCCAGCGCACGTGGCCCTCGTGGCGGGGACCGTCGCGGCGCTCCGCGGCGAGGCGCCGGAACGGATCCGCGAGGCCACGGCCGCCACGTTCCGGCGCATCTTCAACCCGTAACCTCAAGACCACACACGGATTAGGGGACTACCTTCGTTGACACTCCGCGCGCGGATATGGTGTGATCATCGTGGATTGAATCCCACCGCGCAGAAGTCGTCCGCCGCCGCCCTCGCGCAGATGTTCGAGCCGATTCGCGACGACCTCCGCGAAGTCGAGCGGGAATTCGCGCGGCACGTGCAGTCTCAGGTCTCCCTGATCCCCGCGATCGGCACCTACATCCAGGACGGCGGCGGCAAGCGCATCCGCCCCGCGGTGCTGCTGATGTCGGCGCGGATGTCGGGCTACACCGGCGATCTCGCGGTGCTCTACGCCTCGGTCGTGGAGTTCATCCACACCGCGACGCTCGTCCACGACGACATCATCGACGAGTCCGAGCTGCGCCGCGGGCGCGAGGCCGTGCACACCAAGTGGGGCAACCACATCACGGTGCTGTTCGGCGACTTCCTCTACCTGAAGTCGATGTCGCTGGCGCTCAGCCAGGACCGTCTCGAAATCATCCGGCAGCTCTGCGATGTGACGCTGCGCATCGTCGAAGGGGAAATCTACCAGCTCACCAAGAACGGCGTGGCGGACCTGACCGAGGAGGAGCACTTCGACATCGTGCGCCGCAAGACGGCCTACCTCTTCGCCGGCTGCGCCCGCATCGGCGGCATGCTCGGGACGACGACGCGCGAGCAGCAGGACGCGCTGTGGGACTACGGCCTGAACATCGGCATGGCGTTCCAGATCGTGGACGACCTGCTGGACTTCACCGGCGACGAGGTCGTGCTCGGCAAGCCCGTGGGCGGCGACCTGCGCGAGGGCAAGATGACGCTGCCGGTGATTCACCTGCTGCAGCGGGGCGGCGAGGGCGCCGAGCTCGTCCGGCGCGTCGTCGACGCGCGCGCGGCGACACTCGAGGAGTGGCGCGCGCTGCGCGGGCTGCTGGCGCAGGCGCGATCGATCGACTACGCGCAGCGCGTGGCCGTCGACTTCGTCGAGCGGGCCAAGAAGGCGCTGTACGCGTTCCCGGCGTCGGATGCCCGCGACGCCCTGATGTTCCTTCCCGACTACGTGATTTCCCGCGACCGCTGACCGCAGCGGGCCGCTCCGTCCGCGACCGTGAGCCTCGAGACCACGCCCGCCGAGCGCATCCTGGACCTGCGGCGCTTGATCCGCTACCACGACGAGCGCTACTGGATCCTCAATCAGCCCGAGGTCACCGACGGCGAGTACGACGCGCTGATGAACGAACTGCGCGCGCTCGAAGCCGCCCATCCCGAACTGGTCACGAAGGAGTCGCCCACTCAACGCGTAGGCGGACGCGTGGCGGCCGGGTTCGAGAACGCAGTGCACCTCGAGCCGATGCTCAGCCTCGACAACGCGTATTCGGAAGAGGACCTCCGCGCGTTCGACGATCGCGTGAAACGCGGCCTGGGCGGTGACGCGCCCGGTGGCGACCCCGTCGAGTACATCGCCGAGCTGAAGATCGACGGCCTCAGCATTGCGCTCACCTACGAGCAGGGACGCCTGACGCAGGCGGCCACTCGCGGCGACGGCGTCACCGGGGAAGTCGTGACGCACAACGTGCGCACCATCCGTGCGATCCCGCTCGATCTCGGCGGCGGCACGGCGACGCGGCTCGAGGTGCGCGGCGAGGTGTATCTGCCCAAGAGCGCGTTCGAGAAGGCGAACGCGGAGCGCGAGGCCGAGGGCGAACCGCTGTTCGCCAACCCCCGTAACACCGCCGCCGGCATGCTGCGCAATCTCGATCCCGAACTGGTGGCGAAGCGGGGGCTGCGCGCGTTCACATATCAGCTCGTCGCGCCGGAGGTTCCGCCGACGCACGCCGACACGCTCACGCTCCTGCGGTCGTGGGGGCTGCCGGTAGAGACGCACTGGCGGCGCTGCGCCGGGATCGACGCGGTGATCGCGTTCTGCGCCGAATGGGCCGAGCGGCGCCGCGTGCTCGACTTCGAGACCGACGGCGTCGTGGTGAAGGTGAACGACGTCGAGCGGCGCAAGGCGCTGGGCACGACGAGCAAGTTTCCGCGCTGGGCGGTGGCGTTCAAGTTCCCCGCCGAGCAGAAGACGACCAGGCTCCTCCGCATCGAGGTCAACGTCGGCCGGACGGGCGCGGTTACGCCGTTTGCGGTGCTCGAACCCGTGTTCGTGGCCGGCTCGACGATCTCGATGGCCACGCTTCACAACGCCGACGACATCGCCCGCAAGGACATTCGGGAACGCGACACAGTGATCATCGAGAAGGCCGGCGACGTGATTCCGCGGGTGGTCGGGCCGGTGCTGAGCCTCCGGCCGCCTGACTCGGTGCCCTGGCAGATGCCCGACACGTGCCGGCTCTGCCAGAGCCACCTGCACCGCGAAGAAGGCGAGGCGGTCTGGCGCTGCGAGAACACGTCGTGCCCGGCCAAGCTGCAGCGCGGCCTCGAGCACTTCGCGTCGCGCGGCGCGATGAACATCGAGGGGCTGGGCGAGTCGCTCATCGCGCAACTGCTGGCCGGCGGGCATGTGAAGGACTACGCCGACCTCTACGGGTTGACCGTCGCGGACATCGCCGGCCTCACCACCACGTCGATCCGCCACGACGGCAAGGAGATCACGCGCCGGTTCGGCGAGAAGAACGCCGCCAAGGTGGTGGAGCAGATCGACCGCAGCCGGCAGGCCGGTCCGGCGCGCGTGCTCTATGGTCTCGGCATCCGCCACGTGGGCGAGCGGGGGGCCCAGGTGCTGGTCGATGCCTTCGGGTCGATGGAGGCGATTGCCCGGGCGCCGGTCGCTCAGCTCGAGCAGACGCACGAGATCGGCTCGGTGCTCGCCGAGGCGGTGCGGACGTGGTTCGAGGAGCCCGGCAACGCGCAGCTTCTGACCCGGCTGGGCGCCGCCGGCGTCCGGCTCGAGGCCACCGAAACCGAGCGCGCCAGAGCCACCGCCGCCGGCCCGTTGACCGGTAAGACCTACGTGCTGACCGGCACGCTGGCAACGATGACGCGGGAGGAAGCCGAAGAGGCGATCGCGCGGCTCGGCGGCAAGGTCGCCGGCTCCGTGAGCAAGAAGACCACGGCCGTCGTGGTGGGCGCCGAGCCGGGCAGCAAGGCCGAGAAGGCCCGCACGCTGGGCCTTCCGGTTCTGGACGAAGACGCCTTCCGCGCGCTCATTGCGGGATAATGGGAAGCATGACCCGGCGGTTTGCCGCCATCACCGTCTTCCTCGCGATGGCGGTGGGCGCGATGATCGGCCTCGTCCTGGCCGGCAACCTCACACCCACGCCCGCGCATTCCGCGCCCAAAGCCAGGGTGGCCGCGCCCGCCACGATGCGGTCTGCCACGCCGGCCGGCGCGGCATCGTTTGCCGACGTGGCCGAACGGCTCAACCCGTCGGTGGTCACGATTGACGCCTCGGCCCGGGGGTCCCGCTACCGGCGCCTGGGCTCGGCCCCGGCGCCGGAGACGCCGCAGGATCCGCTGGGCCGCGGGAACGAGCGCGATCGCGACGGTCCCCGGCGCGGGGCCGGCACCGGGTTCCTGGTCGACGCGGCCGGGCACATCCTCACCAACCATCACGTCGTGGAAGGCGCCGAGCGCATCATCGTGCGGCTGTCCGACGGCCGCTCGCTGCGGGCCCGCACCGTGGGCTCGGATCCCGACACCGACATCGCCCTGATCAAGATCGACTCGCCGACGGCGCTGCCGTACGCCACGCTCGGGAATTCGGACACGCTGCGGGTGGGCGAATGGGTGGTGGCCATCGGGAACCCGCTGGCCTACGAGCACACTGTGACCGTGGGCGTGGTGAGCTTCCTCGGCCGCAAGCTGTTCGACTCGTCCTTCGACCGGTACATCCAGACCGACGCGGCCATCAACCTGGGGAACAGCGGCGGCCCGCTGATCAACGCGCGCGGGGAAGTGGTGGGCATCAACGCGGCGGTGAGCTCGCGCGCCGCCAGCATCGGCTTCGCGGTGCCGATCAACCAGGCGATTGCCATCCTGCCCCAGCTCCGCGACGAGGGCCGGGTGACGCGCGGCTACATCGGGGTGAAGCTGCGGACGGTGGACGCCGACGTGCAGCGCTCGTTGCGGCTGTCGTCGGCCGGCGGCGCGCTGGTGCAGGACGTGGCGACGGGCTCGCCCGCCGAGCGGGCCGGCCTGCGCCCCTACGACGTCATCACGGCCGTGGATGGCGCCCGCGTGGACAGCGACGACGATCTCATCTCGAGCGTCGCCCGCCGCCGGCCCGGCACCTCGGCCAGCCTCACCGTGCTGCGCGACGGCCGCATGGTGACGCTGGGCGTGAAGCTCGCCGAGCGGCCGCAGCGGGACCGCCGCGCCGACGGCGAAGCCACCGTGCCCTCGGGATCCCGTGGCTCGCCGCTCGGCTTGGCGGTACGGGCGCTCGACGACGACTTCGTCGCGCGCTACCGCGTGCCCGAGCACGTCCGCGGCGTGGTCGTGTGGCGTGTCGATGCCGTGAGCCCGGTGCTCGACGCCGACATCGAACGCGGCGACGTCATCCTCGAGATCGATCGCCGCCCGATCCACTCGGTGGCCGACTACGACCGCGCGGTGGCCAACGTGCGCCCGGGCGACGTGCTGGCCGTCTACGTCTACAAGCCGAGCGTGGACGAACGCCGGCTCTCGACCGTCCGGATCGACGACGCCGCGCCGGCGCCGGCGCCCGTCGGGGCTGCGCCGGCCACGCGCTGGCCATGATGCCCCGCATCCTGGTCATCGACGACGAAGGCGCCATCCGCGAATCGCTGCGGATGATTCTCGAATACGAGGACTACCAGTTCGTCGGCGCCGCCAGCGGCCAGGAAGGCCTGGCCGCGGTGCAGCGCGAGCGCCCCGACCTGGTGCTGCTCGACATCAAGATGCCGGGCATGGACGGCATGGAGGTGCTGAGGAAGCTCCACGCCCTCGACGAAACCCTGCCCGTGGTGATGATCTCGGGCCACGGCACCACGTCCACCGCGTTCGAGGCCTCGCGGTCCGGCGCCGTGGATTTCCTCGAAAAGCCGCTCAGTAGCGAACGCGTGATCGTGACGCTGCGCAATGCGCTCACCCAGTCGGAGCTGCGCAGCGAGAACCGCGAGCTCCGCCTGGCGATGGAGTCGAAGTACGAGATCGTGGGCCAGAGCCCGGCGCTGCGCCAGGTGCTCGAGGCGGTCAAGCGGGCCGCGCCCACCAACGCCACGGTGATGCTGCTCGGCGAGAGCGGCGTCGGCAAGGAGCTGGTGGCGAGAACCATCCACCGCAACAGCCCGCGCAACGGCCAGCGCTTCGTGCAGGTGAATTGCGCCGCTATCCCCGAAGAGCTGATCGAGAGCGAGCTCTTCGGTCACGAGAAAGGCTCGTTCACCGGCGCCACCGAGAAGCAGATCGGCAAGTTCGAACAGGCCGATCGCGGCACTATCTTCCTGGACGAAGTCGGCGACATGAGCCCGAAGACTCAGGCCAAGGTGCTGCGGGTGCTGCAGGAGCAGGAAGTGGAGCGGCTGGGGTCGGCGCGGACCACCAAGGTGGACGTGCGCGTCATCTCGGCCACCAACAAGAACATCGAGGAGGCGATCCAGCGCGGCGAGTTCCGCGAAGACCTGCTCTTCCGCCTCAACGTCATCCCCATCACCGTGCCGCCGCTGCGCGAGCGCCGCGACGACATCCCGCTCCTGGTACAGCACTTCGCGAAACGGTCATCGGACGAGCACAACCTCAAGCCGAAGAAGTTCGACGGCAGCGCAATGGAGGTGCTGCAGCGGTATCGCTGGCGCGGAAACATCCGCGAGCTGCGCAACGCCGTGGAGCGGCTGCTGATCATGGCGCCGAACGACGTCATCCGCGCCGAGGATCTGCCGCGCGAGTATCTGCAGGGCGGCTCGGCGCCGGCCGCGCCCCCGGCGGCTGCAGCGGCCTCGCGGCCTGCAGTCGAGGACAACGGTGGCGCGTCGTCGGAGACTCGCGATGCCGCACCGGCCGCGGCGGGCACCCTGCGCGAGTTCAAGGACGCGGCCGAGCGCCAGTACCTGGTGCAGAAGCTGCGCGAGAACGGCTGGAACATCTCGAAGACGGCGGAAGTGATCGATACGCCCCGCAGCAACCTCTACAAGAAGCTCGAACAGTACCGCATCACCCAGGAGACCGACGGATAGGTCAGGTAGGTCGGGTGGGCCGGGTGGGTCAGGTAGGTCGGCTCGGAGCGCCTTGGTAGGGGCGGGTCTTAAGACCCGCCCTCGGTCCAACCTGTCCTACCAGTCCCACCTGCCCTAGCCGCCGGATTTGGTTCGGGTTCGCGGGCGGGCGATAATCGACCCGTCGCAGCCGACCAGACGATCGCCGGCTTTCGTACGGGTGGCCACCGCAAGGGGGTCGCCAACGGCGAAGGCGGGAGGAAAGTCCGAACTCCGGAGGGCAGTGCGCCGGGTAACGCCCGGGCAGAGCAATCTGACGGATAGTGGCACAGAAAAAATACCGCCCTGGGCAACTGGGGTAAGGGTGAAAAGGTGCGGTAAGAGCGCACCGCGCCGGCGGCAACGTCGGTGGCAGGCAAAACCCCGCACGGAGCAAGACCAAATAGGGCGGCACCGAGGTGCCAACGCAAGTTGGCACCTCAATCGGACGGCCCGTCCGAAGCCGCCGGGTAGGTCGCTGGAGCCCGCGAGCAATCCCGGGCCTAGAGGAATGATCGTCCCCCCGGAACTGGTAACGCCGAAAGGCGCGGCCGGAGACGGCGGACAAAATTCGGCTTATGCGCCGGCTGCGACGCTTTTCATTCGTTCGAGACCGACAACCGCCGGTGCCGCCGGGTAAAGGGGCCCGCCTTCGGCGCCGACATTCGATATATGGCTCACTATCTCGTCACCGGGGGCGCCGGCTTCATCGGGTCCCATCTCGCTGAAGCGCTGGTCCGCCGGGGCGAATCCGTGCGCGTCGTCGACAGCCTGGTCACGGGCAAGCGCCAGAACCTGGCGCACCTGCCGGAGGTGGAGTTCCTGCACGGCGACCTCGCCGACGCCGACGTCGCGCGCCGTGCCGTGAGCGGCGTGGACTACGTGCTGCACCAGGCGGCCATCCCGTCGGTGCCGCGGTCGGTGGACGATCCCGTCACCTCGAACCGCGCGAATATCGATGCCTCGCTCAACCTGCTGGTCGCCGCGCGCGATGCCAAGGTGCGCCGCGTGGTCTACGCCGGGTCGTCGTCGGCGTACGGCAACACGCCGACCCTGCCCAAGGTCGAGACGATGGCCACGGCGCCGCTCTCGCCCTACGCGCTCCAGAAGCTGGTGGCGGAGCAGTACTGCCAGATGTTCACGTCGCTCTACGGGCTCGAGACCGTGACCACCCGTTACTTCAACGTGTTCGGGCCGCGGCAGGACCCGTCCTCGCCCTACTCGGGCGTGATCTCTCTCTTCATCAGTGCGCTCTGCGACAACCGGCAGCCGACGATCTACGGCGACGGCGAGCACACGCGCGACTTCACCTACGTGGCCAACGTGGTGGACGGCGTGCTCAAGGCGTGCCACGCACCGAAGGCGAGCGGGGAAGTGATCAACGTGGCCACCAGCGGCCGCATCTCGCTCAACCACCTCTTTGCCACGGTCCGGGACCTCGTGGGCGCCAAGGTCGAGCCTGTCTACGCCGCGCCGCGCGCGGGCGACGTGAAGGACTCGCAGGCCGACATCACCAAGGCGCGCGAGCTGCTCGGCTACACGCCGATCGTGTCGTTCGAGGACGGCCTCAAGCACACCGTCGAGTGGTACCGCTCGTCGATGACGACGGCCTGATCCACGCCCGGCTCAGGGCTCAAGGCTCAGGAAAAACGCTTGCGGGAGGTGTGAACCTTCCAGGCGGGTGGGGCGTATTCCCGGCCATGGCACGCCACCTCGCCACGCCCGTTGCCGCCACCCTCGTCGCCGCCGCGATGGTCACTCCAGCGGCCCAAAGCGACACCAGGCCGTCGTTCGCGGTGGCGACCATCAAATACAACCGGTCGGGTGACGCCGCACAGGGCATGCGCCTGCAGCCGGGCGGCCGCATCGTGGTCACGAACCAGCCGTTGCGGCGGCTCATCATCTTCGCCTACGGCCTGCAGCCGCAGCAGCTCGCCGGCGGGCCGTCGTGGCTCGACTCGGACCGCTTCGACATCACGGCCCAAGCCGAAGGCAACATCAGCCCAACGCCGCCCGGAGGGCCGCCGGGACCGGCGCAGCTGATGCTCCAGCGCCTGCTGACCGAGCGGTTCGGGCTGGTGGTGCACACCGAGGCCCGCGAGATGCCGGTGTACGCGCTCACGGTGGCACGCGGTGACGGCCAGTTGGGGCGCGTATCAAGCCCGCGGCCACGGACTGCCTGGCACTGATGACCGGTGCCCCGGGTGGCGTGCCGGTGCAGGCGCCGCGCCTCCCTGATGGCCGGCCCGCCTGCGGCATCACCCGTGATGGCACCGGCAAGGTGATGGCCGGCGGCACGACGATGACGATGCTGGCCATAGCAATGCTTACCGGCCCGGCGGGACGTATCGTCGTCGATAAGACGGGCCTCACGGGCGCTTACGACTTCGACCTGGAGTTCGCGACCGACGCAGGGCCCGGCGCCGCTCCGGCAGCGGAGGCGGCAACCGCAGTTCCCGATCGCCCGTCGCTCTTCACGGCGCTCGAAGAGCAGCTGGGGCTCAAGCTGCAGGCGGCGCGCGCCGATCGACGTGCTCGTCATCGATCGCGTCTCGCCGCCCACCGGGAACTGATTCATCTTCGCAGGGCGGGGCTTCCGCCATAGCTTTAGCGACGGCGGTCGGCCTCTGCCTCGGCAACTGCAGTTGACGACTGTCACATCCGCGTGCGGCCGATGACGAGCAAGTACTCATACGGGATCTGCACGCGTTCCCCGGTTCCTCGATTCCACCGCGCGATGAACTGAAGACACGCGGCATCGAGTTCCGCCGCCCGCTGGTCCTGACCACGCGGGCGGCCGGGTGCGAACATCGCGCCGAAGCATGAGGTGACCGCGTCGAACGCTCTGAAAGGTAACTGATCAAGACAATCGGTGCGGAGGCGTATGATTTCTGGGCCGTGACCAATCTCGAACGTGCCGCCGCAATTGCAGGTGTTGGTTCGCTTCTCTTCGCTGGTTTGGCTTACTTCCAGCGCGACCCGATTCCCGTCAAGGTGATCACGGACGCGCCGGCTCCGGCGCCCGAGTCAGTGCCGGCTAGCCCGCCGCCTGTCATAAACCATCCGCAGCCTCCGGTGTCACGGCCACGAGGGGATGACGTCGCCACGCCTCCGCCGTCGGTGGCTCCAGTGGCTCCCAAGCCGGCATTGGTGCCGCCAGAGGCAGTGGCACCTGCCGACCAGTTGGTCGATGTCGTCTTCCAGCCCGGCGACCGTTCACCCGGGCTGCGCTACGTCACGCTCGGACTCGGCGACAGGCGTCTGGGACCTGTTCAATACGAACCAGCCGCTCCACTGCGGGTTCGCCTGCCGCGTGGAAATCTGCCGATTCGCTTCCAGATCGTCGGACAGCAGACCCAGCCGTTCATGACCTTCTCTGATTCGTACGGCACCGGCGTCATCGTTGAGGGCCCTGCGGTGTTCGTCGTCGACGCGTTCGATGACGGCACGGGCAGATACGGGATCAATATCAAGCGCGATACTGATCCGCGCTGACGCGTATAGCAAGCGCGGCGGGCTGAGCGGACGGATCGGAGACCGTTCAGTCGTTGCGTGATGGAGATCAGTCCCGCCCAGTGCAGACGCTGCGCGCCCGAGAAGAGCTTTTGCAAGCGCAAGCCGCTCGTAACCGTCTCCAGCACGCGGACCGGCGCGCCGTAGGCTTGGTCTTTCAGTAGGACGGGGCTTCAGCCCCGCCGCTGCGGCAACCGCAGTTGTCGGTTGCGATCGGCATCTCCTGACGCGCCAACGCCTGTCGTCCAACCACTATCGGGTCAACCGGTTCCCCGGGCCTTGATAATCTGATGCGATGGTGAGCCCGCGATACATGCCGCAGCTCGATGCGCTGCGGACGTTTGCCGTGTTCGCGGTGATGATCCACCACTTCTGGCCCGAGGCCACGCTCAACCTCCCACTCGGCTTCGTCGGCGTTCAGCTGTTCTTCGTCCTCAGCGGATTCCTGATCACCGGCATCCTGTGGCCGGCACGCGAGGCCGTGCAGAGCGGCCGCTGGCCGGCGCCCACCGTGTTCGGGCGGTTCTATGCCCGGCGCGTCCTCCGGATATTTCCGCTCTTCTACGGCACGCTGGCGGTTCTGTTCGTCGTCGGGATCTCCGATGTGCGCGACAGCTGGATCTGGCACGTCAGCTATTTGAGCAACGTCCACTTCGCGATGCTGGGATGGTTTCCCCTCCACATCTCGCACCTCTGGTCGCTGGCGGTCGAAGAACAGTTCTACCTCGTATGGCCGTTCGTCGTCGTGCTGACGCCCACTCGATTTCTCCTTCCCGTGCTGACGGCGATCGCGGCCACGGGGCCTGCCTATCGGTGGCTGGGCGGTGTGCTCGACGTGGACTGGATGTGGACGTTCACGCCGCTGCTCGCGAACGTCGACGGCCTGGCGCTCGGCGGCATCCTCGCCTACGCGTGGGCCAGGGATCTATCGCTGCGGTCTCGAATGGCCTGGATCGGCGCGTGGATCGGCACGCCTCTGGTCATCGGGCTGTCGACGCTGAGCATGCTGCACATCTCCCTCGGCATGGCGCACGCCGTGCTCGAGTACACGATCTGGGCGGCGTTCTTCGTCTGGCTCGTGGATGGCGCGGCCCGCGGTTTCACCGGTGGCGCCGGCCGTGTACTGGAGCTGCGTCCGCTGCTGTATCTCGGTCAAATCAGCTACGGTCTCTATGTCCTTCATCCGCTGATTATCGGCCTGGCGCGATGGACGTTCCATCGGCTCGGTCGGCCGTATCCGAATCAGCCGGCAGTGATGTTCGTGATTCTTGTCGCCGCGACGATCGTGGTCGCGGCGTGCTCGTGGCACCTGTACGAAAAGCCGCTGAATGACTTGAAACGGCGGTTCGACTTCAGGTTCCTTGCGCCGGAGCGCCCCGAGAAGGATCCGCAACAGACTCGGAGCCACGCCGGGCTTCTCCGATGATCGATGTGTCAATGAGCTTCTTCGACCAAAGCCGCCAGGTCTGAGTCCACCGCGCGGCAACCGCAGTTGCCCGTTGCGATCGGCGTCGCTCGGCGCCCGCCAACGCCTGTCGTCCAACTACCATCACGTCAACACCTTGCGCCGTCAGTCGGCGCCTGGTCGCGCAGGCGTCCGCCTTGCTCTCCCTCGACACGTCCCGGCAGGCGGCGCGTCAACAACGTGCACCCGGCCCGTTGCCTCGCCAACCGTGTGCCGGGACGCTCGCTTTACAGCGTTGGGGGCGCGAGGTGGCAGGACGACGCGCGACACAGCAGTCAACCAGATCCGCATCACCCGGCGGCGCCGACGCCGCGCCTGCCACGTGCGGACAGGAGAGACACCATGAGTCGAGTACTGATCGCGGCGCTCGTGATCACGCTGGGCGCCGCCGCACAGCCGCACGCCCAGGACGCTTCTCGCGCCGCCACGACGGCCAGCGCCCCCCTCAACCTCAACGCCGCGACGGTGGCACAGCTCGAAACGCTGCCGGGCATCGGCCGCGCCACGGCCGAGCGGATCATCGAGTACCGCCAGAAGAACGGCGGCTTCAAGAAGGCCGAAGACCTGATGAACGTGCGCGGCATCGGCGAGAAGAGCTTCCTCAAGCTCAAGCCGCTCGTGACGGTCTCCGCCGCGCGGACGGTCGTACCGTAGCGGCGCGGCGGACGGGCCGCGGGCACCAGGGCCCGCGGCCCGCCTGGGCACCCGGCTACACGCTGATCGAGGTCATGTTCGTGTGCGCCATCATGGCCGTCGTCGCATCGATCGCGGTGCCCGTGTCCCTGGCCGGAGTCGATCGCGCGCGCGGCTGGGCCGCGGCGCGCTTTGTGGCCGCCCGCCTCGTCAAGGCGCGCGCGCAGGCCGTCGGCCGCGGCGCGGCGGTGGCCGTGCGAATCGACGGCGAAGGGCGTGAGGCCGCCGTCTCGTCGTTTGCTGACGCCAACCACACCGGCGTCCTGACACGCGACATCGACGACGGGATCGACCCACGTCTCGATGGCCCGGTCGCGCTCGCGGCCCTCTTTCCCGGTGTCGCGATCACAGACGAAGGGGCAGTCCGTCTCTTCTCGTTCTCCCCCGATGGCACGGCCACGTCGGCCAGTCTCTACCTCGAGAGCCGCGACGGCAGCCGCTTCGCGGTGCGCGTGCTCGGCACCACGGCCCGCATCCGGATCGAACGCTACGTCACGTCTCGCAATGAGTGGGTGGAAGGGTTTTGATGCCGGCGGAGCGCCGGGCGGCGGCCAGACGGACACCTGCTCCCGACGAGCCCCTGTCCTGTGCGCGCCTTCGCACTGGCCGCGAGCTCACGGTCGTCGACATCTCCGACGCTGGTGCGCTGGTTGAGGGGCCCACGCGCCTCCTTCCCGGCACGCACGTTGAAGTGCACGTGGTCACCCGCGAAGGCCGAACCCTGGTGCGGAGCCGTGTCACGCGTGCGTCAGTCCACGCGATCACGGCCGATACGCTCCGATACCGTGCGGCTCTGGCCTTCGAGAGGTGGGTGAACTCGACATCTCACCGGGTAATGACTACCCAGGGCCCGCCTTCGGGCGTACTTGTGGGGAGCCCTTACCCGAATCCAGCCACCAGTCAGCGCTCCAGGGAGGAGGGGGCATGCTGATGTCCGACGAGAGAGAGGCCCTGACACCTTATCCCGGTCCGTCGAGTCAGGCGCCCTCCAGGCCCGATCTGCGACAGGTCCTGATCGCCCTCGGCGCCGGGCTGCGAACCGGCACCGAGGGTGACCTGTCGTCCATCTTCGAGCAGGAATTGCGGCAACTCCTGGCCATTCGCGGAGTAAGGCTGCGCGAGGTGCCGGCGCGTTATCAGGCTCGGCTGGTCACACCCACGCGAACGGCTGGTTCGATCGTGCTCGACGTGCCCACCAGCGACCCGCGCATCCAGGCCGTACTCGAGGCGTCCACCGACCCCGCGCGGACGCTCGACGACGGCGATCTCGATCTCCTCGATGCGGCGGCGCAACTCGGCGGCCTGGTACTCGAAGCCAGTCGCGTGAAGCCGCCGTCGCCCCACCGGCTCCGCGACGGCGCCGCGCCGCTGATCGGGTCGAGCGCGGGCATGGCGGCGCTCCGTCAGCGCGTCGAGCGCGTCGCGACGACCGACTTCACCGTCCTGATCGAAGGTGAGAGCGGCACGGGCAAGGAACTG
>Ga0070675_100000286_pt1 | contig 33765 bp, 39 predicted proteins | sample KBSM43metaG_FD_65343 | JGI IMG/M metagenome (GOLD analysis project Ga0070675, IMG submission 65343) | Miscanthus rhizosphere microbial communities from Kellogg Biological Station, Michigan, USA - KBS M4-3 metaG | ecosystem: Host-associated > Plants > Roots > Rhizosphere > Soil ... | reverse complement strand
GCCGGACCCCGGGAGCCGGGGCCGGGCATGGCGTTCACCCAAGCACTCCAGTCGCGCGAGGCTGTGATCGGGCACTCGGGTGGTCTGGGCGGTCCATCTGGATAAGCAGCGCCCGGTGGGGGCGGCTGATACGGCCCGCCTGGATAGTTGGCTGGCGGTTGATAGGGTCCGCCAGGATAGGGCCCGGGGGGCTGCGTGGAGGGCTCGTCGCCTGGATAAGGATAAGGGGCCGGTTCGCCATATGGGCCCTGCGGCGGTGGCGGCGCGCTGCCGTAGGTTTCGCATCCTGCCAGCAGAAGAGCGAGAGCGGCAGAAAGGGCCCGTTTCACGGCTGATTCAATCACCGGCGACCTCCACATGTTCCCTATTCCGGTAAGCTTACCGAAGCCCGTGCATGCCGCACGATCGCCGTTACGTACAGACCGAGTGCGGCCCAGATGGCACCGAACGCGATGGCGTGCGCCGCAGTGAAGGGCTCTCCGTAAAGCAAGACCGCGATGAGAAACTGGAGCGTCGGTGCAAGGAACTGAAGCATGCCGAGCGTGGAGTAGGGGAGCCGGCGCGCAGCCGCCGTGAATAGCAGCAGCGGCACGGTCGTCACGACACCGGCAATCGCGATCAAGACCAGGTCCGCAGATGAATTGCCGAAAGTCGGTTGGCCCGATGTGACGCTCCAGGTGAGCCAGGCGGCTGCAAACGGCGCCAGAAGCGTCGTCTCGATCGCCAGTCCGGCAACTGCGTCGACAGGCGCGATCTTCCGAAGAAGGCCGTAGCTTGCGAAGCTCAGGCAGAGAGTGAGGCTGATCCAGAGCTGGCCAAGCGCCCCGGCCGCAAGGGCTGCGATTCCGGCGGCGGCAAGCCCCACTGCCGCCCATTGCAGCCAGGAAAGACGTTCCTTGAGGACAATTCTGCCGAGCAGGACGTTGGCCAGGGGGTTGAGGTAATAGCCCAGGCTTCCCGCGAGGATGTGCCCGCTGTTCACTGCGTAGACGTAAAGGAGCCAGTTACCGCCGATAAGCAGCGCCGTGGCAAGCAGGAACAGCATAGCGCGGCAATTGCGCATGGCGATCCCGATCTCCTTCCAGGCTCCCGCGACGGAAAGCAGAAGCGCAAGGATCGGGACCGACCAGACGATCCGATGTGCAACGATGTCCACGGACGGCACTGCTCGAAGCGCCTTGAAGTAGATCGGCAGAATGCCCCAGAGGCCGTAGGCCGCGATTCCGAGGCCAAGACCCTTTCGGTCGATATGGTGAGAACTGTTCACCGGGCGTGCGCGTACCGGTGATGACCGCCAAATCAAGGCGAATGAACAACGCGCGGTTAGTTGCAACGCAGCACGGCCGGTGTCACGCTCTCTGCGTGAGGATTCGTCCGAATTCCACCGTTCGGAATGGTGTCGCAACTTTCTCCGGGACGGTCATGCTCGCGCTCGCCGGTTGCATGACCGGTGGCGGAGAGAAGACTGCGCAACCGCGACCGTCGATTACCGCGGAGCCGCAGACCAAGGCGGACATATGGCAGGGGATTGCGACCGAGGCGGACCAAAACAGGCTCTCGCGCCTGGGTCTTGCCTGGCAAGAGGCGATTGAGGAGGCTCATCGCAGTTCCGCCAAAGAGGTGGAGGCCGAGGGCGCATTGCTGAGACCGCGAGCGGCTCTGCCGCGTCCTGCTCCAACGCCAGGCAGCTATTATTGCAGACTCGTGAAGCTGGGCAGCGTGGCGGACAAGGGGCCGGCCTTCGCGAAGTTCAAGCCCTTCTTTTGCTATGTCGAAGTCGAGGACAACTTGCTGACAATCGTCAAGCAGACGGGAAGCCAGCGACCGGCGGGGCGGCTCTGGGAGGACGACAAGCCCGACCGGCTGATATTCCTCGGGAGCCTGGCGCTCGGCGACGAACAACAGCCGGTCGCCTACGCTGAAGACGCCAAGCGCGACATGGCCGGAGTCTTCGAACGGATCGGCCCGTTCCGCTGGCGGCTTGTCATTCCCTGGCCGCAGAGCACGTCGAAGCTCGACGTGTTCGAATTGAAGCCGGTCGAGCAACAGCCGCAGTGAGCGAAGCCGGGCTGCTAGCGGATCCGGTGGAAGTGCGCGCGATCCTTGTGTCGGCAGCAAAAGCGGGCGAAGCAATCAGCTATTCGGAAGTGCTCGCCCTTCTCGGTCACCATTTCACTCGGCCGAAAATGCGTGCGCTCTGCAAGTTGTTGGGATTCGTCGACGAGGAGGCCGCCGAGCGCGGCGAGCCGGAGCTTGCAGTTTTGGTCGTCCGCCAATCGGACGGATTGCCGGGGCAGGGCTGGTGGATCGCGGGTGCGAAGGCTCATCACTACACAGGGCTCTGGGAAGGACCCAAGGCCGCCAAGCTCATACGAAAGCTTCAGAAGCAGGCGTTCGATTATTGGGCGGGACGCGAGGCCTAGCTTCCGCTAATCGGCGCGGCGTGACCGATTTGCGCACCTTCACAGTCGACGAGGACGACGACGGAATCCGCCTGGACCGCTGGTTCAAGCGACACGTCCCCGATGTCAGCTTCAACATCGTGTCACGCTGGGCGAGGACAGGACAGCTCAAGCTCAACGGCAAGCGAGCAACGCCGGGCGACCGGATCGAGGCGGGGCAGTCAATCCAGTTTCCGCCACCCGAAGCGACGCTTTCGCGCGAGGAGCGACCGCAACGGAAACGCGACCCGCTTACGCAGGAGGAGGAGGAACTCGTCCGCGAGATGGTCATCCATCGCGACAAGGATGCGTTCGTTCTCAACAAGCCGCCGGGACTGGCGACGCAGGGCGGGACGAAGACCCATCACCATCTCGACCGGCTGCTCGACGGCCTCGCCGATGACGATGGCAACAGGCCCAAGCTCGTTCACCGCCTGGACAAGGACACGTCAGGCGCGTTGCTAGTGGCGCGGAGTGCCCGTTCGGCAAACCATTTCTCAAAGAGCTTTTCCGGACGCACGGCGCGCAAGGTCTACTGGGCACTGATCGTTGGCGTTCCGTCGGGCGACGAAGGGCTGATCGACGCGCCTCTCGCGAAACAGCCCGGCACGGGCGGCGAGAAGATGCATGTCAGCGAGGAGCACGGCCTCCCGGCCAGGACCCGCTGGCGAGTGATCGATCGCGCCGGAAATCGTGCCGCCTGGGTCGAGCTTCAGCCGCTTACCGGCCGCACGCACCAGTTGCGCGCGCATATGGCTGCGATCGGACATCCCATCGTGGGGGACGCCAAATATGGAGGCCCCGAGGCTTTCCTGACCGGTGGGATCAGCCGCAAGCTGCATCTCCACGCGCGGCGGCTCCGCATCGATGCGCCGAGCGGAGTAATCGACGTAACGGCCGACCTTCCGCCGCACATCGCCGAGACCCTTGCCACGCTCGGCTTCGAGCAAATGGCGGGCGACATGCTGCCGATCGAGCCGCCCAAAACGTCGCAGACTCCAGAGGCAAAGCAGCGGCGCGTTGCCGCTGCGGCCAAGGATCGCAGACGAGCAAGGCGCGGGGAGCGGCGCTCTCGTTCGCAGGGGCAGAAGAGGCGTTGATGCACCCGAATAAAGTGTTTGCGTGGGAAGATCGCGAAGCCGTGCTCCGCTTTGTCGCGGAGCGTGGCTTCGCTCACATCTTCACGGCCTCGGAGGCTGGACTGTTCGTGGTGCACGCACCGGTGCTGTTAACGGAGGCCGGCCGCGTGCAGTTTCACATCTCGCGCCGGAACCGCGTTGCCGATCATTTGCCGGGCCGGGTGCTGATCAGCATCCTGGGACGCGAAGCCTACCAGAGCGCGAACTGGTACGAGTCCGAGGATCAGGTGCCGACATGGCACTACGAGGCAGTCGAGATCGAAGGCGAGACACGGCCGCTATCGCCTGAGGAGCTAGTGGATTTCCTGGATCACCTGAGCGATCGCTTCGAGCGGGAAGTTCAGCCGGAAAATCCCTGGACTCGCGGCAAGATGACGCCCGGAAAGTTCGAGGCCATGACCCGTGCGATCGTCGGGTTCGAGGTCGATCCGATCGAGCTGCGTGCCATGCGCAAATTCAACCAGCACAAGAAGGCCGAGGATCTCGCTGCGACCATCGAGGGTCAGGCCGGTGCGGGGCGCGAAGACATCGTCGCTGCGATAAGCGAAGTCACGAGAAGCGGATGAACAGACTGGCCATCTTCGATTGCGACGGAACGCTGGTGGACAGTGGAGCGAACATTCATGCGGCGCTTTCGGACACCTTCATCGAACATGGCTTCGAGGTTCCGCCTCAACATGTCAGCCGCAGAGTCATCGGGCTGAGCCTTGTCGAAGCCATGGCGGCTTTGTTGCCGGAAACAGACCCTGAGCGGCATCTCGTCCTCGCGGAGAGCTATAAAAGGCACTTCCAGCGCGCGCGCTTCGAAGGCCGGGTCGAAGAGCCTCTGTTCGAGGGTATTCCCGAACTGCTCGATTGGCTGGAGGGCGATGGCTGGCTGCTCGCAGTGGCAACGGGCAAGTCCGACCGCGGCCTTGCCCACTGCCTCGATTGTCATGGCTACGCGAAGCGCTTCGTTTCCCTCCAGACGGCCGACCGGCATCCATCGAAGCCGCACCCGTCCATGGTCTACCAGGCAATGGCGGATGCCGGAGCAGCGCCCGAGACGACCGTCGTCATCGGCGATACGGCGTTCGACATGGGGATGGCTGTCGCTGCCGGGGCGGCGGGGATAGGCGCAGCATGGGGCTATCACGATACTGAGGAGCTCCGCGCAGCCGGAGCAGTGGGCGTGGCGGAGACCCCATCGGAAGTCCTCGATCACCTGCCCAGCTCGGAGCGGCTTTATGGCTGACGAGGAGCTCTGGCGCCGAAGGTTTCAAACATTCGTACTCGTGCGCCTCTTCGGCCTGGCGACCTTCATCGTCGGCGTCGCCGTCATCTACACTGACCTGCTCCGCCCCGGCGGTTGGCCGGCCGTAGGAGCAGTCCTTGCGATCATGGGCGCTCTCGATGCGGTCTTTGCTCCGCGGATTCTCAAGAAGACCTGGGAACAGCAGGACCAGGAAGGTCGGTGAAGCGCTTCTGGAAGGATGCGGAGGCGGTAGAGCGCGACCGCGCATGGGGCGTCGAGCTGGACGGTAAGCCCGTACGCACGCCTGCCCGGGAACCGCTCGAGGTTCCGACTTCAGCGTTGGCTGAAGCCATCGCAGAGGAATGGAAATCGGTCGAGGACAAGATCGAGCCGAGGGCCATGCCGATGACCGGGCTAGCCAACGCCGCAATCGATCGTGTCGCGACTAACAAGGAGTTGTTCGCTCGAGGCCTGGCAAACTATGCGGAGGGCGATCTCGCTTGCTATCGCGCCGAAGGCCCGCGCGAGCTTGTCGAGCGCCAGGCGCTTCAATGGGACGCGTTGCTGAGTTGGGGCCGCCGCCGCTTCGACGTGGACTTCCGTACGACGTGTGGAATCCTGCACGTGGATCAGCCGGCTGCGACGGTAGAGCAACTCTCGCACGCCGTTGCCTCGCTGGACGCGTTCCGGCTCGCCGGATTGTCGCCGCTGGTGACGATCGGCGGATCGCTGGTCGCCGCGCTCGGAATCCTCGAAGGAGCATTCGTGCCTGCGCAGGCCTGGGACGCGGTCAGCCTCGATGAGCGGTGGCAGCTCGAGCAGTGGGGGTCGGATGCCGAGGCCGAGGTCGCGTTCGAGAACCGCCGACGAGACTTCTTCGCAGCGGCGCGATTCCTGGAGCTGCTCGACGGCTAGTGGTCGGGTCCGATGAGGTCTCGGACGAACGGGTGTAGCTGCGTCTGCCGAACGCGCTTCAATCGCTCCGCTGTTACGATCGCCCGGACCTGCTCGAGGCAGCCATCCATGTCCTGGTTCACGAGTACATATTCATACTCGGCCCAGTGATCGATCTCGTCGGCCGCCCGGCGCATTCGATCGGAAATTACATCTTCCGAGTCGGTGCCTCTGGCGCGAAGGCGACGTTCGAGTTCTCCCATCGAGGGAGGCAGCAGGAAGATCGTGACGAGATGCTCGCCGAAATCGGGCTCAAGTTGCCTGGCCCCCTGCCAGTCGATGTCGAAGAGAATGTCGCGGCCCTGGCGAAGAGCGGCCTTTACCGGGGCTTTTGGTGTGCCGTAACGGTGGCCGAAGACGTAGGCCCACTCCACAAACTCGTTCGCCGCGATCATCCGGTCGAACTCGGGATCGGTGACAAAGTGATAGTCGACATCGTCTCGTTCGCCCGGGCGCTTCGGGCGGGTCGTCGCAGAAACAGACATTGTCACTTCCGGGTCCGAATCCAGCAACATCCGCGAGATAGTCGATTTGCCCGCGCCGGAGGGCGAGGAAAGGACGATCAGCAATCCCCGGCGGCGGCGGGACGAAGGGTCGGCGTCGTCTAGGTCCATGGCCGCTCTTGCTTCGGGCAAGGCGTGGCCGTCAAGCGGCAGTTTGTTGCATTGCACAAAAACAACCCTTGAAAGCTGCAGTGCACAATAGTATGTTGCACCGCACAAAAGGAGTTTTAAGCGATGGCAGACGAAGTGAAGACGGCAATCGACGTGACCGCGGATGCCGCAGTGCAGGCAACCGAGGCTGCGGGCGAAGCCGCCAAGCAGTCGGGTACCACCGCCGTTAAGACGTCGAAGCAGGCAAGCGCGACCGTGGCGAAGGCCGCGAAGCGTCAGGTGAAGGCCAGCCGCTCGACCACAACCACTGCGCGCCGCGTGAAGGCGCGCCGCAAGAACAAGGCAGCAGCGGCTCCGAAGCCCGCTGCCAAGGAAAGGACTGTAAACGTGACCAAGAACAGCAACGACTTTTTTGCCTCTTTCGGCAATCTTCCCACCGCTGCGCCCTTTCAGGCGCTGTTCACCGAAGCCGGTGAGCGTGGCCAGCAGGCCGTGAAGCGCTCGCAGAAGGCGATCGAGGAGCTGGCTGAAGTCGGCAAGGCGAACGTCGAAGCGCTCGTCGACGCCGGCAAGATCGCCGTCGAGGGTGCTCGCTCGCTGAGCCAGGACGTCGTCGAGACCGGCCGCGAGGGCGTCGAGAAGGCCGCTGACGTGGTCCGTGCTCTCGCGGAGGCGAAGTCGCCGACCGAGTTCATGCAGCTCCAGACGGAGTTTGCCCGTGCGCAGTTCGACCGCTTCGTCGCGGAGAGCTCGCGCCTGACGGAGAGCTTCGTGAAGCTCGCTGGTGAAGCCATTCAGCCGATCCAGACCCGCGCCACGCTGAATGCGGAGCGTATCAACAAGCTCGTTGCCTGAACTCTCTCCCCTCCTGATCAGGCAATGCAGACGGCCGCCCACCTCTCTCCCCGGGCGGCCGTCTTTTTTTGTGCCGAGGCTTTTTTGGGCCAAACCCGCATCGCTACGGGTTGCGGCGCGTTCGGCGCCTGCCATATTTATGATCTGGCATGAGTATTCGTTGGACGATGATCGAAGACCCCGATGGGGATGAGGGCGGTGTCGGTGATATCGAGACCGGCGTCGCAACGCGCACGCGCCCTCGCACCAAGAAGCCTTCCAACTATAAAGTGCTGATGTTGAACGACGATTACACTCCGATGGAGTTCGTCGTTCTAGTTCTGCAGCGCTTCTTCACGATGAGCATCGAGGACGCGACGCGCGTCATGTTGCAGGTTCACCAGCAGGGAATCGCCGTCTGCGGCGTCTTCACTTACGAAGTGGCCGAGACCAAGGTCAGCCAAGTCATTGACTTCGCCCGGGAGAACCAGCACCCGCTGCAATGCACGCTCGAGAAGGCGTAAAGCCGATAACTTGCGCGGGGGGCGACTCCCGCTAAAGCGCCCCGATGGACAGCATCTGGATCCGCGGCGGCAAGAAGCTCAAGGGCGACATCCCCATCTCAGGGGCGAAAAATGCCGCGCTGACGCTGATCCCTTGCGCGCTCCTAACTGAAGACAAGCTCACGCTCGCCAACCTGCCGCGCCTGGCGGACGTCGACAGCTTCGGCCACCTTATGAACCAGCTTGGCGTCTCGACCAGCGTTGCTGGCGTCAAGAAGGGCGAGTTCGGCCGCAAGGTCACCTTCCAGGCCGCCGACATCAGCTCGACCGTCGCGCCGTACGACATGGTGCGCAAGATGCGCGCCTCCATCCTCGTCCTGGGGCCGATGCTGGCCCGGGCCGGGGAATCCATTGTCTCGCTCCCCGGGGGGTGCGCGATCGGCGATCGTCCGATCGATCTTCATCTCAAGGCGCTGGAAGCGATTGGCGCGGAGATTGAACTGACCGCCGGCTATGTGAAGGCGACTGCTCCCAAGGGGCGCCTCACCGGAGGCGAGTACAGCTTCCCCGTCGTTTCGGTCGGGGCGACGGAAAACGTCCTGATGGCGGCGGTCCTGGCGAAGGGCCGGACTCAGCTTTTCAACGCGGCTCGTGAGCCGGAAATCGTGGATCTCTGCAACCTGCTGGTCGCGATGGGCGCCAAGATCGAGGGCATCGGTTCGGGCCACCTCATCATCGATGGCGTGGAGGGGCTGCGTGGGACCACGTACGAAGTGATGCCCGATCGTATCGAGGCTGGAAGCTATGCCTGCGCTGCCGGGCTGACCGGCGGTTCGATCAACCTCATCGGTGCGCGACCGGACGACATGCAAGCGACGTTGAACGCGCTCGCGCAAGCCGGTCTGGTCATAGAATTCCACGACAAGGGCATTCGTGTCAGCGCAAACGGTGGATTGAAGCCGCTGGCGCTGTCGACCTCGCCTTTCCCGGGCTTCGCCACGGATATGCAGGCGCAATTCATGGCCATGCTCTGCCGTGCAGAAGGCCAGAGCTTTCTTGAGGAGACCATCTTCGAGAATCGCTATATGCATGTGCCGGAGCTTCGCCGCATGGGTGCCGAGGTCGAGATTCACGGGCGCTCGTCGGTTGTCCACGGAGTCGAGAAGCTGACGGGCGCGCAGGTCATGGCGACCGATCTCCGCGCGTCGATGAGCCTCATCCTCGCCGGCCTAGCGGCCGAGGGAGAGACGGAAGTGCTTCGCGTCTATCACCTCGACCGCGGCTATGAGCGGCTGGAGGAAAAGCTCAGCGCTGTCGGCGCAACGATCGAGCGCCGCAGCGCAGGCTAAGCAGCGGCGGGCGGATCAGCGTCGAATGGCTGCCGGACCCGCAGGATCCTGATCCGACGCGAGTGGCCATCCAGGTCAGGCCAGTCGATCGATTGGCCAGCCATCAGGCCGTAGAGCGCGGCGCCCATCGGAGTCAGGATCGAGATCTTGCCCAGCGCGATGTTCGCAGTCGCGGGAAGAACCAACTCAACCGTACGCATCTGCCCCGACTTCTCGTCGATGAAGTCGACATCGGAGCCGAGAGTGATCGCTTCCCCAGGCAGGGTTTCCGGCTCGTGGAGTTCCGCTCGCTCAATCTCCTCCAGTAACATGGCGGCAACGACGGGATTTCTATGTTCTGCTTGCAATGCAAGGCTCGCTACCAGGTCAGACTCGGCGGCCAGCAGGTGGATAGGCGGGCGCGGTTCGCCCGAGGCATGATTGCCCATTTCGGTTACCTTCGATTTGATGATTTGTGTGGGAAACCCCCGAGCGGCGCCGGTTGCGCGCCCGGGGCTAGGCTCGCGCGGGGAGCTGTCCCGAATGGGCCAAGAAGCGCCGGAAGGCTACGCGTCCAATCATGACCTCAATGTGGGTAACGGGCGTCGAGAAGTCAAAGACCCTCCAGTCTCTTCATGAAGCGGAAGCTGGTACGTTCGTAACCCCAATGCTCATAGAAAAGATGCGCGTCTTCAAGACGCTGGTTGCTCGTAATCTCGACGAGGCCGCAGCCGCGGTTTCGCAGCTCTTGCTCAGCGGCTTGCAGGAGTCTTCGGCCGATACCGGATCCGCGCATATCTTCCCGCACGACGAGGATAGTAACTCTTCCGACGGCCCGTTCTCGGTGAAGGGCAACCATCACATGAAGCCCGCAGAGTCCGATCACGACGTCCCCCTCGGTGGCGACCAATTGAGGGATCCCTTGATCTGCGAGGAACTTCATTCGCCTTGCGACGCCACTTGCATCGACGGCGTGGTCGAGGAGACCGATGAGATCGACAATCTGCGGCGTGTCTTCCTCTCGTGCTTCGCGAATAACGGTCACAGCGTGTCCAGGACGTGGATGATCACCCCGACGAGGCCGCCGACCAAGGTGCCATTGATGCGGATGTACTGGAGGTCGCGTCCGACAGCCGCTTCGAGGCGTGCTGTCACCGTCCGCGCATCCCAGGTCCGAACCGTATCGGAGACCAGGCGAACCATCGAGCTTCCGTAGCTCGCGGAGAGCCCGACGACGGCGCGCCTGGCGAATTGATTGATCGCCGCGTGGATTCGCGCGTCGCTCTCAAGCGTCGTTCCCATGGATTTGAGCACTTCACCGAGTTTTCCGGCGAGAACCGCATCGGGATTGCGGGCCGCTTTGATGATCGCCTCCCGGCCTTTCTGCCAGATAGCGTCGATCCAGAGGCTCACCGACTTGTTGTCGAGCAATTGGTCCTTGATGGCCTCGACCCGCTCGCGCGTCTCAGGCCGGGTCTGGAGGTCATTTGCAAGCTGAGCCAGCGCCTCCTCGATCTTCATCCGGACCGGGTGCGCGGGATCGGTCGACATCTCGACCGTAAGTTTCCTGAGACCGTCGATGATTGCGTCCGCAAGCTTTGAATCAAGACCGGCGAGCTTGAGGACCCAGTTCGCCTTCTTGTGGACCATCTCGCGGATGAGCGGCTCGTTCGCGTCGAGCGCACGAGCCGTCCAGCGGATGGCCGCTTCGAGCATGGGCACATGCCGGTCCTCGTTGATCGCCGAGGCGAGCGCGTGACCCAGGAGAGGCGAGACCTCCATCTTCCGGATGCGCATCGAAACCGCGCCCTTGACGATTCCGCCCAGTCGCTCGTCGTCGAGACTCTCGAAAATGTCGGCGATCAGGCGGGAGGCGCCCGAGCGAATGCGCGTGCCCTCGCTGGCCGGGGTCTGAAGGAAGCGGCCGACCGCGCCCGCAACGTCGATGTTTCGCATCCGTCGAGCCACGACTGACGGGACCAGAAAATTGTCTCGGATGAAGGTCGCGAGCGCTTCCCCGATACGATCCTTGTTGCGTGGGATGATCGCCGTGTGCGGGATCGGCAGGCCGAGGGGGTGACGGAAGAGAGCCGTAACCGCGAACCAGTCGGCCAGACCGCCCACCATGGCCGCCTCCGCGAACGCCTTGACGAAGGACAGCCACGGATAGCGCGGCTCGAGTGCCCGGCTGATGGCAAAGACGGCCGCCATCGCCACAAGTAGGCCGGTGGCCGCCACCTTCATGCCGACGGCGCCGGGCTGGACCGGGTTGAACCGTGAAAGGGCGCCGTTGGTCATTGACCGCATACCGGCTCAATAGACGAGCCGGGGGCCGGGTTCACAGCCCTGCGCTCACTCGGCCGGAACGGGGGTCCCAGCCTCGTGCGCTCCCTGGCCAACGAACCGATGGAAAATCCGGCCGATGCGCGACTCGATCGAGATTGCGATCGAGAAGTAGGATGGCACCAGCAGCAGGGTCAGCAAGGTCGAGAAGATCAGGCCGCCGATCACGGTAATGCCCATTGGAGCGCGCCAGCTGCTGTCGCCGGTGAAGGAGATGGCAGTTGGCAACATGCCCGCGACCATCGCCACCGTCGTCATGACGATCGGCTGGGCGCGCTTGTGCCCTGCTTCCCAGATCGCCTCGTTCTTCGGCATGCCATGGTTCATCATTTCCACGGCGAAGTCGACGAGCAGGATCGAGTTCTTGGCGACGATCCCGAACAGCATGAGGATGCCAATTAGAACGAACAGTGAGATCGGCTGTCCCGCCACATGAAGTGCGATCGCCGCGCCGAGTGGTGCGAGCAATAGCGATCCCATGTTCACGAAAGGCGCGAGGAAGCGGCGGTAGAGGAGGACGAGCACTGCGAACACGAGAAGCACGCCCGAGAACAAGGCGATCGCGAAGTTGAACAGCAGTTCTGCCTGCCACTTCTGGTCCCCGAGATTCATCTTCTGCACGCCCTGCGGCAGGTTCTTCATTGTCGGAAGCGCGTCGACCTTGGCCTGGACGTCGCCTTGTACGACGCCGGGCGCCAGATCTGCGCCTATCGACAAGCGGCGGATCTGGTTCGAGCGATTGATGGTCGTCGGCCCCGACCCGAAACCAATATCGGCCACGGTCTTCAGCGGGACCCAGCCTCCGCTCGAAGTTGGAACCGGCAGGTTCTCTAACGTCTGGATATCGCGTCGCGCATTTTCCGACAACGAAACCTGGATAGGCACCTGTCGATCGGACAGCGAGAATTTCGCGCTGTTCTGCTCAATGTCGCCGAGCGTTGCGATGCGAATAGTCTGACTGAGAGCAACGGTCGTGACACCAAGATCCGCAGCCACGTCGAACCGCGGCTTGATCGTGATCTCCGGCTGCGCGAGCTGGCTTCCGACCCGTGGTGCGCGAAGACCGGGAACGGTCTCCATCTCCTTGGCGATCTTGTTCGCCACAATCTTGAGCTGGTCGGGATCGTCGCCGCCCAGATAGATCATGATGTCGCGAGCATCGGCGTCAGGGCCCCCGCCATTCTGGGCCTGGAAGCTCACACGGGCGTCCGGGAAAGCGGCAAGCTGCGGTGACAGGCCGCGCTCAAACTCCGTGCTGGTGACCTTGCGGTCCTTCTTGAGCACGATGTTGACGCTCGCCGTTCCGACATTGATCCGCTCGAAGACGCGCTCGACGCTCGGATCCTTCTGGACGAGTTTCGCCACACGGTCGCTTACATCGGCGGTCTGCTCCAGCGTGCTTCCAGGAGCCATAGTGATGTTGGCGCGCGTGAAGTCGTTGTTCTGCGGCGGGAAGAAGGACATGGAGAGGGTGCCGAACAGGATGATGCTCAGCATCAGCGTCTCAATGCCCGCGCCAACCATCGTCAGCCGGTGATCGTGAAGCCGGGCGTTCCAGCGGGCGGCCATGATCTCGTGCCACTCGCCGAAGCCCCCGCCGATCGTCCTGACGACCCAGCCAATGGCCTTACCCACGAGGTAGGCGACGCCGATTCCAATGTGGGCCGCCAGAACGAAAGTGATCGCGCCCGGAAGGAACCCGAGCTTGCCGATAGCCATCATGGAGGCCTGGGTCGCGCCCAGGAAGGCGGCAATGATTACCAGAAGCAGCAGGATGCCGATCATGTAATAACCGGGGCTGCGTGGGATTTTCGGCAGCTTCGCAAGAAGCGCGTGCGCCTTCGACGTGTCGAGGCTCCAGTTCAGAACCTTGAGGTAGACGTCCATCCACTTCCAGTTCGCATGAGGCTGCGTGCCGTGAGAGCGGAGGAAATATGCGGCGATCAACGGCGTGATCATGCGGGCGACGAGCAAGCTCATCAGTACGGATACGACGACGGTAAAGCCGAACGCCTTGAAATACTGGCCCGCGATTCCCGGCATCAGCGCAACCGGGAAGAACACGGCGACGATTGCCATGGTCGTCGCCAGGACGGCCAGGCCGATTTCGTCCGCGGCATCGAGTGCTGCCTGATAGCCCGACTTCCCCATGCGCATGTGACGGACGATGTTCTCGATCTCGACGATCGCGTCGTCGACGAGAACTCCGGCAACGAGGCCCATCGCCATGGTCGACATGAAGTTGAGCGTGATTCCGAGCAGGCTCATGAACCAGAAGGCCGGAATAGCCGACAACGGAATGGCCAGCGCGGATATGAGCGTTGCCCGGATGTCCCGAAGGAACAGGAAGACGACGACGACCGCCAGGACGGCACCCTCGATGAGGCCTTCCATGGCCGATCTATACTGAGCCTTCGTATAGTCGACGGTGTTAAAGACCTCGGAGAAGCGGACCTTCGGGTTTTCCTTCTCGAGTTGCCGGACGGCCTTCCAGCCGGCCTCATATGCGGTGACTTCCGAAGCGCCTTTCGCCCGCTGCACGGAGAAAGTGACGACCTCGCGGCCGTTCATCTTTGCTATGGAGCGCTGCTCGGACGAGGAATCGCGGACTTCGCCAAGGTCGGCGAGTCGGACCCAGCGTCCGCCCGGGAGTGCGATCTGCGTCTGTGAGAGGCCATATGCGTTGCGCGCGTTGCCGAGAACGCGGACCGATTGCTCGGACCCCGCCACCTCGGCACGGCCGCCGGCCGCGTTGAGGTTGCTTTGCCTTAGCTGGGCGTTGACCTGCGCTGCAGTGATTCCCTGCGCTTGCAGCGCGGCAGGATCGAGAATGACTCGGATCGTGCGATTGACCCCGCCCGAGCGTGAAACAGCGGCGATGCCCTCGACGCCAAGCAAGCGTTTCGAGACGGTATTGTCGATGTACCAGCTCAGTTCCTCGAGCGTCATGTCGGTCGTCTCCGCACCGACGAACATGATCGGCTGATCCTCGGCGTCGACGCGCGTGATCTGCGGCTCGAGGATACCCTCCGGCAGGTTGCCGCGAATCTGCGCGATCGCATTGCGAACGTCGTTCACTGCGCGATCGGTTGGGGTTCCGATCTGGAATTGAACGAAGGTGAAGCTGTTGCCTTCGCTGACGTTGCTGTTGATCTCCTCGACGCCGTTCACCCCGCGGACCGCGGACTCCACGCGCTGCGTGATTTGCGTCTCGATCTCGTTCGGTGCCGCGCCTGGCTGGCTGACGGAAACGATCGCTGCAGGAAAGTCGATGTCCGGGGCGTTGTTCACCTGCATCTGGTAGAATGCGATGAACCCGGCGAGCATAAGCCCAACGAAAAGCACAATGGGTGCGACTGGGTTCTGGATGCACCAGGACGAGATGTTACGGAAATTCATGCTCTGAAACTTTCTCGCCTCGAACTCAGCGCGCGGCCTGTCGCCTCGGGTTGATCTTCTGGCCCGGGTTCAGGAACGGACCGGCCGAGAGCACGACTGCCTCCTTGCCCGTCAGTCCTTCGGCGATCGTCACGCCGCGGTCGTCCACGGTCCCGATCTTGATGTTGCGTCGCTCGACCTCGTTCTTGGCATTCGCGATATAAACGTAGTTGCCGTTGTCGTCGCTCAGCACGGCGCTCTGCGGGAGCAGGGGTGCCGAGGTGCTGCCGGCCGTGATGCGGGCCTCAGCGAAACCGCCTGGCTTCATCAGATTGTCGTACGGGACCGCGATCCGGACCATCCCGAGCCTGGTCTTGGGGTCGATGGCGGGAGCGATCTGCCATACGGTGCCCGAGAACTTGCGGTCTGACCCGATCGGAGTGACTTCGGCCCCCATGCCTGCATGGACCAGGGCAAGGTCCTGCTGCGACAGCTGGGCCTGCATCTCCATCTGGCCGCCTTCCGCAAGCCGGAACAAAGGTCCGGATCCCGGGCTGACGATCTGGCCGACCTCCACATTGCGGGTCAGGATCAGGCCGCTCGTGGGAGCAAGCACGTTGAGACGGCCAAGTTCCGCTCGGCTCGCTGCAAGCTGGGCCTGCGCGACGCGTACCTGAGCGTTTGCCGCATCGCGCGAGGCTTTCTTGGAGTCTATTTCCGCCTTCGAGACGAAGCCGCGACCCAGAAGGCCCATTGCGCGTTCATAATTGTTCTGCGCGAGAGCCGCATTGGCGCGCGCGGCATCGACCTGCGCTGCGAGCTGAGCCGCCTCCTGCGCCTGCACGGAGCGGTCGACTACGGCGAGGACCTGACCTGCGCGGACCCAGCTGCCGGCGTCGACAAGGACGCGCTGAACGCGGCCGCCCTGTCCCGCGATCCCGACCGGCTGATCGCGTTTCGCTGCGAGAGGACCGCTAGCGGTCACGAGGCCAGCGACGTCGCTTTGGCCGGGCACGATTACGGTCACAGTGGGCGCCTGCGTGGCACTCTGGGCAGCCGCCGCTGCATCCTTTTCCTCGTTCCCGCGCAGGAGGAAAAACGCAGCGAGAAGCGCAATCACGAGCAGGCCTACGGCGGCAATGATTGCCACGCGCCGGCGACGACCGCGATCCACGACCACGAGCGTGTCAGAGCTAGTAAAACCCGTCGTTTCCCGATTCATGTCCATTCTTTCGCCCTGGCCTACCCGCGAATCTTCCAGCACGGTGCATGTGCTGTATTACGCGAATAACTCACCACCCGCAACAGACGCCGCTAATGTGTGGTCAAGCCACACTTTTTCTACCAACGGCGGCACTTGCGCCACGAAGGCGCGTTAGCTCAAACTGTCGTTTGGAACACGTATCGATAAGCGGAACGGAAAGGGGAGGAAAATGGAATCGTACGGCATTCTCGCGTGGATCGTCATCGGCGGCTTGGCCGGCGCCATCGCGAAGCTTCTAATGCCGGGCAAGGATCCGGGCGGCTGCATCATTACCATTCTGCTTGGCATCGCTGGAGCGCTACTGGCCGGCTTCATCGGCCGTGCCGTCGGCTGGTACCAGCCGAACGAAGGCGCTGGCTTCATTGCTGCTATCGTCGGCGCATTCCTCATCCTTCTCATCTATCGGCTAGTCCTCGGCCGCCGCGGCCGATGATTTCGGCACCGCTGTTCAGGTAGCAGCCATCGCTTTCCGATGACGGTCTCCTCCTGATCCATGAGTCCAGGAGGAGACGAATGAGAAAATACGCAATCGCATTGGCGCTCGGGGCGGCGAGCCTGGCCACCATGGCTTCGGCCCAAGTGGCCCCGGTGCAGATGCCACCGATCGTCGGCACGCGGCTTGATGTCAGCGCGACCGGCGAGAGCACGCGCGTTCCCAACCTTGCCATCGTCTCGGCGGGTGTCGTGACGCGAGCTCCCACCGCGGGCGGAGCCATTCAGGAGAATTCCGCTCGAATGGATCGCGTCCTCGCTGCATTGAAGCGAGCCGGCATTGACGAGCGCGACATCCAGACGAGCTCGATCAACCTCAATCCGGAATATCGCTATCAGGAGAACAAAGCGCCGGAGCTAGTGGCTTATTCGGCCACAAACCAGGTCAGCGTTCGATTCCGTGACATCCGCAACACTGGGCGTGTCCTTGATGCTCTGGTCGCCGAAGGGGCCAACCAGATCAACGGCCCAACTCTTACGATCGAAAAGCCGGAAGCGGCATTGGATGAGGCAAGGATGAATGCAATCGCGAGTGGTCGAGCCCGTGCGGATCTATACGCCCGAGCTCTTGGGAAAAGGGTCACGCGTGTGATTTCGGTCAGCGAAAGCGGCGGCGGTTATCCCGTGCCGCCGCCCATGCCAATGGTCGAACGTATGTCCGCGCAAGCGGCAGACACTAAGATCATGGCTGGTGAGCAGAAGCTGCAGGTGACTGTTTCGATGGTCTTCGAGCTGCAGTGATATGAAAAAGGCCGCTCGGTTGTCCGAGCGGCCTTTCGCATCCCGATGAAGCCGATCTAGCGGACGGATCCGCGACGGATCAGATTGACGATCGCCAATAGGATGATCGCGCCGATCAGCGAATAGAGAAAGCTCTCGATCGTAATCCCGGCATTGAGGTTCTGACCGAAGATCAGACCCGCAATCACCGCGCCGACGATGCCGACGACGATGTTAAGAATGACCCCCTGCTGTGCGTCGGTACGCATGACGAGGCTGGCAAGCCAACCGCAAATACCGCCAACGACGAGCCAGATGATGATACCCATGTAGCGTTCCCTCCTGTTCTCGTGGGCCGCCAATTATCGGAACAGAGCGACCCGGTCCGGCATCTAGACGCGCGATGCGCGCCCGTTGTTCCGGGTTCGGAAGGATTTGTCCAGTTTTTGGTTAATTTTCGGCGGAACGCCAAGAGGAATCCCGCGCCGTAACGAACCTAGTAGCGTTGCTGACGTTCGTATTGGTCACGATAATGCTTGATACGCGTGACCCTAAGGCCGGGCATGCCGCTGCGATCGACCGCGCGTTGCCAGCTGGTGAACTCCTCAAGGCTCAAAGTGTAACGCTCGCACGCCTCGTCGACGGTCAGGAGGCCGCCTGCAACGGCGGCGACGACCTCCGCCTTGCGGCGCACGACCCAGCGAGTCGTGGAGGCAGGCGGAAGGCTCTCGAGCGTCAGTGGCTCGCCGAGCGGTCCAATCACCTGCGCTGGTCGAATCTTCTGGTTCTCGAGCATCTTTTCGTCAGACCTGCTTAATCATTACCGATGGCGTTCGACTTAAAGCGCGCCCGTTGAAGATATTCTGAAACGCGCTGGTTAATTTCCCCCTCACAAGCCCTACTCACCCTTTAACCCTGGGCTGGGCGTCCTATCGGCGAAGGCTCCGCCGAGTTGATCGCGAGCCTCTTTCCAACCCGGAGCGACCGCCAGAAGCTCGGCGATCGCCTGCTTACGGTCTCCACGCGCACCCGCGAGCTGCGCTTCGAACGCCGCAAGAAGTTCTGCGGCATCGAGCGCGGCCGGTGCGGCCGCGGTGAATTTCGGGTCAGGACGCGACAAACTTCCCCCTCTACTCGGCCTCCGACGACGTCCGGCCTAGCTCACAGGGGTGAAATTCGGGTAAAGACGGCCAAAGTAGCTCCAATGCAGATCAATTTCGGCCTCGATCGCGACGTTCGCGAAGCAAGGATCGTCGTAGCCATGTCAGGCGGCGTCGATAGCTCCGTCGTGGCCGCGCTCGCTTCGCGCACGAGCGCGGAGGTCATCGGTGTTACGCTCCAGCTTTACGACCACGGCGAGGCGGCCAAGCGCTCCGGAGCCTGCTGCGCGGGCCAGGACATCTACGACGCGCGCACCGTCTGCGACCGTATCGGCATCCCCCATTATGTGCTCGACTACGAAAGCCGGTTCCGCACTAGCGTTATCGAGCATTTCGCTGACGAGTATGCGCGCGGGCGCACTCCGGTACCGTGCAGCCTGTGCAACCAAAGTGTGAAGTTCACTGATCTGGTCGAGTTCGCCAAGGAGCTTGGGGCCGACTGTCTTGCGACCGGCCATTATGTCCGGCGGGTTCTGAACGGGGACCGCGTCGAGCTGCACAAAGGCGCGGACCCTCGCCGCGACCAGAGCTACTTCCTTTATGGAACGACCCGCGACCAGCTTGATTTCCTCCGTTTCCCGCTGGGTGACCTGCCGAAGAGCGAAGTTCGGCGGATTGCCGAGGAGGAGGGACTGATCGTGGCGGCGAAGCCCGACAGCCAAGATATCTGCTTCGTTCCGGACGGGGATTATGCAGGCCTGGTTCAAAAACTGCGGCCGGAGACGATCGCGCCTGGCGAGATCGTCGATGTCGATGGGCGAGTGCTCGGCACCCATCGCGGTGTGGTCCATTTCACCATCGGTCAGCGACGAGGCATTGAGATTGGCGGCCAGAGCGAGCCTCTTTATGTCGTCCGCATCGAGCCGGAGGAGCGCCGACTGGTCGTCGGACCCCGGCGTGCCCTGGCGGTGGAATCGATGCGGGTCGATCAGGTGAACTGGATCGCGGAAGATCAGGACGAAGTGAGTGTGAAGGTTCGCTCCTTGGCGCCTGCCGTTCCGGCCCGGCGCGATGGGTCGTGGATACGCTTCGAGCGTCCAGAATATGGTGTCGCACCGGGACAGGCAGCCGTCTTCTATGATGGAAGCAGACTGCTCGGCGGCGGGTGGATCGCCGAAACTGCGCCGGCCGACGAGAAGATCGCTCGTGCCGCCGCCGCTTAGCGCGGGCATCCTTCTTTTCAGGAGAAGCGCGGGCGAGATCGAGGTTTTGCTCGTTAAGCCCGGTGGCCCATTCTGGCGAAAGAAGGATGTCGGTGCGTGGATGATCCCAAAGGGGATGATCGAATCTGGCGAGACCCCAATCGAAGCTGCCCTGCGGGAGTTCGAAGAAGAGGTTGGCATCCGCCTTGACCTTGCTCCGTTCCCGCTATGCAGCGTGCGTCAGGCAGCTGGAAAGATCGTCGAAGCCTTCGCTGCGGAAGGCGATCTCGACGCCTCGAAGATCCGTAGCGTCTACTTCAAGGTGGAATGGCCGCCGCGAAGCGGTTCTCTGCAAAGCTATCCGGAAGTCTCTAAGGGCCGCTGGATGAGCATGAGCGAGGCCCGCCGCCTCATGTTGCCGAGCCAATCGCCGATGCTTGATGCACTTGAGGAAAAACTAAGAGGCTAGCGGCACGACTCAGGATTCTGCTGGCAGGTGCGTCCAAGCTCTTCCAGCGCGCGTTCCTGGTCCGGCAGCTGGCGGAAGCTCTCGATCACCTGCCGGCGTGCGTCCCTAGCGAGCTCCTCGGCCAAGCTCTGCGGACTCGGCTCGCCGCGCAGCGTGAAGATCCGGCGGTCCAAGTCTGTCACCAGCCGCTCTTCCGCCTGGCATGAGGCTTCCAGCTTGCGTTCGAATTCGGCCACCGGAAGCCTGGCTGCATTCGCTTGGCGGGATACTCCGAAGAGGCAGCTCACATAGGCGCCACTCGCTTCATCCGCGCGTTTCAGTAGCGCCTGCGGCACTGCGGCACCCATGATGAACAATGCTACTATCATCTTTGACGCTCCCGCTTTTGGATGCGCCTAACGCTTTTGAACTTAGCAAATCCTAAAGCTGGAAGGTGCCGACGATCACCGTGTGACAATGGCCTCCGAGGATGACCCGGTCTCCCTCGAGGCTGCAGTGCAGGACACCGGTCCTCGCGCTCGCCTGAAGCGCGGTGAACTCGGTCCTGCCCAGACGTTCGGCCCAGTAGGGTACAAGCGCTCCGTGCGCCGACCCGGTCACCGGGTCCTCATCGATCCCGGCATAGGGCACAAACACACGACTTGCGATGTCCTGCTCGTCGCCCCGCGCAGTGACGATGGCCATGCGGCGAATGTGCTTCAGTCGCGCGAAATCGGGTGAGACTGCGCGGACCTCGGCCTCATTTTCGACCGGGATGATGGCACTGTCGTTGAATTCCGGTGCGGTCAGCCAGACAGGACGGGGCGAGAGACCCAGCGCCGCACAAAGCTCCGGCTCATCATGTTCGGCTGGCTTCGCGCCCGGCAGGTTCAACTCCAGCAAGTCGCCGTGTTTCGCCACCGTAAGAATGCCGGATTTTGTGCTGAACCGGACCTTTTCCGAATGAATCAGGATGTGGCCCGCTGCAAGCGTAGCGTGCCCGCACAAGGGCACTTCGATTGCAGGAGTGAACCAGCGGAGCTCATAGTCCGCATCGTCGCTGTCGGACGGGACCGTGAACGCCGTCTCGGCCAGGTTATTTTCGGCGGCGATCGCTTGCATCATGTCGTCCGCGAGCCACCGGTCCAGGGGCATGACCGCCGCCGGGTTGCCGGTCAGCGGTCGCTCGGCAAAAGCATCGACCTGGAAGAAGGGAATGGCTGTCATTCGGCTTTCTCCGTGATCTCGGGCGGCAGCAGCGTCTCCCGATCGGTGTGGCCCTCGGGGTCCACGTGCATCAGGATCTCGGTCGCCGGAAATCGCTTTTGGAGCGCCTCTTCAGCACGATCGAGTCGCTCATGGGCCTCTTTTATGGTCCACTCACCGGGCACCCACACGTGAAACTGCGCAAAATGGTGCGTTCCGCTCGTTCGGGTCCGCAGGTCATGAATGCCTGCGAGTTCAGGATACTCCATCGCCGCGTCGAGGAACCTCTGCCTCAACTCCTCGGGCCATTCGCGGTCCATCAACTGATCGAGAGCATGGCTCGATGAGGTCCATGCACCCCAAAGCAGCCAAACCGCGATAAGCAGGCCGAACACGGCATCGGCTCCGGTCCATCCGACGAATTGCTCCAGCACCAAGGCGACAATGACCGAGCCGTTGAGCATCAGGTCGGACGCATAGTGAAGCCGGTCGGTCGAGATGGCGACCGAGCCAGTCCGCTTAACGACGTATCGCTGATACGTGATGAGTGCGATGGTGAACGCGATCGCGACGAGCGAGACGCCAATCCCGAGTTCCGCAGCTTGCGTTCTCTCCCCGGCGATCAGCCGAATGACCGATCGATAGCCGATGAACAGGGCGGACAAGGTGATGAGAATGACCTGGACGAGCGAGGCAAGGGCCTCTGCCTTTCCGTGCCCGAAACGGTGGTCGGAGTCGGCCGGCTGGGCAGCTACGCGCACACCCATCAACACTACGAGGCTCGCGAGCAGGTCGAGACCGCTGTCTGCCAGGGATCCTAGCATTGCCATGGAGGATGTCTCGATCGAGGCCCAGGCTTTGAGTCCGATCAGGAAGATCGCCATTGAAATGCTCGCCAGCGCGGCGCGAGCCGTTAGCGTTGCGCGTTCTTCGCCATGCGCGCGACCATGTTCGTGATGATGGTGGACGCCGCTCACGGGTAGAGCAGCCCTTCCGTCCAGCCGTCGCCCTGCCGGGTGAACAGCCGCCGCTCATGGAGGCGGTGAGGCCGGTCGGTCCAGAATTCGATCGTTTGCGGGACAAGACGAAAGCCCGACCAGCGCGGCGGACGGGGAACCGTTCCGTCGTCGAAACGCGCGGTCATCTGCGCGACGCGAGACTCGAACTCTTCTCGGCTGCTGAGCGGCCTGGACTGATAAGACGCCCAGGATCCGATCTGGGATTCACGACCCCTTCCTGCAAAATAGACGTCGGCTTCTTCGTCGCTTACGAGCTCGACCGGACCCTCTGCGCGAACCTGTCGCCGCAGCGATTTCCAATGCATGGCCAGAGCGCCCCACGGGTTTGCGGCCAGCTCATTGCCCTTCCGGCTATCGAGATTCGTGAAGAAACCGAAACCGCGGGGACCTACGCTTCTGAGCAGCACAATGCGCACCGAGGGCCGACCCTCCGGCGTGGCGGTAGAGAACGACATTGCTTCGGGATCGTTCGGCTCCTTCTCACGGGCGAGTGCGAACCACTCCTCGAAGAGCGCAAATGGATCGGTGGCCGTCATGCTCCGCGCTTAGGCTTGGAGAAGCGTGGGCCGCAACCCATCTGGAAACGGACGGACCCTTGCGGCATGGGGGCGTGATGGACCTGTACCAAAGGCTTGGAATCAAGCGCGGAGCGAGCGAAGCCGAGATCAAGAAGGCCTATCGCAGCCTCGCGAAGCAGCTTCATCCCGACCGAAACAAGGACAATCCGAACGCGGCGAAGCGTTTCTCTGAAGTCACTGCGGCGTACGATCTCCTCTCGGACAAGGATAAGCGGGCCCGCTACGATCGAGGCGAAATTGACGAAGAGGGCAATCCCAAGATGCCGTTCGGCTCGGGCGGCTTCGGGGGTTCCGGTGCGCAACCCGGAACAGGGGGCTTCGACGGCTTCCCGGGAGGCTTTGCAGCCGGCGACACCGCCGATCTCAGCGATTTGTTCGAAGGTCTCTTCAGTGGCGGTGGCCGCCGCGGCGGAGGCTTCGGGGGCTTTCGCCAACGATCACAGCCACCGCAGAAGGGCGCGGACATCGCCTATCGTCTCACCGTCGATTTTGTCGATGCGGCCATGCTCAAGCCTCAGCGGATCACGCTTGCCGATGGCAAGACGATCGACCTTAAGCTCCCGAAGGGCGTTGAGGATGGAACCAGGATCCGCCTCGGAGGAAAGGGGCAGCAAGGTCCGGGTGGCGCGGGCGACGGCATCGTCACCGTCGCGATAGCCGCGCATCCCTTTTATCGTCGTGAAGGCAACGACATTCGGATGGATTTGCCTGTGACGCTGAACGAAGCCGTCCTCGGTTCGAAGGTTAAGGTTCCAACCCCAGACGGACCGGTCATGCTCACCGTTCCCAAGGGCAGTAGCTCAGGCAAGGTGCTGCGAATCAAGGGACGGGGTTTCACCGACAAGAGCGGCAAACGCGGGGACCAGCTCGTGAACCTCGAAATCAGCCTCCCTTCTTCGGACCCCGAACTGGAGGGCTTCGTCGAGAGGTGGACCGACAGCAGCAACCCCCGGGCTTCCCTTGGGGTTTAACGGCTCTATGGCTGTTACCCGGGCATGCAGGACCACTCACCTCTAGCTCCCGAGGAGAGGCGCAAGCGGGCAGCGAGCCTGCGAGCGGCATTCGGCCGTGAAGTTGCAGATAAGCTGCGGCCGCATGCGCAGCCGCTGGAAATCGTCAAGCGCGTTGCGGTGGGCGTCTATAACGACGGGTTCATCCACGCGGGAAATTTGGCCTATCTATCGCTGCTAGCGCTTTTCCCTTTCTTCATCCTGGCGGCGGCCGTCGCTCAGATTCTCGATCAGTCGGACGCTGCGCACAGGACCGTAGCAACCATTCTTGCACAGCTGCCGCCGACCGCAGCAGACGTTCTGCAAGAACCGGTCTACGAGGTGCTCACAGCGCGGACCGGCCCGCTTTTGTGGATCGGAGCAATCGTTGCTCTGTGGACCGTCGGAAGCTTCATCGAGACGATCCGCGACATTCTTCGACGGGCCTATGGCGTGAAGTTCTGCGCGCCCTTCTGGGAATATCGGCTCGGATCGATGGCGTTGATCATCGGCGCCGTCGTTCTGTTGCTGTTTGCATTGGCAGCAAGCGTCGTTCTGAGCTCCGTCCAGCGGGCAATCGAGGCATGGATCCCGCTTGCCCACAATGTAGCCGATACACTGGCTCTTTACCGCGTCATCCCGGCGATCGCGCTCTATTGCACGATCTATTTCATCTTCTATCTGCTGACGCCCCTTCGCTACCGGCGTCGGGGCTGCAGCAAATGGCCGGGGGCGCTGCTGATTACCGCATGGTGGCTGGCAACGGCGGAGATCCTCCCGAAGACTATCGGCCTCTTGGGCGGATACAGTCTGACTTACGGCAGCCTCGCCGGCGTAATGATTGTCCTCATCTTCTTCTACATGGTGGGCCTTGGCGTCGTCATGGGTGCCGAGTTGAACGCGGCGCTGGCGGAAGCCGGGCCGACGGCGCTAAAGGGCGAAATCTATTCGGGTCCGTACACGGATCAGCTGGAGGTTGAGGAGCCTCAGCCGGGAGAGGATGTAGAGCTCATGCCTGAGAAAGAGGGACCGCAGCTTTGAGCGGATTGATGAAGGGCAAGAGGGGCCTGATCATGGGCCTTGCGAACGATCGGTCGCTCGCCTGGGGCATTGCGCGGTCCCTGGGCCAACAAGGAGCGGAACTGGCTTTCTCCTATCAGGGCGAAGCCCTCGAAAAGCGCGTCAGGCCACTTGCGGAAGAGCTCGGCTCGGACCTGCTCATCGATTGCGACGTCTCCGATATGAAGGCGCTGGACGCGGCCTTCGCGGATCTTAAGGGCCGGTGGGATGGATTGGACTTCCTCGTCCACGCGATCGGCTTTTCGGACAAGAATGAACTTCGCGGGAAGTTCGTCGACACGAGCATGGACAATTTCCTGCTGACGATGAACGTGTCGGTCTACAGCTTCATTTCGGTCGCGCAGCGCGCTCGCGCTATGATGAAGCCGGGCGGCTCGCTTCTGACCTTGACCTATTACGGGGCCGAAAAGGTCATCCCCCACTATAACGTGATGGGGGTCGCGAAGGCCGCGCTCGAGACGAGCGTGAAATATCTTGCGGCCGATCTCGGTCCGGAGGGTATCCGCGTGAACGCCATCTCCGCCGGCCCGATCAAAACTCTGGCCGCGAGCGGCATCGGCGATTTCCGCTACATCATGAAGTGGAACGAATATAACGCGCCCCTCCGTCGCAACGTGACCATCGAGGACGTCGGCGGAGCAGGGCTTTATCTGCTGAGCGATCTCTCGTCCGGTGTCACGGGCGAGATCCACCATGTCGATGCCGGTTATAATGTCGTCGGAATGAAAGCCGAGGACGCGCCGGATATAGCGACGGTGTGAGCGCCAAGTCCGCCAACGACTTCGACAATATTCTCAGCGCTTCCGAGCGCTGGATGAGGGCTTGGCAGGCGCAGGACAGAGCGGCGCTTGAAAAGGTCCTCGCGCCCGACTTCACGCTCGTCGTGGCCACTGCCCCTCACTACCATTTCGACCGCGAAAACTGGATCGACCTCGCGGTCGGACCGTACCGCTGCAGTCGCCTCCTCTATGAGAATGTCCAATTCCACAGATTGAGCGCCGACATCATCGCCATGTCGGCAATTGCCGACCAGGATGCCGCCCTCGGCAGGGAAGATCGTTCCGGCCGGTTCTTTGTTACCGATTTGTGGAAGAAGAACGGCTCGTCCTGGCAAATCAGCGCTCGTTATTCGTCGCCCCCGGCAGAAATGGACCGGACCGTCACGGTCATGATCGGCCCGGAACTAGAGCAATGACCATCGCTCGAAATGTCGAAGTTTCGGGCCGGGTGCAGGGTGTTTTCTTTCGCGCCTGGACCGTGGAGCAGGCTGAGCGCCTGAAGGTTAACGGCTGGGTACGAAATTGCGCGGATGGTTCAGTCGAGGCGCATCTCGAAGGCGAGGAGCCCGCTGTGAATTGGCTCATCGACCTGATCGGCGATGGTCCGCCGAGCGCGCGTGTGGCGAAGGTGTTCGTGCGAGATGCCAACGTCGAGGGCGCGAAGAGGTTCGAAGTGCGCCGCTAGCCGGCGAAAGGATCGCGGACCAGGATTGTATCGTCGCGCTCGGGTGAGGTGCTCACGAGCGCCACCGGACAGCGGATCAATTCCTCGACACGCCGGACATATTTGATCGCCCGTGCCGGAAGGTCCGCCCAGCTCCGCGCGCCACGAGTTGAGTCGGTCCAGCCGTCGATTTCCTCGTAGACTGGCTCAACGCGGGCCTGGTCTTGGGCGTGTGGCGGAAGGTAGTCGAATTTCTTTCCGTCGATTTTGTAGCCGTTGCAGATCTTCACTGTCTCGAAGCCATCGAGCACGTCTAGCTTGGTTAGGGCCACGCCGGTTACTCCGCTAACGGCGACGGACTGACGAACGAGGACGGCGTCGAACCAGCCGCAACGGCGGCGGCGGCCTGTTACCGTGCCGAACTCGTGACCGCGCTCGCCCAACCGTTGGCCGACCTCATCTTCCAGCTCGGTGGGGAAGGGACCCGATCCGACGCGGGTCGTGTACGCCTTGACGATCCCAAGAACGAAACCGGCAGCAGAGGGTCCCATGCCGCTTCCAGGGCCGGTGGCTCCGGCCACGGTGTTGGAAGAGGTCACGAACGGATAGGTGCCGTGGTCGACGTCGAGCAGGACGCCCTGCGCACCTTCGAACAGGATTCGCTTGCCGCGCCGGAACGCAGCGTCGAGGTCGCGCCACACCGGCTTTGCGAACGGCAGGACGAACTCCGCAATCTCTGCCAGGTCATTGCGCAGGCGCTCACGGTCGACTGGCGGCTCGCCGAACCCGGCGCGAAGCGCGTCATGATGCGCACAGAGGCGATCGAGTAGAGGATCGAGCTCTCCCAGGTGCGCGAGGTCGCAAACGCGGATGGCCCGGCGGCCGACCTTGTCCTCATAAGCAGGGCCGATTCCGCGGCGAGTCGTTCCGATCTTGCCGGCGCCGCTTGCGTCCTCCCGCAGCGCATCGAGATCGCGGTGGATCGGAAGGATCAATGGACATGTCTCGGCGAGCATCAGGATTTCAGGCGTCACCTTCACGCCCTGACCCTGAATTCGCTCGACCTCAGACTTCAGCGCCCATGGATCAAGCACGACGCCATTGCCAATGACGGACGGTGTGCCGGTCACGATCCCGGAGGGAAGAAGCGACAGCTTGTACGTCTCGCCGTCCACGACCAGCGTATGACCGGCATTATGGCCGCCTTGAAAGCGGACGACCATGTCCGCACGGCTCGCAAGCCAGTCGACGATCTTGCCTTTGCCCTCGTCGCCCCATTGCGCGCCGATGACCGTGACGTTGCCCAAAGCGAATCCTTTCCGGAGCCCGGGGGCTGTTAGGGGTCCGCCGTCAATGCGTCCAGCCGTTGGAACGCGTGCATGCCGGGTCCGTTCGGCAGTATGGTGACCCAGTCATGAAGCCGATGACCGAGCAACACCTCGCCATGTACCGGCGCCACATGGTCGAAGTGATCGATATGCACTTCGATCTGACGGAGGAGGAGATTGGGCGAAACGCTCCGCATCCTCAGCTCCGCCGAGCCTTGATGGACGTCCCGCGCCACCTGTTCGTACCGCAAAGCCTGATGCTCATGTCCTATCAGGACACGCCTCTGCCAATCGGCTTCGACAAGACTATCTCGCAACCGTTCATCGGTGCGCTGATGCTGGATCTTCTTCAAATCGAGCCCGGTGCGCGGATTCTCGAAGTTGGAACCGGGCTTGGTTACCAGGCGGCGATCATGGCAGACATGGGCGCGGACGTGTTCAGCGTTGAGGTCGTCGAAGAATTTGCGGAGGCGGCCAAGGAACGGTTTGCGGCGCTCGGATATGAGATCGAGGTACGTGTCGGTGACGGCTCGCGGGGCTGGGCCGAACACGGCCCGTTCGACCGTATCATGGTGACCGCGGCCGCGGAGAAAGTCCCCGATGCCCTTCTCGACGAGCTGTCACCGGGCGGCCGCATCGTAATCCCCCTTGGCGGGAGCGAGATCCAGCAATTGAGCGTCGTCGACAAGGATTCCTCAGGTCAAACCGAAACACACGAAATCATGCCCGTGCGTTTCACACAGCTTGAACTGGCGGTCTGACGCTCAGAACGTAAGCGGGACGGCCTTCAATACCCCGGGCAGAGTTCGAAGCGCGTCAGTGAGCTGAGGCGTGATCGGATCGTCGACAGCGACCAGCGCAACGGCTTCGCCACCCGCCTTGCGACGACCGAGGTTGAAAGTGGCGATATTGACGCCCGCTTCGCCCAGGGTCGTTCCCAGCGATCCGATGAAGCCAGGTGCATCCGTATTGACGATGTAGATCATCTTCGGCGTCAGTTCGGCTTCGACCGCCACTCCGAAGATGTCGACCAGTCTCGGAGCGCTGTTTCCGAATAGGGTACCGGCTACGCGCCTGTCGCCATCCGGCGTTCCGACGGTTACGGCGATGAGGGTGTGATAGTCGCCTTCGCGATCGTGCCGGACCTCGCGCACGTCGAGCCCGCGCTCCTTCGCGAAGACCGGTGCGTTCACCATGTTCACCGTGTCGGAATAGGTACCCATGAGGCCGGCGAGGACAGCGCCTGTGATCGGCTTGATATTGAGCTCGGCCGCCGCGCCTTCGACCTCTATGGCAACGGACCGGATATCCGCTCCGGCGACTTGACCGACAAGACGTCCAAGCTTCTCGGCCAAGGCCATGTACGGCTTCAACCGCGGCGCTTCTTCGGCCGAAAGCGATGGCATGTTCACGGCGTTCGTGATCCCGCCGAGAAGTAGGAAATCCGCCATCTGCTCCGCAATCTGGATCGCGACGTTGACCTGTGCTTCGTTGGTCGAAGCTCCAAGGTGCGGCGTGCAGATCAGGTTCGGCGTTCCGAACAGCGGATTTTCCTTGGCCGGCTCCTGCACGAACACGTCCAGCGCAGCCCCTGCAACGTGGCCGCTTTCGAGGCCTTCCTTCAGAGCTTCCTCGTCGATCAGTCCGCCGCGAGCACAATTGACGATGCGCACGCCCTCTTTCGTCTTGGCCAAGGCTTCCCGGGACAGGATGCCACGGGTCTGGTCGGTCAGCGGAGTGTGAAGCGAGATGAAGTCCGAGCGCCTCAACAGATCGTCCAACTCGACCTTTTCGACGCCAAGCTCCAACGCGCGTTCGGGCGAAAGGAAGGGGTCGTAGGCAATAACCTTCATCTTCAGCCCATGCGCCCGGTCGGCGACAATCGAGCCAATGTTGCCGCAGCCGATCAGACCCAGCGTCTTCGCCGACAGCTCCACGCCCATGAAGCGGTTCTTCTCCCACTTGCCGGCCTGCGTGGAGTGGTCGGCAGCAGGGATTTCGCGCGCCAAAGCGAAGATCATCGCGATCGCATGCTCGGCCGTGGTGATCGAATTGCCGAACGGCGTGTTCATGACGACGATGCCGCGAGCCGTGGCGGCTGGCACGTCGATCGTGTCGACACCAATGCCAGCACGACCGATAACCTTCAGCCGCGGAACGGCGGCATCCATCGCCGCCGCATTGACTCGCGTCGAGCTGCGAACGGCAAGGCCGTCGTAGTTGCCGATGATCGCGGCGAATTCCTCAGGCGTGAGGCCCGGCTTCTCATCAACCTCGATCCCTCTTTCGCGAAAGATCGCGGCCGCCTTCGGGTCCATCTTGTCCGCGATCAGAACGCGTACCGCCGTGCTCACTTTGTCGTCTCCCAGGCCCAGTCGAGCCAGGGCCCGAGTTCCTCAATGTCAGAAGTGTCCACCGTCGCCCCGCACCAGATGCGGATGCCGGGAGGTGCGTCGCGATAGGCGCCGATGTCATATGCGGCATGTTCGCTGTCGAGCAGCTTCACGATCGCCTTCTGCCGCGCCTTGTTCGCATCCTCATCGGAGCGATCGGCGAATTGCAGGCAAACCGACGTGTTCGAACGGATGGCCGGGTCTTTCGCGAGATGCTCGATCCAATCCGACCCCTGCACCCACCTATTCAAAGCGGCGGAATTGGCGTCTGCGCGAGCGACCAGAGCATTGAGGCCTCCGATCCGCTCCGCCCAGTCGACAGCAACGAGCCAGTCCTCGACAGCCAGCATCGACGGAGTGTTGATGGTCTCGCCCCTGAAGACGCCTTCGATAAGCGCTCCGCCTTTAGTCAGTCGGAAGATCTTCGGCAGCGGGCGACCGACCTGTGCCTGCTCGAGCCTTTCGACGGCCCGAGGAGACAGAACGAGCATCCCATGCCCGCCTTCTCCGCCAAGCGCCTTTTGCCAGCTGAAGGTGCCGACATCGACCTTCCGCCAGTCGATCGCCTGCGCGAAAGCCGCGGACGTCGCATCGCAGATGGTGAGTCCGGTGCGATCCTCGGCGATCCAATCGCCGTTCGGCACCCGGACGCCGCTCGTGGTTCCGTTCCAGGTGAAGACGACGTCGCTTGCCGGATCGATGCCGTCCAACTCGGGAATCTCTCCGTAGCCCGCAGTGCGGACGTCCGCGTTCAGCTTCAATTGCTTGAGAACGTCCGTGACCCAGCCTGCGCCGAAGCTATCCCAGGCAAGCATCGTGACTGGTCGCTCTCCAAGCAGCGCCCAAAGAGCCATTTCTACGGCGCCTGTATCCGAGGCCGGAACAATGCCGAGCCGATAGTCCGAAGGAAGCTGAAGCAGCGCGTGGGTCCGCTCGATGGCCTCTTGCAGCCGAGCTTTGCCAAGCGCCGATCGGTGCGACCGTCCGAGCGATCTGATGTCGATGAGCGATGGGCTCCAGCCGGGCGGCTTCGCGCACGGGCCGGACGAGAAGTGGGGACGAGCCGGTAATGTCTTCGGTTTCGGCCGACGCAATTGTGCGCCTTCCGTAGCGGTGTCAGTCAATTCAACTCTCCTCGCAGAGAGCACGCGCCGCGTTGGGACGGCGTGGCCCGTCGCTGGTTTTAGCGACGAATGCGGCCTCTGCAAGGCAGCCGGGATTCTTTTATTGTGCGGCGCACAACAACCTGATTCGCATGCGTTTCGTCCTCAGGATTATCCCTGAATCAACGGTTCACCGCAGCGAGCGGACGGCTCATCCCGGCTACAGGAACCGAAGGTTGAATTGCTTAACCATCGGGGGGCAGTCTCCGTTCGCCGACGGGTGAAGGGCACATTCCGACGGCAGAGTGGGGCTGGGGAGCTCCTTGATCGATGGAACTCTGAACCGCGAGTCGCGGTCTGGAATGGGTTTGGGAGCGAGGGGTTATGTCTACAGTTCTGGCGGCGACGTCCGGCCTTTTTAGGGACCGCGACTTTTTCGTGCATGACGGCACTCAGCTTCGCCGTTTTCGTCTCTCCGCAAGCCTCCAGCTCCTATTCTTCCTCGGCTTGATGGCGCTTGTCGCCTGGTCGAGCTACGCATCTGCCCGCTTCATGAATCCATCCGCTCCGGCCGCGTCTGCGGCCGCTTCTTTGTCGGCCAATGGCTATTCGGCGCAGGTTGCGAAGCTTGCGGCGGAAACTGAGCGCCGCGTGAAGGTGATCGAGGAGCGCCAGCTTGCTCTTGCCGCCGCACTCGCCAGTGAAGACGTGGACGCCGCGACGCTGAAGCGCCTCGGCTTCTATCCGTCGAAGGCCGGCCATGAGGGTCAGGGCGGTCCGTTCGACGGCAACGCCGATCCGACTTTCAAGCAATTGTTTACGAGCTGGAAGAAGCTCGACAACCTCGCGTCCTCAGCCATCGCGATCCCGTCCGACAAGCCGGTAAGAACCGCCGCCTTCACCAGCGGCTACGGCGTTCGCAACGACCCGTTCCGCGGCGGTCACGCGATGCACGCCGGTATCGACCTTGCAGGACCCTACGGCACCCCGATCTACGCTACGGCTGATGGCACTGTTGAGCGCGCCGGCTGGAACAATGGCGGCTACGGCAACCTGATCGAGCTCGATCATGGCCGCGGCATCGAGACCCGTTACGGCCACCTGTCGCGCATCCTGATCAACGCGGGCCAGCAGGTGAAGCGTGGCCAGCTGATCGCTTACATGGGCTCGACCGGTCGTTCGACCGGCAGCCACCTGCACTATGAAGTGCGCATCGACGGCAAGCCGGTGAATCCAATCCCGTTCATGAAGTCGACGGACTATCTCGTCGCCATGCAGAAGAATGCCGGCACCCACTCGATGGACCAGATCGCACTGGGCGGCCCGAACGGCGGCCGCTGAGGTTGCTGCTTGGGGCTATGGTCCCTATCTCACCGGCGTGAGCCAAGCCGACATCTTCCTGACTGAGAGTGCCGCCAAGCGCGTGGCTTGGATCGCCGCGCGTCAATCCAAGCCGGCCATCCTAAGACTGGCGGTCGATGGTGGCGGCTGCGCCGGCTTCACCTACAAATTCGAGTTGGCTGACGCTGCAGAAGCCGACGACACCGTCGCGGAAACCGCCGGCGTCACGCTGGTCGTCGATCCGATCAGCCTCGACCTGGTTCGCGGCTCGGCCGTCGACTTCGTTGAGGACCTCGGCGGCGCATCCTTCCGCGTGACCAATCCCAATGCCGCTTCCGGTTGCGGCTGCGGCTCGAGCTTCTCGGTTTGAAGCTCACGACCTTCAACATCAACGGGATACGCGCGCGCATGCCGCGCCTGCTCGAATGGATCGAGCGTGAGCAGCCCGACGTCGTCTGCCTTCAGGAGCTGAAGTGCGCCGACGAGGCGCTACCGATCGCCGATATCGAGGCTGCGGGCTACGGCGCAGTCTGGCATGGCCAGAAGGGCTTCAACGGTGTCGCGATCCTGACGAAGGGCGACACGCCGGAGCTTCGTCGCGTCGGCCTGCCCGGCGATCCAGACGACACGCACAGCCGGTACATTGAGGCGGAAGTGAAGGCGAACGGCGTCGGCAGCATGGTCGTCGCTTCGCTCTACCTCCCGAATGGAAATCCGATCGGCACCGAGAAGTTCGATTACAAGCTGAAGTGGATGCAGCGGCTTGAGGAGCATGCCGCGACGCTGCTTGCGGACGAGCGGCCCACCGTCCTTGCCGGCGACTGGAACGTCGTGCCCGAGGATCGCGACGTTTTCTCCATCCGGGCAGCAGCGAACGATGCACTCGTCCAGCCCGAGACGCGGGCGCAGTGGAGGAAAATCGTCAACCAGGGTTGGACGGAAGCGCTGCGTGCCTTCCACCCGAACGACGACCGGCTCTATACGTTCTGGGACTACACATCGGGTTGCTGGCAACGGGATGCCGGCTTCCGAATCGATCATCTGCTCTGCTCACCCGAAGCTGCCGATCGGCTCGTCAGTGCGGGCGTCGACAAGTGGGCGCGAGGCGAAGAGAAGGCCAGCGACCACGCGCCGACCTGGGTGGAGCTGGCTTAGAGCCGCGACGTCACCGTTGCGGCAGCTCGGCCACGAGCCTGTGACGATCCCAGATTTCCCGTCGTTTCGAAGGCTGAATGGATCGCGCGAGCGCAACCGCCTCCTGATCGTCTCTAGCGTCCAACAGTTCGACCCA
>Ga0070675_100000285_pt1 | contig 33772 bp, 37 predicted proteins | sample KBSM43metaG_FD_65343 | JGI IMG/M metagenome (GOLD analysis project Ga0070675, IMG submission 65343) | Miscanthus rhizosphere microbial communities from Kellogg Biological Station, Michigan, USA - KBS M4-3 metaG | ecosystem: Host-associated > Plants > Roots > Rhizosphere > Soil ... | reverse complement strand
TGCGCGCCCGGGCAGCCGTTCCACAACTACCTCACCTTCTCGCAGGCCGACCGCTGGATCACCGGCGAGCTGCAGCGCGTCGAGGCCGCCGTCGAGCAGGGCTTTGCCGAATACCGGCTCGACGCGGTCGCGCAGGCGATCTACGCGTTCGTCTGGGACGAGTACTGCGACTGGTACCTCGAGATCGCCAAGGTCCAGCTGCAATCGAGCGCCGAGTCGGAGCAGCGGGCAACGCGACGCACGCTGCTGCGCGTCCTCGAGACGGTGCTGCGGCTGCTCCATCCGATCACGCCGTTCATCACCGCCGAGCTCTGGGAGCGCGTCGCCGTCGTCGCCGGCAGGAAGACCGCCGACACCGAGCACGGCATCGTCGTCGCCGCGTACCCGAAGGCGCAGCTCGAGCGCGTCGACCCGGCCGCCGACGCCTGGGTGTCACGGCTGAAGGCGATCGTCGGCAGCTGCCGCAACCTGCGCAGCGAGATGAGCCTAGCGCCAGGCGAGCGCGTGCCGCTGCTCGCGATCGGCGATGCCGACTTCGTGCGCGCTGCGACGCCGCTCCTGAAAGCGCTCGCGCGGCTCGCCGAGGTGACGGTGTTCGACGACGACGCCGCGTTCGCCGCAGCGACGAGCGACTCGCCGGTCGCGGTCGTCGGCGCGACGCGCGTCGCGCTGCAGATCAGGATCGACCGCGCCGCCGAGCTGACGCGGCTCGCCAAGGAGATCGACCGCCTCGACGGCGAGATCGCCAAGGCGAACGCCAAGCTCGGCAACGAGCGCTTCGTCGGCCGCGCACCGCAGGCGGTCGTCGATCAGGAGCGCAGAAGAGTCGCCGACTTCACGGCGACATTGAGTCGGCTTCGAGATCAGCGAGCGCGCCTGGAATCGTCGACTTGAACTCGGCGGGCACCGTCGACGGCGCCTCGAGCACCTCGTCGATCCGGCGCGCGACCGACCAGGCGCTCCTCTGGCGCGACTCGCGCGTCGTCGACGCGACGCGCGGCGTGACCTGCAGCGTCTCGATCGCGGCGAGCGGGCGATGCGGATCGAGCGCGCCCGGCTCGACGGTGTCGAGCCACGCCGCGGCGATGCGGCCGCTCTTCAGCGCCGCGGCGAGCGCGGCCTCGTCGAACAGGCGCGAGTGCGCGGTGCTGACCACGACCTGGTTCGGCTTGCTGTGGCGCAGGAACCGGTCGCCGAGCAGCCCCGTGTAGCGGGTGAAGTAGTCGAGCTGGACGCAGAGCACGTCGGCGCGCTCGACGATCTCGCGCAGCCCCGCGGGCGTCACCTGCCAGTCGGCCCACGACGGGTCGGTCGCGTGCAGCGCCGGGTCGTAGCCGAGGATCTTGACGCCGAAGGTGGCGAGCAGCTGGGCGATCGTCCGCGCCGACGGCGGCATGCCGACGAGCCCGATCGTCGCGCCGCCGAGCTCGCGGCCGGCGACCGCGCCGTCGGGCCCGCGCACCGGGACGCGCCTGAGCAGCGTCAGCATCGCGCCGATCATGAACTCGGCCTCGGCGCGCGCGCTCGCGGTGAGGCTGCGAACGACCTCGACCTTGCGCCGCTCGCACGCTTCGAGGTCGATGTTCTCGGAGCCTGCGCTGACGCGGCCGACCGCGCGCAGCACCGGCGCGAAGTCGAGCGTCTCGGCGTCGATCGAGACCGACGACGGCACGATCGCGGCGCGGACGTTGTAGAGCGCGCGGCGCAGCTCGCGCGGCGAGAACGCGAGCTCGGGAGCGAACTGGAGACGGTGGCGCGACGCCAGCCAACGCATGACGTCGGCGTCGATCGGGTCGATGACGAGCAGATCCACCCCGGCCCTATTCCTTTCCTCGCTGCAGCAGCCGCCCCGGTGCCAGAATCCGGCAACTTCAGGATTGTATGTAGATGACCGTACGACACGCGATCTTCCCCGTGGCCGGGCTGGGCACCCGGTTTCTCCCGGCCACCAAGGCGCTGCCCAAGGAGATGCTGCCGGTCGTCGACAAGCCGCTGATGCAGTACGCCGTCGAGGAGGCGTACGCCGCGGGCGTTCGCGAGATGGTCTTCGTGACGAGCCGCCACAAGCGCGCGATCGAGGACCACTTCGATCGCACCTCCGAGCTCGAGGACGCGCTCGAGAAGGCGGGCAAGGCGGCGCTGCTCGAGGCGGTGCGCGCGGTCAAGCCCGATGACATGGAATGCATCTTCGTGCGCCAGCCGCAGGCGCTCGGCCTCGGCCACGCGGTGCTCTGTGGTCGCGCGATCGTCGGCGACCATCCGTTCGCGGTCATTCTTCCCGATGACCTCATGATCGGAACGCCGCCGGTGCTCGCCCAGATGGTCGAGCAGTTCGACGCCCGGCAGGCGTCGATCATCGCCGTCCAGGAAGTGCCGTCGGAGCATACCCGCCGCTACGGCATCGTCGCCGGCAAGTCGGCGGGCGATCGGCTCGTCGACGTCGAGAAGATCGTGGAGAAGCCCGCCCCCGAGGTCGCGCCGTCGCGGCTCGGCGTCGCCGGGCGCTACGTGCTGACGCCGCGCGTCTTCGACGAGATCGCGCGGCAGGAGCGCGGCGTCGGCGGCGAGATCCAGCTCACCGATGGCATCGCCGGACTGCTGCGCCGCGAAAAGGTGTACGCCTACCGCTATCAGGGCACGCGCTACGACTGCGGCAGCAAGGAGGGATTCCTGCAAGCCAACGTCGAGCTCGCGCTCGCCGACCGCGAGCTCGGCACCGAGTTCCGCGCCTACCTGCGCTCGCTCAAGCTTTGAAGCGAAGCGCCGGAGCGCTCGCGAAGCGACTGCTCCCCGCCCTCGTGCTCGCCGCCGTGCTGCTCGATGCGCACGCCGGCGACATCGCCGACGCCTGCGTGGCCGACCTCGATGCCCTGCCGGACTTCGTCGTCGCCAACGATGCCGGCGGACGCGACATCGTCGCGCGGCGCGGCGCGGCGCTCGACGAGGCGCTCGCGCGCGCGCGGGCTCGGGCGCGCGAAGCGATCGACGACGACGCGTGCGTCGACGCGCTGCGCGGCTATCTGCGCGCCTGGCGCCACGGTCACCTCTCGATCGTGGCGCGTACGGTCGCCGGCAATGCGGCTGCGGCGTCTGCGCCGCCGACGGGCGACCCGAGGGCACCGCGCTTTCGCGTGCTCTCGGCCCGAACCTCGCTGCTGACGCTGCCGAGCTTCGGCGACCACTACGCTCGGCCGATCGCGCAGCTCGTCGCCGCGCACCGGCGCGCGATCGTGTCGCGGCCGTACCTCATCGTCGACGTGCGCCGAAACGGCGGCGGGTCCGATCGCTCGTACGGGCCGCTCCTGCCCCTCGTGGCCGCGAACGTCACCCGCACGCCGAACGCCGAGTTCCTCGCGACGCCCGCCAACATCGCTGCCAGCGAGGCGGTGTGCAAGCTGCCCGAAGTGTTGGCCGCGGACTGCCTGAGGTTCATGTCGCCGGTGATCGAAGCGATGAAGGCCGCGCCGACGGGGACGTTCGTGCTGCCGACGGGCGAGCGGCCGGTCGACATCGACCTCCCGCGGCACGTGCTCGCCAAGCCGAGATGGGTCGCCGTGCTGATCGACGGTCGCTGCGGCAGCTCGTGCGAGGAGTTCGTCCTCGCCGTGCGCCAGAGCTTCAAGGTCAAGACGTTCGGCCGGCCGACGGCCGGATCGCTCGACTATTCGAACCTGCGCCCGCACGACCTGCCGTCGGGGAAGCGGCGGCTTTTCTATGCGACATCGCGGTCGCTGCGGCTGCCGGCGAACCCGATCGACGCTGCCGGCATTGCTCCTGACCAGCTCCTGCCGACTCCGGAGAACGAGGCGGCGTTCGACGCCGAAGTCGAGACCGTGCGCGGCGTGCTCGAGGGCCGCGATCCTACGGACAGCCGCTACCGGCGGCGCAGGTAGTGGACGAACTCGTCGTTCGCGCTCGTCTGCTCGAGCAGGACGTTTCCGGTCTGGCGCGCGAACGCCTGGAAGTCGCGCACCGAGCCGGGGTCGGTCGCGACGACCTTGAGGACGTCGCCGCTCGCCATGTCGGCGAGCGCCTTCTTCGCCTTCAGGATCGGCAGCGGGCAATTGAGCCCGCGGGTGTCGATCTCCTTGGTCGCTTCGACGCTCATTCGGTGTCCACCTCGATCGCCCGCTTGCCGGGCGGGAGCTCCATCCACTGCGGCTCGACGCCGCGCGAGCGCAGCCAGTCTGCCATCGCGCGGCCGGTTCCTGCCGGCCAGCAGCGCACCTTCTCGGGCGCAAGCACGCGATAGTCGACGAGCTCGGGCGAGAGCACGATCTCGCCGCGCGCTGCCGCATGGTAGGCAATGATCACCTGGTTCATGCGCAGGAACTCGTAGACCCCGATCAGCGCGAGCGAATCGACGGTGAGCGAGGTCTCCTCGGCGACCTCGCGGCGGATGCCGTCCTCGGGCGTCTCGCCCGCCTCCATGAATCCGGTGATGAGGCCGAAAAACTTGCCCGGCCAGGCGGCGTTTCTCGCCAGCAGCACCTGGCCGTCGCGGTCGAGAAGCTCGATCACTGCGGCGAGCACCGGCGTCGGATTGTTCCAGTGCGTCCAGCCGCAGGCGGGGCAGCGCAGCCGGGTCTTCGTGCCGCCGTCTTCCTCGGCCACGATCGGCGCGAGCGCAGTGCCGCAAGTGAGACAGAACTTGGCGTCGGCCATCACGCGGGAAAAACGCCGGTCGAGAGATAGCGATCGCCGCGGTCGCAGACGACGAACACGATCGTCGCGCGCTCGACCTGCGCCGCGACCTGCAGCGCGACCCAGCACGCGCCTGCAGACGAAATGCCTGCGAAGATTCCTTCCTCGCGCGCCAGCCGCCGCGCCATCTCCTCGGCGTCGTTCTGGCTGACGAGGACGAGCTCGTCGACTGCCTTCGGGTCGTAGATCTTCGGCAGGTATTCCTCGGGCCACTTGCGGATGCCCGGAATCCGCGAGCCCTCGTTCGGCTGCGCGCCGACGATGCGCACCTGCGGGTTCTGCTCCCTCAGGTAGCGCGAGACCCCGGTGACCGTGCCGGTCGTTCCCATCGCGCTCACGAAATGCGTGATGCGCCCGCCGGTGTCGCGCCAGATCTCCGGGCCCGTCGTCTCGTAGTGGATGCGCGGGTTGTCGGGGTTGGCGAACTGGTCGAGGACGCGCCCCTGGCCGTCCCTCTCCATCTGCGAGGCGAGATCACGCGCGTACTCCATGCCGCCCGAGCGCGGCGTCAGGACGAGCTCGGCGCCGAAGGCCTTCATCGTCTGGGCGCGCTCGACGCTCAGGTCCTCGGGCATCACGAGCACCATCCGATAGCCGCGGATCGCCGCCGCCATCGCGAGCGCGATCCCGGTGTTGCCCGACGTCGCCTCGATCAGGGTGTCGCCGGGCTTGATCGTGCCGCGCTCCTCGGCGCGGCGGATCATGCTGATCGCGGGCCGGTCCTTCACCGAGCCGGCCGGGTTGTTGCCCTCGAGCTTGCCGAGCACGATGTTGCCGCGCGCTGCATTCTCGGCGCCCGGCAACCGCACGAGACGCACCATCGGCGTGGCGCCGATCACGTCCTCGATCGTCGGATAGGTCGGCGCGGGGTCGCTCATCGTCAGGTTGCGATCAGCTGGTGCCTCGGGTCGGAATCGAACCGACACTCCTCGCGGAACGGGATTTTGAGTCCCGCGCGTCTACCAATTTCGCCACCGAGGCTACGGAAGCAAGCGGAAGGAAGGCAGTTTGCCATAGGCCCTAGACTCCACGCCGGCCGCACCCGGAACACCGCATGCCACCGCTGCTTCCCGCCACGCAAGCGCTCCTGCTCGCCAACGTCGCGATCTTCTTCCTCGGCCAGTTGCTCGGGTCCGGGCTGCTGTCGACCTTCGAGCTCTGGCCGATCGGCGGCGAGTTCCGGCCGTGGCAGATCGTCACCTATTCGTTCCTGCACGCCAACTTCAACCACCTGTTCTTCAACATGCTCGGGCTGTGGATGTTCGGCACCGAGCTCGAGCACGTCTGGGGGCAGCGCCGCTTCGTCGTCTTCTACTTCGCGAGCGTCATCGCGGCAGCGCTGACGCAGCTCGCCGTGAACCTCGTGATGGGCGGCGGCGGACCGACGGTCGGCGCCTCGGGCGGGCTGTTCGGGCTGCTGCTCGCGTTCGCGATGCTGTTCCCGAACCGCACCATCCTGCTCTTCTTCGTCATCCCGATGAAGGCGAAGTGGCTGGCACTTCTCTACGGCATTCTCGAGCTCTACCAGGGCGTCTACGTCATGAACTCGGGAGTCGCCCACTTCGCCCATCTCGGCGGCATGCTCGGCGGCTACCTGACGCTGCGCTACTGGCGCGGCCAGGCACCGTTCGGCCGACGCTGACGCCCGGTCGTCGGAAAATTGCCCCTCACGCGGGCATGACGCGTGCAAGCGCTCATGCTGGAGCTTCGCCAATGGAGGCCGCCATGCGTCGCGTCCCGTCCTCCCCAACGTCCGTCTCGTCGTCGCTGGTCCGCGCTCGGGCGCGGCGATGCGCGACCGCCGCGCTGATGGCGCTGGCAACGCTCGCCGGAAGCGTCGCCAGCGCCGACGAATCGACGACGAACGCGGCCGAGGTGCGCGCCGTCGTCGCACGCCTCGAAGCCAACAAGGCCGCGCTCGCGCGCGCCAGCGCCGCGGTCGTCGGCATCGAGACGGTCGCGGTCGACGATGCCCGCTCGATCCAGACCCTCGGCCGCGAGCGCCAGGGCTCCGGCGTGCTGATCGGCGACGACGGCCTCGTCCTGACGATCGGCTACCTGATCCTCGAGGCCGACCACGTCGACCTCGTCACCGCGAACGGCCGCCGCGTCCCGGCGCGCGTCGTCGCCTACGACCTGGCATCGGGATTCGGCCTCGTGCAGGCGCTCGCGCCGCTCGGCATCGCGCCGGCGCCGCTCGGCACCTCGGCGAAGGTCGCGGGCGACGATCCGCTCCTCGTCGCGAGCGGCGGCGACGACCGCGATTTGAGCCTGGCGCGGATGGTGTCGCGGCGCCCGTTCTCGGGCTACTGGGAATATCACATCGACGACGCGCTCTTCACCGCACCGGCGCGCACCGACCACAGCGGCGCCGGACTCTTCACCGCCGAAGGCGAGCTCGTCGGCGTCGGGTCGCTCCTCGTCGGCAACGCCGCCGGCACCGGCTCGCCGTCGCTGCGCGGCAACATGTTCGTTCCGATCGATCTGCTGAAGCCGATCCTCCCTGAGCTGCGCGCAAGCGGCAGCTCGCGCGGCAGCACGCGGGCGTGGCTCGGCGTCAACTGCGTCGAGATCGGCGGCGCGGTGCACGTCGTCCGCCTCGCCCCCGACAGTCCCTCGGAAGCCGCCGGCGTGCAGCGCGGCGACGTCATCGTCGCCGTCGACGGCATCCGCGTCACCGACCTCGCGACGTTCTACGAAGCGTTGTGGAAAGGCGATCGCGCCGACCGCGACGTCATCCTCGACATCCGCCGCGGCGACGACACGATGAAAACGACTGTGCACGCCGTCGACCGGATGAGAACGCTCAGCCGTCCGAAGGGCGTATAGCGGCCTCAGTAGCCGCGCGTGCGGTCGACTTCGTTGGGCAGCGGATCGCCGCGCTCGTACGCGCGGGCGCTCGCCACGAACTGCTCGGCGACGGTGTCGGTCGACGGTTGCGCTGCGATGTGCGGCGTGATCGTGATGCCAGGCACCGTCCACAAAGGATCGTCGGCCGGCATCGGCTCCTGGCGCTGGACGTCGAGCGCGGCGCCGCCAAGATGGCCCGAGCGCACCTCGGCGATCAAGTCGGGTTCGACGATGTGCGCGCCGCGCGCGACGTTGATGACGTAGCCGCCGCGCGGCATCGCCGCGAACGCCGCGGCGTCGAGGATGCCCTCGGTCTCGCGCGTCAGCGGCAGCGCGCAGACGACGATGTCGCTCGCTGCCAGCAGCTCGTGCAGCGTTTCGGGCGAGCGCCGGTTCCAGCCGCGGACGACGAGGCCGCAGCGCTCCAGCCAGACCGCGATCTCGCCGCCGGTCGCACCGGTGCCGAGAACGCCGACGCGGTGCCGCGCGATCGGCAGCGGCCTGCGCGTCCACGCGCGCTCGCGTTGTTGCGCCTCGTAGCGCTCGAGCTCGCGGGCATGGCGCAGCGCCATCGCGACGACGAACTGCGCGATCCCCGCCGCCTGCTCGCGATCGACGACGCGCGAGACGCGCACATCGGGCGCGAGATCGGGAGCGAGCAGCTTCTCGACGCCGGCCGCGACCGAGCAGACCCAGCGCAGCCGGGGCAGCCGAGCCAGGAGGCCGCGCGGCATCTGCCAGCCGAGGAGGACGTCGACGTCGGCGAGGTCGGCGTCGCCGAGCGCCGAGCGATACTCGACCAGCTCGAGCTCGGGCGCGCGGGCCCGGATCGCGTCGATGAAGATCGCCGCCGGCATCGGTTGGGTCGCAAGGAGGATCTTCATCGCCGCTCCGCGAGACCGTCGGCGACGGTCGGATGGCGCAGGACGAGGCGCAACTCGCGCTTCATCCGCTCGTTGACGAGACGCCGCGACTCGGCGAGAAAGCTCATCTGCAGCGGCGAAAGTTGCGCCGCCGCTTCGGCGCGCGAGACACGCGGCGGCCGCGACAGCGCGAAGCGGTCGGCGACGAGATCGAAGTAGTCGCCCATCTTCAGCGCGCTGTCGTCGACGACGTTGACGATTCGCTGCGGCCGGCCGCGGTGCAGCGCGGCGACGCACGCGCGCGCGAGGTCGTCGGCGTGGACATGGCCGGTGTAGACGTCGTCGGCCGCGGCGAGCACGGGCGTGCCGCGGGCGACGCGCTCGCGCGGGTCGCCGCCGGCGCGGTCGAGCGCATAGATGCCGGGGACGCGCAGCACCGTCCCGGCAGCACCGTGCCGGCGGCCGAAGCGGCGCACGCGCTCTTCGGCGTCGGCGCGGCGCCGCGCGCGGTCGGTCGCCGGCCGCGCCGGCGCGGTCTCGGCGGTCGGTGCGCCGGCGCGGTCGCCGTACACGCCCGTCGTCGACGCGTAGACGATGCGGCGAAGCCGCCGCGAACGAGCGAGCGCGTGCAGCAGATGCGCGGTGCGAAGGTCGCGCGCGCCACTGCTCGCAGGCGGCGCGAGATGGAGGACCGCATCGGCAAGCGCGGCGAGTCGCGCGAGCGATGCGGCGACGTCGAGATCGCCGCGCAGCGGAACGACTCCCGCGGCGCGCAGCGCGGCGACGCGCGGCGGCGTCGAGGTCAGCGCGAGGACGCGCCAGCGCCTCGCAAGCAATGCAACGACACGCAGGCCGACGTCGCCGCAGCCGACGATCAGCAGCACCGGTCTCTTGAAGCGGGTCGGGCGGTCGGTCACGGTGGCGGACGAGGTCGCCGCGGCGCCCGGCGGCTGGCCACGACGGCAACGGGCAGAATCGCGCGAGTCTAGGCGACGCGTCCGCGCCCGCCGCTCACCAGAGCCTCCATGCCCTTCACCGTCACCGTCCAGCCGAGCGGCAAGACGTTCAGCGTCGACCGCGACGAGCCGATCCTCCACGCCGCGATCCGCCAGGGCGTCGGCCTTCCCTATGGCTGCCGCGACGGCGCGTGCGGCTCGTGCAAGTGCCGGATGCTCGAAGGCCGCGTCATCCACGGCGTTCACCAGCAGAAGGCGCTCAGCCACGAGGAGGAAGCGGCCGGCCTCATCCTGACCTGCCAGGCAGCGCCGCAGACCGACATCGTCCTCGAGGCGCGCACGGTGCCCGGCGCCGGCGACTTCGCGATCCGCAAGATGCCGAGCCGGGTGATGGCGATCGAGAAGGTGGCGCCCGATGTCGCGATCGTGCGGCTGCAGCTGCCGGCGAACGACCTCTTCCAGTACCGCGCCGGCCAGTACATCGAGTTCATCCTGCGCGACGGCGCGCGGCGCAGCTACTCGATGGCCAACGCGCCGCACACGGTGGTCGACAAGCCCCAGGTCGAGCTGCACATCCGCCACCTGCCCGGAGGCAAGTTCACCGACCACGTCTTCGGCGCGATGAAGGAAAAGGAGATCCTGCGCGTCGAAGGTCCCTTCGGCAGCTTTTTTCTGCGCGAGGACTCCGAGAAACCCATCATCCTGCTCGCATCGGGAACCGGCTTCGCGCCGATCAAGGCGATCCTCGAGCACATGATGTGGAAGAAGAGCGACCGCAAGGCGGTCCTCTACTGGGGCTGTCGCAGCCGTGCCGACCTCTACCTCCACGACTGGGCCGAAGAGGCGACGCAGAAGCTTCCGAACCTGCGCTACGTTCCGGTGCTCTCCGAAGCCAAGCCCGAGGACGACTGGCATGGCCGCACCGGTTTCGTCCACCATGCGGTGATGCACGACTTTCCCAACCTGCTCGAGCACCAGGTCTACGCGTGCGGCGTGCCGATCATGGTCGAATCGGCGAAGCGCGATTTCATCGCGCGCTGCGGCCTTCCTGACGACGAGTTCTACGCCGACGCATTCACGTCCGAAGCCGACAAGCACGGCCCGTAGCAGCGCGCCCCGCGGTGTCGGAGAACGACGACGCGCCGGCGGACCCTGGCCCCACACGACCAGAAGGCGTCTCCCGATTCGATCGTCTTCGCCATGCGGCGAAGCTGTGGCCATCCCCGGCCGCGGTCGCTCGACCGGCCGGACACGTTCACAGATCACGGAGACACTGCCATGCTCAACCGTCCGCTCACGACCACGCTTGCCGCCATCGCGGTGGCCGCGACCGCCGCGTGCACGACCACACCGTCCACCGCGCCCGGATACTCCTCCGGGTACTACGCGCCGGCACCGGCGCCGGTGTCGTCGTATTCGCGGCCGGCGCCGTACGCCGACGAAGGCGTCGTCCGCGCCATCGACGTCATTTCGGTCGCGTCGCGACCATCGGGCGCCGGCGCGATCCTCGGCGCGATCGTCGGCGGCGTCGTCGGCAACCAGTTCGGCAGCGGCTCGGGCCGCGCGCTGACGACGATCGGCGGCGCAGTCGCCGGCGGCGTCGCCGGCAACGCGGTCGAGCAGCGGACCCGCCGCGACGACGAGGTCTACCGCGTCTCCGTCCGCTTCAACGACGGCAGCGTCCGCGACTTCGACTACCAGCAAGTCGGGGGCCTGCGAGTCGGCGATCGCGTCCGCCTCGTCGACGGTCAGCTGCACATGATGTAGCGCCCTCGCCGCGTGCCGCGGCACGCGGCTTTGTTGGCGCTCGTTCGGGGGACTGCGGTGCCACGGGCGAGCGGTTGCACGGACAATCCGGGGTCGACCCAGATCCCGGAGAAGAACCATGCCGACCGCTCGCCTGATCCTGTTCGCCGTTCTCGGCGGCGCTGCCGCTTGCGCAGGTGCGCAGACGCTCGGCAAGGGCGGCTCGATGGCGACCGGGGGAGCCGGTCCCGACGGATCGCAGAACGCGAGCAGCCAGCTCGAGCGCTGCGACGCGCCGAAAGGAACGCTCGCCGTCGTCGAGCCGCACACGCAAGCCGGCCAGAGCCTGCAGCGCTACGGCCTCGGCTCGCCGACCGGCGTGCTGCGGATGCTCGTCCAGCAGTCGAACTGCTTCCAGGTCGTCGAGCGCGGCGTCGGCATGAACAACATGGCGATCGAACGCCAGCTCGAAGCGTCGGGCGAGCTGCAGCGCGACCAGAACATCGGCAAGGGCCAGATGATCGCCGCCGACTTCATCCTGACGCCGTCGGTCGTCTTCAGCGAGAACAACGCCGGCGGCATCGGCGGCGCGCTCGGCGGCCTGATCGGCGGCGGCAAGGGACAGGCGATCGCCGGCATCGCCGGCGGCGTCAAGTTCAAGCAGGCCGAGACCAACCTGCTGCTCGCCGACGCACGCTCGGGGCTGCAGGTCGCCGCCGCGCAAGGCAGCGCCGAGAAGGCCGACTTCGCGCTCGGCGGCGCGGTGCTCGGCCAGATCTCGGCGGCGGGCGGCGGCTACGGCAACACTGCCGAAGGCAAGATGATCGCGGCGTCGTTCATGGACAACTGGAACAACATCGTCCGCAACATCCGCAACAACCCTTCGCTCGTGCAGGCGCGCGCCGGCGTCGCGTCGCAGCAGAACGCGGCGATGAGCGTGCAGGCGAACGCGGGCGCCGCGGGCGACGTGCTGATCACCAAGATCGCGGGCGTCAAGGTGATGCGCCAGCCGCGCGACAACGGCGGCGAGCTGCAGACGCTCGGCCGCAACGAGGAGGTCATCCTCGCCGGCGAGGACCAGAACGGCTACACCAAGGTGACGACCTCGCGCGGCGACGGCTGGGTCAAGGCGATCCTGCTGAGAAGGCCGTGAGGCGGCGCGCTGTGGTCGCCGCGCTCGGCGCGGCCGGCTCGACCGTGCTCGCGCCGTTGCGCGCGCTCGCGCAGACGACCAGGGTGCTGCGCTTCGTCGTCCCCTACCCGCCCGGCGGCCCGCTCGACCTCGTCGCGCGCGCGCTCGCCGAGCGCGTCAAGGACAGCCTCGGCGTCGTCATCGTCGAGAACCGCGCCGGCGCCGGCGGCAACATCGGCGCCGATGTCGTCGCCAAGTCGCCTCCCGACGGCGCGACGATCGTCATGGGCGCGGTCGCGACCCACGCGATCAACCCATGGCTCTACGCCAAGCTGCCGTACGACCCGATCCGCGACTTCACGCCGATCACCGGCGTTGCGCGGGTGCCGAATGTGCTCGTCATGAGCCCTGCGGTCGCGGCGCGGCTCGGCATCGCAAGCGTCGCCGACCTGGTCGCCTACGCGAGGAAGAACCCGGGCAAGCTCAACTACGGCTCGGGAGGCACCGGCAGCGCCGGCCACCTCGCCGGCGAGCTGTTCAAGACGGACGCCAACGTCTACATGGTCCACATCCCGTACGCCGGCGGCAACCCGGCGCAGCTCGCGCTGCTCGCCGGCCAGGTCGACCTCAACTTCGACAACCTCGCCGCGGCGTCGGCGAACATCAAGGCCGGCAAGCTCAAGGCGCTGGCGGTGACGACCGCGCAGCGCTCGACCGCGATGCCCGAAGTACCGACGATCGCCGAATCGGGCGCCAGGCTCGGGCTCGCGCGCTTCGACATCGACACCTGGTTCGGCATCTTCGGCCCGGCGCACCTGCCGGCGGAGACGACGGCGCGGCTCAACAAGGCGTTCGTCGACGCGCTCGCGAGCGCCGAGGTGAAGAGCCGCCTGGCGAGCCTGTATGCCGAGCCGATGGCGATGACGCCCGAGCGGTTCGCGGCGTTCGTCAAGGCCGAGCTCGCGAAGTACGAGCCGCTCGTCAAGGCGTCGGGAGCCCGGGTCGAGTGAGCGGTCGGCCGGGGGCCCTTTGATAGACTCGATCGCGTTCCCGACCGGCCCTTGCGAGCCCGAATGACCCCGACCCAGACCGACCTGCAACGCGAGCTCGCCGGGCTGCTCGTCGATGCCCTCAACCTCGACATCGGCGCGGAATCGATCGATCCCGAAGCGCCGCTCTACGGCGAGGGCCTCGGCCTCGACTCGATCGACATCCTCGAGGTCGCCCTCGTCGTCTCGCAGCGCTACGGCTTCCAGCTGCGCTCCGACGACGACGAGAACGTGCGTATCTTCAAGTCGCTCGCCAGCCTGGCCGACCACGTCGCCGCGCACCGCAAGAGCTGATTCCGGCAATGGCACTCCGCCTCGTCGCGGCGGGACTGGCAGGCGCCGCATACCTCGGCGGCTCGCACTGGCTGATGACGAGCGCGCCGGCGTCGCCGTGGAACGCCGTCGTGATCGTCGGGCCGATGCTCGTCGCCGCCGCCGTCGTCGCCTGGCAGCGCCGGCAGCGCACGCTCGCGCTGGTGCTCGCCGCCGCGACCGCGGCGCTCGTCGTCCAGGCCGACCGCGGCGGCGGCGTCGCGCCCGAAACGCTCTACCTCGGCCAGCACGTCTCGATCCATCTCCTGCTCGCGTTCGTCTTCGGCAGCACGCTCGCCGCCGGCCGCGAGCCGCTCGTGAGCGCGCTCGCGCGGCGCGTGCACGGCAGCCTGACGCCGGCGATGGTCGCGTACTCGCGCAAGGTCAACGTCGCGTGGACGCTCTACTTCGTCGCGATGGCGCTCGTCTCGATCGTCGTCTTCGCGACTGCGCCGTTCGCGGTCTGGGCGACGTTCGCCAACCTGGTGACGCCGCTCGCGATCGTCGCGCTGTTCGTCGGCGAGTACCTGCTGCGCTACCGCTTGCACCCCGAGTTCGAGCGGGCGACGCTCGCGCAGGCGGTGCGCGCCTACGCCGACCGAGGCGCACCGCATGACTGAGGTCGCGGCGCTCGTCGCCGGCGCGCTCGACGCGCCGTTCGCCAACCTCGCCGCCGGCGGCGTGCGCTCGCGGCGCGAGTTCGTCGCCGACGCGATCGCGCTCGCCGAGCGGCTGCCGCCGAGCGGCGCGATGCTCAACCTCTCGATCGACCGCTACCGCTTCGCCGTCGGCCTCGCTGCCGCGCTGCTGCGCAGCCAGACGAGCCTCCTGCCGCCGAACCACCTCGCCGACACCGTCGCGCGGCTGCGCGCGCGCTTCGAAGGCGTCTACGCGCTCGTTGACGGCGACGGCGACGGGCACGGCCTGCCGACGGTTCGCCACGCGGACCGGCTCGCCGCCGCCGACGGCGTCGATCGCATCCCGACGGTCGACGCGCGCCTGGTCGCCGCGCGCGTGCTGACGTCGGGATCGACCGGCGATCCCGTACCGCACGCGAAGCCGTGGGGGCTGCTCGTCGCCAACGCCCGCGGCGAAGCGGCGCGCCTCGCCGCGGCGCTCGGCCGCACCGACCTGCGCGGCGTCTCGATCGTCGCGACGGTTCCGGCGCAACACATGTACGGCTTCGAGTCGAGCGTGCTGCTCGCGTTGCACGGCGGCGCGACGCTCGGCGCGACGCGGCCGTTCTTTCCCGCCGACGTCGCCGCAGGCCTCGCTGCCGTGCCGGCTCCGCGGCTCCTGGTGACGACGCCGTTCCACCTGAAGACGATCGTCGAAGCCGACGTCGCAGTCGCGTCGCCGGCGCTCATCCTCTGCGCGACGGCGCCGCTGTCGCCGCAGCTCGCGGCGCGTGCCGAGGAGCGCCTCGGCGCGCCGCTGCTCGAGATCTACGGCTGCACCGAGGCCGGCCAGGTTGCGACGCGTCGCACCGTCGCCGGGGCCGAGTGGCGCACGTTCGACGGCGTCCGACTCGACGGCGACGGCGACGCGGTCACTGTCAGCGGCGGCCATGTTCCCGAGCCGACCGTGCTCGCCGACGTCCTCGAAGTCACGAGCGCGACGACGTTTCGCCTCCTCGGCCGCTCGAACGACCTCATCAACGTCGCCGGCAAGCGCAGCTCGATCGCGCACCTCAACTTCCACCTCAACACGATCCCCGGCGTCGTCGACGGCGCGTTCTGGATGCCGCCCGACGGCGACGCCGACGCGCGCGGGATCGTGCGCCTGGTCGCGTTCGTCGTCGCCCCCGGCGTCACCCGCGAGCAGATCGTCGCTGCGCTGCGCGACCGCGTCGACGCGGCGTTCCTGCCGCGCCGCGTCGTTCACGTCGACGCGCTGCCGCGCGAAGCGACCGGCAAGCTCACCGCCGAGCGCATGGCCGCGCTCGCGAAGCGGCTGCTGCACGGCGAGGCGCGATGAGCGAAGTCGTCGCGACCGTACGCATCGAGATCGGCGCCGACCATCCGGCGTTCGCCGGCCACTTCCCCGGCCGACCGCTGCTGCCGGGGGTCGCGCTCCTCGCTGCCGTGCTCGAGGTCGCCGCCGCCGAGCCGCGCTTCGCAGCAGCGATCGGAACGGCGCCACGGCTGGCGTGGATCAAGTTCCTCGCGCCGGTCGGACCGCAGACGTCGCTCGCGATCTCGCTTCACCTCGGCGATGCAGCGATCGACTGGCAGGTCGACGCGCAGGACACCGCGGTCGCGAGCGGACGGATCGCCCGCGCCGACATCGCGGAGCGGGCACGATGAAGGCCGAGGAAGCCGCAGCGCCGACCGCGTGGACGCGCCAGCGCGAGCGCAGCAACCGCTTCCTGCTCCTGATGATGCGCTGGCTCGCGCTCGCGCTCGGCAGGCGCGCAACGCGCGTGCTGCTTCATCCGATCGTCGGCTTCTTCATCCTCGACCGGGCGACCCGCGCGCACTCGGCGCGCTACCTCTCGCGCGCGCTGGCGCGGCCGGCGACGTGGGGCGATGTCTATCGGCACCTCCATGCATTCGCGTCGACCGTGCTCGACCGCGTCTATCTGCTGCAGGAGCGGTTCGACGAGTTCCGCTTCAGCGCCAGCGGCCGCGACGCGATCCTCGTCCCGTTCGCCCGCGGCGACGGCGTGCTCGCGTTCGGCGCGCACCTCGGCAGCTTCGAGGCGCTGCGCATGATCGGCCACGACAAGGGCCTGCGCATCGCGATGATCATGTACGAGGACAACGCGCGCCTCATCAACGAGACGCTTGCCGCGCTGGCGCCCAAGGCCGAGCTGCGGACGATCGCGCTCGGCCGCGTCGACGCGATGCTTTCGCTGCGGCGCTGGCTCGACGAGGGCGGCGTCGCCGGGCTGCTCGCCGACCGCACGCTGGCAGCGGGCTCGCAACGCTCGAGGCTGGTCGCGATTCCGTTCCTCGGTACGCCCGCGCTCTTCGCCGACGGGCCGTTTCGGCTCGCCGCGATGTTGAGGCGCCGCGTCGTCTTCATGGCCGGGCTCTACCGCGGCGGCCGCGACTACGATCTGCGCTTCGTCGATCTGGCCGACTTCGGCGCCCTCGACGCCAGCGCTGCCGGGCGCGATGCCGCAGTGCGCGCCGCGCTCGAGCGCTACGTCGCAACGCTCGAAGCGCTCTGCCGCGAAGCGCCGTACAACTGGTTCAACTTCTACGACTTCTGGGCCGATGCGGAAACGTCGCCTGCCGCCGATGCCGCGCGCTGATCGCCGCCGCGCGCTCGCAGCGGGGCTCGCCGCGCTCGCCTTCGGCTGCACGATCGCGCTCGCGCCGCACGCCGCGGCGGCCGCTTCGGCATTCGACCTCGAGGCGCTCACCGCCCTGCTCGCAAAGGTCCGCTCCGGGGAGGCGACGTTCGTCGAGACGCGCCGCATCGAGATGCTCGACCGCACGTTGACGTCGTCGGGCAGGCTCGCGTTCAAGGCGCCCGACGTCTTCGTTCGCGAGACGCTGAAGCCGCGCCGCGAGAAGCTCGCCGTCGACGGCAACACGCTGACGATGAGCATCGGCGAGCGCAGCCGGACGCTGCAGCTCGACGCGTCGCCGGAAGCGGCGGTGATCGTCGAGGCGATCCGCGGCACGCTGACCGGCAACCGCGCCGCGCTCGAGCGGGTCTTCGAAACGCGGGTCGGCGGCGACGCGAGCGCGTGGACGCTCGAGCTCGTGCCGCGCGACCTGCGCCTGCGCGGCCAGGTCGCTTCGGTGCGCGTCGCCGGCCGCGAGAGCACGGTGCGCGAGGTGCGCGTGCTGCTCGCCGACGGCGACCACTCGGTGATGACGATCGAGCCGGTCGCCGCGGGCCGCGGCGCACCGTGACGGGCGCGGACGGGCCGCGCGTCGCCGCGCGCGGCAAGGCGGCGGTCGTGGTCTGGCTCGCCGCCGTCGCCGCGGCGCTCGTCGTCGCCTGGCGCGCGCATTACATCGCCGACCTCTCGGCGTTCTTGCCCTCGGCGCCGACGCCCGAGCAAGCAGTGCTGCTCGACCAGCTGAAGAACGGCACGACGTCGCGTCTCGTCCTGATCGGCATCGAGGGCGCTCCTCCGGGCAGCGACGACGAAGGCGCCGCGGCGGCGCGCGCGCAGGCGTCGAGCCGGCTCGCGGCGGCGCTGCGCGCATCGCGCGAGTTCGCGGCGGTCCACAACGGCGAGACCGCGGCGTGGGCCGACGCCGGAAAGTTCGTCTTCGAGCACCGCTACCAGTTGAGTCCGGCGGTCGACGCCGCGCGCTTCAGCGTCGCCGGCCTGCGCGACGCGATCGACACGACGATCTCGCTGCTCGGAACGCCAGCGGGCTCGCTGCTGAAGCCGATCCTCTTTCGCGACCCGACCGGCGAGACGCTGCGCATCGCCGAGGCGCTGACGCCGGCGCGCGCACCGCGGGTCGACCACGGTGTCTGGGTCTCGCGCAGCGCGCCGCGCGCGGTGCTCGTCGCGACGACCGTTGCCGACGGCGCCGATCTCGACGGCCAGCAGCGCGCGCTCGCCGCGGTCGACGCCGCGTCTGCGCAGACGCTGACGCCGGGGCTGCGCGTCGTGGTCTCCGGCGCCGCGCGCTTTGCCGTCGAATCACGCGCGCACATCAAGGCCGAGGTCGAGCGCCTCGCCATCCTCGGCTCGATCGTCATCGTCGCCCTGCTCTGGCTGGCGTTCGCGACGCTGCGCGCGCTCGCGGTCGCGCTGCTTCCGGTCGCGACCGGCGTCGTCGCCGGGATCGCGGCGGTGAGCCTCGGCTTCGGCCACGTCCACGGCATGACGCTCGGCTTCGGCACGACGCTGATCGGCGAGGCGGTCGACTACGCGATCTACTACCTGATCCAGAGCCGCGCCGCGGGCCCCGAGCACTGGCGGCACGAGAGCTGGCCGACGGTGCGGCTCGGACTCTTCACGTCGCTGATCGGTTTCGCGGCGCTCGTCTTCACCGGGTTTCCGGGCCTCGCGCAGCTCGGCGTCTTCTCGATCGCCGGCCTCGTCGCCGCGGCCGCAACGACGAGGTTCGTCTTCCCGACACTGGTTCCCGAAGGCGCGCCCGGCGCCGGCTTTCGCGTCCGCCTCGCCGGCGCGATGCGCGCGCTCGCCGGCGCGCTGCCACGCTGGCGCGTCGGCGTCGCGCTGCTCGCGCTGGCGTCGCTCGTCGCGGTCGCGGTCTCGCCTTCGCCGTGGCGCGGCGAGCTGGCGGCGCTGAGTCCGGTGACGCCGGCCGAGCTCGCACGCGACGCGGCGCTGCGCGCCGACGTCGGCGCCGCCGACGCCGGCACGCTCGTCGCGGTCGCGGCCGCCGACGAGCAAGGCGCGCTCGCCGCTGCCGAGGCGATCGATGCGCGGCTCGATGCGCTCGTCGAGCAACGCGTCATCGTCGGCTACGACTCGCCGGCGCGGCTGCTGCCGCCGACGGCGACGCAGGAGCGGCGACGCGCCGCGCTGCCCGACGAGAAGACGCTGCGCGAGCGTCTCGCCGAGGCGACTGCCGACGGGCCGATTCCCGTGGCACGCCTCGAGCCGTTCGTCGCCGACGTCGCCGCAGCGCGCACGCAGTCGCCGGTCACGGCCGCTGCGCTCGCCGGAACGCCGCTCGCCGGTGCAGTCGACGCGCTCCTCTTGCGCGGCGATGCGGCGCGGCCGTGGCGCGCCCTCGTCAACCTGCAGTCGGCCGAGGGCCAGACGATCGACGCCGCGCGCGTCCGCGCTGCGATCGCCGATGTTGCAGGCGCGCGCGTCATCGCGATCAAGGCCGAGCTCGACGCGATCTACGCGCGGTTCCTGCGCGAGGCGCAGTGGCAGGCGGCGCTCGGCGCGTCGGCGGTCGCGCTGCTCCTCGCCTGGCAGCTTCGCAGCCCGCGCCGCCTCTTCGACGTCGCCGTGCCGATCGCCGCGGCGACGCTCGTCGTCCTCGCCGCGTTGACGCTCGCGGGTGCCGCGCTCGGCATCCTCCATCTCGTCGGCCTGTTGCTGACCGTCGCGATCGGCTCCAACTACGCGCTCTTCTTCGATCACCTGCGCGAGCGCGGCGATGCCGACGCCGACACGCTCGCGTCGCTCCTGCTCGCCAACCTGACGACGGTGGCGTCGTTCGGATTGCTCGCGAGCTCGCACATTCCGGTGCTGCACGCGATCGGCATCGTCGTCGCCCCGGGAACATTGCTCTGTCTGATCTTCTCGGCAGCCTGGCTCGGCGTGGCGCGGGGCCGGACAGAGGCGAGAATCGCGGCGTGAGCGTTCCCACCGACCGCATGCCGCTCGACGCGCGCGCGCCTGTGTCGCCGCCGTGGCCGGCGTACGTCACCGCATCGGTCGCGTGGCACGCTGGCGCTGCCGGGGTCGCGATCGTCGCGCCGCAGGAGTGGCCATGGGCGCTCGGCGCGGTGGCCGCGAACCACGCGCTTCTCACCGCGGGTGGCCTCCTGCCGCGCTCGCGCTGGCTCGGCAGCAACTGGACGCGGCTTCCCGCCGCCGCCGCGGCGCGGCGCGAGGTCGCACTGACGATCGACGACGGCCCGGACCCCGAAGTCACTCCGGCGGTGCTCGACGTCCTCGACCGCCGCGGCGCGCGCGCGACCTTCTTCTGCATCGCCGAGCGCGTCCGCGCGCACGGCTCCCTTTGCCGCGAGATCGTGGCCCGCGGCCACAGCGTGCAGAACCACAGCGACCGCCACGCCCACACGTTCTCGCTGCTCGGACCGAAGGCGATCGCGCGCGAGCTCGCCGCCGCGCAAGAGACGATTGCCGCGATCACGGGCGAGCCGCCGCGGTTCTTTCGCGCGCCCGCGGGGCTGCGCAACCCGTTCCTCGCGCCGATCCTGCAGCGCTTCGACCTTCAGCTCGTCAGCTGGACGCGGCGCGGCTTCGACACGATGCGCAGCGACGTCGACGCGGTGCTCGCGCGCCTCGCCGACGGCCTCGGCCCCGGCGACATCCTGCTCGCGCACGACGGCCACGCGGCGCGCACCGCAGACGGGGTCGCCGTCGTCGTGGCGACGCTGCCGGCGCTGCTCGATCGCATCGATGCGCTCGGGCTCGCTGCGGTGACGCTGCCGGAGGCGGCGCGCGCGGACGACGAGCCGACGCGTCCGCCCACGTCATGAGCGCTGTCGACGCGGTCGCGACGTGGCGCTCGCTCGTCGGCGAGGCGAGCGCGCCGTACCGCCGCTCGGGCCGCTTCGCATGGCACTTCGCGCGCGGCAAGCTCCGTTGGGATCCGGTCTTCGTCCACCTGCTGTCGCGCGGGGTGATCGCGCCGCGCACGCGCGTCCTCGACATCGGCTGCGGCCAAGGGCTGCTCGCGAGCCTGCTCGCCGCGGCGGCGCGCGCGGCGCGCGACGGCCGCTGGCCGAGCGGCTGGGCCGAGCCGCCGCTCGACGTCCGCGTTCGCGGCATCGAGCTGCAGCGGCGCAACGTCGAGCGCGCCCGCGACGCGCTCGGCGACGCTGCCGAGATCGTCTGCGCCGACATGCGCTCGGCGCCGTTCGCCGAGGCCGACACCGTCGTCATCCTCGACGTCCTCCACTATGTCAGCGAGCCCGAGCAGGATGCCGTGCTCGCACGCGTGCGCGCGGCGCTGCCGCCGGGCGGCCGCCTGCTGATGCGGATCGGCGACGCATCGTCGCGCGCCGGCTTCGCGGCGAGCCGATGGGTCGACCGCGTCGTCACGTTCGTGCGCGGCCGCGGCTTCGCTCCGCTCGCCGGCAGGACGCTTGCGGCCTGGCACGCGCGCCTCGAGCAGCTCGGCTTCGCGGTCGCGAGCGAGCCGATGCACGCGGGGACACCGTTCGCGAACGTCCTCATCGTCGCCACTGCAGTGCATCCTCCCGATGCCGTGAAGGCGCGCGAATGACGCCAGCGACGCTCGACCGCGCCGGCATCGCGGCCCGAATCCCGCACGCCGGGGCGATGTGCCTGCTCGATCGCATGACGTCGTGGCGCGACGACGCGATCGAATGCGTCGCCGTCAACCATCGCGATCCGCGTCACCCGCTGCGCAGCGCGAGCGGCTTGCTCGCCAGCGCGACGATCGAGTACGCGGCGCAAGCGATGGCGTTGCACGGCGCCCTCGCCGGTGCCGCCGCCGCGCGCGCCGCCGCTCCAGGCGTCCTCGCGAGCGCGCGCGACGTCCGCCTCGCCTGCTGGCGCCTCGACGACCTTCCCCGCGCCGATCCCGACGTGCTCGTCGTCGCCGCCGAGCGGCATGCCGCCGACGCAACCCGGATCCTCTACGCGTTCAGCGTCCGCCATGGCGGACGCGAGCTCGCGTCGGGTCGCGTCACCGTCGTCCTCGACGCGCTGGCGAGCGCGCGATGAGCGAAGCGCCGCGAGCCATTCGCCGCGCGCTCGTCACCGGCGCGAGCGGCGCGCTCGGCGAGGCGATCGCCGAGCGGCTCGGCCGCGACGGCGTCCACGTCGTCGCGCACGCCAACGCCAGAATCGACACCGCGCGCGCCGTCGCCGCGCGCATCGCAGCCGCCGGCGGCAGCGCCGAAGCGGTCGCGTTCGACGTCACCGACGCCGGCGCCGCGCGCGCCGCGTGCGAGCGGCTGCTCGAAGGCGGGCCGATCCAGATCGTGGTCAACAACGCCGGCGTCCACGACGACGCCGTCTTCCCCGGCATGCGTGCCGAGCAGTGGCACCGCGTCATCGACGTCTCGCTGCACGGCTTCTTCAACGTCACCCAGCCGCTCGTGCTGCCGATGGTGCGGACGCGCTGGGGCCGGATCGTCAACGTCTCGTCGGTCGCCGCGCTCACCGGCAACCGCGGCCAGGTGAACTACGCCGCCGCCAAGGGCGCGCTCAACAGCGCCACCAAGGCCCTCGCGCTCGAGCTCGCGAGCCGCGGCGTGACCGTCAACGCGGTCGCGCCGGGCATCGTCGATGCCGGAATGGCGGGAGGGACGTTCGACCGCGCGACGATCGAGCGCCTGGTGCCGATGAAGCGCGCCGGCAGAGCGAGCGAGGTCGCGGCGCTGGTCGCGTTCCTCGCCTCGGACGAGGCCGCCTACATCAGCGGCCAGATCGTCTCGATCAACGGCGCGATGGTCTAGGCGGTCGCGACCGAAGCCGCGGCGCGCCCGCGATCACTTCTTCGGGGTGCCGGGGCCCTCGCCCGCGGGAACGAGCTCGCCCTTCTTCCTCGCTTCGACCGTTTCGGCCTTGCGCTCGGCGCGCGTCTTGGTCGTTTTCTGCTTCGCGACGGCCTTGTCGTATTCCTGCGTCGAGCCAGCGGGCTGGAGCTCGTGCTTCTTGCGTGCTTCGAGCGTCTGCGCCTTGCGCTCGGCGCGGGTCGTTGTCGATCCCTTGCCGGGCGTGCCCGTCGTCGGTCGCTCGGCCTCGCCGGCAGGGGTCAGCTTGCCCGCCTTCTCCGCTGCGGCCGTTTCTGCCTTGACTTCTGCCCGCGAGGTCGGCGCGCTCGCCTGCGCGAGCGCGAGCGATGGCGCCAACGTTGCGGCTACCGCTGCCGCGAGCATCCTGATTCGAACCATGGGAACTTTCCTTCAACGCGGTCGATTCGCCGCAAGGCGAATCTTCGCCGACGCACCGGGCGATGACAAGAAACGCGCGCCCGCCGCAGCGACGGGTGTGGCGGCGATGGCGACGTCGCCGACCGAGCGGCGACGTCCCGCGATCACTTCGAAGGTGCCGGGCCGCCGCCGCCGGCGGGAACGAGCTCGCCCTTCTTCCTCGCCTCCATCGTCTCCTGCTTGACCTGCGCGCGCGACTTCGTCGAATGCTTCTTCGTCGACTTCGCGACCGGCGCCGTGCCGCCGCCCGCTGGCGTCAGCTCGTGCGCCTTCTGCGCTTGGAGCGTCTCCGCCTTGCGCTCGGCCCGTGTGGTCGTCGATCCCTTGCCGGGCGTTCCCGTCGTCGGTCTCTCCACGCCGACCGGCGCGCTTGCCTGCGCGAGCGCCAATGAGGGCATCAACATTGCGGCGACCGCTGCCGCGAGGATCCGGATCCTGACCATGGCTTTCCCCTTCATCGCGGTCTCTGGCGCCGCGGCGCGATTCTCGCCGACGCGATCGCCGTGCGACAAGTTTGCGTCCTGCAACACGACGTAAAGCACGCCCCGCGCTCAACGCGCGCCGAACGGCGGCCGACCGGCGAGACGGCGCACGATCAGCGACGGCAGCCGCAGCGCGAAGCCGAGGACGAGGCGCAGGTGCATCCAGGTGAGCAATGCGTTGTCGCGAACGTAGCGGAAATGCGAGACGCCACCCTCGTCGGCGCGCAGGTAGCGCACCGGTGCGTCGAGGTTGATCGGGCGCACGCCGCGCCACGCGAGGCGGACGACCGCCTCGGTGTCGAAGTCGAAGCGACGCATCCACCACTGGCCGCGCATGACGTCGACGAGCGGCGCGATCGGATAGACGCGAAAGCCGTACAGCGAGTCGGCGATTCCGGCACCGAGCGTCTCGAGGTTCGTCCAGGCGTTCGAGACGCGGCGGCCGCGGACGCGAAGCAGCGGCGCCGACGCGTCGAACACCGGCCGGCCGAGGATCATCGCATCGGGGTGCGCCGCCGATCGCGACATGAACGCGGCGATCAGGTCGGCCGGATGCTGGCCGTCGGCGTCCATCGTCAGCGCATGCGTGAAGCCGGCCGCGCGCGCCGCCTCGAGCGCGTGCAGCACCGCAGCGCCCTTGCCCGAGTTTTCGGCGAGAACGTCGACGCGCAGCCCGGGATCCTCGGCGGCCATCGCGCGCAATCCCTCGGCAGTGCCGTCGCGGCTGCCATCGACGACGATCCAGACCGGCGACCAAGCCGCGCGCGCCGCGGCGACGGTGGCATAGACGAGTGGGCCGGGGTCGTAGCTCGGGATGACGACGACGTGCGTCGACGACATCGCCGGGCCGCTCACCGGCCGAGTTCCTCCGCGAAATAGCGCTCGATCCGCTGCAGCAGCGCGCGGTGGTCGGCATCGGCGGCGAAGCGCCGGCCGAGGCGGACGCGCATTCGCACCGGCACCGGCGGGGCCTTCAGGAGCGGCCAGCCCTTCTTGAGGTACGGCGACGCTGTCTCGATGACGACCGTCTGGATCGGCACCCCGGCGAGATGGGCGATCAGCGTGATGCCGGGCTTGAACGCGTTGATCGGCGACGTCACCGTGCGCGTGCCCTCGGGAAAGAGGACGAGCTGGTTGCCTTCGCGCAGGCTCGCGACGGCATCGCGGACCATGCCGCGGCCGACGTCGTTGCGGATGTACTGTGCAAGCCGCGCGCCGCCGCCGAGAAAGACGTTGCGCAGCAGCTCGGCCTTCATGACGCAGACGCCGCGCGGCAGCCGGGCGACGACGACGAGCGCGTCGAGCATGCTCGGATGGTTGGCGGCGACGATCAGGCCGCCGGGCTCGTCGCGCAGCGCGTCGAGTGCGCTGGTGTCGAGCTCCATCAACCCGAATCGCTCGGCGCTCGCCCAGCAGGAGCGGTACACACGCGAGATGACGGTGCGGCCGAGGCGGCCGCCGACGCCGCGCGGCAACAAGAGCGCAAGCAGCGGCGCAACGAAGTTCCAGGCCAGCGACATCACGCCGAGCTGGACGAGCACGCACGCGAACAGCAGCCGGTCGACCAGCGCCGGCGACTGCGATGCCGCGCCGCTCAGTCGTCGGTTTTGACGCGCTGGCTCGAAGTCGCGAAGATCCATGAGATTCCAAAGCCTGCGGTGACGGTGCTTTCGCGGCGAACGAGAGGGCTCGGAGCGAACACCGCTCCGTGCAGATTGTCGTAGCGCACGAACGCGCCGAACCACGCGCTCGTACCGAAGCGGCGCGAGAACGCCGCCGTCGCGCGCCAGCCGGCGTAGCCGCCGGGCGCGTCGTATGCCGCGCGCGTCGCCGTCGCGAACTCGGGAGCGACGCTGTAGAAGTAGGCGTGGTAGCGGTGGTCGGCGAAGAGCGGCCCGGCCAGCAGCCCGAGATTCCCTCGGCCGGGCAGGCCGCCGATGTCGAGGTTGAGGTTCGGCGAGAACGTCAGCCCGATCGCGCGCGGCGAGCGCTCGAGGGTGATCGCCTCGCGCACCGGCATCCGCAGGTCGAGCTTGAACTTGCGATCGCCCGACTGCCAGAGCTCGACGATGAAGCTCGGCCCGATCTCGAACGTGCCGGCGAGATCGGGCATGCCGCTGCGCGCCCCCTCGGCCTGGCTCTTGGTCGGCACCGAAGCGCCGAGGCTCACGTCGACGGTGAGCCTTCGGCCTTCGAAGAGGACCGCGCGCGCACCTTCGCGATCGGCGCGCAGGATCGGGCCGCGGTAGGCGAAGAACGGGATCGGCAGCACGTAGATGTTGGTGTGGTCCGAGCCGCGATAGTCGTCGAAGCGAAACCCGGCAACGCCGATGCCCAGCTCCCAGAGCGGCAGCGTGCCGGCTTCGTCGGGCGCGGCGCGCTCGACCGGACCTTCGACCGGCGGCGCCGGCAGCGGCATCTCGTCGGCGCGCGACGACGTTGCGGGCACGGCGGCACCGAGCGCGACGAGCGACGCTGCGAGGCGGCGTCGCCGGCCTGCCGGGCGCCTCACGGTGCCTGGACCTCGACGTCGCGGATGTTGAACCGGCGGCGCTTCCACGCCCGCACGGTGCGGCCGAGATTGCCGAGCGAGACGAGGTAGTAGAGCGTCTTCAGCGTCCGGATCGAGCGCCAGATCGGCGTCTTGCCGTAGATGTCGCCGGCGAGCAGCGAGATGAGCGCCTCCTTGACGCGAAACGGGTTCTGCGGCGACATGAAGAACTCGCGCATCGTCGGATTGGTGACGCGAAAGATGAACCACGAGAATTCGCGCGGGCCGTGGCGCACGCTGCGGTCGAACTTGCGCCGCAGCGCCGCGGCGTCGCGCCTGCCGTCGAGCACCGCCTCGACGACGTCGGCGCCATCGAACGCGCTCTGCATCGCCAGGTACACGCCCGACGAGAACACCGGGTCGACGAACGCGTAGGCGTCGCCGATCATCAGGAAGCGATCGCCGCTGCTCTTCGCGCTCGCATACGAGTAGTTGCCGGTCGCGTAGACGCGGTCGTCGACGAGCGCAGCGCCGGCGAGGCGCGCCGCGAGCGCCGGGCACAGCGCGATCGTGTCGGCGAAGAATTCCGGCAGCGGCTTCTTCCTCGACTTCAGGTAGTGCGGCCAGCAGACCGCGCCGACGCTCGTCGTGCCGTCGGCGAGTGGAATGAACCAGAACCAGCCGTGCTCGAACCAGAAGATCGTGATGTTGCCTTCGAGCTTGCCGGCCAAACGCTCGGCTCCGGTGAAGTGACCGTAGAGCGCCGAGCTGTTGTGGCGCTTGTTCTTCTCCTTGCAGCGCAGCTGGTTGGCGAGCAGGGTGTCGCGGCCGGAGGCGTCGACGACGAAGCGCGCGCGCCAGGCGACCTGCGCGCCGTCGTCGAGCTCGACCTCGACGGTCGCACCGTCGCCGTCGAACGCGACCGCGCGCACGCGCTGGCCCTCGAACGTGCGCGCACCCTTGGTGGCGGCGTCGCGAAAGAGCAGCTCGTCGAGCTCGGAGCGGCGCACCTGCCACGCATAGGGCATCGACTTGTCCCACGCCTCGATGAACTCGATGAACTGGCGGTGGTCGTGGTCGGGCGAGACGAACTCGACCCCGTACTTGGGCATGCCGATCGCCTCGACCTGCTCGCGCACGCCGAGGCGCTCGAACAGCGCGGCGTTGGCCGGCAGCAGCGACTCGCCGATGTGAAAGCGCGGGTGGTGCGACTTCTCGACGACGACGACGTCGCGGCCGGCCGAGGCGAGCAGTGCGGCAATCGTCGAGCCCGCCGGCCCGCCGCCGATGACGAGGACGTCGCAGCGACGCTCCTCGCCACTTGCGGCCGGATCGGCACGGGTCGACAGGGGCTGCACGGGGCCGGATCTCCAGTCAGCTTCGTCTGGCCGCGCCCCCGTCCCTGCAAGGCGGCGTTCGCGCCGATGACGACGGGATTTTAGTCAACCTCTCCCGCAGTCAACCCCACCAATCACGGGAAGAAATCGACCGTACCGCTCTGCAGGTCGTACATCGCCCCGGCGATCGTGATCGCGCCGTCCGCTTCGAGCTCGCGCAGCACGCCGCTGCGGCTGCGGATGTCGGCCATCGTCAGCGCGACGTTCGTCCGCGCCACTGCGTCGACGAACTCGTAGTTGGCCGCGGTGCGCGCGCCGCCGTAGTCGGTCGCCTTGATCGCCGGCTTGATCTTCGCGAGCAGGCCGGTCAGGTTGCCGAGCTCTGCGTTGTCGATCGCGCCCTTGATCGCGCCGCACGCGGTGTGGCCCATCACCATCACCACCTTCGCGCCGGCGACCTTGCACGCGAACTCCATGCTGCCGAGGATGTCTTCGTTGGCGATGTTGCCCGCGACCCGGCAATTGAAGATGTCGCCGATGCGCAGATCCATGATGGTCTCGGCAGGCGCGCGCGAATCGATGCACGAGAGCAGCACGGCGGCCGGGTACTGGCCCTTCGCCGTCTTCCTTTGCTGGGCGAGATAGTCATGGTCCTGGCGCTGCCCGGTGCGGAAACGCTGGTTCCCCGCCTTCATCGCCTTCACGATGTCCTCGGGCTTCATCGCGTCGCGGAGCGACTTGGTCAGCACGACCGCATCGGACCTGAACGCGAGCCCGAGGCCGCCGAGCGCCGCGAAGGCGCCGGCGCTCGCTCGCAGAAATCCCCGGCGACTGTGCGCCGCGCAACCGCAAACCATCTCCGTCATCGAGCCCTCCTGGCTTTCGTCGAGCGGTAGGCTAGCACCGCAAGCCGCCGAAGGCGACCTTTCGGACGTGGAGCAGACGCTTGTCGGCGCCCATGCAACACGGCACTTGCGCTCCGCGCACGTACCATCGCGGGAGCCAAGCCATGGAACGTCCATGTCCGCATTCGCAGACGACGCGCAGCCGCGCATGAGCGGTGTCTGGCAGCGTTGAGAACGCTGTCCGCGCTTTGCCTCGCCACGCTGTTGCTGCTCGGTGGTTGCGCCGGTCTTCCGGTCGACTACCCACGCGCCGAGTCGCACGCGCTGCAGGACACCGACGGGACACGCCTTGGCCGCGCCGGGCAGAGCGCGCTGCAGGCGCACGTTGGCCAGAACGGCTTTCGACCGCTTCCCGATGGCGTCGACGCAATGCTCGCCCGCATCCATCTGGCCGAAGCGGCCGAGCGTTCGCTCGATCTCATGTACTTCAGCTGGCAGGACGATCGGGTCGGGCGGCGCCTGCTCAAGGCGTTGCTGAGCGCGGCCGATCGCGGGGTTCGCGTCCGCCTGTTGCTCGACGACATCGGCACGAAAGCCAAGGACGACGACCTGCTTGCGCTCGACGACCATCCCGGGGTCGAGGTTCGACTGTTCAACCCTGTCGCCTCGCGCACGCTTCCGCTGCTGGGAGCGCTGAGCGAGTTCAACCGGGTGAACCGGCGCATGCACAACAAGGCCTTCATCGCCGACAACCAACGCGCCATCCTCGGCGGCCGCAACGTCGGCGAACAATATTTCGACGCCCACGAAGCTTGGAACTTCGAGGATCTCGACGTCCTGGTCGGCGGTCCTGTCGTCGTCGAGGTCTCGCAGGTCTTCGACCTGTTCTGGAACGCGCCGATGTCGTATCCGATCGGCGCGCTCACCGCCAAGGGCGACGCGGCCACGCGCCTCGGCGCGCTGCGGGCGCGGCTGGCCGCTTCGGTCGAAGCCGAGCGCGACAGCGCCTATTCCGCGCTTGCCGCGGCGCGTGCCGCCGAGCTGCTCTCGCTCGACACCCCGGGCGAGTTCTGGGGCAACGCGCGCCTCGTGTTCGACGACCCGTCCAAGGTCATTCGCACGCGCGGCGACACGACCGGCCATCTGATGCCGCAGCTCCAGGCGCTCGACAGCGAGCTCAGGAGCACGCTGACGATCGTCTCGCCCTACTTCGTCCCCGGCAACGCCGGGGTGGCGTGGCTGACCGGGCTCGTCGAGCGCGGCCTCGACGTGACGGTGCTGACCAACTCGCTCGCGTCGACCGACGTCCCTGCGGTCCACACCGGCTACCGGCGCTATCGCGAGGCCCTCGTCGCGGGCAGCGTCCGGCTCTTCGAGCTCCGACCCGATGCCTTCGAGGTGCCCCACGACACCAAAGACACCGACCATCTCAGCGGCTCCGAAGCGTCGCTGCACGCCAAGACCTTCTTCTTCGATCGCCGTGCCGTCTTCATCGGCTCGCTCAACCTCGACCCGAGGTCGGTTCTGCTCAACACCGAGATCGGCATCGTCTGCGAGAGCGCCCCGATGACCGCGGCACTCCTCGGCGAGCTCGAGCCGAGGCTCGATCGAGTCGCGTGGCGGATCGGGCGCGACGTCGATGCTTCGGGGCAGCCGCGCATCGTCTGGATCGAAACGCGCGACGACGGCGTCCGGCGCCGCACGAGCGAGCCCGAGGTGTCGGTCTGGAAGAAGCTCGGGATCTGGTTGCTCGGACTGCTGCCGATCGAATCGCAGCTGTGAGCGGCGACGCCTCGCGCTAGACGATGGCCCGCGAGTTCGCGTCGACCCAGTCGCGGTACGGCTGCCAGGCACGTTCGACCGAGATCGCGTGGATCGCCGGCAGCTCGTACGGGTGGAGGTCGCGGATCGCCCGTTCGGCGGCGTCGTAGGCACTGGCCGCGACCTTGAACAGGATGCGAAGCTCGCGTTCGTGCTCGATCGCGCCTTGCCACGCGTAGTAGCTCTCGATCGCCGAGATCTGCGCGCACGCCGCGAGCCCGCGCTCGACCAACGTGCGCGCGAGCCGCGCCGCGTCGTCGGCGTTGCCGACGGTCGTGACGACGAGGAGGAAGGCCGGATCGCTCATCGGGCGCCGATCCTGCGTGCCATCCGCAGCTACTCGCCGAGGTACGCCGCCCTGACCTTCGGATCGGCGAGCAGCGCCTTGGCGTCGCCGCTCATCGTCACTTCGCCGCTGTCCATCACGTAGCCGCGCGAAGCGAGCTGCAGCGCGCGGCTCGCGTTCTGCTCGACGAGCAGGATCGTCGTTCCTTGGGCGTGGATGTCCTCGACGACCTCGAAGATCTTGTCGACCATGATCGGCGACAGCCCCATCGACGGCTCGTCCATCAGCAGCACCTTGGGCCGTGTCATCAGCGCGCGGCCCATCGCGAGCATCTGCTGCTCGCCGCCGCTCATCGTGCCGGCGAGCTGATTGCGACGCTCCTTCAGGCGCGGGAAGATCGCGAAGACGCGGTCGATGTCGGCGGCAATGCCAGGCGCGTCGTCGCGGACGAACGCGCCCATCTGCAGGTTCTCGACGATCGTCATCCGGGAGAACACGCCGCGGCCCTCGGGGACCATGACGAGCCCCTGCTTGACGAGGTCCCACGCGCCCTGGCCGCGGATGCTCCTGCCGAGGAACTCGATCTCGCCGCCGGCCGAGGGCTGCGTGCCGGTGATCGCCTTCAGCGTCGTCGTCTTGCCGGCGCCGTTGGCGCCGATGAGGCTCACGAGCTCGCCGTCGCGGACCTCGAACGAGACGCCCTTCACCGCCTGGATGCCGCCGTACGCGACCTTGAGTCCGTTGACGCGCAGGAGCGCCGCCGCGGTGCCGGTCGCGCCGCGTTGCCCCGTCATCGCCGCTGCCGTCGTCATCGTTCAGTGCGCCGTGTGGCTCGCGCCGAGGTAGGCCTCGATGACCTTTTGGTTGCGCTGCACGTCGGCCGGCGTTCCCTCGGCGATCTGCTTGCCGTAGTCGAGCACCGTCACGCGGTCGCACAGGCCCATGACGAGCTTGACGTCGTGCTCGATGAGCAGGATCGTGCGACCGTCGTTGCGGATCCGGTCGATCAGCGCGCGCAGCGTCACCTTCTCGGTCGTGTTCATCCCCGCCGCGGGCTCATCGAGCGCGATCAGCTTGGGATCGGTCGCGAGCGCACGCGCGACCTCGAGCCGGCGCTGGTCGCCGTAGCTGAGCGTGCGCGCCTTGTACTCGGCAAAGCCGGCGATGCCGACGTACGCGAGCAGCTCGTGCGCTCGCGCCGCGATCGCCGCCTCCTCGGTCTTGAACGCCTTCGTCCGCAGGACGGCGCCGACCAGCCCGGAATGCGTCCGCACGTGGCGGCCGACCATGACGTTCTCGAGCGCGGTCATGTCGGCGAACAGGCGGATGTTCTGGAACGTCCGCGCGATCCCCGCCTTGGCGACCTCGTGGACCGCGCTCGGCCGGTACGGCTTGCCGCCGAGCTCGAAGTTGCCGGAGTCGGGCGCGTAGAGGCCGGTCAGGACGTTGAAGAACGTCGTCTTGCCGGCGCCGTTCGGGCCGATCAGGCCGTAGATCTGGCCGGCCTCGATCGTGATGCCGACGTCCGAGAGCGCCTGCAGGCCGCCGAAGCGCTTGGAGACCGAGGTGACGCGAAGGATCGGCTCGGCCATCGTCACTCGCTCGGCGTGATGTGCGTCGCCGCCGGCGGGATCTGGCGCGCCGCAGTGAGATGCGCGTGGACCTCCTTCGGCAGCTCGCCGTCGAGCGCCCCCGGCGTCGTCGACGATTGCGGAGTCGGCGCGCGCGCGCCGATCTTGCCGTGCTCGGGCGACGGCCAGAGGCCCCGTGGCCGCGACAGCATGATCCCGATCATCGCCAGCGCGACCAGCAGCTGGCGCAGGATCGACGCGTCGAGGCGGCCATCGGTCATCTGCTGCAGCGGGCCGGCGACGTAGCGCAGCACCTCGGGCAGCGCGGCGAGCAGCAGCGCGCCGACGATGACGCCCGGCAGGTGGCCGATGCCGCCGAGGACGACCATCGCGACGATCATCACCGACTCGGGCAGGCTGAACGACTCGGGCGAGATGAAGCCCTGGAAGCTCGCGAACATCACCCCGGAGACGCCGCCGAAGGTGGCGCCCATGCCGAACGCGAGCAGCTTCAGGTTGCGGGTGTTGATCCCCATCGACTTGGCGGCGACCTCGTCCTCGCGGATCGCCATCCAGGCACGGCCGATGCGGCTGCGCTCGAGCCGGAAGCAGATCACGACGGCGAGCACGCACAGGATCAGCAACGCGAAGTAGTAGTTGGTGACCTTCGGCCAGTCGAGGCCGAAGAAGCTCTGTGTCTGCCCGAGCGAGACGTCGAGGATCTTGATCTCGTCGATGCCGGTGATCCCCTTCGGCCCGTTGGTGATGTTGACCGGCGCGTCGAGGTTGTTGAGGAAGACGCGGACGATCTCGCCGAAGCCGAGCGTCACGATCGCGAGGTAGTCGCCGCGCAGCTTCAGCGTCGGCGCGCCGAGCAGGACGCCGGCGCCGCCGGCGACGAGCGCACCGATCGGGATGACGAGCCACCACGGCGTGTGCAGGCCGTTCGGAAACGCGGCGGCGATCGCCGGGAAGGTGTCGGTGAGCTGCGGCGACGCGAGCAGCCCGAGCATGTACGCGCCGACCGCATAGAACGCGACGTAGCCGAGGTCGAGCAGGCCCGCGTAGCCGACGACGATGTTGAGGCCGAGCGCGAGCAGCACGTAGAGCAGCGCGATGTCGATGATGCGCACCCACGCGTTGCCCGCCATCTGGACGATGAACGGGAGCACGAAGAGCGCGAACCCGGCGAGCAGGAAGACGAAGAGCTTCTGCTTGGGGCCGGCTTCGGCGAACGACTTCATGCGCGGTCGGCGACGCGCTCGCCGAGCAGGCCCTGGGGCCGGAGCGTGAGCACGAGAATGAGGACGATGAAGGCGAAGATGTCCTGGTAGTGGCTGCCGAGGACGCCGCCGGTGAAGTCGCCGATGTAGCCCGCGCCGAGCGACTCGATCAGGCCGAGCAGGACGCCGCCGACCATCGCGCCGGCGAGGTTGCCGATGCCGCCGAACACCGCCGCGGTGAACGCCTTCAGGCCCGGCAGGAAGCCCATCGTGTGCTGCACCGAGCCGTAGTTCGCCGCATACATGACGCCGGCGAGCGCGGCGAGCGCAGCGCCGATCACGAACGTCGCCGAGATGACGGTGTCGGGCTTGACCCCCATGAGCGCGGCGACGCGCGGGTTCTCCGCGGTCGCGCGCATCGCGCGGCCGAGCCGGGTGCGGTTGACGAGGTACATGAGGCCCGAGAGCGTGGCCACGGTGGCGACCAGGATCAGGATCTGGACGTTGTTGATCACCGCACCGAAGACCATGTGCGGCTCGCCGGGC
>Ga0070675_100000284_pt1 | contig 33773 bp, 23 predicted proteins | sample KBSM43metaG_FD_65343 | JGI IMG/M metagenome (GOLD analysis project Ga0070675, IMG submission 65343) | Miscanthus rhizosphere microbial communities from Kellogg Biological Station, Michigan, USA - KBS M4-3 metaG | ecosystem: Host-associated > Plants > Roots > Rhizosphere > Soil ... | reverse complement strand
ACGGCGATAGTGTGCGACCGGTCGCACTCGCTCCGCAGTTCACCTTCGGCGCCTCGGGCACCGTGCAGATCGTCGACTTCGCGAATTACTTCTACGGCATCCGGCTGTACGGCGACAGCAAGGACAAGTAACGAGATAACGAGGTCCAAACGAAAAGGCCGGGCGGCTTGCGCTGCCCGGCCTTTTCTTTCGACTCTGCTGCCGTTTAGCGGGCGCGGCCGCGACGGAACAGGTTGACGATTGCCAGCAGGATGATGGCACCCACCAGCGACACCAGGAACGTCGCTACCGAGATGCCCTGGTTGATCGTGCCGATGCCCAGTAGCGGCGACACGACGAAACCCGCGAGCAACGCGCCGACGATACCGACCACGACGTTGAGCAGAATGCCTTGCTGCGCATCAGTGCGCATCACGATGCTCGCAAGCCAACCCACCACACCACCTACGATCAACCAGACCAGAATACCCATATGCCCTCCTGCGGGGTCGCCACGAAAACACTCGACCACAGAATGAGAGGCGGATGATCTTGGTTCCGAAGCCGGTTTCGGTATACGTAGGAAGTCCGCTGTCAATCGATGAAGCGGGACACCAGTTTGGCGATGACAGCGCGGCTGGGACGCTCGGGCAGATACTTGACGCGCACCACGGTGCCGACTGCAGGCAGCGAGGCCGTCGACTCGCCGATGCGGCGATCGACATGACACGTCTGGACGGACGCGGGCGCGTCCACGGGATGGAATTCGAAGTAAACGCGTGTGAAAGCACCGAGCAGCGGCGGCCGCCAGATGCGCAGGATGCGGCCTTGTGCGATCGCACCGCGCTTGAGGATTTCCTGCTGCAACTGCCCACCGAGGGTGACCGAGAGCGAGGAGGCGACCAGGGCGACGAGCGCGCCGAAGAGGAATGCGAGGGCCGGAACGTATTGTGCAGGCATGGGCGGAGCTGAGAATTTAGGGGTCGTAGCCAGCATGCGCGCGCTGCGCGGGCCGGGACGATGAAGTGGCTCGCACTTCTTACACGACTTGCAGGCTATTTTCTATCGAGCCAAGTGCCCAATCCCTGAGCGTTCAACTCGATATCGATTGCGAGAATGTCCCGTAGAAACTTTTCCGACTGCATCGAACCGGAGCGTCGCAGCTCGCCGAGGTAGATGTCGCCGAAGGCGCGCTTCAACTGCTCGTGCCGGCCCGGAGCGCCGGCGAGCGAGCGCGCCGCTGCGGCCATGGCATCCACTTGAGCGAGGAACTGCACGGCTCGCCGTTCGGGGTCGCGCACTGCGCCGTAATGAGTGAGATACATGAAGTCCGGTCGCCGCGCGAGCATGCGCTCTACCGACTCGTGCAGAGCCTGCGGATCGAAATCGACGGGCGCAGTCGCGGGCACGATGTACGGTTGCAGCTCGGGATAGACGATGCCGAACGTATCGCCGGTGAACCAGCCGCGACTCGCTTCATCCCAGATGCAGTGATGATGACGCGCATGGCCTGGCGTGTGAGCGAAGAACAACGGGCGGCCAGCCAGCTCGATCACCATCGCGTCCGTCGTAGCGATCACGCGATCTGCCGGGACTGGCACGAGTTCGCCATAGTCGCGTGCCGTCTCCTCTATGCCGAACACCGCACGCGCGCCGCGCATCAGCCCTGACGGGTCGATCATGTGACGCGCGCCGCGCGGATGAACCAGCAGCTTCGCGCCCGGCAGCTCCTGCATCAGCAAGCCGACGCCGCCCGCGTGATCGAGATGCACATGCGTCGGAATCACGTAGTCGACCGCATCGCGTCCCAAGCCGAGCGCTGCGAGCGTGGCGAGCAAGCGCGGCACGGCGCTGTTCGGACCTGCTTCGACGAACGCGGCGCGGCCGTTTTCGACGATCAGGAAACTCGCATCGAAACCCGGGCGAACGAAACCGGTATCGACCACCGTGATGCCGTGGTCCAGGCGCTGGTAGAAGTGCTCTGCTTTCATCGGGAGTCGGTCAACGGAATCCTTCGAGCACCAGCTTGCCGATCGTGCGGCCGCGCTCGAGCAGCTGGTGGGCGCGACGCAGATTCGCCGCATTGATGGGGCCGAGACTCTCGGCAAGGGTCGTGCGCAACGTGCCGTTGTCGATGAGGCGCGCTGCCTCTTCGAGGATCTCGTGCTGACGCTGCATGTCGGGCGTCTGGAACAGCGAGCGCGTGAACATGAACTCCCAGTGGATCGACACGTTCTTCTGCATCAGCGAAGTGAGCTGCACCGGCTCGGTCATGCTGACGATCAGGCACAGTTTGCCTTGCGGCCGGGTGATCGCTGCAAAGCGCGGGAAGTAAGGCGTCGCATCGGTGAGGCAGAAAACGTAGTCGGCTTCGGGCGTGCCCGCTGCCTGCAGCTGTGCCGCGAGATCGCCGGTGTGATCGACCACGGCGTCGGCGCCGAGCTCTTTGACCCACTGTGCCGATTCAGGTCGCGATGCGGTCGCGACCACACGCAGGCCTGCGAGCTGCTTCGCGAGCTGAATCGCGATCGAGCCCACGCCGCCCGCGCCGCCGATCAGCAGCACGCTCTTGCCGCGGTCGGCGCCGGAGCTGGAAATCCCGAAGCGATCGAACAGCCCTTCCCACGCGGTGAGCGTAGTGAGCGGCAAGGCCGCGGCGGCGGCGAACCCGAGCGACCGCGGTTTGTGGCCGACGATGCGCTCGTCCACGACGTGGAATTCGCTGTTCGCACCCGGCTTCTGGATACTGCCGGCGTAGTAGACCTCGTCGCCTGGCTCGAACAGCTGCGCGCCGGTGCCGACTTCGCGAACGACGCCCGACGCATCCCAGCCGAGTATCCGCGGCTGCGGCGCGTTGGGATCGGGGCGCGCGCGGATCTTGTAGTCGACCGGATTGACGGAGATGGCTTTGACTTCGACCAGCAACTCTCGATCGGACGGCGCCGGTTTCGGGACGTCGAGATCGACGAGCGACTCAGGGTCGTCGATGGGAAGGTTGCGATAGAGACCTACTGCTTTCATTCGAGCTGACCCGGATGAGACTCTCGCCAAGACGCCAAGACGCCAAGTTCCGGAAATTGAATTTTCAGACTTTTCTTCCTTGGCGTCTTGGCGAGAAATCTTCTTACATGTTCCTTCGGTATTGCCCGCCGACCTGATAGAGCGCCCGCGAGATCTGCCCGAGCGAGCAGCACTTCACTGCTGCCATCAGCTGCTCGAACACGTTGCCGCCCGACGCAGCGACCGCCTGCAATTTCTTGAGCGCATCAGCCGACCGATCGGCATTGCGCGCCTGGAACGCGCGCACGGCGGCGACCTGATCCTGCTTCTCCTCTTCAGTCGAGCGGATGAGCTGCGCGCCCTTCAACTCGTCGGAGGAATCGCTGTCCGAGAGGAACGTATTCACGCCGATGATCGGCAGCGAGCCGTCGTGCTTCTTGGTTTCGTAGTACAGCGACTCTTCCTGGATCTTGCTGCGCTGGTACATCGTCTCCATCGCGCCGAGCACGCCGCCGCGCTCGGAGATCGCCTCGAATTCCTTGTAGATCGCTTCCTCGACCAGATCGGTGAGCGCATCGATGATGTACGAGCCCGCCCACGGATTCTGGTTCTTGTTCAGCCCGAGCTCGCGATTGATGATCATCTGGATCGCCACCGCGCGCCGCACGCTCTCTTCCGTCGGCGTCGTGAGCGCCTCGTCGTACGCGTTGGTGTGCAGCGAGTTGCAGTTGTCGAACAGCGCGTACATCGCTTGCAGCGTCGTGCGGATGTCGTTGAACGAAATCTCGCGTGCGTGCAGCGACCGGCCCGACGTCTGGATGTGATACTTCAACATCTGCGACCGCGGTGCAGCGTTGTAGATCTCACGCAGCGCGCGCGCCCAGATGCGCCGCGCGACGCGGCCGATCACCGCGTACTCCGGATCCATGCCGTTGGAGAAGAAGAACGACAGGTTCGGCGCGAAGTCGTCGATCTTCATGCCACGTGCCAGGTAGTACTCGACGATCGTGAAGCCGTTCGCCAGCGTGAACGCGAGTTGCGAGAGCGGATTCGCGCCGGCCTCGGCGATGTGATAGCCGGAGATCGACACGGAGTAGAAATTGCGCACGCCGTGGTCGATGAAGTACTGCTGTACGTCGCCCATCATGCGCATCGCGAACTCGGTCGAGAAAATGCAGGTGTTCTGCGCCTGATCCTCTTTGAGGATGTCGGCCTGCACCGTGCCGCGCACCTGCGACAGCGTTTCCGCTTTGATGCGCGCGTACACCTCGGGCTCGACCAGTTGATCGCCGGTCACGCCGAGGAGCGCCAGGCCCCTGCCATCATGACCTTCGGGCAACTGTCCCTTGTAGCTCGGGAACGCGGCGCCACGCTCGGTGGTTTTCGCCTTCAGCTCGGCGATCCTGCGCTCGGCACTTTCCCAGCGTCCTTCGCTCTTCAGATAGCGCTCGACCCGCTGGTCGACGGCGCTGTTCATGAACATCGCCAGGATCATCGGCGCCGGGCCGTTGATCGTCATCGACACCGAGGTCGTCGGCGCGCACAGGTCGAAGCCGGAATACAGCTTCTTCATGTCGTCGAGCGTCGCGATCGACACGCCCGAGTTGCCGGTGCGGCCGTAGATGTCGGGTCGCGGATCGGGATCCTCGCCGTACAGCGTCGTGGAATCGAATGCAGTCGAGAGACGCGCAGCCGCGTGATCGCCAGCGACATAATGGAAGCGACGATTCGTGCGCTCCGGCGGACCTTCGCCCGCGAACATGCGCGTCGGATCTTCCTGCTCGCGCCGATACGGATACACGGCTGCCGTGTACGGATACGCGCCAGGCAGATTCTCGTTGAACACGAACGCCAGGATCTCGCCCCAATCGACGGCGCGCGGCACGGCGATCTTCGGAATCTGGCTGCCGGACAGCGAGATCGTGTAGTTGTCGCCGGTGACGTCGCGATCGCGCACCTTGTACGAGAACTTCTCCTGCGTGACCGCCTTGAGGCGCTTCGGCCAGGCCTTCAGCTCACCGATCGCGTCGGCGCCCATGGCGTCGAGTTCGGCGTGATAGGCGGCGCGTAGCTCGCGACGAGTCGCATCGGCCGCCGCGTCAGTCAGCGCCGTTTCCGGATACCGATCCAGCGGTGACGGCAGCGCGCCATCCTTCAATGCTTTGAGCGACTCGTAATGCGCATACGCGCGACGTGCGGCTGCAACCTGCTCTTCGATTTGCGCCCGTGACTTGCGGCCCGACTCAGCGATCTCCGCCAGATAGCGCGAGCGCGAGCCCGGAATCAGCGGATCGCGCGACGTCATCACCGTCACGCCCGGATCGCTCACGGTCCACTTCGCAGTGCCGATCTGCTTCTTGTCGAGCTCGGCGCAGATGCTTGCGAACAGGTGGTTTACGCCCGGATCGTTGAAGCGGCTGGCGATCGTCGGGAACACCGGCACGTCTTTGTCCGGGACCTGCATACGGTCGGGATGATTGCGCCGCCACTGCTTGCGCACGTGGCGCAGGCTGTCCTCGGCGCCGCGCTTCTCGAACTTGTTGAGCACGACCATGTCGGCGAAGTCGAGCATGTCGATCTTTTCGAGCTGACTGGCCGCGCCGTACTCGCTGGTCATCACGTACAGCGACAAATCCACCAGGTCGACGATTTCGGTGTCCGATTGGCCGATGCCAGCCGTCTCTACGAAGATCAGGTCGAAACCCGCGAGCTGGTACAGCTCGATCACGTCCTTGAGCACCGCCGAGGTGGCGAGGTGCTGGCGACGCGTTGCCAGCGAGCGCATGAAGATCTGCTCGTTGGCGAGCGAGTTCATGCGAATGCGATCGCCGAGCAGGGCGCCGCCGGAGCGACGTCGCGTCGGATCGATTGCGACCACGGCGATCTGTCGCTCCGGGAAATGGCGAACAAAGCGTGCGAGCAGCTCGTCGCTGAGGCTCGACTTGCCGGCGCCGCCGGTACCCGTGATGCCGACCACGGGGACCTGGTGTTTGGTGCGACCGAGCGCTCGACGGATCTGATTCGACTCCGCACCGCCTTCACCTTCGCTGTCCGCGCCTTCGAGCACGGTGATCGTCGTGGCGATGCGCCGGTGATCGCGAACGTGCAGCGGGCCGAATTCGTAACGCGGCTTCTGCGCGGCGCGGACGCGCTTGATCACGTCCTCGATCATCGGCAGCAGGCCCATGCGCCGGCCGTCCTCGGGCGTGTAGATCTTCTCGATGCCGTATTTCTCCAGCATCTCGATCTCGTCCGGGGAGATCGTGCCGCCGCCGCCGACCACCACGCGGATGTGCTCGCAGCCCTGCTCCTTGAGCATGTCGACCATGTACTTGAAGTACTCGTTGTGGCCGCCCTGGTAGGAGCTGACCGCGATGCCGTCGGCATCTTCCTGGATGGCTGCGCGCACGATGTCGGACACGCTGCGGTTGTGGCCGAGGTGCACGACCTCAGCGCCGCTCGATTGCAGCAGTCTGCGGATCATGTTGATGGCTGCGTCGTGGCCATCGAACAGCGATGCCGCCGAAACGAAGCGCAGCACGCCGCGCCCTGCGGGGGCGGGCTGTTGACGCAAAGAGGAAGCCTGCTCAGCCATGGTCTGGTCGTCCACTGTCACTAGCGGGGCGGTAGACTCGTCTTGCCTACCAGAACACGCATCTTCCTTACTTTGACGGCGGCACGCCAGCATCCAATGGGAGACATCGTAATGCGACGCACTTTTCTGGCATTTCTAGCTTTTGCCGGCCTCACGGCCAGCGCTTTGGCGGCAGATCGCGCCGCGACGGTACCCCTGCGCAGCCAGCCGCTGCCCGACCTCAACAAGGTCGCCGACATGATCACGGTGGAGTACGCCCCCGGCCAATCGACGCCCGCCCATCGGCACAATGCGCACGTCTTTGTATACGTTCTGGAGGGCTCGCTGCTGATGGGGGTCAAGGGCAAGGAGCCGGTGACCGTGTCGGCGGGCCAGACCTTCTACGAATCGCCGACCGACGTGCACGAGATTTCTCGCAACGCCAGCGATTCGAAGCCCGCGAAATTCCTGGTGCTGCTACTCCACGATCCAGGAGCTTCGACGATGCTGCCCGCGGACAAGTAATATTGGGAGCCAATGGCTCCCCGTCCCAACAAGTCCGCCACCCACAAGTTCCACCGGCGGCGGGACACGATCGTCCGCGCCGCCGTCGAAGTCCTCAATGCGAAAGGCGTGCGCGGCATGACGCTCGCCGACGTCGCGGCGCGCATCGATCTGGTGCCGACGGCGGTGATGTACTACTTCCGCAAGAAGGAAGAGCTCGCCGCCGCCTGCTTCCACAAAGCGATCGAGCAGTACGAAGGCATGATCGCGCAGGCGCAACGCGGCCAATCGGCGTGCGAGGCGCTCGAGATCTTCGTCCGCGCTTACTTCGAGTTCCGCCGGCAGGTCGTGGCCGGTGAGGCGGATCAGATCGCCGTGTACAACGACGTGCGCGCCGTGCAGGACCCGGGTGTCGGCCTGGCGTACACGCAGATGTTCCGGAACGCGCGCAGTCTGCTGCTGAAGTCGCCGGAGATTGCCGCCCTGCCGCGCATGGACTGCAATGCGCGCACGCACCTGGTGCTCGCACAACTGTTCTGGTCCGACGTGTGGGTCCCACGCTATTACGTCGAGGACTATCCGCGGCTCGCCGATCACGTGCTCGACATCTTCGAGAACGGCCTGCTGCGTGGCGACGGTGCGTGGCAGCCGCGGCCGCTGAAAGATCTCGAACCGCCGCTCGCCGACGGATCGAACGAAGCGCGGGAAACCTTCCTGCAGGCAGCGACCAGCTTGATGAACGATCACGGGTATCGCGGCGCGTCCGTGCAGAAGATCTCCGAGCGGCTCAACGTCACCAAGGGCGCGTTTTATCACCATCTCGATACGAAGGATGATCTGATCCTCGCCTGCTTCGAACGCACGCTGGCGATCGTGCGACGCGCGCAGGACGAAGGTGCACGCGGCGCTGGCAATGGCGCGGAGACTTTGGTGTCCGTGGCTGCCGCGCTCGTGGAGCATCAGCTGTCCGGCAAGGCCCCGCTGCTGCGCACGTCGGCGCTGACTTCAGTGCCGCAGGAAATTCGCGCTGACCTGGTCAAGGAGTTCGATCGTGCATCCGGCCGCTTCGCGCTGGTGTTCAGCGAAGGGATTGCGGATGGCTCGCTACGACCGGTCGATGCTGCGATTGCCGCGCAGATGATCACGGCGTTGATCAACGCGGCGGCGGAAGTGCACAACTTCGCGCAAGGCATCTCGCAGGAGAACATCGCGCGCACACACGCGCGACCGTTGTTTTTGGGATTGTTGAGTAGCTAGCAAAGGGAGTCTATGGCCGCGCCCGCACCGCATCTGCCACTCGCCGCGTTACTCGGCATCGGCGCGCTCGTCGCCTGGCGTCTCTATCGTCGAGCCCACAAGCTCATCATGCGCCAGCACTTCAACCCCAAGCGCTCCCGGATGTCGATGATCTTCTTTCCGCTGTTGCTGCTGCTGTTTCTGTACACCTCTTACACACATCCGCTGGCCGTCGCGGCTGAAGTGGGTGGAGTTCTGATCGGCGTCGTGTTGGCTGTTTACGGCCTGCGTCATACGAAATATGAGAGCACGCCGGAGGGCCTGTTCTACACGCCGAACGCTCACATCGGCATCGCGCTGTCGATCCTGCTGGCCGCTCGCGTCGCGTATCGATTTTTTCAGATGTACGTCTCGACCGCCGCGTTCGCAGCACCTCCGCAGGACTTCGCACGCAGTCCGCTGACACTGCTGATTTTCGGCACGACGGCCGGATACTACGCGTGGTATGCGTTAGGGCTCATCCGCTGGCAGCGCTCCGTCGCGTCATCACCAAGCGTCAATAGCTGATCGCCGCTTCCCTTCTCCTCGCGGTCTCGGTTGCAGCGAGCGCAGGAGATTCGCCAGCCATGGTCGCGTATCCGCCGGGTCGATCGTGTCGTCGACACCGAAGATCGTCGAGATGCTGAGTGCTTTGCCGCGCTCGTACATCTGCGCGACCATTTCTTCGTACTTGCGACGCCGCTCGGCGGCATCCTCGATCTTCGCAAGCTCGTTGCGATAGGCGAGCTTGACCGCGCCTTCCAGTCCCATGCCGCCGAACTCGCCTGTCGGCCATGCGACAGTGGCAACCGAGCGCTTGAACGAACCGGCGCTCATCGCGATCGCGCCGAGGCCGTAAGCCTTGCGCAGAATGACCGTAAAGAAGGGGACGGTGAGGTTCGCGCCGATCACGAACATACGGCTGGAGTGCCGAACGAGCGCGGTCTTCTCGATCTCCGGCCCGACCATGATACCCGGCGTGTCGCACAGGAATAGCAGCGGGACGTCGTACGCGTCGCAGAGCTGCATGAAGCGCGCTGCTTTGTCGGCGCCGTCGGAATCGATCGCACCACCGAGGAAGCGCGGGTCGTTGGCGATGACGCCGACCGTGCGACCTTCGACGCGAATCAGCGACGTCACCATTCCGCGCGCGAACTCGCGTCGCAGCTCCAGGACCCAGCCGGTGTCCGACAGGGTCTCGATGACGGCGCGCACGTCGTACACGCGCAGGCGATTTTCCGGAATTATCTGCCGCATGCGTCGTTGATCGGCCGTTTCGTAGCGCGTGAGCGAACCTTGGAAGTACGAGAGGTACTTCTTTGCAACTCGCACGGCTTGCGCTTCATCGGTCACGCCGATGTCGACCACGCCGTTCGCGAGCTGCACGGGCAGCGGGCCGATTTCTTCCGGCGCGAAGACGCCGAGGCCGCCGCCTTCGACCATCGCCGGCCCGCCCATGCCGATGTTGGAGTTCGCCGTCGCGATGACAACATCGCAACACCCAAGCAACGACGCGTTGCCAGCGAAGCAGCGGCCTGACGTGATCCCGACTGTCGGCACGAGTCCACTCAACTCCGCGAAGCGGCCGAATGTCGGCACGCCGCCGGAATCGCCGCTGCTCTCGGTGTCACCCGGTCGCCCACCGCCGCCCTCCGCGAACAACACCACTGGCATCCGCGCGGACTGCGCGACGCCGATCATGCGATCGGTCTTCGCGTGATTCCTCGTGCCTTGTGTGCCGGCCAGGACCGTGTAGTCGTACGCCATCACGACGGTCGACGACTGCGGTTCGGGGAAGAGATCACCGTTGATGCGGCCGACACCCGTGACCATGCCGTCGCCCGGCGTCTTCTCGATCAACTCTTCCAGACTGCGTCGGGCGCGCTGCGCGGCGAGTGCGAGCGCACCGTATTCGACAAACGTCCCCGGATCGCACAGATCTTCGACGTTCTCTCGCGCTGTGCGTTGCTGTGTGGCCCGTCGACGCGCAACCGCTTCCGGTCGCTCGGCATCGAGCGTGCGCCGCTTGCGCGCCTTCACTTCGGCGAGGTCGCGACGAACGTGATCCAGATCGACGCTCTGCGTAACTTCGGCGTCATCGTGCTCGACATCCGCCGCGCGCACGGCCAGCAGCGGCGCGCCTTCGAGCACGGCGTCGCCTTCCGTCACCATGATGTCGATGACATGCCCGCCTTGTGATGCTTCGATGACGTGCTCCATCTTCATCGATTCCATCACGATGACTTGCCGCCCGCGGCGCACGAGCTCGCCCGAGCTCACGTCGACACTCACGATCGTTCCCTGCATCGGCGCCCGGAGCACCGCAGCGTCCGTGCTCGAGCCGGTCGTCACGTCAGACCTGCGCGCCTGTTTGCCGTGATGCAAGACTGCAAGCGGATCGCTCGTATCGATGCGTGCGCCGGCCAACGCGGTCTTTTCAGCCGGGCTCGCGGCAGGCTGCGCATACAAGCGCGGATGTCCGCTGTCGCCGGCCGCAAGCTCGCTCGCATGCCGCTCGATGAACGTGGTATCGACCTCGTTCGATTCCACAGCCGGATGACACAGCAAGTTCTGCAGGAAGCCGACGTTGGTCGCGACGCCTTCAATCCGAAACTCGCACAACGCTCGATAGGCACGTTGCACGACGTCGGTGAAGTTGTCCGACGAGGAATGCGCAATCACCTTGGCCAGCAGCGAGTCGAAAGCCGGCGAAGTGCGATAGCCCGCGTAACCGAAGCTGTCGATGCGCACGCCCGGACCCGCCGGCGGCTCGAACGCGCTCAGCGTGCCGCTGGTCGGACGCGTGCTGCCGTCACGCTGCATGGTCTCCATGTTCACGCGCAGTTGCATCGCGTAGCCACGCGGGCGTAGTAACGCGTTCTCCTGCAAACCAATCTCGGCCAGCGTCGCGCCGGTGGCAATGCGCAACTGCGCTTTGACGAGATCGATGCCGAGAACTTCTTCCGTCACCGTGTGCTCGACCTGCAGCCGGGCGTTCGCTTCGATGAATGCGAAGCGCTCGCCGCCGCGCGCATCGACGAGGAACTCGAACGTGCCCGCGTTCTCGTAGCCGACTTCCTGAGCCATTTTCAGCGCGGCCGCGATGAGTTGTTGCCGCGTCGCGTCCGGCAACGTCGGGCTCGGCGCGATCTCGACGATCTTCTGATGACGACGCTGCAGGCTGCACTCGCGGTCCCACAGGTGAGTGACGGTGCGGCCGTCGCCGATCACCTGGATCTCGATGTGCCGCGCGCGCGGGAAGAATTCCTCGACGTAAACGTCGCCGCGACCGAACGCGGTTGTCGCTTCCGACTGGCAGCGCGCGAAGGCGTCCGCCAGGTCGGCGTCGTCCGCGACGAATCGCATGCCGCGTCCGCCGCCGCCCGCGCTCGCCTTGATGAGCATCTGGCCGCGCGCGCCGAGCGAAGTCAGAAAGAATCGCGCGTCCTCGAGTGTCGTCGCACTGAACGTGCCGCGCAGGAGCGGCACATCGAGGCGTTGCGCGAGCGAGCGCGCCTTGCCTTTGTCGCCGAACAATTCGAGCTGCTCGACGCTGGGGCCGACGAAGCGCAGGCCCGCTTCCGCGCAATCGCGAGCGAACGTCGCGCTCTCGCTCAGAAAACCGTAGCCCGGATGAATCGTGTCGCAGTCGGCCTCGAGCGCGGCCTCGATGATCGCTGCGCCGTCGAGATAGGCGCGCGGCCCGCTCCCAGCCAGTTCCACGGCGTGTTCCGCCTTGCGAATGTGCAGCGACTCCGCGTCGTCCTTCGAGTAGACCGCTACGGTTCGGGCACCGAGCTCGGCGGCGGCCCGCGCGATGCGCACGGCGATTTCGCCGCGATTGGCGATCAACAGATTCATCCCTGCACCTCTTGCGCGCGCAGCGTGCGCGTGGCGATGAAATAGTGTGCCGCAGACCAGAGGTTGGCCGCGACGACGATTCGCAGGGACCAACGCAGCCCTTCGCCGAGCGCCTCGGCCTCGGACAAACCCCGCTCCAGGAACATCTGTCGCAGCTGATCGCTCGCCAGGCCGGCGAACAGCGGACCGAGCCCAAGCCCGATCAGATTGATGATGAACAGCAGTACCGCGCTGGCCAGCGCGCGCTCGCGGATTCCCACCAGGCCGTAAGTGGCTGTGATGCTCGGGGCGAGGTAAGCGGCGCTGCACATGACGACAGGCGTCAGCAGCGCGATGACGATGCTCGTGTCTTCGAACAAGAGCACGCCCTGACTGAGTGGGAAACCGATGATCAGCGACAAAGCGGGCACCCACAGGTAGTAACGGCTGTCGTGGCGGCGCGCTGCGAGTCGATCGCTCAGCATCCCGCCGAAGTACGTGCCGGCGGCGCCGCCGATCACGGTGCAGATCGCGAGGATCGTGCCGGCCTTGGCGACATTCATGCCGTGCGAGCGCATGAGGAATGCGGCGTACCAGTTGCCGACGCCGTAGACCGCGAAGTTGTGCAGGGCTGCCGCGAACGCCAGGTGGCGGAACGACGTCTTCGCCAACAGCGCGCGCACCACCTGCCCGACCGGAGGCGGCTCGGCCACGACGCGGACCGGATCGGAAAATCCGCGCGGCAGTTCGCGCAGCGTCAGCTTCATCAGCAACGCCACGCCGATGCCTGGCAGTCCGACGAGCAGAAACGCCGCGCGCCAGCCGTAGGTGTGTCCGATCCAGCCACCGAGCAGCAGGCCCAGGAACGACCCGATATAGCCGCCCATGTGGAAGATCGAAAGCGCCGTGGCGCGACGGCGCGCTTCGAAGTAATCGCCGATGAGCGAGTACGCCGCCGGATTACAACCGGCTTCGCCGATCGCAACGCCGACGCGCGCGATCAGCAGATGCACGAACGTCCTGGCGAGGCCGGTCAGTCCGGTGAAAGCGCTCCACACCAGCAGCGAGACGCCAATGATCGTCACGCGGTTGTTCCGATCTGCGAGCCGCGCCAGCGGCACGCCGAGCACCGTGTAGAAGATTGCGAACGCGAAGCCGCTGAGCAGCCCCATGTGCCAGTCCTGGAGCGCGAATTCCTTGCGGATCGGCTCGACCAGGATGGCCACGAGCTGCCGATCCATGATGCTGAGGGTGTAGACGCCGCACAGGAGCCATGCGACGTAGTAGCGATAGGCGTCCGTGACGCGGCTGGCCTGCAAGATTCGCCCGCCCCACCGTTTTCGTTGTGGCGGGGAGCGTATGCCAATAGCGCTGGTGTTTACTAGCTGGGAAGCGCAGCGGCCGGCAGCGTGAAGCGGAACGTCGTGCCTTTGCCTTCGGCGCTCTCGACCGTGATCTTGCCGGCGTAACGCTGCACGATGCGCGCGACCGTTGCCAGGCCGATACCTATGCCCGGAAAGTCGCTGGCGGTGTGCAGCCGGTGGAACGGCTCGAAGATGTGCTCGGCGCCGGCCATGTCGAAGCCCGCGCCGTTGTCGCGCACCGAGAACACGGCGGCGTCGCGGGCCTGTGCCTGACCCAGCTCGACGCGCGGATGCTCGGTGCGTGAGGTGTACTTCCACGCATTCCCCAGCAGGTTGTAGAGCAGACTCTTCATCAGTCGCGGATCGGCATTGACGGTAAGCCGCGGCTCGATGCGGCAATCGACACGATGACGCGGGTACTGCTGGTTGAGATCCTCGACGATCGCCTGCGCCAGTGCCGTCAGATCGACGCGCTCGTTGAGCAACTCCTGTCGCGAAATTCTCGCGAGCGATAACAGGCCGTCGATGATGTCGGACGAGCGCCGCACGCAGGACTGGATGCGATCGATCCGGCCGCGGATGGTGTCGTTCATCGCCTGCTGCAGCTCGTCGCGCAGCAGGCCCGCCTGACCGGCGATTGCACCGAGCGGCGAGCGCAGATCGTGCGAAGCGGAAGCAGTGAACGCCTCGAGCTCCTGGTTGGTGAGCGCGAGCTGCTGATTCGCACTCTGCAGCTCGGCGGTTCGAATTTCTACGCGGCTCTCAAGCTCGCTGTTCAATTGCGCGAGGTTCGTGTTCGCGCGCTCGACGCGCAGCATGAAGTTCTTGAGGAGCGCAGTCAGCGCCAGGAACAGCACAGAAACACCTGCCAGCACGTACACGAGACTGCGCGTGCGGTCGCGCCACGGTTGCATGATCGCGTGTTTGTCGCGCGCCGCCGCGACCACGAGCCCAAAGCCGTTGAGATTGCGATACGCGTACAGCCACGTGCTATCGACGATCGGGCTCGTTCCTTCGACGAAGCCGCCCTCGCGCGACAGATCGCCGGCCTTGCGGAACAGCTGCGTCTTGCCGACGTTGATCGTGCGGTCGCCGCCAGGCGCACGCGGCACGCGCAGCAACAGATCGCCGCTCGTCGAGATCAGGCTCAATGAGCCATCGCGAATCGCCATGCTCTCGTACAGCTGATCGAGCGCTTCGACGCCGAGTAACGCGCCGGCCCACACGGTCTCGCCGCTCGGGTGCGCGATGCGCACGGCAATCGGAATAGCGTGCTGCGAGCTCTCGGTCGGGTCGGTGATGCGCGGCCCGATGTAGACGTTACGCTGGCGCTGCGCAGTGAGATCGAACCATTGCGGCCAATTGTCCTGCGACTGCACCTGGTCGTCGCGGGCCACACTGAGATAACGCCCCTCGCTGGCGACGAACAGCGCGCGCACGTAATCGCCGCTGCTCAGCTCGCGTGACAGCAGCTCGGCGGCTTGGGCGGATGTGATCGTATCGAGGCCACCGCGGTTGTCGATGGAAGTGGCGGCGGCGCGGGCGGCACCGAGACTGTCGTTGAGAACCGCCTGCATGTGAACGTACATGCCTGCGGCGACGGCGCCGAGTTCGTGGCGCGCGTTGTCGAGGACTTCGGCTTCATCGCTGCGGATGCGCCAGGTCGCGTAACCCCAGACCAGCACGATGATGACAATAGCCTGGGCGACCACCGCTCGCTTGACGAACGACGGCAGAGTCGTATCCGGATGCTTGTCTCCGTCGTGCATCGCTCAACTCGCGAAAGTCCCGATTCGCGGGCATGAGTCTCGCGCGACGTCGCGGGCGGCGAGCTAGAGGTCCGTCACAAAATCGCGTTCAATTCCTGGAATACCGCACCCGCGGACGGACCGAGTACAAAGTGCAGACTGTCGGCGGCGGGCCTGGCGATGCCGCGCACGCGCAGCTCGGCCAGGCGCGAGTCGACGACCGCGTCTGCGTTCTTCACTGCGATGCAAAGTCGGCTGGCAGCCAGCTTGACGTCGCGCACGTTGGCGCGCCCGCCCAGCGCTTCGAGCAGCGTGCTCACGGAAAGCGATGGTGCAGATTCGGACGTCGGTGCTTTCAGCTCGCTGCGAATGTCGGATGCCAGCTGGTCGGCGATCGGTCCGACCACGACCTGCAATGACTCGGCAGAGGGCCGCACTACGCCGCGCGCACCGAGCTTCTTCAACGTGGCTTCGTCGACAGGCGATTGGCTGGCAATGACGAGGCGCAGCCGGGTCGTGCAGGCGTCGACTGACACGAGGTTGCGCGCTCCGCCCAACGCCCGGACCCAAGCCGCTGCGCCCGACCCAACCGGTGCCGAGGCAGTGCCCGCAGTCGCCTCCTCCAACTCCCGGCCCGGCGTCTTGAGATCGAACCGAACGATGAAGAAGCGGAACAGGCCGTAGTACAGCGCGAAGTAAACCAGGCCGATCGGCAACAGCAGCAACGGCCGCGTCGCCTTGCTGAAGCTCAGCACGTAGTCGAACAGTCCGGCGGAGAAACCGAAGCCGAGGTGCACGCCGATCGCATCCATCAACGCCATCGCTGCGCCGGTCAGCACGGCGTGAATCGCGTACAGCACCGGCGCGAGGAACATGAAAGAGAACTCGATCGGCTCGGTCACGCCGGTGAGGAACGACGTGAGTGCCATAGAGAACAACATGCCGCCGACGAGGGCGCGCTTCTCGACCGGCGCCGAGCGGTACATCGCGAGACAGGCTGCCGGCAGGCCGAACATCATCACGGGGAAGAAGCCCGACATGAACTTGCCGGCCGTCGGATCGCCGGCGACGAAGCGATTCAGATCGCCCGTGACGCCGTTGTAGTCGCCGAGCAGGAACCAGACGAAGTTGTTGATGATGTGATGCAGCCCGGTGACGATCAGCACGCGATTGAGCACGCCGTAGAGAAACAGCGCGAACCCGCCCGAGGCCAGCACGGCCTGGCTCGCTGCATCCATGCCGCTCTCCACGATCGGAAATCCGTAGCCGAAGCAGAAGGCGAGCACGATGCCGGCGAGGCCGCTGACGATCGGCACGAAGCGGCGGCCGGCGAAGAACGCGAGGTACGCCGGCAGGCGGACGTTGCTGTAGCGGTTGTAGAGCCAGCCGGCCAGCAGGCCGTTGATCAAGCCAGCGGGCACACTCAGCTTCGCCAGCTCCTTCGCGCGATACGCGTCGGTCGCGAGAGCGATGGCGCGGCCGGTCAAGTCTGCAGTTGCTTGCGGCGGCACGCCGATGAGTACCTCAGCGCCCTTGGTGGTCACGAGATAGCCGACCACGGCAGCGAGACCCGCAGCGCCGTGATTCTCGCGCGCGAGGCCCACGGCTACGCCGATCGCGAATAGCAGGCCGAGGTTGGAGAAGATCGCATTGCCGGCCGCTGCCATCGCGGCGATGTTCAGCAGATCGGGTTGTCCCAAACGCAGCAGCAGCGCGGCGGCGGGCAGCACTGCGATCGGCAGCATCAGCGCCCGGCCGATCGGCTGCAGACTTGCGACGATGTTCTTCATGACGCCACCTGGGATTCCGAGGCGGAGAAATCGTTGACGAGGGCTCGCACGGCTTCGGCGGTGTCGAGTGCGACAGCGCGTTGCGCTAGCGAGCGACACGAATCGAGCGTGAGCGTGCGGATCAGGCTCTTGAGCTGCGGCACCAGCGTCGGCACGACCGACAACTCGTGCACGCCCAACCCGAGGAGCACCGGCACGGCTGCAGGCTCAGACGCGAGTCCACCGCAGACGGCAACGAAACGCGAGTGCTTTTCAGCCGCTGCGACGGTCGTTGCGATGAGACGCAAGACTGCCGGGTGCAGGCCGTCGATGCGATGTGCCAGCTCGGAGTGGCCGCGATCCATTGCCAAGGTGTACTGCGTGAGATCGTTGGTGCCGATCGAGAGGAACTCGACTTCGTTTGCCACGCGCTCGGCTAGCAGCGCGGCAGCAGGCGTTTCGATCATCGCGCCGACTGAAATTGATCCCGTGTGCCGCAGCTCGCGCCGCACTTCGTCGATCATGCGACGCACGGCGCGGATCTCCGCTGTGTCCGTAATCATCGGCAACAGCACGCGACATTGTCCGGCCGGCTGCACTCGCAGAATCGCGCGCAGCTGCACGCGCAGCAGATCAGGCCGCCACAGACTCGTGCGCACGCCGCGCAGGCCGAGCGCGGGATTCGGCTCGGCCGGCATCGGTAGATAAGGAATGGGCTTGTCGCCGCCGATGTCGAGGGTACGCACGACGAGCGGCCGGCCGGCGAGCGTCGTCGCGATGCCTTGATATTGCTGGAGCTGCTCCTCCTCGTCAGGCGGCGCCTCGCGATCGAGGAACAAGAACTCGGTGCGCAGCAGCCCGCAGCCCTCGGCGCCGTGCGCCATCGCAACCTGCGCTTCGGCGAGCGAGCCGAGATTCGCGAACACTTCGATGCGAATGCCGTCGGCGGTCCTGCAATCAGCGTGCGCAGCGGCTCGCTCTGCTTGCTTGCGTTGCTGACGCGCGGCGAGCATCTGCTCGGCTGCGGCCAGGGCAGTCTGGTCCGGCGCGGTCGCGAGATTGCCCTGCTCGGCGTCGAGAATGATCCATGTGCCTTCCGCGACTTCGAGCACCGAGGGACCAAGCGCCACGAGCGCTGGAATGCCCATCGCAGCGGCGAGGATCGCGACGTGCGAAGTCGGCCCGCCGGCAGCAAGACAGATGCCAGCAAGTCGCGTCGCATCCAGCGAAACGAGCTGCGAGGGTTTCAGATCTTCGGCGATGAGAATGGCGCGCTCGGGCAGATTGCGCACGACGATCGGCGCCTCTCCGTTCAGGGTCAGCAGCACCTGAGATTCGAGGTCGAGCAAGTCGTCGACGCGCTCGCTCATGCGCGGATCGCCGAGCGCGCGGAGTGTGTCGGCACTGTCGCGAACGGCGCGACGCCACGCGAAACCGGCGCTCTTGCCGCGCGCGATCGCGCGACGCGCGGACGCGACGAGCTCCCAGTCGTCCAGAAATTCCAGATGCGCCGAGATCACTTCGCGTGCGGTTCCTTGCGCGGACGCCGCGATCTGCTCCAGGCGCGCACGCACTGCGGCGCGCGCGCGTTCGAATTCTTCGGTTTCGTGCGCGACGCCTTTGCCGGCCTCGGCGACCTGGACTTCGGCGCCTTTGAGAGGAACTGCGCGACCGACGGCGAGGCCGCGACTGGCAATGACGCCACGCAGGCGGTTGGGCTGGCTTTGCTGCTTGATGGGAGGTGCAACGGCCGGAGCAGCCTTCGGCGCACTCCCGGTCTTCCCATCCAGAGACAGAATCAACTTCTTGATCTCGGAGATCGCCTTCGCTGCGTCGTCACCCGACGCGACCAGCGTCAACTCATCTCCACCCTGCGCTCCTAGCGACATCAGCGCCACCGCGCTCTTCGCGTTCGCGCTGCGACCGCGCGCGGAAATCGTGATCTCGGCAGCGGCCGACTTGGCGGAGTTCGCGATCAGCGCGGCCGGACGCGCGTGAATGCCGTGAGCGTGCGCAATGATCACGCGCTCGGACATTTCCTGAGCCGCTGACTCGTCCCGTCGCGCGTGCGTCTCGGCACTCGCCGACTGAAGATCGAACAAGGGATCGCCGACGCTGACCGCCTGCCCGCAGCGCGCGTTGACGATCGTGAAGCGCTCACCGTTCGTGATGACGATCGGCGTGATCAGGCTCTTCGCACGGCGCGCGAGGACATCGAGATCGAAGTTGAGGAGCGGCTGACCGCTACGTACGCGCGCACCGGCGGACACCAGCACTTTGAAACCCTCGCCGCCGAGAGCAACGGTATCGATGCCCACATGCAGGAGAATCTCAGCGCCGTTCGCGGCGCGCAGCGCGACCGCGTGCCCCGCCGCCGCGACTGAAATCACTTCGCCCTCGCAGGGCGCGTACAGGACGCCTGCAGTCGGATCGATGGCAACGCCATCGCCGAGCAGCCGCTGCGCAAATACGGCATCGGGCGTCTCGTCGAGCGGCGCACACCAGCCACGCAGCGGAGAAACCAGCGTCAGATTCGCCATGCACGCTCCTGCCAATGTCTAGCGGTTGCCTGCGACGGTCGCAGGATGAGCGCCGCCTGCAGTGTCTGCAAGGTCGACGAGCTGCACGGCATCGAGAACCCAGAGCGGATCGAGGGCGGCCTGTGTGAACATGAAGCAGAGATCGTGCGGGCCGGCCCGCTTCGCGATCGTCGCCGCAGGCAACTCAGTCACTGCGTAGTTCTTGACGGCCGGCGCGAGCGACAGCGTCGCGATCTTCTCCCCTTCGCAGCTGTCGATGCGCACTTCGAGCTCGCCGGCGGGCGTCTGCGGCCTTCGCAACGCAATCTTCTCGATGTCGTCGCCGATCTGGTAGTTGAACGGCACCTGGCCGACCGCGGCCGCAATCCCACCGATTCCCGAGAGATCGGCGGCGCGATAGATCCAGCACGGATTCATGATGTCCACGAGGAACACGGCGCGATCGCCCTGCACCGGCGCGTCGTCTTCGAGCGAGAGCAGAATCTTCTTGGTGCACGATTCGAGCTCGTAGCTGGTGCGATGACCGGGACGTTCCGCGACCGTCTCCGGCATGCGCGCGTAACCGATGCCGAGCGACTGATATCGATCGAGCTGAGCGGTCATGCGTGCCGAGAACGATTGCCAGTCGATCTGCGTCGCCGGCGACCAGCCGACCTCCGCGATTGCAGCAGCACGCGGGAAGAACATGTACTCGGCGCGATCCTCGGTGCGCACGTGCTCGGTCCACAGGTTCGCCTGCACGCCGAGAATGTGCGCGCGCTGCGCCTCCGTCAGCGCCGCTGGCGCGGGATCGAAGCGATACACGTCTTCGAGGCTCACGACCGGTCCGCGCCCGGGACGCGCCCAGTCCAGCGGACGATTGTCGAGATACAGCGTCGGCGCCGGCGACAGCACCGCATCGTGATTCGCGGCGGCCGCGCTAATCGCGCCTTCGATGCCCCGCCACGACATCACGCTCGCATTCGGCGGCAGACCGCCTTCGAGAATTTCGTCCCAGCCGATGAGGCGGCGGCCGTGCGCGCTGAGGTACTTCTCCATCCGCTGCACGAAGTAGCTCTGCAGCGCATGCTCATCCTTGACGCCGAGCTCGCGCATCCGGCTCTGCACGCGCGGCGAATCGTGCCACTGGTTCTTCACGGCCTCGTCCCCGCCGGTGTGGATGTACTCGCTCGGAAACAGCGTCAGTACTTCGGCGAGCACGTCTTCGAGGAACGTGAAGGTGCTTTCGTCGACGTTGAACAGGTTCTGATAGATGCCCCAATCGGCCGGCACTGCCGCAGGCTTCCCGGTGACACCGAGTTGCGGATACGCCGCGATCGCCGCGCTCGCATGTCCGGGCACGTCGATCTCCGGAACGATCGTGACGTAGCGTGCGGCCGCGTACGCGACGATCTCGCGCACCTGCTCCTGCGTGTAGAACCCGCCATAGAGCCGCTGCCGTTTGGTCGTCGGATCGATGTCCGCTGCCGGAGCCTGGCCCGCTGGCACACGCCACGCGCCAACTTCGGTCAGCTTCGGGTACTTCTTGATCTCCAGCCGCCAGGCCTGGTCATCGGTCAGATGCCACTGCAGCACGTTGAGCTTGTGCAGGGCCATCGCATCGATCAGCCGCTTGATGAATTGCGGCGACTGATAGTGGCGCGCCGAATCGAGCAGCAGCCCGCGCCAGCGAAAGCGCGGGGCGTCTTCGATTTCCACAGCGGGAATCTGCGCGCCCGCTGCGAGTTGCCACAACGTCACTGCACCATAGAAAAGGCCGCGAGGGCTGTGCGAGGAAACGAGGACCCGCTTGGGGGACACAACTAGCGAATACCCTTCCTCGACCTGGGAGCCCTCGCGGGCCTGAAGCTCGAAAGAGATGGTCTGCTCGGCGCCGGTTGGGCCGGCGGACGCAGCGAGCGCAACGCCGCGCGTCCGCTGCATCAGAGCCACGAAATAAGTGGCGACCTGCTCGCCGGGCGAGCCGGCGGCATAGCGCACCGGCGTGGCCGCGCGCAACTCGAAAGCGCCGCGATTCATCACGACCTTCGCCGGCGCCGGAATGACGGAGATCGATTGCGTCGTCTCGGCCGGCGGCTCCTCTTTCTTCGAGCAAGCAGCCAGCAGGCAACACACGGCCAACGTCATATACTTCTTCAATGTCCACTCCTGCTCATCCGCTGCAAGCGCGCTACTTCGAACAACGACGTCGAGGCGAGCTGGCCGCAGCGACCGAGACGCTCAAGACGGTGCTGAAGGGCGATCCGCGAGCCGACTGGGCCTACAACGAGCTGATCGAGCTGCTCTATGCGAGCGGGCGCCACGCGGATGCGTTCACGCTGGCGCGCACCGCGCTGCGCGTCAATCCGCTGAATGCGCAAGGCCACAACCTGTTCGGCACGATCCTCTCGCAGCTGAACGATCTGCCCGCCGGCGAATGGCATTTTCGACGCGCGCTGCAGCTGGGCGGCGAACAGGCGCCATTCCTCGCGAACCTGGCGCTCAATCTCATGCAACAGGGTCACACCGAGGAAGCGGAGACCTGTTACGCGCGCGCGCACGCACTCGCGCCCGGCGAGTTCCGCACGCTCGCGCACTGGTCGAAACTGCGCGAGGTTCGCGGCGACCACGCTGGAGCCTGGGATCTGCTGGAACGCTCGCAGCGCGTTGCCGGAAACAACGATGTCGGCTTGCTGCGCGCCAACCATCTTGCGAGAACGGGTAAGACGCGCGAAGCGCTCGCGATCCTGGACACCACGCCGATATTGAGCGGCGATGCGCGGCTGGAACGCGGTCGATTGCTCGATCGACTCGGTCGCTACGACGAAGCGTGGCGCGACCTGGTCGAAGGCAAGCGGCTGCTGGCGGCCGAAGCCGGGGGCTTGACCTACAACGCTCAGGCGGTCGAGACGTTCTTCGCGCGCCTGCAGCGCTTCTTCGTGCGCACGAATATTTCGATGCTGCCGCAGGCGGCGCTGCGCACGGACGTGCCGCAGCCGATTTTCATCATGGGCTTCCCGCGCTCGGGCACCACGATGATCGAACAGGTGCTGACCAGTCACTCGGCAGTGCGCGCCGGCGGGGAGCTGTCGTTCATTGCCGAGCTGCGGCAGTTCTCGCTGCAGCAGTTCACTGGACCCGAGCCATTTCCGGAAAACCTGGCGCGCACCTGGACAGCGGACAACCGCTGGGCCGCGACGCTGTTTCGCGATTACTACCTTGCGCGCGCCGAGCAGTACGGGCTGCTCGCACCTGGCAAGCGCTACTTCACCGACAAGATGCCTTTTAACGAGATCTGGCTGCCGCTGGTGCGCATGGCATTCCCGCACGCGCAGATCGTGCGCGTGCTGCGCCATCCGCTCGACGTCTGCGTGTCCATGCTCGCCAACAACATGACGCACGGCTTCAACTGCGGCTATCGGATCGAGGACATCGTGCATCATCTGTTGGCGGTATCCGATCTGGACGAGCACTACGCGCGCGAGCTCGCTGCCGACCAGCTCCAGCTGCATTACGAGCAGTTCGTCGCGGAGCAACGCGGCGAGACGACACGGCTGCTCGATCACCTGGGACTCGAGCTCGAGCCGGCGTGCCTGAGCTTCCACGAGAATCCCCGTTATGCGCCGACGCCGAGCTACGCGCAGGTGACCCAGCAGCTCAACGACCGCTCCATCGGTCGCCATCGGCACTATGCCGAACAGCTCGCGCCATTTCTGGCGCAGCTGCAGCCGCTGATCACGGCGCGGGGGTATTGAAACCCCCGCGCCGCTCCCTCCCTATCAGAACTTCAGCCGGACGCCCGCGTAGTACACACGACCGTTGTCGTAGATCGCGCGCGGCCGCAGCTCGGTGCCCGCGAACTGCTTGGTCTTCTCGTTGGTGATATTCAACGCGTCGAACGTCACCGCGACGTTGTCAAGCACGTTGACCACGAACGAGGCATCCACCGACTCCAGCGCTTCCTGGTTCAACGGCGTGGTGCGGTCGAAGGTCACGAACCAGTCGGAGCGATAGGTGTACGAGAGGCGTGCGCTGAGCAGCTGGTTTTCGAAGTAGCCCGTCAGGTTGTACGTGTCCTTCGAGTTGCCGGGCAGCGGATCGCCGCTGTCGGTGTCCGCGTCCGAGTACGTGTAATTGCCAGTGAAGCCGAAGCCGAGCGCGATCGGCTGCGTCAGCGTGAACTCGAAGCCCTTCACGGTGCCGCCGCCGCCGTTGGAACGGCGGTTGATGCTGAACGGACAGTTGAACAGGTTCGTGCCCGCCGCCGTGCACTGCAGAGACGGCGAAGTTGCCGATTGAATCGTGAAGAACTCCGTGCCCGGCTTGTCAGCGATGAACGACTTGATGTCCTTGTAGTAGACCGCAAGTGCAACCACCGCGTCCTGGCTGTTGTACCACTCGAGCGACACATCCGCCTGATTCGCGCGGTACGGATCGACGTGCGGGTTGCCGCCCGTGCCGGTCAGCGCGCCCGGATTCAAACTCACGCGTGGTGCGACGTCCGTATAGTCGGGACGTGCCATCACCTTCGCGGCTGCGACGCGCAACACGAGATCATTGCCGACATCGAACGCGAAGTTGGCCTGCGGCAGAATGTCGTCGTACTTCACGTCGACGCTGACCGGCGTATAGCAGCCGAACGGATTCGGTGTGCAGCCTGCGGCGCCGATCTCGTTGCCCTTCGAGTTCTGGTCGGTGCTCACATAGCGCACGCCGACGTTGCCACGCCACTTGTCGCCGCTCAGGTTGCCCATGACGTAACCGCCCGCTGTCTTCTCCGTGACGGAGAAGCTCTGCTGCGGGTAGTACACGCGGGGATTGGTCAGATTGTTGAACAGGATGTCGTTGACCGCATCCTTGTTGATCTGCCAGTACGCATCCAGCGTGCCCGGGGCCGAGATATCGCTGAGGAAATTGCCCGGGGTCGGGCCGCCGGCGAAGTCCGAGGCCGGCCTGCCATTGATCGGCACGTGGAAGCCGCCGTACGTGGTGCCGTTGAACCGCAGCTCGCGGTTGTGATCCGTGTACTTGGCGCCGAACTTGATCGAATCGAGCACGCCCCACTCCAGCTCGTGCGTGGCGTCCGCATACCCGTACGTCTCGTCGTCGTCGTTCAGGATCTGGTGCAACGACGAGAAGATGAACTGCATGTCGTTCGGATCGGTCGGATCGACGTTGTTGAAATGCACCTGCGGCGCCTTGCCGCGCAGGTCGTAGGTGAACTGCGCGGGCGCGCCGAACTCGACGAACGGCTGATTGTCGGTGTTGCCTTCGGCGTCGGTGTAGCCGACCTTGAAGTGCACGTCCCACTTGTCCGCCGGGCGCCAGGCGAAATCGGCATCGATCGAGCGCGATTCCGCCGAGGCGAAACGATTGATCGCGTCGTACACGACGCCGAAGTCGCCCGTGCCGTTGTTCAGCGAGGAGATCGTGCCGGCAACCGCGGTGCCGCCCTCGATCGTGGCGTTGGTGATCGTGCCGCCGTTGTTGATGGCGCGCGAGCCCCAGGCGAGGAAGTTCTCGTTGGTGTTGTCGGCGTCGAACTTGGAGTACAGGCCTTCGAGCGTGACGTCGAAGTTGTCGGCCGCCTGGAACTGCACGGCGAAGTTTACGCCCTTGCGCACACGCTCCTGCGTGAACAGCGCCGAGCCGATCAGGCCGGGCACCAGGATCCCCGACTGGCCGTTCACGGTGCGCGTGTCGTAGGTCAGCGTCTCGACGCCGTCGCGCCGGATGTTCCGCTCCTGGTAGATGGCAGCGATCATCGCGCCGAACGTGCCTTCGTTGTTCTTCCAGTTGAACAGGCCCGAGAACTGCGGATCGTAGCTGTCCGCAAGGTCGGTGTAGGCCATCTGGCCCGACAGGTACGTCTGCATCGAGTCCATCTCGAGCGGCTTGCGCGTGACGACGTCGATCGTGCCGCCGATGCCGCCCTCTTCGATGTCCGCCGACGGCGACTTGGTCACTTTCACCTGGCCGATGACATCGGACGGCAGCATCAGGTAGTTGAAGCTGCGCGTCGTGTTCAACTGGTCGAGGATGAACCAGTCCGCGGTCGCGAGCGTGTGACCGTTCAGCGTCGTGCGCGTCAGCGTTGACGACAGGCCGCGCAGGTTCACGCGCTCGCCTTCGCCGAAGTCGCGGCTGATGACGATGCCGGGCACGCGTTGCAGCGCCTCGGCGAGATTCTTGTCGGGGAACTTGCCGACGTCCTCGGCCGTGAGTGCGTCGACCACGCTGACCGACTCACGCTTGGTTTCGAGAGACTCGCGCAAGCTGCCGCGGATGCCGGTGACCACGACCTCTTCGATCTGCTGGTTGTTCGAGGTGGTCGTTTGCGCAGCCAGCACCGTGGCCGTCTGTCCGGACAATGCCAGCGCTACCGCTGCAGCGACCAGAGTGGATCGCTGGGTCGATCTCTGTGTGCTCATAAGCCCCATACCCCTTTGTGCTTTGTGTGATCCAGACCAATATGGGGCCAATATAGTACCAGTCGATTGGAAAAGCCAAGCCTCTTGCATACCAGTTCTTTGCGATTCGCATTTTCCCTGCGGAAATAATCGATTAAAGAGATCCGTGTTGTATTCATGGGCTGCATTGGTATTGCATTGGTAATACTACGGTGGCATCTTGAGCGCCAAAGACGCTCGCGCTGAAGCGACGGGCGATACGCATGGGAGAGCAGGTTTGGCAACTTTGTCCCAGTATTTGCGGCCACTCGACGAAGCGCACACCCTGCCGCTCTATCAACAACTGCAGCGCCGACTGCGCGAGGCGATCGAGAATCGCATCCTCGGACCGGACGACGCGCTGCCGCCCGAGCGCGATCTCGCAGAAGAGCTCTCGGTCTCGCGCATCACAGTGCGCAAGGCGATCGATGGATTGGTCGAAGAAGGTTTGCTCGTGCGCCGGCAGGGTTCCGGCACTTTCGTCAGCAATCGCGTCGAGAAAAATTTCTCGAAGCTGACTTCGTTCTCGGAAGACATGCGCGCGCGTGGCCGCAAGCCGCGCAGCGTCTGGCTGAATCGCGCAGCCGGCACTGTAACTCCGGAAGAATCGCTGCCGCTGCGATCCAGCCCGGGCACGCCGGTGTATCGCTTCAACCGTATTCGCTACGCAGACGAAGTGCCGATGGCGCTGGAGTACGCGACAGTGCTCGCATCGTGCCTGCCGTCGATCGATGCAGTGGAAGCTTCGTTGTATGAGGCACTGGAGCGCACGGGCAATCGGCCGGTGCGCGCGTTGCAACGACTGCGCGCAGTGCTGCTCACAGCGGAGCAGGCAAAGCTCCTCAAGGCGCAGGAAAACGATGCGGGGCTGCTCGTCGAGCGTCTCGGCTTTCTCAAGGACGGCCGCGCGGCGGAGTTCTCGCAATCCTACTATCGCGGCGATATCTACGATTTCGTCGCAGAGCTCAGCGCCACGTCATGACCCTGTCCAGCCGAATGTATCGCGAGGCGGAGCAGGCGCCGCACGTCGTGCGCGAGCAGCTCGACATGAATGCGCAGCGCATGACGCAGCTCGGGGCGTTGCTGCGGAAAATGAAGCCGCATGCAGTCGTCACTTGCGCGCGCGGCAGCTCGGACAATGCTGCTACGTTCGCGAAGTACCTGATCGAGTCGCGCGCCAAGATCCTCACCTCCTCTGCCGCGCCTTCGTTGAGCTCGCTGTACGAAGCGCAGCCGGATCTGCGCGGCGTCGTGTGCCTCGCGATCTCGCAATCGGGCAAGAGTCCGGATCTGCTCGCGTCGGTCGAAGCGGCGAAGCGCGGCGGCGCGCTGGTCATCGCAATCTGCAACTGGACGGATTCGCCGCTGGCGGCGCTCGCAGATCATCTCGTGCCGCTGTGCGCAGGCGTCGAGATGAGTGTTGCCGCGACCAAGTCCTACATCACGTCGCTGAGCGCAGTCCTGCATCTGGTCGCGAGCTGGACCGAGGATCAGTCACTGTTCAATGCGCTGCTGCGATCTCCAGAGCAGCTCGAGCAGGCATGGGGACTCGATTGGAGCGGCGCCGAGCCGGCGCTGCAGGACGCGACCAATCTGTACGTCGTCGGTCGCGGCTTCGGTCTCGGCATCGCGCAGGAAGTTGCGCTCAAGCTCAAGGAAACCTGCGGGCTGCACGCCGAAGCGTTCAGCGCCGCGGAAGTGAAGCATGGGCCGATGGCGCTGGTGCGGCTCGGCTTCCCGGTGCTGATGCTGTCGCAGAACGATGAGAGCCGTGCCGGCATCGCCCAGCTGGCCGAAGACTTCGTGTCGTGCGGCGCTGAAGTGCTCACGGCCGGGATCCAGGTCGATCGTGCGCTGGCATTGCCGACGATCGCAGCTCATCCCGCGCTCGAGCCGATGTTGATGATCCAGAGCTTCTATCGCATGGCCGCCACGCTGGCGCTCGCGCGTGGCTTCAATCCCGACAAGCCGCCGCATCTCAACAAGATAACCGAGACGCTGTGATGAGCCTGGCGCTGATCAATGGCCGCGTGCTGACCGATGCGGGCTTCGAAGACGGCCGCGTCGTCGTGCTCGCGGCCGGGCGCATCGAGGCAGTGATCAGCAGCGACCAGTGGCGGCGCGACAGCAAACAAAGCGTCTACGACCTGAAGGGACAACGCCTCGTTCCCGGTTTCGTCGACACGCAGGTCAACGGCGGCGGCGGCGTGCTGTTCAACGACGATCCGAGCGTCGACTCGATCGTCGAGATCGGGCGCGCACATCGCCGCTACGGCACGACCGGCTTTCTGCCGACACTCATCAGCGACGATCTCGATGTCGTCGTGAAAGCAGTGCACGCGGTGCAGACTGCGATGGAAATCGGCGTGCCGGGCGTGCTCGGCATTCACATCGAAGGGCCGTTTCTCAACGAAGAGCGCAAGGGCGTGCACGACGTCACCAAGCTGCGCTGGCTCGACGAAGATGCGCTGGGCTTGCTGACCGGGCTGAATGGCGGTCGCACGCTCGTCACGCTCGCACCGGAGCGCACCAGCCCGCAGGTGATCCGCAAGCTCGCCGATGCGGGCGTCATCATTTCGGCGGGTCACACCAACGGCACGTACGACGAGATCAAGGATGCGCTGTCGCAAGGTCTCACGGGCTTTACGCACCTGTTCAACGCCATGTCGCAGCTCACGGGCCGCGAGCCCGGCGCAGTCGGCGCCGCGCTGGACGACCCGGACAGCTGGTGCGGCATCATCGTCGACGGTCATCACGTCGACCCGGTCGTGCTGCGCATCGCGTTGCGCAGCAAGCGGCCGGATCGCTTCATGCTGGTGACGGATGCGATGCCGAGCGTCGGTACGCCAAACAAGGCGTTCAAGATCCAGGGCCGGCCGATCTCGGTCTCCGACAACATGCTGCTCGACGAGCACGGCCGGCTCGCGGGCTCGGACATCGACATGGCGAGCGCCGTGCGCAACGCAGTGTCGATGCTCGGTGTGGAGCTGGAGCAGAGCCTGCGCATGGCGAGCCGATACCCGGCGGAGTTCCTGCGGCTCGGTCAGGAGCTGGGGAGAATCGCGCCGGGATATCGGGCGAACTTCGCGCTACTGGATGCGCAGCTCAATGTCGTTGAAACCTGGATCGACGGCCGGGGAGCGTCAGGCTAAAGCCTGACCCACAAGACCAGATCGAAGCTGTGGGTCAGGCTTCAGCCTGACTCAGCCCTTGAGCGGCACCCAGATCTCGACCTCGCCATTGCCACTGCGCGGATCGAACCGCGCGTCATAGCGCTCGAAATCCGGCGCGTCCGCGATCTGATGCCCCGACTTCGGCAGCCACTTGCTCCAGATCGTCGACCACGTGCTGCGAATCGCGGAGATGTGTCCATAGTGCGTGAACACCGCATAGCGATTCGCCGGCACACGCACGCGGCTGAGCTCCGGCGGCAACTGCGAGAACTCGCCGACCTCGACGCCGCACAGATAATCCAGGCCGTTGTCGTCGCTGTTGTACCGCACGCCGTAGGCATCGCTGCCGACCTGTCCAGCAACGCTGCCGATGTAGGGCCCGAAGCGCTGCCACTGCGCCGGAATTCCACCGCCGCAGCTCTCATAGTCGTAACGCGCGCTGAGACCCGCAACTAGAAATGCCTTGCGCGTTTCGAAGCGCGGCTCTGCAAGTTCTTTGAGCACTGAATGATTCATGCTGACTGCCTCTACGAGTGCGATGTTGTCGACATGGCGTTGCGCGCGCACGCTCTCGGGCGTCAGCCCGAACTGCTCGCGGAACGCCCGCGTGAATGCCTCGTGAGAGCCGTAACCCACTGCCAACGCGACCGTCAGAATGTCGGTCGCGCCCGACGCGAGCGCCTTGGCCGCTTCGGTCAAGCGCCGCCCGCGCACGTAACCCGTGATCGGGCGACCGATCGCCTCGCCGAAGGCGCGCGACACGTGGTAGCGCGACACGCCCGCAACGTTCGCGATCTCGTCGAGCAGCAGCTCGCCGGCGAAGTTGTTCTCGATGTACCAGAGCGCTTTCGCTACTGGATTTGTGGGCGTGTTCAGTGGCGCATTCATACAGTTCTCATTTCAGCACAGCGTCACAGTGCCGCAAGCGTTACAGCCGGACTTGATCGCGTTTGCGGTCTGAGCTAAAGGTCGCTCCCATGAGTACTGGAATCAACTATGACCTGCTGGTCATCGGTGCCGGATCGGGTGGCGTGCGCGCCGCGCGCATCGCATCCGGCCTTGGCGCAAAGGTTGCGATCGTCGAGGAGCATCGCATCGGCGGCACGTGCGTCGTGCGCGGCTGCGTGCCGAAGAAACTGCTCGTCTACGGCGCGCATTTCGCGGAAGACCTGGAGGACGCGCGCCGCTTCGGCTGGCAACTCGCCGGCGCAGCGTTCGATTGGCCGACCTTGCGCGACAACGTGCTCGCGGAAGTCACGCGCCTCAGCGGGCTTTATCGTCAGACGCTCGAAACGCACAAGGTCGATATCTTCGAAGGCCATGCCGCGATCACCGGGCCGAACAGCGCGCAGATCGACGGACACAAGATCAATGCGAAGTTCATCCTGGTCGCCACTGGCGCGCGGCCGCAGATCGCGGCGGTTCCCGGCATCGAGCACGCGATCACCTCGAACGAGGTGTTCCATCTCGACAAGCTCCCGGAGCGCATCCTGATCGCCGGCGGCGGCTACATCGCGAACGAGTTCGCGGGCATCTTCAACGAGCTCGGCTCGAAGGTCACGGTCGTCAATCGCGGCGACCAGATCCTGCGCAGCTATGACGCGCAGATCCGCGACCGCCTGCTGCAGATCTCGATGAGCAAGGGCATCCAGTTCCTCTTCAATGCGCCGCTGAAGAGCATCGAGCGGCGCGCGAACGGCATGCTCGACGTGCGGCTCGGCGACACTAGTGTCGAGTGCGACGCCATGCTGTGCGCGGTCGGCCGCGTGCCGAATACGGAAGCACTCGGCCTCGACACCGCGGGTGTCGAGCTCGACGCCAACGGCGCGGTCAAGGTCGACGAGTACAGCCGCTCGACCTGCCCGTCGATCTACGCGGTTGGCGACGTGACCAATCGTGTGCAGCTCACTCCCGTCGCGATCCGCGAGGGCCAGGCTTTTGCGGAAACCGTGTTCGGCAACCAGCCGACCAAAGTCGACTACAACTGCATCCCGTCCGCTGTATTCAGCCATCCGCCGCTCGCCGGCGTCGGGCTCACCGAAGCGCAGGCCCGCTCGCGCCTGGGATCGGTGAAGGTCTACACCTCCGACTTTCGCCCGATGAAGAACGTGCTGGCGAACCGCAACGAGCGTGCGCTGTTCAAGCTGGTCGTCGATGACACCGACGACCGCATCGTCGGCGCGCACATGATCGGTCCCGATGCGCCGGAAATCCTGCAACCGCTGGCCGTCGCGGTGAAGGCTCGCCTGCGCAAAGCGCAGCTCGACGAATGCGTCGCGATCCATCCGACGATGGCGGAAGAACTGGTGCTGATGAAGTAGTCCGGAATCGGATCTTCGCAATCGCAGCCCAGTTCGATCGCAAGGAACGGGGTGTCCGACTGCACCGAACCCGTCAAGATCGCCGCCTATGCTCAAGTACTCTCTCAGTGCGCTTGCGCCCCTGATGTTTTCGCTAGCGAGCGTTGCTGCCGATTCTGACCGGCAGTCGCTCGACGACGCCTGGTGGACCGGCCCCATCGTCGCTGCCGGCGCCGCGACGCTGCCGCAAGGTCATGCGTTGATCGAACCGTACGTGTACGACGTGGTGACGCGCGGACGTTACGACAGCAACGGCAACTATCGCGATACCGACACCGTGCACAGCTACGGCTCGCTGACGTACATGCTTTACGGCGTGACCGACAGCTTCACCGCCGGCGTGATTCCGACGTTCGGCTTCAACGACGTCGAGAGCGGTCAAGACAGCTCCGGCATTGGCGTCGGCGATGTAACGCTGCAGGCGCAGTGGCGACTTTCGCAGTTCGACGAACGCCGGCACGTACCGACTTCGTCGCTAGTGCTGCAACAGACGTTGCCCACCGGCAAATACGATCAACTCGGCACGCGGCCCAGCGATGGTCTGGGCGCCGGCGCATACACGACTTCGCTCGCCGTCCATTCGCAGTACTACTTGTGGATGCCGAATGGACGTGTTCTGCGCACGCGCCTCAACGTCGCCTACGCGTTTGCGGGCAGCGTCGATGTCACCGACACGAGCGTGTATGGAACGCCGCAAGGCTTTCGCGGTCACGCAGATCCCGGCGACACGTTCAGTCTCTACTCCGCTTGGGAGTACAGCATCACGCGCAATTGGGTGCTCGCACTCGACGCGTTCTATCAACACGATTCGAGCACGCGCGTTCGCGGCGACACGCAAGGCGTTCCGTTCAGCGCGGACTCTGGATCGGCCTGGCGCTTCGGTCTCGCGCCTGCGATCGAGTACAACTTCACCAGCAACATCGGCGTGATCTTCGGCGCGCGCTGGTTCGCTGCCGGCAGCAACACCGGTGCGAGCGTCACGCCGGTCGCCGCGATCAACATGTTTTATTGAGGTGGCGGCTGCAACGCGGCCGTCACCAGCTCGGTATCGAAGTACTCCGTCAACTCGCGCATCTTGCCGTCCACGAAGCGAATGACATAGCAGTACTGATTGTTGTACGCCTTGCCCGATTTCGTCGTCACGCGTCCACGGCATTCGACTGCCACGTAGTCGTCCTCCGCAATCATGCGAATCGCCGTGTTCGTGTACAGATCGGCGAACTGCGCGAACAGCGGTCGCAGCAACTCGTCCATCACCACCTGCTTGCCGCAAAACGGCCGCGACCACGCGGTCGTGCCGATGGCCTGCCAGCAAAAATCCTCGGCCATCGCAGCGACGAACGGCTTGCCGTTGCCCTGCGCGAGCTCCGCAAACACGCTCTGTAACAGCTGCTTGTTCTCGCGCGCGCCCATGAGTCCTACCTCCAGCGATCGATGGGCTCATTACACCGGCTAGAGCGCGCTCGAAGTCAAGAGCAGTGGCACAATGCGACAGTGAACAAGGCGCGCGGCTTCATTCTGCAGGCGAGCTATCGGGTCGCGAATCGACCGGATGGCGCGCGCGTCCCTGTCGTGCATATCTACGGCCGATTGGAAGACGGCGGCACGTTCCTGGTGAGAGACGATCGTCAGCTGCCGCACTTTTACGTGCGCGCCGCCGACGCGGAGCGTGTGCGCGTGTTGCGCGTTCCGCCGGCACGACCCATCGAGAGCCGTACCTTCGCGGGCGAGCCAGTCGCTCGCATCGAGATCGACGTGCCGTCGGACGTGCCGGCACTGCGCGATCGCCTGCACGCCGCGGGCATCGATACGTTCGAAGCGGACGTGCGCTTCGCTGTGCGCTACCTGATCGAACGCGGCATCAAGGGCGGGTGCGAGATCGAAGGCAACGCGACCGCGGGTCACGGCGTCACGTGGATCTTCGACAACCCGGTGCTGCGCCCCGCTGACGTGACAGTGACCCCGCGCGTGCTGGCGTTCGACATCGAGACCGATTCGAAGGGCGAGCGCTTGCTCGCGATCTCGCTGTTCGCGCCCGCAATGGATGAAGTGCTGATCGTCGACGGCGGCCAGCGTCCGATGCCGGAAAAGGCGACACGCTGCGTCAACGAATACGCGGCGCTCGACGCGTTCTGCGCTCGTGTGCGCGAGCTGGACGTCGACGTGATCACAGGCTGGAACAGCATCGACTTCGATCTCACCGTGCTGCAGAAGATCGC
>Ga0070675_100000282_pt1 | contig 33813 bp, 31 predicted proteins | sample KBSM43metaG_FD_65343 | JGI IMG/M metagenome (GOLD analysis project Ga0070675, IMG submission 65343) | Miscanthus rhizosphere microbial communities from Kellogg Biological Station, Michigan, USA - KBS M4-3 metaG | ecosystem: Host-associated > Plants > Roots > Rhizosphere > Soil ... | reverse complement strand
CCTCAGCCGTTGCGCGCCGTCTCCGGGCCGGTGATCCGTTCCAGCAGCGGCAGCGTCGACCCGATCACGGCGAGCGCCACCACGAGCGACCCGCCGATCAGCAGCCAGAAGTCGGCGTGCGGCGCGACCAGGGTGTAACCCATCTGCGCCTCCAGGAACAGTTCGGCGGTGACCAGGCCGGCCACGATCGCCACCGCCGCGACGAGCACCAGCGGCACCGCGCTCTCCAGCGCGACCACGCGCCGCAGCACCCGCAACTGCACGCCGCTCAGGCGGAGCAGGCTGAACGGGCGGCGCCGGTCGCTGAGCCCGCCGGCCACGGCGACGGCGAGGCTGCAGCCGGCGATCGGCAGGCTGGCCAGGATGATCAGGGTGGCCAGCCGCTTCCAGCCGGTGAGCGTGCTGACGAACTCCAGTTCGTGCTCGTTGCCGGTGATCGGCGGATTCCGCTCGGACGGGAACGCGCCGAGCACGACGGTCCGGGTCCGCTCGACCGCCGCCGACGTCCCGTCGGTCTGCACCAGCAGCGCGTAGACCGGCAGCCCGGCCAGCCCGTCCAGCGGGATCGACGACGTCGGCCACACCACCGACCGGTTGTCCTGCCAGTCGAGCGCCGGCCAGACGGATGCGACCTGCGCGCCGTCCTCACAGCGGCCGTAGACCGCGGCGCGGGCCAGCTCGGCACACGCGACCACGGTGGGCGCTCGCAGCCCGGCGTCCGGGTCGTGGCGCAGCACCAGCACGGGGCCGGCGCCCTGCGTCGCGGCGAGGTCGGCGGTGAGACGTGCCGGCACCTCGGTGGTGCCGCTGTCGACGTACGCGAACAGGTCGGCGTGGGTGCGGACGCCCTCGATGTGGCTGCCCCGGTTGGCGACGATCGTCGTGATCACCCCGGTGGCGACGGTGGTGACGAACAGCGCCAGCACGACCCCGCTGATGGCCCGGAACGCGGCCTGCGGGTTGTCGGCCAGCCGGCGGGCCGAGATGAGCGCGGCCGGCCGGTTCGCCCGCCGGGCCAGCAGCCGGGCGCCCAGCATCGTGAACCAGGGGCCGGCCACGACCAGCCCCGCCATGATCAGCAGCAGACCGGGCAGGTAGGCGGCGGCCTGGCCGATGCCCGTCTCCGGCTTGTTGCCGATGAAGTAGAAGAGTTCGGCCAGCCCGACGGCGAGCACCACCAGCCGCCACGCCCTCGGCGGCTTCGGCGTGACCTGCCGGCTCACGCCCAGCGGCGAGATCCGCACCCGTCGAAGCGCGAACCGGGCCACGAGGGCGGCCGCAACCGGCACCCCGAGCGCCACTCCGATGACGTCGAGCGAGTTCAGCGCCACCTCGTCGGAGTAGAACGCCTCACCGGTGAACGGGATCCCGGCGATCCAGTCGTGGCTGAGCCGGTACAGCCCGAACCCGAGCACGGTGCCGACGATCGCGGCGAACGACGCCTCGACCGCGGCGATCGTCGAGATCTGCCTCGGCGTCGCGCCGACCAGGCGCATCGCGGCGAAGCGCTGTTCGCGCCGGGTCGCCGCGAGGCGGGTCGCGGTGCCGATGAAGATCAGCACGGGGAACAGCAGGCCCATGCCGGTGACCGCGAGGATGAGGGTCAACGCCAGGGTCCACACCTCGGGCGCCTCGGTCCCGATGCCGGTGACCTTCTCCGCCATCGCGATGGCGGCCACCTCGTCCGGGGTCCGGCCGATGATGATCGCCAACCGGTCGGGGCTGGTCAGCGCCGGGCGTCCGATGATCCCGACCTGGTGGCCCGGATAACGGTCGCCGAGCTGGCCGGCGGGCGCGGTGGCGAGCAAGGCGGCGAGCGCCGGGGAGACGTAGTACTCGCCCGGCCCGGGCAGCCGCGGGATCCCCGGCGGCACCGGTGCGTTCGGCCCGGTGGCGGCCAGGTCGACCCGCTCGATCACCTGGTTGCGGTAGACGTCCAGGCGCTGCGACCACCACAACGGGTCGGCGCCGGGCTTCCCGGGCGTCGTCGCGCTCGTGTTGATGATCGCGTAGCGGTCGCCCTGCTTCTGCACGGCGTTGATCCCGGCCAGGATGCCGAGCAGCATCCCGACGCCCAGCGCGACGGCCACGGCGATCATCACCAGCCGGAGGATCGCCTCCCGGCCGATCGCCAGCCGCAGTCCCAACCGGATCATGACGCCACCCGTTCGGGGGCAGGTGCGAACACCTTGCCGTCGCGCACCGTCACGTCCCGGTCGGCGTACGCGGCCACCCGCGCCTCGTGGGTCACCAGCACCACCGTCGTGCCCTGCTCCTGGGCCGACGCGACAAGCAGGTTCATGACCTGCTCCCCCGTCAGTGAGTCGAGCGACCCGGTCGGCTCGTCGGCGAAGAGCACCTCCGGCTCGCCGACCATGGCGCGGGCGAGCGCGACCCGCTGGGCCTGCCCGCCGGACAGCTCGCCCGACCGGCGGCCCTCCAGCCCGGCGATGTCCAGCCGCTCGAACCACGGCCGGGCCCGCGCCAGGGCCGGCGCCCGCCGCACGCCGGCGAGCAGCAGCGGCATCGCGACGTTCTCCTCCGCCGTCAGCTCCGGAATGAGCTGGCCGAACTGGAAGACGAACCCGAAGCGTTCGCGCCGCAGCGTGCTGCGCCGGGCCTCGTTCAGGGTGTCGACGCGCTGCCCGTCGAACCGGATCTCCCCCGACGCGGGAACCAGGATCCCGGCGAGGCAGTGCAGCAGCGTCGTCTTGCCGGATCCGCTCGGCCCCATGATCGCGAGGATCTCGCCGCGCTCGGCGGCGAGGCTCGCCCCGCGCAACGCGGGCGTCTCGCCGAACGAGAGCACGACGTCGCGGGCTTCAATGATGGGTGTCACAGCCCCACCTCCTTCGCGAGCGCGTCCAGCCGGGCCACCGTTGTCTCGATCCACCGCAGGTCGGCCTCCAGGTGGAACAGGCCATGGTCGGCGAGCAGCGCATCCACGAGGCCGCCGGTCCGCTTGATCTCGGTGAGCTCGCGCATCCGCTGCAGGTGGGCGGCGCGCTGGGTGTCGAGGTAGTTCTCCGCGGAGCGGCCGAGCATGAGCGCGAGCACGACCTTCGCGAACAGGACGGTCTGCAGGTGCGGCTCGGGGTCCACCGGCTCGGTCAACCAGGTGTCGACCTCGGTGGCGCCGACGTCGGTGATCACGTAACGCTTGCGGTCCGGACCCTCGCCGGGGCCGACCTCGCCGATCACGACCTTACCGTCGCGGGCCAGCCGGCCAAGGGTCGAATACACCTGGCCGAACGGCAGCGGCTTGCCGCGGCCGAAGAAGGCGTCGTAGTCGCGCTTGAGGTCGTATCCGTGGCTGGGCCGGCGTTCGAGCAGGCCGAGAAGGGTCAGCGGAACACTCATGGCCTCACCATACACCGGATGTATACCTCGGGTATATACACCCAGCGCTCAATCTCGGACTTGCTCAGCCCGCCCCCGACGGTGCCGATGACACGTCCGCTGGAGAACCGCCGGATAGGAGAACAGGTGAACAGGGTGAACGCGACGCGTGGCGGCGCCACGCGCACGCTCGTCACCGTCACCGCCTGGTGGATGTCCCTCGCCATCGGCTGGGCCGCCGCTCGCGCGGTCGGCTGGCCGGGACCGGTCGGCCTGGCCTGGCTGCTGATCCCGGTCGGGCACGTATTCGTGACCCTCGCCGCCGCGGCGGCCACCCGCACGCCCGGCATCGCTCCGGCGGCCCGTCGGTTCTGGCGGCACATCACCCTCGCGGTGATCCTGTTCACCTTCGCCTCGGCCGGCGACAACTGGACCCGCGCGCACGGCACCGGCACGCCCGTCGCGCTCGGTGTCCAGCGCTCGTCGGTCCTGCTCATGGTGATCGCTGTGGGCGTCGTCGTGTATGCCCTGCTGCGGCTGCCGGTGCGCGTCCGGACCCGCGGCGAGTGGTTGCGCTCCGGACTGGACGGCCTGGCCGTCCTGGGCACCACGCTGACCTTCCTGTGGCACTTCGCGCTCCGGCCGGCGCTCTTCGAGGACGCCCGGCTCGGAGTCGTGGCCGTGCTCGGCATGGTCACCGCCGTGATCACCGTGATGGCCGTGCTGAAGGTGGCGCTGCTCGGCGCCGACCCGGTCCACCCCGGCGCGATGCGCCTGCTGGCCGTCGCCACCGCGGCGGGGTCGCTGAGCTCGATGACCCTGCCGCTGGCCGGGGACCCGCGGTGGGGCGGCGTCCCCCCGGCGATCACCCTCGCCGAGGGCCTCCTGCTCGTCCTGTCCGCGCACACTCAGCGCCACGGGCGGCCGCACACCACGCCGGCCACCGAGCGCACCGCGCGGATGCTGCCGTACCTCGCCGTCGGCGCGAACGCCGGGCTGCTCACCGTCACCGCGTACAGCGGCGGTGCCGACGTCGGCGCGGTGTCCACCGGTACGATCCTCGTCCTCGGACTGGTGGCGCTGCGCCAGGTCTTCGCCCAGCGGGACACCAACGAGCTGCTCGCGTCGATGCGACGCCAGGAGCGTCGCCTCGAGCGCGAGCTCACCCACGACCGGCTCACCGGGCTGATCAACCGGGCCCGGCTCACCGACGTGCTGACCGAGGCAGTCGGCGCCGTCGGCGACCCGGTGTCGGTGCTGCTGATCGACCTCGACGACTTCAAGCTCATCAATGACACCTACGGCCACACCGTCGGTGACCAGATCCTGGTGACGGTGGCGCGCCGGCTCACCGAGGCGGCCGGCACCGTGGCGCGGTTCGGCGGCGACGAGTTCGTCGTGGTGCTGCGCGGCGTCGACGCCGACGGCGCGGCCGGCATCGCCCAGCGGGTCCGCGACGCGCTCGCCACCCCCATCCGGGCGCACGGGCACGACCTGCTCGTGCACGCCAGCGTCGGCATCGCGGCAACTGCGGGCACCGACGCGGCCGACACCGCCGACGCCCTGCTCCGCAACGCCGACCTGGCCATGTACGCGGCCAAGGACCGCGGCAAGGCCGGCCACGTCGTCTACACGGCGGGCATGACGACGCGGATGGTCGCCCACGCCGAGATGGGTGCCCAGCTGCGCGAGGCCATCGACGGCGGCCAGCTGTTCCTGCTCTACCAGCCGATCATCAACCTGGCGAGCGGGCGCATCACCAGCACCGAGGCGCTGGTGCGCTGGCGACATCCGGAGCGCGGCATCGTGCCGCCGATCGAGTTCATCCCGGCCGCCGAGCACACCGGGCTGATCGTCCCGCTCGGCCGCTGGGTGCTGCGGGAGGCGTGCCGGCAGCAGGCCGAGTGGCTGCGCGAGGTCGGATCGGACGCGCCGAACTCGATCAGCGTCAACGTCGCCGGCCGGCAGCTGACCGAGCCGGACTTCGTCGACCACGTCATCGACGCGCTCGAGCGCGCCGAGCTCAGCCCGCTGCACCTGGCGGTCGAGGTCACCGAGACTGCGGTGCTCGACGACCCGGTCGCGATCACCGCGCTGCAGCGGCTGCGCACGCTCGGCGTGGCCGTCGCCCTCGACGACTTCGGCACCGCCGCGTCGTCGCTGGGTCTGCTGCTCACCTGCCCGGTGACCACCCTCAAGCTGGACCGCACGTTCGTCGACCGGATCACCACCGTGTCGCGCCAGGAGGCGGTGGCCACCGCCGTGATCCGGATGGCCCAGGCGCTCGACCTCGACACGGTGGCCGAGGGCATCGAGACGGCCGAGCAGGCGGCGCTGCTGCGCGGGCTCGGATACCGGTACGGCCAGGGCTACCTGTACGCGCCGCCGCTGGCTGCCGGGGCGCTGGCCGAACGCCTGCCGGCGCCGCTCGTCCGCTCAGCCGAAGCGCTCCAGCATCTGTAGGCGGGCCAGCCGCGCCGCTGTCTGCACGGTCGCGCCCGCGTCGCAGGGCGCCTGAGCGAGCGTGACGGTGCGCAGCGCGTCGGCGAGGGCCGCGGCGCCGACCCGGGCCCGCGCCCCGTCGTCGGCGAGCGCCTCCACGAGCAGCGCCACCGCGACCCGGGCGGTGCGCGCGGCGGGCAGGAACGGCAGCGCCGCCTGCCAGGCCGCGAACGGCAGCGTCACCAGGTCGTGCCGCTGGGCCAGATGGGTGCGCTCGTGCGCGAGCACCGCGTCGACGGCCGCCGGGCCGAGCCGCAGCAGCACAGCCGACGTGAGCACGGTGCGCGGGCGCAGACCCGGGACGACGTACGCCATCGGCGTCCCGGACTCCAGCAACCGGCCGCCCGGAACCGCCGCAATCGGCGTCGCCACGAGGTCGAGCAGGCCGCGGTGGCTGCGCCGCCGCGCCAATGTGCGGACGGTGACCCACGCGGTGACCGTGACCAGGTACGCGGCGAGCGTGACGCCGGCGACCAGGCCGGCCATCGCCGCGCGCGAACCGCTCGCGGCGAACGCGAGCGCCGCGCCGACGGCGGCGAGCCCGGTGCCGGCACCGACCGCCTGCCATGCCAGCAGCGCGGGGCCGGGGTGGCGCAGCGCGGCCGGACTGCCGGCCAGCCACGCCGGCACCGGACCGGCGAGGGCGGCGGCGGCCACCGCCAGGGCGACGGTGAGCGCGATCACGCCGGACCTCCGCCGAGCCGGTTCAGCGCCCGGCGAAGGGCGTCGGTCTCGGCGGGGCTCGCCACGCTGACGAAGCGCGCGAGCGCCGCGTCGGGGTCGGCGGCGGTGCCCAGCGCCTCGCGCATCAACTCGGCGACGTGGTCCTCCCGCGAGGCGACGGCGCGGTAGCTGTGCGCGCGGCCGGACCGCTCGCGCGCGACGACGCCCTTGCGCTCCAGGCGCGAGAGGACGGTGAGCACGGTGGTCACCGCGTGGTCGCCGCCGACCTCGGTGCCGATCGCCTTGGCTGTCAACGGCTGTGGTGCCGCCCACAGCACGTTCATCACCGCTCGTTCCAGTTCGCCCAACCGTGGCACGCATGTATTCTACGTCATGTAGAAGTTCTACGTAACGTAGAAGCTGGGAGCGGACGTGCTCGACAACCTGACCGCCGCGCGCGAGCAGATGGCATTCTCGCTCGGCTTCCACATCGTGTTCGCGGTCTTCGGCATGGGCCTGCCGTGGCTGCTGCTGTTCATCGAGGACCGCTACATCCGCACCGGCGACCGGGTCTGGTACGAGATGGCGCGCCGGTGGTGCAGGGCGTTCGCCGTCCTGTTCGCCGTCGGCGCGGTCAGCGGAACCGTGCTGTCGTTCGAGTTCGGCCTGCTGTGGCCGACGTTCATGGAGCGCTACGGCGGCGTGTTCGGGCTCGCGTTCACGCTCGAGGCGTTCGCGTTCTTCCTGGAGGCCATCTTCCTCGGCCTGTACCTGTACGGCTGGGACCGGCTGCCGCCGCGGGCACACTGGTGGACCGGCGTGCCGGTGGCCGTGTCCGGCATGGCGTCGGCGCTGTTCGTCACGACGGCGAACGCGTGGATGAACACGCCGGTCGGGTTCGTCGAGGAGAACGGCGTGGTGGTCTCCGCCGAGCCGATCGCGCCGCTGATCGCACCGGCCGCGCCGCACCAGGTGGTGCACATGATCCTGGCGGCGTTGCTGTGCACCGGATTCGGCGTCGCGGCGGTGTACGCCGTCGCGATGCTGCGCTCCCCCGTGAAGCGGCGCGATCCCTACCACCGGCGGGGCCTCGCTCTCGGGCTGGTGCTGGGCGGGGTGGTCGCGCCGCTGCAGGTGATCGTGGGCGACTGGGCCGTGCGGGCGGTGGCCGACCAGCAGCCGGTGAAGATGGCCGCACTGGAGGCGTTGCCGCGCACCGGTTCCGACGCGCCCCTGCGGGTCGGGCCGATCGAGGTGCCGGGCGCGCTGTCGGTGCTGCTCCACGGCCGGCGCGACGCCGTGGTGACCGGACTCGACGCGGTGCCGCCGGCCGACCGCCCGCCGGTGGGGATCACGCACTACTCGTTCGACCTCATGGTGGTGATCGGGTTCGGGCTGCTCGCGCTGGCGGTGTGGGCGCTGTGGCGGTGGCGCCGGGGTTCGTTGTTCGCCGGCCGGTGGTTCCTGCGCGCGGTGGCGGCGTCCGGGCCCGCCGCGGTGGTGGCGCTGATCGCCGGGTGGATCGTCACGGAGGTCGGCCGGCAGCCGTGGATCGTCCACCTTCGCCTGCGCACGGCGGACGCGGTCTCGGACCAGCCGGGCCTGTACTGGTACTTCTACGCGACGCTCGTGGTGTACGCGGTGCTGTCGGTGTCGCTGGTGACGCTTCTGCGGCGGCTGGCGCGCTCCGCACGCTCCGAATCGCGGGTGCTGGAGCCCGTTCCGTGAGCGCGGCCGACGGGATCCTGCTCGTGATCGGTGCCGGCGTGGTCGCGTACGCGGTGCTCGGCGGCGCCGACTTCGGCGGCGGCGTCTGGGACCTCCTCGCGGCCGGGCCGCGACGCGAAGCCCAGCGCCGGCTCATCGCCACCACGATGGGCCCCGTGTGGGAGGCCAACCACGTGTGGCTGGTGTTCGTCCTCATTGGACTGTTCAGCGGCTTCCCGCTCGCGTTCGGTGCGCTGGCCCGGATGCTGGCGGTGCCGCTCGCGGTGGCACTGCTGGGCATCGTGCTGCGCGGTGCGGCGTTCGTGTTCCGGCAGTACGGGGGTGCGCTCGGCGCCGGAGGCGGCGCGGCTTCCGGCGCAGCGGGATGGGGGCGGGTGTTCGCGATCGCCTCCACGCTGGCGCCGGCGAGCCTCGGCTACTGCGCCGGTGCCGTCGCCATCGGTCGGGTCGGCTCCGCCTTCTCCGTTGCGGCGGGTGCGCTGGCGCTGGCGTGCTGCGCGTTCCTCGCGGCGGTGTTCCTCTGCCGGGAGGCGGTCGTGCGCGGCGAACCCGCGGCGGCCGGTGACTTCCGCCGCCGGGCGCTCGGCAGCGCCGTGGTCGCCGGCGGGCTGGCAGCACTCGCCCTGCCGGTGCTCGCGCACGAGGCACCCGGCCTCGCGTCGAACCTGCTCGCCGGGGCACCGGCGCTGATGGCGCTGTCGGCGGCGGGCGGGACCGGTTCCATCGCGGCGCTCGCGTGGCGCCGGTACCGGACGGCGCGCGGGTGCGCGGCACTCGCCGTGGGTGCGCTGGTGGCCGGCTGGGGCGTGGCCCAGTACCCGGTGCTGGTGCCGCCGGGGTTGACCGTCGCGCAGGCGGCCGCGCCCGAGCAGACGCTCCCGGTGACGCTCGCCGTACTGGTGGCCGGGTTCGCCGTCACGCTGCCGTCGCTGGGTCTGCTGTTCGCGATCTTCAGCCGTGGCGGGTCGGGCCGACGCGGTCCAGCGTGATCCGGACGATGACCCGGCGGTCGCGCACCATCGCGGCGCGGTAGTCGTCCCAGTCGGGATGCTCGCCGCTGATGTCGCGGTAGTAGGTGACGAGCGACTCCATCGCCTCGGGCAACGAAACGACCGTCGCCTCGCCCTCGATCAGCAGCCACTCGCCGTAGAACCCGTCGTTCATCACGCACAGCGTGGCGCGCCGATCCCCGCGCAGGTTGCGGACCTTGACGGCGGTCTCCCGGGTGCTGACCACCGCGTGACCGTCGGCGTCGACGCCGATTGTCACTGGGCTCAACTGGGCCCGCCCGTCGGGGAAGTAGGTACCCAGCACGGCACGGTGGTTGGCGCGCAGGAAGGCGCGGGCCTGTTCGATGTCCATACGCGTAACCTAGCCGCACACGGGACCGCCCGGGCGTTGCGCCGGGCCGCCGGATTTGGCCGCGGTGATCCGGCGCCGTTGCGGCATCAGTCCTTGCGGGCGACGCCCGCGTACGCGTTGGTGCGCTCCGGGTGCCCGCCGACGTCGGCCGGATCCTCGGGACGCCACAACGGAATGTGCACCAGCCCCGGCTCCACGAGCGTCAGATCGCCGAAGTAGCCGGCGATCTCGGCGAGCGTGCGCGGCACGATCTCCTCCGCCGTGCGCTTGGACATCTCGAACGCGCGCAGCACCTCCGGCGGTTGGCCCTCGTGCGTCACGTGGCTGATCGCCAGGTAGGAGCCGGCGGACACGACATCGCGTAGCCGCGCCATGATGCCCGCCGGATCGGCGCTGTCCGGAATGAAGTGCAGGACCCCCAGCGCGAGAACGGCGATCGGCTTGTCGAAGTCGAACAGGTCGGTCGCGCGCGCACCGTCGAGGATCCGATCCGGATCGCGCAGATCCGCCGCGAGCACGGCCGTCTGCGGATCGTCGCGCAGGATCGCACGGCTGTGCGTCACCGCGACGGGGTCCACGTCGACGTAGACGACCCGCGCGTCCGGCGTCGCGTCGCGGGCGACCTGGTGCACGTTGCCGACCGTCGGGATCCCCGAGCCGATGTCGAGGAACTGGCGCACCCCCGCGTCCACGAGGAACCGCACGGCACGCCGCAGGAAGGCACGGTTGGCCCGCATCGTCGCGCCGATGTTCGGCGTCATCGTCGCGATCATCGCCGCGAGCTCGCGATCGACCGCGAAGTTGTGCGCGCCGCCGAGAAAGTAGTCGTAGAGACGGGCGTTGCTCGGCCGGTTCAGGTCGATGCCCTCCGGCGCCCAGTCAGGTCGCGTGGCCACGGCCATGTCTAACGTGGACGGTCGACGGCCGCAACCCGCACATCGCGTCAGCCGGCTCTCTCGATGTCGCTCAGGCGGCCGGCGAGGAAGCGGCGCTCGGCATCCGTCGGGGCCAGCTCCAGCGCCTCCCGGTATGCCCGCGCCGCCTCATCGGTGCGGCCGAGGCGGCGCAGCAGATCCGCGCGCGTCGCCGGCAGCAGGTGGTACCCGTCGAGCCGGCCAGCCAGCCCCTCGACCAGAACAAGCCCCGCCGCCGGGCCGTCGGCCATCGCGACAGCCACCGCCCGGTTCAGCTCCACCACCGGCGACGGCACCAGCCGCGCCAACTCCCCGTACAGCGCGGCGATCGTCGGCCAGTCGGTGTCGGCCGCCGTCGGCGCGGTGTCGTGACAGGCGGCGATCGCGGCCTGGATCCGGTACGGCCCGCGCCCCGGCGACGCGGCCACCAGCCGCACCCCCTCCTCGATCTCGGCATGGTCCCACCGCGCCCGGTCCTGGTTCTCCAGCAGCACCAGATCGCCACCCGGATCCAGCCGCGCAGGACGTCGGGCGTCGTGCAGCAGCATCAGCGCGAGCAGACCGCGGGCCTCCGGCTCGTCGGGCATCAGATCGACAAGGACCCGCGCGAGCCTGATGGCCTCCGCGCACAGCGACCGGCGGATCAGGTCGGCGCCCGCGCTCGCGGAGTATCCCTCGTTGAACATCAGATACAGCACACCCAGCACCGACGACGTCCGCTCCGGCAGCAGGTGCGCCGGCGGCACCCGGTACGGGATGCGGGCGTTGCGGATCTTCCGCTTCGCCCGCACCAACCGTTGCGCCATCGCCGGCTCGGGCACGAGGAACGCGCGGGCGATCTCGGTGGTCGTCAGGCCGGCGAGCGTGCGCAGCGTGAGCGCGACTCTGGCCTCCATCGGCAGCGCCGGGTGGCAGCAGGTGAACATGAGCCGCAGCCGGTCGTCCGGCACCGGATCCTCCTCCCACCCCGCGGGCGCCGGCGCCTCCTCGGACACCGTCGGCGCGATGGAGCGCAGGCGCGCCGCCTCCGCGGCACGCCTGCGCATCCGGTCCAGCGCCCGGTTGCGCGCCGTCGTGGTCAGCCACGCGCCCGGCCGTTCCGGGACGCCGTCAGCCGGCCATCTGACGAGCGCCTGCGCGAACGCGTCCTGGGCGCACTCCTCGGCGAGGTCCCAGTCGCCGGTGAGCCGGATCAGTGTCGCCACGATCCGGCCCCACTCGGCACGGAATGCCTCGCCGACGGCGTCGCGGCCGGTCAACCGGACCAGAACGGCCTCACCTCGATGGCGCCGACCCGGGCGACCGGGTGCTTCGACGCGATCTCGATCGCCTCGTCCATGTCGGCGCAGTCGAGCACGTCGTAGCCGGCGATCCACTCCTTGGTGTCGGCGAACGGGCCGTCGGTGACCAGCCGCCCACTCTCCCGCACCGTCGTGGCGTCGCCGACGCCGAGCAACCGGTCGCCCTCCAGGCGGACGCCACGCCGTTCGGTCTCGTCCAGCCACTCCTCGATCGTGTAACCGGGCTGGTCCGCCTCGCCCGGTTCCGCGCCGCCCGCGACGACCAACATCAGAAACTTCACGACAGCTCCTCCCGGGCCTCGGTGTCCGACGGAAACGGCCTGATCTCGACGGCGCCGCCGGTGCTGCCCGGGTGCCCCGCGGCGACCTCGATCGCCTCGTCCAGGTTCGCCACCTCGATGATCTCGTAGCCGCCGATGTGCTCCTTGGTGTCGGCGAACGGCCCGTCGGTGACGAGCACCTGGCCGCCCCGCACCCGTACGGTGACCGCGTCGCCCGGCGGGCGCAGCCGCTCGCCCCGGTGCGGGATGCCGCGCCTGGCCATGTCCTCTTCCCACGCGATGAACTCCTTCATCGCGTAGATCTCATCCGGACTTGGCTCGTACGCTCCGTCGCCGGCCATCCACAGCATGTAACGCATCCATCCTCCTTCGCGGCCGTTGCCAGCCTCTCATCAGGACGACGCCGCCCTCCGCCGAAATCGACACCGCCGCGCCTGTCGATTTCGGCGGACCGCTGCGTCGTCCGGTCAGAGGAGTCGATCAGAGGACCGAGACGAAGGAGACGACGATGCACGAGGCGCAGCTGAGCCTGGTCACCTGGCGCACCGACAACCTGACCGCCGCCGACCGCCGCGCGGCCGACGACTCCGCCGGCCGCCTGTTCGCCCAGTTCCGAGGGCGCCTCCGCGCCCGCCGACCCAGACGGCGGTAACCCACGACAACCGGCCGATCTTGGAAATCCAGAGCTAGCGGCGCATCCGTTCGTGGGACAGCGTCGGATAGAGCTCCGCTTCGGCGCGGTGTTTGTTCACCAGCCTGGTCAGGTAGATCAGCGCGCCGGCGAGCACTCCCATGTCGTCGAGGTACACGGGATCGGGCAGCAGGTCCACGGGCAGCACCGTGTAGATCAGCGCGCCCCAGAAGGCGATCTTGCCGCCGACGCCGAGGGTGCCGAGCAGCTTTCGCGTGCGCACCACCTTGACGGCGAGGATGATCGCGCCGATCAGCGTGGCGATGGCGACGATGCCGCCGATCACCAGGATCAGCGTCCAGGTCTGCGACGACAGGCCCGACTCGTCCGGCATGCTTCCACGGTACGGGCACCGAGCCCTGCCCGCCCGTTGAGAAACCCGGCCGCGGGATCGATCCGTATACACGTATCTTTCTCGCGTGCCGAATCTGGTCCGGGCGCTGCTTCCGTGGGGCGCCGCCGCGCTGCTGTTCCGGCCCCGCCGCCGGCTCGCCCCGGAGGACCCGGTGATCAGCCTGCTCGGGCGGGTGCGGGCGATCGTCGGGCTGGTACTGGTACTGGTGATCGCCGTCTGGTTCCGCAGCTACTCCAACCTCGACCTCGAGAACTACCTCCAGGGACTCGCGGCCTGTACCGGGTGCGCCTGCGCGGCGGCCCCTGGCCGACAGGTCGCCCGGCCCCGGCTGGACGGGCGTCGGGCACCGCCGACTGAACCGGGCGATCTCCCCCATCCGTGCCGCATACCCCGCTGACCTGCGCGTTCGCGGGGTTCGCGGGGCACGCTGTGGTGGTCGCAGCAAACACGACCACTCTTCAGGAGCGCCGATAATGAACGCCCGCACCACCGCCCGTCGTGGCCTCGCCCTGGTGGCCCTGGCCGCCGCCGGCCTCATCGCGCTGAGCGGCTGCAAGATCGGAACCGGCAAGGACGCCGCTTCCGGCAACTCCCCGGCCAACCCGCCGGCGGCGGCGACGCCGTCCGCGTCGGCGTCCGGGAAGTCCGGGAACTCCGGTTCCACCGCCTCGCCGAAGGCGTCCACCAGCAAGAAGTCCGGTTCCAACGCCATGCCCGACGTGTGCACGCTGCTCACCCGCGCCGAGGTCAGCGCGCTGGCCGGCGGCAAGCAGGTCGTCCAGGTCGACCCGGACAACGCCAAGCCCACCGACACCACCCGCTTCTGCCAGTGGCAGCTCAGCGGCGCCCGCCTCGCGGTGTTCCTCTCCCCGACCACGGCGTCGGAGTTCACCCAGGAGCACGGCACCCACCGCAAGGTGACCAACCTCGGCGACGACGCCGCCTTCTTCTCCGGCCACCTGTACGTGCGCAGCGGCAACATCGTGATCGACGTGTACGCCAGCAACGGCAGCGACGACGCCAGCGAGAAGATGGCCAAGTCCACCGCCGTGAAGCTGCTCGACCGGATCTGATCCGGGCCGGCGGGACCGGAGGTCAGCGGCGCGCCGCCACCCAGAACGTGTGCCGGCTGCCCTTGGCCTCCAGCGTTCCGGCCAGCACCTCGGCGTCGGCCCGGGAGCCGGCGGCGGCGATCTCGCGGACGGCACCGCTGCCGTCCCGCCGCCACACCACCCACGACGGATCCGCGGCCGGCGCCCCTTCGGCGCCGGCCGCGATCATGTCCGCCAACAGCGGGCCGAGCGCCGGCGCCACCGCGATCCGGAACGGCCCGCTCGCCGTGGCGTAGCACGCCACGACCTTCTTCCCGACGGCGGCCCGCTCCTGCGGACCGGCCAGCGCGACCCGCACGTCGTCGCTGCCCGGCAGCGGCCACGAGATCGTCTCGAAGCCGCGCTGGTGGTCGAAGGAGAGCAGCCCCGGAAACGCCGTGATCTGCCCGGTGAACCAGTCGTCCCGGCTGCGCGCCACCCCGAAGCCCTGGACCTCGCAGTCGACGCGCACCTCGTCGCCGTCGCGGAGCTTCTGCCGCAGCGCCTCGGTGTCCTGGTCCGTCGAGCCGAGCACCGCGTGCGGCTCCCCGAGGGAGTGCGGTACCCCGTCGGCTCGGATCTCCGCGGCGGCCGCGGCGCACGACCGCAGCGATCCCCACCGCGGCGCCCGCGCCTCGTACCGCACCCGGACGCCGTCCTGGCGGCGGCCGCGCGCTGTCACCACGAAGCGGACGCCGGCCGCGCGGGCCAGCACGACGAGCGGCAACAGGCCGAGCAGCAGCACCCACTCCACCGCCAGCACCGGCAGCACCAGCAGGCACGGGATGTTGAGCAGGACGGCGATCACGAAGCCGATCTCGTTGCTGCCGTCGACGTCGATGTACAGGGCGGCGACGGCGCGATGGGTCCGGGGCCGCCACGGGAGCCAACGCCGGCGCACCGTCCACGGCCACCCGGCCGGATCCTCCACGCGCACGCCGACATGGTGCGGTGCGCCCTTCAACTGGGCTTAAACAGGACCGTCGTCGAACCGGCCGAGCCACTCGCAGTCGCCCTCGCCGGCGGTCGCCGTCAGGCCCGAGACCAGCCACAACAGCGCCGGCAGCAGCGCGTCGCCGAGGCGCTCGACGGCGTCGGCCATCGTCACCTGCGGGGCGAGCGGGTGGTCGAGCGCGCCGGCCAGGGTCAGTGCCTGGTCGGCCTCGTCGGTGCCGAGGTGCTCGCGGACCCAGTCGACGGCCGCCGGACCGACGGACTCCGCCACGTGCTCGCGGGCGCCGACGAGCCAGCCCAGCAGCACGGTGACCGCTGTGCTCGCGCGCAGCGCGGCCGCGTCGATGTCGTCCTCGGCCAGGAACGCGCGGGCCATCGCCCGGCCCGGCTCCGCGCCACCGCCGGACAGCGTCGCCGCGACCAGTTCGCGCAAGCCGTCGGCCGCGATCGCCGGGCTCCGCCAGCTGTCGACCCGGACTGCCGGCCATGGCGCGGTTCGCGACGCCTTCGTGCGCACCGGCAAACCGTACGCCCGAACACCACCGCGCCGGACCGAAATGGCGCGACCGGACTCACCTCCGCGGGCCGGCTGCCGATCAAGACACCATGACCGTTGGTTTCCTGGACCAACTGGGTGGGCGGTCGCTCACGCTGCTGACGGAGGCGTTCGAGCACACCCCGATCGGCACGGCGCTCGTCGCCGCGGACGGGTCGTGGCTGCGGGTCAACCCGGCGGCCGCCGCGCTGCTCGGCTACGAGCCGGCCGGCCCGGGTGGCCTGGCCGCGACGGACCTGCGCGCGGTCACCCACCCGGACGACGCCGACCTGGACCTCACCCAGCGCGCCCGGCTGCTGGCCGGCGAAATTCCCAGCTACCAGGTGCACAAGCGGTTCCTGCGGCGGGACGGTCAACCGATCTGGTGCCTGCTCACCGTGACGACGCTCCGCGACGGCACCGGCGCGGCGCACCTGCTCTACCAGCTGATCGACGTGACCGCGGATCGGCAGACCCGGGAACTGCTCGACGTCATGCTCGGCGCCACCCCGGACCTGCTGATGCTGTGCACCGTCGACGGCACGGTGGTGCGGGCGAACGCCGCGTGGGAACGCGCCCTGGGCTGGACGGCCGCCGACCTCGAGGGCAGGGGCGTGCTGACCCTGCTGCACCCGGACGACGTCCCGGCGGCGCGGGAGGCAGTGGCGCAGGTGCGGGCGGGTCGCGGGGCGGCCACCGACGGGCTGCGCAACCGGTACCGCGGCAAGGACGGCCGGTACCGCTGGCTGGAGTGGAGCGGCATCACGCTGCCCGGGCAGGGCCTGCTGATGGCGGTCGCCCGGGACGTGTCGGCGACGGTGGCCACCGAGGAGGCCCTGCGGCGCACCGAGGAGCAGTTCCGCACGGCGTTCGACGGCAGCCCGCTGGGGCTGATCATCCTCGCCGAGGAGGGCTCCTTCCTGCAGGCCAACGCGGCCGCGGCGGCGCTGACCGGGCGCAGCCAGGAGGAACTCGTCGGGCTCACCTACAGCGACATCATCGACCCCCGCGACCTCGCCGCCCGCGCCGACGCCGTGCAGGGGAGCAACGGCGACCTCTCCTACGACAAGCGGCTGCTGCAGCCGGACGGGCGGACGGTGTGGACGCGGCTCACGATCTCCATGATTCCCGGACCCGCCGGCGAGTCGTGGCGGCTCGTCCAGCTCGCCGACATCACGGCCGAGCGGGCGGCGGCCGCGCGCGCCGAGTCCGAGGTCCAGCGGCTGCGCGCCACGCTGAGCGTCCAGCGGGAGGTCACGGCGGCCGCTGCCGACCGCGACGCGGCGCTGCGGCTGGTCGCCGACCGCGCGGTTGACCTGTTCCCGGCCGCCGACGGCGCGGTCGTCGAGCTGCGTGACGGCGAGGAGCTGCGCTCCGCGGCCGCGGCCGGCTCGCTCGCCGCGGTCAACGCGCCCGGCGCGCCCGGCGCCGACGGCGGTGGCGGCGGTGGCGGCGGTGGCGGCGGCTCGATGATCAACGCGTCGCTGTACGCGGACGACCGGGTGATCGGCGCGCTGACGGTGTCGGCGGCCGGCCCGCACGCCTTCGACGACACCGACGAGCAGCAGCTCGCCCTGCTCGCCGACAGCCTGAGCTCTGCGCTGCGCCACGCCGACGACGCGGCCCGCACCGCGACGCTGCTCACCGAGCGGACGGCGGCGCTGGCCCAGCTCGAGCAGCAGGCCCGGCTGTTGCACCTGATCCCGGCCGCGGTGATCGTGCGATCGCTGGACGGCACCGTCCGCTGGTGGAACGACGGCGCCGAGACGCTGTACGGATGGCCGCTGGCGAGTGCCGTCGGGCGGACCACCCACCGGCTGCTCGGCACCGTGTTCCCGCCGGGCAGCACCGTTCAGGACCAGACCGACGCCCTGGTGCTCGACGGGCACTGGGACGGTCAGCTCCAGCACATCACCGCCGACGGGGCGACGGTGACGGTGCTGAGCCGGCAGGTCATGCACCGCAGCCCGGACGGCGACCGGCACAGCGGCCCGAACAGCGGCCCGGACAGCGGCCCGGACACTGGCCCGGACAGCGGCCCGGGCGGTTCGGACGCGCTGGGCAGCGTCCTCGAGGTGAACACCGACGTCACCGCGTTCCGCGCTGCCGAGCTGGCGCTGGCCGAGTCGGAGCAGCAGTTCCGGGCGCAGTTCACGCAGTCGGCGGCCGGCCAGATCATCCGGGCGCTCGACGGCTCGCTGATCGACGTCAACCGCGCCTACGCCGCGATGCTCGGCCACACCACCGAGCAGCTCGTCGGCGTCCGCGAGCGGGACCTGCTGCACCCGGACGACGTCACCGGCATGCACCACGAGATCGCCGCCCTGTTCGCCGGCGACGCCGACTCCTACACCCGGCAGGGGCGGCTGCGCCACGCCGACGGGCACTGGGTCGACGTCGAGGCGACGGTCTCCGTGGTCCGGGCGGCGAACGGGCGTCCGAAGCATTTCATCGGCGTCGTCACGGACATTTCCGCGCGGCGCGCCGCGGAGCTGGCGCGCGACGAGGCCGCCGCCGCCCTCGCCGAGCGCAACACCGAGCTGGAGCGGGCCAACCAGCTCAAGCTCGACCTCATCGGGATGCTCGGCCATGAGATCGGCAACCCGCTGGCGTCGATCCTCGGATACTCCGAGGTGCTCACCGACAATTGGCAGGACCTGGACGCGGCGCGCCGCGGCCGGGCCGTCCAGGGCATCTCGCGCAAGGCGCACCGGCTGGACGACATCGTGCGCGAGGTGCTCGCCATGGTGAGCATCGACGCGAGCTCCATCAGCGCCCGGCGCGGCCCGAACCAGGTCCGCGCGCAGGTCGCCGTCGCGCTCGCCGCGATGGACAGCGAGCACGTCCCCGTGCTCGGCGACGACGTGACCGTGCTGGTCAACCCGGAGCACCTCCAGCACATGCTCACCAACCTGCTGTCGAACGCCGCGAAGTACGGCGGGGGGGCCACCGCGGTACGGGTGGCCGTCACCGCCCACGGCCGGGTGCAGGTGCGCATCGAGGACCGCGGGCCCGGCGTGCCCGACGAGTTCCGGCCCCGCCTGTTCCAGCGGCTGGCCCGGGCCGCCCGCGACGCCAGCAGCGTCAGCGGGACCGGGCTGGGCCTGTACATCGTCCGCAGCCTGGCCCGGGCCAACCACGGCGACGTCCACCACGAGCCGAACCCGCAGGGCGGATCGGTGTTCGTCGTCGATCTCGAACCCGCGCCTGTTTGATCATGTACAACACGCTGGCCCGGCGACCGGTCCGGGGCCGACACTGTACCCGTGACAGCGATGAGCCTCGGTGACGTCGTCGAGCGTGCCCGCCGGGAGGGATTCGTCGGGCGCCGGTCGGAGCTGACCAGCTTCGACTCCGCGCTCGCCGGGCGTTCGACGCACCGGGTGCTGTTCGTGTCCGGCCCCGGCGGCATCGGCAAGACCACGCTGCTCATGGAGATGCGCGGGCGGGCCCGGGCGGCCGGGCGCAGCGTCGCCCTGCTCGACGGGCGCGAGGTCGACCCGTCGCCGGAGGGTTTCCGCACCGCGCTGCGCGCGGCCGGCGGCGAGCCCGGCGTCGTGTTCGTCGACGGGTACGAGCACCTGGGCGCCATCGACGGCTGGCTGCGCCGCGACCTGATCCCCGCGCTGGGCGCCGACGACGTGATGGTGCTCGCCGGCCGGGAGCCGCCGGGCGCCGCGTGGCGCGCCGACCCCGGCTGGCGGCGGGTGGTCGCCTTCCACCGCCTCGACTACCTCGACGACTCCGAAAGCTCCGACCTGCTGGCGCGCGCCGGCGTCGACGGAGCGGCCCGCGACCGACTGCTGCCGCTCGGCAAGGGTCACCCGCTCGCGCTGGCGCTGCTCGCCGACGCCGCCGCGGCCGGCACCGTCCCGGACCGGCTCGCCGACGTGCCGGACCTGATCGCCGCGCTGATGGAGTCGCTGCTGCGGGAGGCGCCGACCGAAGCGCACACGACCGGCCTCGCGACCTGCGCGAAGGTCTGGCTCACCACCGAGGACCTGCTGCGCGACACCGTCGGGGAGAGCGCGCCGGAGGTCTACGCGTGGCTGCAGCGCCGGCCGTTCGTGGTGACCCGGGCGCGCGGCCTGACCCCGCACGACCTGACCCGCGAGGTGCTCGACGCCGAGTTCGAGCGCCGCTCCCCCGACCGGTACCGGGCGCTGCACCGGGTCATCCACGACCACGTCGTGGCCGGGATCCGGGCGGCCAGCGGCGTCGACCGCCAGCTTCTCGCCCAACAACTGCTCTACCTGCACCGGTACAGCCCGCACACCACGCTCATCAACACCATGCGCACGCACGGCTCGGCGGCCGTCGTGCCGGCCCGGGCCGACGAGCACGGCGAAGTGCTGGCGATGATCGAACGGTTCGAGGGGCCGGCCAGCACCGCGCTCGCCGAGCGCTGGTTCGCCGATCAACCCGACGGGCTCAGCGTGGTCCGCGACGCGGACGGCGTCGCCGGGTTCGGGTTCCACGTCATCTGCCCGAGCGGGTCCACCCTGGAGGACCGCGACCCGGTGGTGCGGGCGGTGCTGGAGTACGTGTCGCGGGACGCGCCGCTGCGACCGGGCGAGGCGGTCGACATCGCCCGGTTCCTGTCGGGCCGCAACGAGCACCAGCGCGACCCGTACGCGGTGCTGAGCGGTGCCGTCTCCTCGATCATGCTGTGGTGCACGCGGCCGCTCGCGTGGTCGTTCATCATCCCGAGCGACACCGAGTTCTGGGGACCGTACTTCGACTACCTGGCCTTCCAGCCGCTGGTGGAGGTCGAGTTCGAGGGCGTGCGGCACGTCGGGTACGGCCTCGACTGGCGCCGCCTGCCGGTCGACCGCTGGCTCGACCTGATGAACGAGCGCGAGCACGGCGGCGGCACCGGTCCGGCACCGGAGTCGATGCTGCGGCCTCCGCCGCTGTCGCGGGCCGCGTTCGGCGCCGCCGTCCGCACGGCCCTGCAGCAGCTCGGCCGCCCGGACCGGCTGGTCGGCAACCCGCTGCTCGGCGGGGCGCTCGGCGACACCCCCGACGAGCTGCGCGCCGCCCTCGAGGACGCGATCGAGCGGCTGGCCGACGAGCCGAAGGGCGAGCAGCTGCGCTCGGTGCTCAAGCGCACGTTCGTCCGGGCCGCGCCGACCCAGGAGGCGGCGGCCGAAGTGCTCGGGCTGCCGTTCAGCACCTACCGCAGGTACCTGGCGAAGGCGGTCGAGGAGGTGACCGACCTGCTGTGGTCGGTCGAGATCGGCGCCGTACCTGGACGGCGATTGAGCACCTTCTGACCTGGAGAGTGAGCACCGTCACGGCCGATCCTGCACGCATCTACCTACTGGAGGTGCGTCATGGCCCGGATCCTCGTCCTCGGTGCCGGCCTGGGTGGCCTGTCCACGGCGGCGCTGCTCGCCCGCGACGGCCACCGGGTGACAGTTCTCGAACGCGACCCGGCGGAGCCACCGGACCCGGCACCCAGCCCGACCAGCGCGCACGAGGCGTGGGACGGCTGGCAGCGGCGCGGCGTCAACCAGTTCCGGCTGCCGCACTTCATGCTGCCGAGCTGGTGGTCCAGCGTGCGCGCGGACCTGCCGGAGCTGGCGCCGGCACTGGCGGCCGCGGGTGCGCTGCACATGAACATGCTGCGGGCGCTGCCGGAGTCGCGGCGCGGCCCGATGCGCCCGGACGACGAGCGGTTCGACACGGTGACCGCCCGCCGGCCGGTGCTCGAACTCGCGCTGTCGGCCACCGCGGCGACGCTGGGCGTGGAGGTGCGGCGCGGCGTGGCAGTCACCGGCGTCGCCACCGACCAGGGCTCCCCGGTGCCGCGGGTGACCGGGGTACTGACCGACGACGGGCGCGTCGAGCGGGCCGACCTCGTGGTCGACTGCGGCGGCCGGCGCTCGGCGCTCGGGGCGTGGCTGGCCGCCGCCGGCGCCCGGCCGCCGGCCGAGGAGCGCGAGGACTGCGGCTTCGTGTACTACGGCCGGCACTTCCGCTCGACGGACGGCACGCTGCCCGACATGCTGGCCAGCCCCCTGCACACCTACGACTCCGTCGGCCTCATCACGCTGCTGGCCGACAACGGCACGTGGAGCGTGGTCATCACCACCAGCTCGCGGGACCGGGACCTGCGCTGCCTGCGCGATCCGGACAAGTGGCAGGCGGCCCTGTCCGAGTACCCGCTCGCGGCACACTGGACGGACGACGAGCCGATCTCCGGCGTCGACGTGATGGCCGGCATCGAGGACCGGCACCGCCGGTTCGTCGTCGACGGCGTCCCGGTCGCGACGGGAGTGGTCGCGGTGGGCGACGCGTGGGCGTGCACGAACCCGTCGCTCGGGCGCGGGGCATCGATCGGGCTGATCCACGCCCGGCTGCTGCGCGACCTGCTGCGCGAGTGCGACCCCGCCGACCACGACAAGATCTCCCGCCGGTTCGACGAGCTGACCACGCAGGTGACCGAGCCGATCTACCGGGCGACGGTGTGGCTCGACCGGCACCGCCTCGCGGAGATCGACGCCGACATCGCCGGCGTGCCCTACCGGCCCGACGACATGCGGTGGACCGTCGGCAAGGCGATGTTCGCGGCGAGCCTCGCCGACCACGAGCTGACCCGCGACCACGCGTCGATCGCGGGCCTGATCGCCACCCCGGACCAGGTGCTGGCGAAGCCGGGCGTGCCGGCCCGGGTCATGGCCCTGGGCGGCGACGCGCCGCAGTACCCGCTGCCCGGCCCGTCCCGCGCCGAGCTGCTGGCGGCGATCCGATGAACATCGATCGCGACGGCGTCACCATCAGCTTCGACGACACCGGCGACGGCACCCCGGTGGTGCTGCTGCACGGCTGGCCGGACGAGCGTGGGCTCTGGCGTCACCAGGTGCCGGCGCTGGCCGCGGCCGGCTACCGCGTGATCGCGCCCGACCTGCGCGGCTTCGGGGCATCCAGCAAACCGACCGACGTCGCGGCGTACGCGATGGACCGCATCATCGGCGACGTGGTTGGCGTGCTGGACGCGCTCGGGATCGACAGCGCGCACCTCGTCGGGCACGACTGGGGCGCCGCGATCGCCTGGTACACCGCGACGTTCGCACCGGACCGGGTCAGGTCGCTGACCGCGATATCGGTGGGGCACCCGGCGTCGTTCCGGGCGGTGGGGCTGCCGCAGCGCGAGAAGTCCTGGTACATGCTGCTGTTCCAGTTCCGCGACGTCGCCGAGGAGTGGCTGCGCGCCGACGACTTCCGCAACCTGCGGGAGTGGTCGCGGCACCCGGACGTCGAAGCCGTCGTGCGGCGGCTGGCCGACCCGGCGGCGCTGACCGCGAGCCTGGGCCTGTACCGGGCGAACCTGCCGCCGGCGAGCCTGCTCGGTCCGCCGCCGGACCTCCCGCCGATCAAGGCGTCGACGATGGGCGTGTGGAGCAGCGGCGACTTCGCCCTGATCGAGGCCGGCATGACAGGCTCGGCCGCACACGTGGCCGGGCCGTGGCGGTACGAACGGATCGACGGCGCCGGCCACTGGCCTCAACTCGACGCACCGGACGCGGTGACCGCGCTGCTGCTGGACTTCCTGGCGGGCTAGCATGCGCGTGTGAGCCGGCCGGACCCCACCGACGCCCGCCAGGTCAACTGGACGCAGTACGAGCCCGGCCAGCAGGCCGGCCACTACGAGAGCTTCTACCTGCGCGGCAACCATCCCGACCGGCCGCTCGCGTTCTGGTTCCGGTACACCATCTTCGCGCCAGCGGGGCGGCCGGCCGACGCGCTCGGCGAACTGTGGGCGGTGGTCTTCGACGGCGAGACCGGGCACCACACGTCGACGAAGGTCGAGGTGCCGTTCGCCGGGTGCTCCTTCTCCCGCACGGGGTTCGACGTCCGGGTCGCCGACGCGACGCTGTCCGCGTCGGCGTTGAAGGGTACGGCCGGCGAGATCGCCTGGGACCTGACGTACACGGGCGACGAGCCGCCGCTGTACCTGCTCCAACCGCGGCTGTACAAGGGCGGCTTCCCGCCGGCGAAGAGCCTGGTGGCGCTGCCGCTGGCGCGGTTCACCGGCCGGGTCACCGTCGCCGGCCGGGAGATCGCCGTCGACGGCTGGGCCGGCAGCCAGAACCACAACTGGGGCAGCCGGCACACCGACCGGTACTGGTTCGGCCAGGTGGCCGGGTTCGACGAGGCGCCGGGCAGCTTCCTCGAGGTTGCCACGGCGCGCAACCGCGTCGGTCCACTGTGGATGCCCGCGGTGACGCCGCTGGTGCTGCGCCACCGCGGCCGTCAGCTCGCGCTGACGTCGATACTCACGGCGACGCGGGCGAAGGCCACCATGAGCACGACCGCCGGGTCCGCCGCGTGGGCGTTCTCGACGGGAGCCGGGCCGATCCGGATCACCGGGCGCATCGAGGCGCCGGCCGACGCGTTCGTGCTGCTGGAGTACCCGAACCCGCCGGGCGGCCTGAAGTACTGCCTGAACACCAAGCTGGCCGCGTGCGAGCTGGTGATCAGCGACGAGTCGACGGGCGATCGCGAGGTGCTGCGCAGCGCCCACGGCGCATTGTTCGAGGTGCTCGACGACGTAGACCCGCGCACCCGCTGACCGCTTCATGATCGCGTTGATCTTGCACATATGGTGCCAGGCTTCGGGCTGTCTCGCCCCGGTTTGATAGGCACCACAACTGCAAGATCAACGCGATCATGAGGGTGGTCGATGGACGCCGACCCGCGCCGAACCCTCGCGGGTATGGCGCGGCGCGGGCCGAGGCGGTAGAAAGGCCCCACCGGATCTGCTGTCACTCGACCCCCGCCGGCCGCACGAGAGAGCGCTCTCTCGCCCGGCTCCTTCGCCCAGGAAGGACCACCCTTCATGGCACCGTCCGAAGATCCCTCGCAGCCCGATCGGCACCGGAGCCGATTCACCCGCCACCTCGCGCGGACCGCGGCGCTCTGTCTCGCGGTAGCCACCGTCGCGGCCACGACGGCCGCGGCCGCCGATGCGGCGCCCGCCCCCGACGGCGACCACGGCCACGGCGGCGGCGCACCCGGCCTCGGCGCGAACGTCACGATCTTCGACCCGAGCATGCCGGTGTCCCAGATCCAGGCGACCCTCGACGCGGCGCACGCCGCACAGGTCGACGACGAAATGGGCACCAACCGCCACGCCTACCTGTTCAAGCCCGGCGTCTACGGCACGGCCGAGCAGCCGTTGCAGATCAAGGTCGGCTACTACACCGAGATCGCCGGCCTCGGCGCGTCGCCCACCGACGTCGTCATCAACGGCAAGGTGGAGGTGTACAACCGCTGCCTGGAGAACGGCGGCACCTCGAACTGCCTGGCCCTGGTCAACTTCTGGCGGACGCTGTCCAACCTGTCCATCAACATCAACGCGTTGAACCAGGACGGCTGCCGCGCGTCGGCCAACTTCTGGGCGGTGTCCCAGGCCGTCTCGATGCGCCGGCTCAACGTCAGCGGCGGCACGCTGTCGCTGATGGACTACTGCACCGCCGGCCCGCAGTACGCCAGCGGCGGCTTCATCGCCGACTCACGGCTGCCGAACGTGCTCAACGGCTCACAGCAGCAGTGGCTCACCCGCAACAGCGAGATCGGCGGCTGGACCAACGGCGTGTGGAACCAGGTGTTCTCGGGCGTCGTCGGTGCTCCCGACGAGTCCACGTTCCCGGTACCGCCGTACACGACGCTGGCCACCACGCCGGTCAGCCGGGAGAAGCCGTTCCTCTACGTCGACTCCCGCGGCCGCTACCAGGTGCGGGTTCCCGACGCGAAGACGAACACCAGCGGCATCTCCTGGGCCAACGGGCTGACCGCCGGCCGCAGCATCCCGCTGTCGGACTTCTTCGTCGCCACGCCACGCACCTCGGTGCAGACGATCAACAGCCAACTCGCCCGGGGCAAGCACCTGCTGCTCACGCCGGGCGTGTACGACGTGTCCCGGAGCATCGAGATCAAGCGGGCCCGCACGGTCGTGCTCGGCCTCGGGCACGCGACGCTCACCGCCGTTCGCGGATCCACCCCGATCGACGTCGACGACGAGGCCGGCGTGATCGTCGCCGGCGTCACCGTCGACGCGGGCCTGTCCGAGTCGCCGGTGCTGTTCCGGGTCGGCAGCCGGCACCGGGGCGGCCACGGCGGCTCCTCCGCCCGCGACCCGATCACGCTGTCCGACGTGTACTTCCGCGTCGGCGGCCCGCACATCGGCAAGACCGACACCGCGCTCGAGGTGAACGCCGACCACGTGCTCATCGACCACACCTGGGTGTGGCGGGCCGACCACGGCGTCGACAACCTCACCGACACCGAGCGCTGGAACACCAACACCGGCCGGACCGGCGTCGTCATCAACGGCGACGACGTGACGGCGACCGGCCTGTTCGTCGAGCATTTCCAGCGCTACAACACGGTCTGGAACGGCGAACGCGGCACGACGATCCTGTACCAGAACGAGCTGCCGTACGACCCGCCGACCCAGGCCGACTGGATGAACGGCGACGTCGAGGGCTTCGCCGGGTACAAGGTCGGCGACCGGGTGCGCACCCACAACCTGTACGGCGCCGGGGTGTACGTGTTCAACCGCAACAACCCGACGATCCACACGGAGAACGGGTTCGAGGTGCCGCAGCGACCGGGCGTCAAGCTGCACCACATCATGACCGTCAACCTGAGCGCCGGCGTCATCGACCACGTCGTCAACGGCGTGGGCGAGGCGGCCGACACGACGAAGATCGGCGTGCCGGTCTACGTGGTCGACTACCCCTGATTCACGCGATCTTGGACTCCTACCGGTGCTCCGGCACCGGTAGGAGTCCAAGATCGGCGGGGTCCCGGCGCCCCGGGAGGGCGAGCGCTACGACGGCGGCCGCCACGCACATCGCCCCGGTGACGAGGAAGATCTCCTTGTACTCGGTGCGCAGGGCGGCGTCGATCGAAGCGTCGTAGGCGGCCTTGCGGCTCGCGTACTCCTCCGGTGAGATGCCGAACGGCAGCGGCGTCGGCAGGTCGGCGGTCAGCTCCTGGAACCGGTGCAGCCCCCACGCCGAGAGCGCCGCGACGCCGGTCAGCATGCCGACGGTCCGGGCCACCACCAGCGCGGCCGACGCGACGCCGTGCCCGGCCGCCGGCACCGCCCGCAACGCCGACGACGACAGCGGCGCGATCACCAGACCCAACCCGAGCCCGGCGATCGCGAGATCGGTGTCCGGCCGGGGAACGAACCCGTACCGGGCCGCCAGCGGATCGGCCGGCCAGCCCGCGATCAGCAGGAATCCCAGCGCCGCCAGCACCAGACCGGCCGCGGCCACCCACCGCTCACCCAGCCGGACCGCCAACGCGCCGCCGAGCACCGCACCGATCGGCAGCGCCACCAGGAACCGGGCCAGCAGGAACGCGCCGCCCAGCGGGTCGCGGTCGAGCAGCGTCTGCGCCACCAGCGGGACGTCGACGAGCGTCACCATCAGCGCCGCGCCGGCCAGCAGGCTCGCGGCGACCGCCGCGGCCATCGGCCGCCAGGCGACGCCGTCCGGAGCGAGCAGCCGCACCGGCGAGAGGCGCTGCTGCACGGCGAAGGCCACCAGCACCAGGACAGCGGCCACCACGACCGCCGGCCCCCACGGCGGCAGCACGGCCCGCTGCGGATCCGGGTTGTACAGCCCGACGACGAGCAGCCCCAACGCGACGGCGAGCAGCGCGGCACCCAGGTAGTCCACCCGGGCCGGGCTGCGGGCCACCCGGGGAACCGCCCGGTGCACGGCCAGGCACGCCAGCAGCGCGAGCGGCACGTTCACCCAGAACACGCCACGCCATCCGACGAGCGCCGCCACGCCCGCGCCGTACAGCGGCCCGAGCACGCTGCCCAACTCCTGCGCCGCGCCGACCATGCCGAGCGCGAACGCCCGCCGGGACACCGGCGACAGGTCGCCGACCAGCGCCATCGTCACCGGCAGCAGCGCGCCGCCGGCGATGCCCTGCCCGGCCCGCCCGGCGACCAGGACCGGCAGCGTCGACGCCGAGGCGGTCACCGCCGACGTCGCCGCGAACGCGATCAGGCAGCCGTACAGGACCGGGCGCCGGCCGTACCGGTCGGACAGCGCCCCGAACAGCGGCATCGCGGCGACATACCCGAGCAGGTACCCGGTGACGATCGGGGTGGCCCGCTCCAGGTGGTTGAGCGGGACCTCGGTGTCCCTGAGGATCTCCACCAGCAGCGTGACCACGACGTACGCGTCGAGGGCCGCCAACAGCACCGCGAGCCCGCCGGCGCCCAGCGCGAGCCGGCGCCCGGCGGCGCCGCGCGGCGCCGTGGCCGAGACCGCCGGCTCAGACGGGCGCACTGATGGCCGCGGGCGCGTTGTAGTCGGTGAGGTTCACGAGCACCGTCGACGCCTCGCCGCCCGCGGTGGCCGGCATCTGCAGCTTGATCCGCACCGGCAGCTTGTCCTTCGCGCCGATCCACACCTGCCCGGACGCGCCCGCGCCGAAGCCGGGCACGAGCGCGCCCACCACCGTCGAGCCGAACGACGCCGCGACGCGGTACGCGTCGACCCCGCCCGCCTCCTCGCGGGCCTCGGTGTGCCCGCCGGACGCCGTCTCCAGCAGCTTCGAGATGCCGCGCTGCGGATCGAGGATCGCCGACGGGTCGTAGACGGTCGACGCGACCGACAGCGGGACCGACTGCCAGCCGCCGGTCGGACCCTTGATGTAGGCGGTGGTGCCCACGACCACGTACTCCAGTTCGCTCAGCGTGCCGGCCTGGTCGAGCTGCACCTTGCCCTTCGCGTTGCCGGCCTTGGCGAGCTGGCCGTCGACCTTGCGCAGCGGCACCCCGCCCGGCTTGCCGGTGATCTCGATGGTGAACTTCACCGTCTCGACGGCCTGCATCGCCGTCGCGGACTCGCGCAGCAACCCGTCGGCGGCGGGCAGGTCGCCGCCGCTCTTCGCGGCCGGCTTGTCCTTGTCGTCGCTGCAGCCGGTCGCACCGGAGAGGGCGACCAGCGCGAGCAGAGCGGCGGTGACGATCTTTCGGCGCGCAGGCATACCGCGCATGCTAACCGCGGCAGGTGGAGCAGACATTGCGACGGGCGTGTCGTTGCCGAATGCCGCTCGCTCCACTCGCGCGGGCCTACCCGTGCCACGATCGCCAGAGCGCGGCGTACGGGCCGCCGGCCCGCAGCAGGTCATGGTGGCTGCCGAGCTCGGTGATCCGGCCGTCCTCGAGCACCGCCACCCGGTCGGCGTCGTGGGCGGTGTTGAGCCGGTGCGCGATCGCGATCACGGTGCGGCCGGTGAGCACGGCGGCGAGCGCCCGCTCGGTACGCCGGGCCGTCGTCGGGTCCAGGGCCGCGGTCGCCTCGTCGAGGATCAACACGTGCGGGTCGGCGAGCACGAGCCGGGCCAGCGCCACCTGCTGCACGTCGGCCGCGGCGAGCGCGTGGCCGCCGTCGCCGAGCGCGGTGGAAAGGCCGTCCGGCAGGTCCGCGACCCAGTCCGCGCCGACCGACGTCAGCGCCGCGCGCACCTCCACGTCGGACGCGTCAGGGGCGGCGAACACGAGGTTGTCGCGCAGCGTCCCCATGAACACGTGGTGCTCCTGGGTGACGAGCGCGATGCGGCGGCGGCGCACGGCCGGGTCCAGGTCGGTGACCGGGGTGCCGCCGAGGCTGACCACGCCGTCACGCGGCGCGTCGATGCCGGCGAGCAGCCGGGCCAGGGTCGACTTCCCGGCGCCGGACGGGCCGACGATCGCCAGCCGCTCGCCCGGCCGCACGTCGAGGTCGATGCCGTGCAGCACCTCCCGGCCGCTTGCGTACGCGAACCGGACGCCGCGGGCGGCGATGTGGCGGCCTTCCGGCCCGTCCCGAAGATCCTCGCCGACGCTTCCCGTGGCCTCCGGCGGAACCTCGGCCACCCCGAGGACGCGCGCGTAGGAGGCGAGCCCGCGCTGTGCCATCTCGGTCCACTGCAGCAACATGTCCATCGGGTCGATCACCTGCTGCAGGTACAGCGCGGCGGCCACCACCGCGCCGAGCGTGACCATGCCGCGGTCCAGCAGGACGCCGCCGACGAGCAGCACCGCGGCGATCGGCACCGCGTAGCTGCCCTCGACGAACGGGAACCAGCGCGAGCGCAGGCCGAGCGTCGTCCGGCGGCGGGCCCACAGCCGGCCGATCGCGGTGTTGCCGTCGCTGATCCGGTCGCGGCCCAGCCGCAGCGCCTCGATCGTCCGCGCGCCTTCCGCGCTGGTGGTCAGCGCCTCCGTCACCTCGGCGACGGCCGCGCCCTCGGCCAGGTACGCGGGGCTGGCCCGGCGCAGGTACCGGCGGGTCACCAGCACGATCGACGGCAAGCCGGTGAGCGCGGCCAGCCCGAGAATCGGGTCGAGCAGGAAGATCGCGCCGAACAGCAGTACGAGTTGCACGAGGGCGAGCACCACGATCGGCACGACGTCGCGCACCGCCGTCCCGACCGTGGTGACGTCGACCGAGCTGCGGGTCGCGAGGTCGCCGACGCCGGCCCGCTCGACCACGCCGACGGGCAGCCCCAGCGTCCGCTCGACGAACTCCTCGCGCAGCCGGGCGATGGTCCGCTCGCCGAGCCGGTGGCTGGCGTACTGGGCGAACCGGGTGAGCAGGCCCTGCGCGAGCACCGCGCCCACGATGACCAGCCCGATCCGGTCCACGGCGGCCGCTCCCCCGCCGCCGCCGACCGAGTCGACGATGCGGCCGAGCAGCCACGGCACGGCGAGCCCGGCCACCGCGGCGGCGGCCCGCAGCAGGAGCACCGCGGTCACCGCGCGCCGCTCGGCGCCGAGTACCCCGCGCAGGGCGCGGCGCACCGCGGGGCGGTCGGCGACCGGCAGCCCCGTCACCGCGTCGCCTCGCTCCGCTCGATAGGCGATCTTGGATGCTCGTGGTGGCTACGGCTACGACGAGAATCCAAGATCGCCGTGTAGCGTGCGGTCACCGTTGCGCCTCCGCGTCGGCGAGATCGTCGGCCGGGTCGTCGGCGAGGTCGGCGTCGCGGGCGACGAGCGCCCGGTAGCCCGGGTCGCGGTCGAGCAGGCGGGCATGTGTACCGGTCGCCACCACGCGGCCGCCGGCCACGTGCGCCACCGTGTCGGCGGTCGCGAGCAGCAGCGGCGACGTGGTGAACACGACCGTCGTGCGGCCGGCGCGGGCGGCCCGCAGCCGCTGGGCGATGCGGGTCTCGGTGTGCGCGTCGACGGCCGAGGTCGGGTCGAGCAGGATCAGCACCTCCGGCGCGGCGAGCACCGCGCGGGCCAGCCGGAGCCGCTGCCGCTCACCGCCGGACAGCGTGCGGGCCTGCGGGCCGAGCCTCGTGTCAAGCCCATCGGGCAGCGCGTCGACCACGTCCTCGGCCGACGCGACGCGCAGGGCCGCCCGGATCGCCGCGTCGTCGACAGCCGCGTGCGGCCGCAGGACCTCCCGCACCGTGCCACCGAACAGGTACGACTCGTGCTCGGCGACCAGGATCCGGGCCCGCACCTCGGCCAGGTCCGGTGCGGTCAACGGCGTGCCGCCCCAGGTGACGTCGCCGCGCACGTAGCGGCCGAGGCGGTCGGCCAGCGCCGCCGCGTCGGCCGGGTCGGCGGCCGCGACGCCGAGCAGCAGCCCCGTGCGCACGATCAGCCCGGTGTCCGGGTCGTGCAGATCCGCGGGCTCACGAGGCGCGGGCGCTGCCGGAGCGCCGCTCACCGCGTCGGGTTGGACGTTCAGCAGCGCGACGATCCGGCGCGCGGCGACCCGCCCGCGGATCAGCTGGTGGCTGCCCTCCAGCAGGAACCACACCGGCACGGTCAGGATCGCGACGTATCCGTAGACGGCCACCATCTCGCCGATCGTGATCTCACCGGCCGCGGCCATCCGGGCCGACAGCCACACGACGGCGGCAAGGAACAACCCGGGGATCGCGATGGTGATCCCCTCGATCCAGCTGTTGACCGCACCCACCCGGTACCCGGAGGACCGCAGCGCCCGGGAGCGTTCCGCGAAGCGCGTCCCGAACAGCCCGCGGCCGCCGACGCCGGCGAGCACCCGCAGCCCCGCGACGATGTCGCCGGACCGCGCGGTCAGCGCTCCCTGCTCGTGCCGGTACGCCGACTCGGCCCGCTCCAGCCGGCGCAGCAACGGCCCGACGAAGATCACCATGGCCGGCACGCCCAGTAGCACGAACAGCGCGAGCATCGGCGACACCGACCACAGCACGACGGCTACCACCGCGTACGCGCACACGGCGCCCACGCCCGGCCCGGTCATCGTGAGCATGTGCGACGTGTACGCGATGTCGGACCCGCCGACCGTCGCCACCTCCCCGACCGCGAGCCGACGCGGCAGCACCGCACCCACCCGGGACAGGTGACGCAGCACGACCGCTGACGAGCGCGCCGTCGCGTCCTCCCGGACGAACGTCATCGTGCGGTGCCGCATGATGCCCAGGCCGGCGAGGCCGAACCCGGCCGCCACGATCGCGCCGACCCAGCGCACCAGCGCCGCCGCGTCGTGCGCGCGCAGCCCGTCGTCGATCGCGCGGGCCACCAGGTACGGCCGCACCGACAGGCCCACCATCCAGGCAGTGCCGATCAGGCTGCCGCGCAGCACCCGCAGCGGCTGGGAGCGCACGAGCCACCAGACGTAGCGCATCGGCCCTCGGGTGTCCGGAACTCCGGGATCGGGGTGTGGGAGCGTCGGGGGCACCTGCCCCAGGCTACCGAGACTCGTCGCGGTCGCATCCCATTTACACATGCCGATCAATCATCCCGACACGCCGGCAGGCAACCGTTTCGCAACCCGTTCGCACCCGAAGTCCGGTCCCCGCAACGGTTCCCGCACAGATGATGCCGTCATGATCTGTAGGTACCGCCGATTCGTCGCCGCGCTAGCGGGACTGTTGTTGGGACTGACCGCTCCGGTCGCCGCGACGGCCGATCCCGCCGCGGCCAAGTCCGCCCTCGGCAAGCGTGTCGTGCTCACCGCCGACCAGCGGGCGTTCCTCGAGTCGATCGCGCCGGCCGCGCGCGACAGCCAGCGCCGCTACGGCGTTCCGGCGTCCGTGGTGATCGCCCAGGCGGTGCTGGAGACGGGCTGGGGCACCAGCCAACTGGCGCACTCGGCGCGCAACTACTTCGGGATGACGTGCGGGCCAGCCGGCGCCGGCCCGATCGCGACCGGCTGCCGCGTCGGCTCGGACCGGGTCTGCGACAACACCGGATGCTGGCCCAGCGCCGCGTCGTTCCGGGTCTACGAGTCGCTGGCCGACTCGGTCGCCGACCACGGCCAGCAACTGAAGACCAATCGCCGGTACAAGTCCGCGTACAAGGCGCGCTCGCGCCCGGAGACGTTCGTCAAGCGGATGGCCAGGGCCGGCTACGCGACCGACCCCGGTTACGCCAAGCGCGTCATCGCAATCATGAAGAAGTACAAGCTCAGCCGCTACAACCGGTGATCACGTCGGTAGCGGCCGAACCGGGCACCGCCGTCGCTAGGCGCTGACCGCGCCCAGCCGCACGAGCGCCTCCCGCGCGCGGGTGGCGTCGTCACCGGCACCCGAGCGCACCGCCCGCCGGTAGGCCACCAACGCCGACGCACGGTGGTGCCGCTGCTCGTAGAGCCGCCCCAGGTGGTAGTTCGCCGACGTGCGCAGCGCCAGGTCGAGGCAGTTGGCGGCCCGCCGGTACGCCTTGACCGCCGACGTGTACCGGTGCCGCTGCTCGTACAGCCGGCCCAGGCAGTAGTTCGCCGTGGCCGCCGTGCCGCCGTCGGGTGACCGGGCGGCGTGCTCGTAGGCGTCGATCGCGGAGGTGAGCCGATGCTGGCCCTCGCACTCCTGCGCCTGCTTCATCCATGCGTTCGCGCGGGTGACCGTCAACATGTCGCGGCCTCCATCCGGGAGACGGAGATTGTCCTGATTATACGGCCGAACGGCCCATTCCGGCCTGGCCTGACGCCGGTGGGCCGCGGCGCGCGGCGCGGGCTACGGTGTGCGCCCCTCGTCGCGAAGGACGCCCGTTACATGAGCAGAACTGCCGGCCACTACGCGCCATGGTTCCTGGCCGCGCTGGTCAGCGGTCTGATCGTGCTGACCCTCGTCC
>Ga0070675_100000280_pt1 | contig 33822 bp, 23 predicted proteins | sample KBSM43metaG_FD_65343 | JGI IMG/M metagenome (GOLD analysis project Ga0070675, IMG submission 65343) | Miscanthus rhizosphere microbial communities from Kellogg Biological Station, Michigan, USA - KBS M4-3 metaG | ecosystem: Host-associated > Plants > Roots > Rhizosphere > Soil ... | reverse complement strand
AGCTGGTGGAGGTGATCCGGGCGCTGACCACCAGCGATGAAACCTACCAGGCGGTCTTCAGCTTCGCGCAATCGCTCGGCAAGGAACCGATCACCGCGCCCGACCGTCCCGGGTTCATCGTCAATCGGCTGCTCGTGCCGTATCTGCTCGATGCGATCCGCGCTTACGAAAACGGGCTTGGCACGTTGGAAGACATCGACAAGGGGATGAAGCTCGGATGCGGCTACCCGATGGGGCCGTTCACGCTGCTCGACTTCGTCGGACTCGACACGACCTACTACATCGCGAACATCATGTTCGAAGAATTTCGCGAACCGGCGTACGCACCGCCACCGCTGCTGAAGCGAATGGTGCTCGCCGGGCGGCACGGCCGGAAGTCGGGGCAGGGCTTCTACAAATACGACAAGGCCTAAGCACGAGAGAGCGCGGTTTTCAGCCGGCCGATCGACAACTTCATCAACGCTTCTCCGGCGGCCGGATCCGGTCCGAGCTGTCCGTCAATGGTGAGCATGGCGACTCCGTGCGATGCCGCCCACACGAAACGCGCGAGCTCCACCGGATCGCCAGGTGTCGCATCGCCGCTCTGTTGCAGCGTGACGAGCGCGCCGACCAGCACCTGGAACGCCGACTCTGCATCCGCCTCAAGCTCCGAGTCACGACCGCACAACTCCTTGAAGCCGCCAAACATGACGCGATAGTGCGCGCGGTTTCGCAGCGCGAACTGCAGGTAGGCGAGGCCCATCGCCTCGAATCCGGCAAACCCGCGACCGCCGTCCGTCCACGCCTGTTCGAGGTTCCCGCGGAACTGCTGGAAGCCCTCCCGCGCGACCGCCGCCAGCAGAGCCGCCTTATCAGTGAAATGGCGGTAGAGCGCGGTGCGCGACACGCCGAGCCGCCCCCCGACCGCCCGCAGGGTCAAGGCATCGACGCCATGGCTCTTGATCGTCCGTGCCGCCTCACGGACCAGAGCCTGGCGGAGGTTGCCGTGGTGATAGGCGCGTTTTTTCGCCATTTTCCGGCGATTGTAGCACATGTTGACATCGTTAACATTCGTAGGCTATGCTCTGCTTCACCATGTTGACGATGACAACATTTCGCCGCTTCGACCGACGCCTACTCACGACCGCTGCCCTGATGCTGGCCGCCCTCGGCGTCGCCATCATCGGATTGGCCGTCGACCCGCGAATCATCACCGGCGCGCCCGCGTGGCTCAAGCCGGCGAAGTTCGCCATCTCTACCGTCATCTATAGCCTCTCGCTGGCGTGGGTCTTCACCTATCTGCCCGAATGGCGGCGCACCCGCGCGTTCGTCGGCTGGACAACGGCGATCGTGTTCGTCTTTGAAATTCTCGTCATCGACGTGCAGGCGTGGCGCGGCACCACCAGCCATTTCAACGTCGCCACGCCGCTCGACGCCGTGCTGTTTGCGTCCATGGGCGCCGCGATCCTGTTCCAGACGATCGGCAGCGTCTCGGTGGCGGTGGCGCTGTTCCGGCAGCGGTTCGACGACGAGGCGCTGGGATGGGCGCTGCGGTTCGGAATGGCCGTCACCATCGCCGGCGCCTTGTCGGGCGGCTTGATGACGCGGCCGACCGGAACGCAACTCGCTGTGGCGCGCGCCACCCATACGATGACCACGGCCGGAGCGCACACCGTTGGAGCACCGGACGGTGGTCCCGGCCTGCCGGGCACTGGCTGGAGCCGGACCCACGGCGATTTGCGCGTCGGCCACTTCATTGGCCTTCACGCGTTGCAAATCCTGCCGCTGCTGACGTTGGCGGCGCGCCGCCGCCGGACGGTGATCGCCGCAGGCGCGAGTTATGCGGCGATGTTCGGATTGCTGATCTGGCAGGCGCTCCGCGGCGAAGCGCTGCTCGATCCAGGCGCGCTGACGTCGGCCGTGGTCGCCATCTGGGCCATTGCGACAATTGCTGCTTTTGGCCTCCCGGCGCGCTGGTTGAGGACACACAATCGGCCTGCGACAAACCAGGGCAGGGAGAACAGGGAGGCACGGGCTCAACACGGAGCAACCGAGCAACGGAGAACAGAATTCAGGGGTGCTTATTCCTCTCCGTTGCTCAGTTCCTCCGTGTTAAATCCGTTTCTCCGTCCCCTCCGTTTGCGTCATAAAATGCGCCCGAAAGGCGGTGTCCAGTGCTGAAGAAATGGCTGACCGTCCTCGGACTGGCGGCGGTGTCGGTATGGGGCGCGTCCGCACAGGACGCAAAGACCGTCGTCGCCAGTGCGTCCAAGGCGATGGGCGTCGACACGCTGAAGTCGGTGCAGTTTTCCGCGACCGGTTACGACTACGCGCTGGGGCAGGCGCCGAACGGCAACTCGCCGTGGCCCCGGTTCATCGAGAAGAGCTATACGCGGTCGATCGACTTCGAAAGGCCGGCGTCGCGCGTCGAGCGCGTACGGCTGCAGGGCGAGAATCCACCGCGCGGCGGTGGTCAGCAGCCGATCGTCGGCGAGCAGCCGGTTACGCAAACGATCATCGTCGCCGCGGACACTCCGTGGCCGCAGCAACTCGAGATCTGGATGATGCCGCACGGATTCCTGCGTGCCGCCACGGCGCGAAACGCAACCGTTGAATCGAAAACGATCAGCGGCCGGAAGTACCAGGTCGTGACCTTCGTCGGCGACAACAAAGCCAAGGTCAACGGCTACATCAACGACCGCAACCTGATCGATCGCGTCGAGACGTGGATCGACAACCCGCTCTACGGCGACATGTTGTTCGAGGCGATTTACTCAGAATACAGGTCGGCTGGCAGCGCACAGTTCCCGACGCACATCGTGCAGAAGCAGGCCGGTTATCCGATTTTCGACCTGACCATCTCCGACGTGAAGGTGAACGCGGCAGTTGACATTCAGCCGCCGCAGGGGCGCGGTGGTGCCGGCGGGGCAGCCCCGGCGGCCGCGACGGCGTCAGAGCGGCTCGGCGACGGCATCTACCTGATTACCGGCGGCTACGCGTCGATCGCGATCGATTTCAAGGATCACATCACGATCGTCGAAATGGGGCAGAGCGAGGCGCGCGGCTTGGCAGTGATCGCCGAGGCGAAGCGATTGATTCCCAACAAGCCGGTCACCGTCGTCGTCAACACGCACAGCCACATCGATCATTCGAGCGGGCTGCGCGCGGCGGTCGCTGAAGGCGCGACCATCCTGACGCATCAGACCAACAAGGCGTACCTCGAGAAGACTCTGGCGCTGCCTCACACCTTAAACCCCGACAAGGCGCAGCAGAACGGGAAGAAACCAGCGGTGGAAGCGGCCGGCGCAAAGCAGGTGTTGACCGACGGCACGCGGGTTGTCGAACTGCATCACCTGCCCAACTTCGGGCATCACGATGGCATGCTGCTCGCGTACTTCCCGAAAGAGAAGGTGCTGCTCGAGGCCGACGCCTACAATCCGCAGGCGGCGAATGCGACGCCGCCGAGCCCACCGAGTCCGTACACCGTCAGCCTGGTCAACCACATCCAGCGGCTGAAACTGGATGTGCAGCGGATCGTGCCGGTTCACTATCCGGCCGACAACCGCGTCGTGACTCTCGCCGAGCTAACGAAGTGGATCGGGCGAGCGCCGACGCATTGATTCGAACCGGCAGCGGCCTGCGGGCTACCGCAGGGCAGCCAGCAGCCGTCGCGCCTTGGCTTTGAATTCCTGATCTTCCGGCGTCCAGGCGGGATCGAGCGGCGCGTCGAGCACCGCCTGCAGCTCGGCGCGCGCTTCGCTCTTGCGCGCTTCGTCTACCAGCACTTCGGCCAGGAAAAAGTGCGTCACGGTGCTGGTCGCGTTGTATTGCAGCGACTTCCGCAGGTGCGCCTCCGCCTGTTTGTTGCTGCCGCCGAACAAGCCCGGCACCTTGAAATACCATCGGCCGAGCGCTCGGTCCGCGGATCCCTGTTGAAACGCCGGGTCTATTCTTAATACGGTTTCGAGCGCATCCTTGATCGGTTTGCGGTACTTGAGGCCCTGGCGCAGCCCGAACGATTCGGCGAGTCCACCCATGTTTGCGGCCAGCCAGAAGTGCCCTTCAGGCCGATCCGGTTTGAGCGCGATCGCCTTTCTGCCGGCTTCAATACCGGTTTCGAAGGTGCGTCGCTGCTCGGCTTCGGGCACGTGTCCACCCAGCCAATAATCCAACCGCGCAAGCTTCCACGCGGCATCGAAGGCTTGCGTATTCCGCGCCAGCTCGTCGCTCCATGCGGCCGCCGCGGCGCGCGCGCTCGCGAGATTCGCGCGGTCGGCGTACAGCGCGTCGGCGGTTTGCGCCAGTACCGGGATATAGAATAGGAAGATGCAGGAACTCATTAAGAATCTGCTGGTCGAACTCGGTGAAGATCCGAATCGCGAGGGCCTGCTCAACACCCCGAAGCGGGTCGCCAAAGCGTACGAGTTTCTGACCAGCGGATATCGCGCGGACATCGATCAGGTGCTGAACAACGCACTGTTCACGGTCGATTATAGCGAGATGGTGATCGTCAAGGACATCGACTTCTACAGTCTCTGCGAGCATCACCTGCTGCCGTTTTTCGGGAAGTGCCACGTCGCCTACATTCCCAGCAACAAGGTGATCGGTCTCAGCAAGATCCCGCGCCTGGTCGATGTGTTCGCGCGCCGGCTGCAGGTGCAGGAACGCCTGACCAATCAGATCGCCGACACGATTCGCGACACCATCAAGCCGCTTGGCGTCGCAGTCGTCATCGAAGCGACGCATTTGTGCATGGCGATGCGCGGGGTGGAAAAGCAGAACTCGTTCGCGGTCACCAGCGCGATGGTCGGGGCGTTCCGCGATCAGGGCCGGACCCGGATGGAATTCCTCGAACTGATCAAACTGCGCAGCATCGTCCCCGGTCTGCAACATCACCAGGCCGGCCTCGCGTGTATTGGGGAAGATTAGCTATGAATGGCTGATGGCTGATGGCTGATGCAGCTGGGTAGGCAGGCGGCCACTCGTCCTACCTACCCAGCCGTTCGAGCCACGCGATCGGTCTACCTACTTAATCTGCAAGGTACCCTTCAGAACTTGAACGCTCCTCGGAAAACGATCGTCCGCGGTCCGAGAATCGCTGCCGGCGAGAGGAACTGCTGCAGCGTGGCACGCTGGCCGGTCGTCGGATCGGTGAACGCCGCGGCTTCCGTGCGGTTGCGGACCTGCCAGACCGTGTCGGAGTTCAACAGGTTGTCGAAGTCGATCGTCCCTTCGAAGCTACGGTTGCCCGAGAGCCTGAACAGCTTGCCGACGCGAACGTCGATCTTGTTCAACGTGTCGATGCGCGAGTTGCCCATCGGCTCGAGGTTGATGATCTGGTTGGTCGCAAAGCCGACGGCGCGGCTGATTTGCCGCGTGTAGGCCGGTCCCTGCTGCGAGCTGAAGTTGCCGCTGAGGATGACGTCGTGCCACGGTAGCAGATACATCCCGGTCAGCTTGAACTGATTCGGCCGATCGGCGTTCGATGCGCCGCAGCCGGCGCAGCGCGTCGATCCGCCGACGCCGGCGTCAGGGCTGATGTTGCCGTTGGCATTGATCAGGAAATTGGGAGAGGTATCGAGCGTCGCGTCGACCAGCTGATTTTTCGAGAACGTGTAACCGGCGAGCATCTGCCAGCGGTTGGTCAAACGCTTGTTGAGAGTGATTTCCAGACCTTTGTAAATCTCTTTGGCGTTCGGATCGTTGGTGATCACCGTCCGATTGGCGGCGGAAGTGCGCGCGTAGAAACCGTAGCTGCCGTCGTCGCCGGTTCCGACCACGCCGTCAATGCCCGGGTCGACTGCCGATGTCAACGCCGTCGCGTAGGGGTTGTCGGGATTGATCGACACCTGCAGGTTAGTGTCCCGGCGGTAAGTAAAAACGACGCCAAGCTTCGTATTCGGCATCACCTCGCGGTCGACGCCGGCGCTGAATTCATCCGTGTATGGGCGGCTGAACTCGGAGTCGATCGACGTCAGAATCGCGCCATTGACAACGACCGCGCTGACCACAGGTACACCGGTTTGCTCGCCGAGATCGAATTTGCGGTTGGCGTTCGCGTCGTTCCACGTGTACTGCTCGCTGTAGTTAGCGTTGTGATTGACCGCGCTAACGCCACCGCCGCCGGTCGACAGCACGTAATAGTAACGTCCGTACGATGCCTTCGCAGCGGTCCGGCCGTCGCCGGTCGCGTCGAATACCGCGCTGATGCGCGGACCGGTCGTATTCCACTTCACGATGTCACGCTGCTCGTCATAGCTGCGCGGCTGAGCCGCGAAGCCGCCGATGTTTGCCGTTGCGAACGGCGAAGGCGGGCTCGATTGCGACGGCAGATAGCCTTCCAGCTGCTCGAATCGGAGAGCGCCGATCAGCGTCAGGCGCTTTATCGAGATACTGTCCTGAGCAAACAGCGCCAGCACGTTGAGCGCGGTGGCGTCGTTTTGCGGGGTGGCGTACAAGGTGACGTTGACCGGCACGAAGGCGCCGGTCGCCGTCGTGTAGGTCGTCTGCACGTTGTCGATGCGATGCGTCTGGTTCTTCGTCACCGCATGTGAGTAGTCGAAGCCGAACTTGATTTCGTGGCGCGCACCGAGTGCCTGGTCGACGTAGTACTGACCGGTGGCGTTTGCCTGGTAGCGGTCGCGATTGCGGATCACTTCGGTGGTGTTGTTCCCGTAGATGATGCCGGTCGCGTTGTCGATCGTCGACTGGTTGTTGCCGCCATTGAAATAGGTCGGGAACAGAATCTTGTTCAGGCCGCCGCGAGCGTCGACGAAGAAGTTCTTGCCGAGCACGGCGTTCCACAGTCCCTGCGCGAGGTCGAACATGTCCTCTTCGTCAACCGTCGATTCGGGTACGGTTATCGATGCGGCATTGAGCAGCCGGTTCGGCTTGCTGTAGCGTTGGCGCGAATAGAAGCCAGTGAATCGATGATTCTGATTGGCCTGGTAGGTGAAGTTGCCGAGACCCGACGTGATGTTGGTCTGGTCGAGGACGGTCTGTGAATTTTGCACCGGCACGTTCTGGTGAACGCGCCAGTCGCGGAACGACCCGAAGAACCGCAGCTTGTTCTTCACCAGTGGACCGCCGGCCGAGACGTTGAAATCTGACACGAAGTCCGAGGTATTGCCATCGGGTCGAAACCCGTACTTCTGGAGATCCGGATTGTGATCGTTACGGCCCTGAACCGGCTCGCCGGTCCACGTGCCGGTCGCCGTTCCATTCCAGCGGTTGCCGCCGGTCTTGGTGATCATGTTCAGAAACACGCCCGAGGTCGGCACGGTGATGTCGTGCGAGCCGGTCGATACCTGGATGTCGTCGAAGGCGTCAAAGTCGTAATAGAAACCGGCCGCGCCGATTGCCGCCGGGTCGCCGACGTTCACGCCGTTCAGGAACGAGGTGTTCTGTGCGCTCGTCGTGCCGCGCGCGCTGAACGTCCCCTGCAGGCCGCCCGACGTGCCGCCGACGTCCGGCCGGCTGATTACCAGGCCCGGCACCTTGGCTTCCACCAACGCCCAGATGTCGCGCCCGCCGGGTGTGCCCTGGATCAATTGCTCGCTGAGGTTGACCGCCACGTTCGCGCTCGTGGTGTCAACGGTCGGTGAGAGGCCGCTCACTGTCACAGTCTCGGCGAGAGTCGCGACTTTCAGCGACACGTCGATCGGCGTGGTTTGTCCGACGATCACGACGATGCCTTCGCGGAGCAGCGTCTGAAATCCCGACAACTCGAGCTTGACGCTATAGGTGCCAGGCACGAGTGACGGGAACCGCAGCACTCCGCCGGTGTCCGTCACACCGGTCATCGAGCCGGCGACGAGCACCGGGCTGGCAATCGTGACGGCCACGCCAGGCATGACGGCATTCTGCTCGTCAGATGCCTTCACCAGAATGCTGCCGGTCTGAACCTGAGCATACGCCCCAGTGGCGGCGGCTAGAACGAGCAGCAGTACAAGACTTCTACTTACCAATCGCATTGCGTTCCTCCTGAGCGGTCAGAACGTTAAAGATCCGATCACGATCTTTAGCAGGTGGGCAGCAGCGAGACAACGAACTCTATAGGACAATTCAGAAAGATTGCGTTAAGGACTGCGCCGGTTACGGAATCTTGAATGTCGGTGGTGTGGTTTGCGACAGCTGGGTCGGAACGATCGAGCGGCTCCGACCAGAACGTCGCTCCCCGAACCGCGGAACGACTCGCTATACTGCGCGCATGAAGAAACTCGCTGTTGCCGGAGCCCTTGCATACGCCGTCATAACGGCCGCGCCGGTGGCGACGCAGTCGTCGTCGCCCGCGACAGGTCTGACGATCGATCAGCTGATCGATATTCGGCATCCCTCAAATCCGATGTGGACTCCCGACGGCAAGTCGGTGGTCTTCGTCTGGGATCGGGCTGGAATTTCGAGCGTGTTCATCGCGCCCGCGGACGGCAAGACGGCGCCGCGCGAACTCCGAGAGGCCGGTGCATCCCTGAACGGCGCGTTCTGGAGCTCCGACGGCAGGGCGTTGTTGGTGACGCGTGCCGGCGACTTGTGGCGCGTGCCGCTCGATGGATCGGTCGGGAGCGCCGTCTGGACGACGCCGCAGAGCGAAACGAATATCACACCATCGCCCGATGGGACGCGCGTTGCGTTCATTCGGTCGCAAGCCCCTTCGACACTTTGGATTCGCTCGCTGAGCGACGGCCAGGAAACGAAGGTCGCAGAGCAGTCCGGCATTGGTGGCATCAGTTGGTCGCCCGACGGCCAACACCTCGTGTTCACCTCCGGCGCCGGGGCGATCCGGCACGAGCAAACACCCGCGTACTCGGGCGCGAAAATCATCTACACGATCAACGAAAACGTTCCGGGCCAGACATTCGTGGTTGCCGCGTCGGGCGGCGCGCCAACGCCGCTCGCCGGAGGCGGTGGATTCGGTGGTGGCCGTCGCTGGCTCGACGCGCGGCACTTCGTTTTCGACCGCACATCTCCGGACTATAAGCGCCGCACTTCTCTGCTGGCTGACATCAACGGCGGCGAGCCCAGACCGATCGTCGAAATCGTGGAGGAGAAATTCTGGAGCATGACCGGCGACGCCAACGGCGGCGCGCAGCCGTCACCGGACGGCAAATGGATAGCGTTTCTCAGCGACCGCGACGGTTGGGACCACCTGTATGTGATGCCAGCCGCAGGGGGCGACCCGGTCCAGATCACCAAGGGCAAGTTCGAGGCGTGGCGGCCGCAGTGGTCGCCCGATAGCCAGCGGATCGCCTTCGACGCCAATTCGGAAGGCAAGTATGGTGTTCGTCAGCTCTACGTCGCCACGATTGCCGGCAATCCCTCGCGCGCGCGGATCGCGCAGGTGACGACCGAGCGCGGCACCAACATCGCACCTCAATGGTCACCCGACGGTAAGCGGCTGGTCTATCAGCACACCGACCCGCATAATTCGGCAGACCTGTATGTGGTGAACGTCCCTGAGCCGCCGATTGCCAACCAGGTGTACGGCGTCGCGCAGCGGCTGACCAACTCGATGCCAGCGTCGGTCAACCACGATGCGTTCGTCGAGCCGGAAGTTGTCCATTACGCGGGACCGGATGGTCAACAGGTGCCTGCCTACCTCTTTGTGCCGAAGAACCTCGATCGGTCGAAGAAGCATCCGACTGTGGTGTGGATTCACGGCGATGGCGTGAATCAGAACTACGACGGCTGGCACGTGCAGCGGAATTACGCGGTCTATTACAGCTTCCATCAGTACCTGTTGCAGAAGGGCTACATCGTCATAGCACCCGACTATCGAGGCAGCATCGGTTACGGCCGTGCGTGGCGCGAAGGCGTCTACATGGACGTGGGCGGAAAAGATGCACAGGACGCCTGGATGGTGACGAACTACTTGAAGACGCTGCCGTACGTGGACATGAACCGGGTCGGCGTGTGGGGACTCAGTTATGGCGGCTTCTTCACGCTGATTGCCGTCACCGATCAGCCGAAAATGTTCCGCGCCGCGGTTGATGTCGCCGGCGTCGTCGACTACGCGATGTACTACGAAGATCCGTATCACGGCGGCTGGACGGCCAGCCGTATCGGAACGCCCGAGCAGAACCCGAAGGTCTATGCCAACGCGTCGCCGATTTCGAAAATTGACCGCCTCGAAACGCCGCTACTGGTGCTGCACGGCACGGCGGACGTCAACGTGCCGTATCTCCACTCGGTCCGTTTGTTGGACGAGGTGATGAAAAAGAACAAGAGTCACCTGGTCGAGTTCATGACCTACCCCGGTGAGTTTCATTATTTCACGCGCGAGCACGTGCTGCGTGACGCGTGGCGACGGGTCGACGAGTTTTTTGAAACGCACCTCAAGGGTAGTACGACCGCCACTCACTAGGGTACGATGTTGACATGCGGGTGAAACCAATCGCGTGGGGATTATCAGTCGCGTGGGTTGGATGGGTATGTTTCGCGGGGCTCACAGCTCAGACGACCAAACCGCCGGCGAGCAAGCCTCCGGCCCCACCCGCTTCCACTCTGAAGAAGGAACCGGCCGAGGTGAGCTGTCCGGCGCCTCTGGGCGTCGGTGTAAAAACCAAAATATCTTTTTGTAACGTGATCGCCGGGCGCGAACCGACCGCCGGCGTACTGATCAAGATTCCACCCCATCGCGGCATCGCGACGCTGACCTTCGATCTGCACAACCTCCATCTATATTCGGAAGAGCAGGTCAAGGCGAAGAAGGCATTCGCTCGTTACACGGCGACGATCGGCGTGCTGACGATGGATAACACGTTGGTCAGTCGGGCAGCAGTGATGAGTGAATTCAGAACCGCCGCTGACTTTGTTGACCGTGTCAGCGGGGGAGCAGGCCCCGGCGGAGTCAAAGCGGTCGGCCCGACCGGCGTCGAACCGATCGTGATTCAGGTTAATGAAGCGGACCAGCAGGTGAGCCTGCTCGGTGAAAAGTTGACGGTCGAAAACATGATGGGCCCGCCGACAACCTTCTCGCAGCCGGGCCGGCCGATCGCCGTCGTCAGCAACGCGATGGTGGAGTACCGGCCCGCGCCGCCGAAACCTGCCGGTCGCGGCCGCCGCGGAGGGGGTTAGAAAAGGAGGGACGATGCGTTTCGCAATCCTTGGAGCCTTGTTACTGTTACCAGTCTTCCTGACAGCGCAGACACCGCGGCCGCATATCAAGCGGACGAACCCGCCGACGCTGTCGAAGCCGACCGGATACAGCCATGTGGTTGAAACGGTCGGCGCCGTGAAGGCCGTTTATATCTCGGGCCAGATCGCCTTTGATGGCAACGGCAACGTCGTCGGAGCGGGCGACATGAAGGCGCAGGCCGAGCAGGTGTTCAAGAATCTCGAGACGGCGCTTCGCGCAGCCGGTGCGACGTTTGCCGACGTCGTGAAGATGAACAGCTACACCACCGACATGTCGAAGATCGCCGACGTTCGCGAAGTGCGGGCCCGATACTTTGGCGCGAACGCACCGGCCAGCACCTTTGTCGAAGTGAAGGGGCTGGTACGACCCGAACTGATGTTGGAAATCGAAGTGATTGCCGCCGTCCGCGAAGGGGTCGGTGTGAGGCCGGTTTCGCAGTAGATGACGACGCTCGACGCGCTCGAGCGTTGGCGAGCCGCCGGGGCGATCACCGGTGAGCAGCATGCCGTCCTCACGACGATCGTCCGCAAAGATCGCTTTTCGGTATTCCTCGAACTGAACGCCCTCGTTTATCTGGGCGTGCTGTCGTTCGTCGCGGGCCTTGGTTGGACGGTATACGAACACTTTGCGCGGTTGGGCGACGCCGCGGTCGTCGTGCCGCTCGCCGCAGTCTTCGCTGCCTGTCTCTACTACTGCTTCGCTCACGCGCCGCCTTACGAACCCGCTCGCGTCGAGTCGCCGAACTTCGCCTTCGACTACGTGCTCTACCTCGGATGCCTGGTTTTCGGCGTCGAGCTTGGCTATATCGAATTCCGTTTTCAGCTGCTGCGCGCGAACTGGGATTTCTATCTGCTCGCGTCGGCGATTCTGTACTTCGCGCTCGCCTATCGATTCGACAACCGATTCGTTCTGTCATTGGCGCTCTCGACGCTTGGCGGTTGGTTCGGCGTCCGCTTTACCACGCTCGGGTTTCATATCGCCGGCTCGTTGCGCGGCGACGCCCTGGCCTACGCGACGGTTACCGCGGCGGTTGGATGGTCGCTGTATCAGTTGGCGATCAAGTCGCATTTTCTTGAAACCTATCTCCATGTGGCCGCGAACGCCGCGCTCGGAGCGCTGCTGTCGGGTGTTTTCGACAGTGACTACCGCAGTCTGTGGCTGGTTGTATTGCTGGTGGCAAGTGGCGTGACGATTCACCGTGGTGTGCAAGCACGTCGATTCGTCTTCGTCGTTTATGGCGTGATTTATGGTTACGTTGGATTGAGCTCGCGGGTGCTCGCGTCGCTGCAGGGGAGCATCTCGCTGATGTTCGCGTATTTCATCGTTTCCGGCATCGCCGTGCTGGTGGCGCTCGTCGCCTTGTCGCGGCGGGTGGGACGCGAAGAATGAGAGCCTACTCGCGCGACGACGAGGAACGCGTCCGCTTGCAGGCGCAGGTGCGCGAGTGGGCAAGTGCCGGCCTGATCGACGCCGCTCTCGGCAATGCGCTCGACGCTGAACTCCGCACCGATCTCCGCCGCACCAATTCAATGCTCCGCGGTGTGCTCGCGTTCTTTACCGCCATCATCATCGCCGCGGTGGCCGGCTTCGTCGTCGCATTTTTTCAGATTCGCGCCGATCGGAGCATTGCCTGGTGGCTGATCATCGCTGCCACTATGTCGATCGTTGCAGCCGAACGGTTGATCGCAAACTCGCGACTCTACCGGTTCGGCGTCGAAGAGGCGCTGGCGATGATGGCGGTCGCGCTCGGAAGTTTGTCGGTGATGCTGGCCGCCGAGGCCTCGGCGACGGCGCTGGCGGTGTTGGCGTTCGCCGCCGTCGCCTGCATTGCCGTCTTTGCGCGCTACGGGCTGGTTTACGCCGGCGCCGCGTCGCTCGCGTGCGCGGCGCTGATGCCGTTCCAACTGCACTTTGCCGAGTGGATCGAGCGCACCCTTGCCGCAACGGTATTGCTGGTCGCGTTCGTCGTGGCGCGCGGTCATCACCTGCGACACGGCGACGACTATCCCGGCGACGAATCGGCAGTCCTGCAAGCCGCCGCCTGGCTGGGCGCCTACCTGGTGATCAACGTTCAGATTACTCTTCAGTTGCTGGTCGGCCTCGCTCAATCGCCGGGCGAGCGATGGTTTTATTGGACGACATATCTGCTGACCTGGGCGATGCCGGCAGTCGGGTTATGGCTGGGACTTCGGGAAAAAGACCGGCAGTTTATTCGAGCAAACCTGGTGCTCGCGATCGTCACGATCGCAACCAACAAGGCGTATCTCGGATGGCTGCGGCATTCCTGGGACCCGATGATTCTGGGAGCCTTGTTGTTCGGCGTGGCGCTCGTGATTCGGCGATGGCTCGCGAGCGGTCCCGGCGCGCAGCGGTCTGGATTTACCGCGTCGCGAATCCTTGAAGGTGATCGTAACGTCGTGACCGCGCTCGGCCACGCCTCGGCGCTCTGGCAACCGCATGCCGCCGCACCGCCCGACCGATCCGAACCCGGATTCGGGGGCGGACGGTCCGGCGGAGGCGGGGCAACTGGAAGTTTCTAACCCGCTTAAGTGGTCCGGAAAAAACCGCAGAGATCCAGAACACGCAGAGAAGCGCAAAGAGATCGCTTTGCTCAGCGCTCTCTGCGTTCTCTGCGGTTTCTTCTTTGTCCAGCAATCCGCCTCAGAACAAGAACTTCGCCGCGAACTGAATCTGCCGCGCCGATCCGGAATCACCCGTCGGGAAGCGGGTATTCGAGATCACGCCGAACGACGTGCTGCCGACGGCGGCTGTGCGGCCGGGCTGGCCGAGGTTCCCCTGGTTGAACAGGTTGAACATTTCCACGCGGAATTGCGCGCGCGAGCTGCCGACCAGCTTGATGTTCTTGATGAACGACAGGTCCGTATTGCCGAAACCCGGTCCGTACATCACGTTCCGTCCAAGGTTGCCGAAGTGCGCGACGCCCGCTGCGTTGTAGGGCAGCGCGAAGACGGACGACGACGTGCAGGCGCCGGCGGCTCCCGCGGCAATGCGCGGATCGCAGACGGTTGTCTGGCCGTCGAACCACTGGTAGCTGACAGGGAATCCGTTCTTGTCGTTGTTCGGCGTCGCCACGATGGACGGCAGCGTTCCGACGAGATCCGGCCGCACGGTTGCCGTGCCTGTGATCGTCGTGATGTTCGTCACGATGTTGAACGGGTTGCCGGTCTGGGCCTGCTCGACGACGACGATCTGCCAGCCGTCCTTCAGGCGGTTGCCATGGAACGGAAGCTCGTACGACGCGTTCACCGACACGCGGTGGCGGACGTCGAAGTCCGACGCCCCCACTGAGCCGGCGAGGTTGGTGTTGTCCTGCGCTGTCAACGTGCCGTCGTACGAGTTCGTGTCCGTCGACTTTGCCAGCGTGTACGAGCCCGAGATCTGCAAGCCGTGCGACAGGTGGTGGTTAGCAGTCACCCACAGCCCTTTGTAGTTGGACCAGCCGAGGCTGGTTGCTTCCGTGATGTTGCCAAGCGCCGCACCGGGAAGAATCGGCGAGGTCGCCGAGAGCTTGGGATACGGACGCGTCGTGCCGCCCGGCGTCGTGAACTGATTCAGGTTGATCGGAATGCGCTGCCGGTCGCCGTGCGATCCGAAATAGCCGACCATCACGCCCATGCGGCCGATCTCTCGCTCGACGTTGACGTTCCAGGACTGCATCCGCCCCGGCAGGAAGTTCGGGTCGGTGAAGGTCGGCGCGGACGACGTCGCCGCGCCCGCTCCGTTGATTGCGTTGTCCAGCTTGATGTTGCTGGCCGCCGTGCCGCTGGCTTGCGCCGACAGCGGCGTCACGATCGGCGGATTCCCGGTCTCGCCGGTAAAGTAGCCGGTGTTGCTCTGGTTCACCATGACGGCATAGGCGCCGCGTACGACAGTCTTGCCATCACCCGTGGGGTTCCAGATAATGCCCACCCGCGGCTGGAAGTCGCTGCCGTTTTTAGTGACCTGCGTGAACCCGCCCGGGCCGTTGATCTGCAGCAGCGACTGCGTCGCCGGATCGAACGCGACGAGCTTGTCGTCACCCTCGGTCGGCGACGGCAGGTAGTCGTACCGCAGGCCGAGATCGAGCTTCACGTTCGCGCCGAGCGAGACTGAATCCTGGACGAAGGCGCCGATGGCGTTCACGTACGCGTTGAACGCCTGCGTGCCGAGTGTGGTGGCAAAGGCACTGCCGAATCCCTGCTGAAACGCTGTGACGCTGGGATACGTGAATGTGCCCGGATTCTGGCTGAAGCCGTAGTGCTTGACGCGCCGGGCTTCGCCGCCGAACTTGATGATCTGCTTGCCGTGCAGATACGTTGCGGTGTCGCCAACCGCGAATGTCGTCACCTCGCGGCCGCTCGGGAATCCGCCCGGCCCTCCGAAGTTGAGCCCCGGGCCGGAAATCGTGATCGCGGGAAGCGCGACCGGCATGGTGGTCTGGCCGACGTTGATGCCGAGAGCGTTCGTATCGACGAGCGTCTGCGGGATGAAGGTGATGCTGATCCGGTTGTATCCGGCACGCACTTCGTTCACCAGCGCCGAGTTGAAGATGTGCGTTTCGTTGACCGTCATGATCTGGCGGTGTCCGCCGCGCCGGTCCGGGAAGCCCGCCACCGTCTGTCCCTGCGCGTTCGACTCGAGGCGGGAGTCCTTCTGGAATGCGTAGTAGAAATGGAGGTCGTCGCTCTGCCGCAGGTTATTGCGTGAATCGATCGTGTATTGATCGATCGTGACTGGCGCCAGCGGCGAGCTGATCGCGCGCGTACCAGTCAGGTCGTTGGCCTTCGGGATGTACTGGAGCAGATTCTTCGCTGTCGGATCGGTGACGCCGGCGCGCTGCGCATCGGTCAGCGTGCCGGAATTCAGGTCGACGCCCTGCTCGTGGCGAAGCCCTTCGTAGCTGCCGAAGTAGAACGACCGGTTCTTCACCACGGCTCCGCCGAGGTTGACGCCGAACTGCTTCCGGTTGAACAGCGACTGCTGCGTGGTGTTGCCCGACGAGTCGATGCTCGGGGGATTGAAGTAGTTGCGCGAATCGAACTGGTCGTCGCGGTAAAAGTCGAACGCTTCGCCGTGCATCTGGTTGGCGCCCGATCGCGTCGCGACGTTGACGATGGCGCCCGAGTTGCGGCCGTACTCGGCGCTGAACGTCGAGTTGTCCACCTTGAATTCCGACACCGTGTTGATCGAGGGCTGGAACGTGACCTGCGAGTTTGACAGGTCGTTCAGGTTGATGCCGTTCAGCATCATGTTGACCGACGTCTCGCGGTTGCCGGCCGACATGAACGAGAACGAACCCTGGCCGCGCAGCGGCGCGCTCAGGCCCGCGTTCTGCGGCGACGTCGAACCGCCGGGCATCAGCGGACCGAGGTCGACGAAGTGCCGCCCGTTCAGCGGAATTTCCTGCACGGTCTTCTCAGCCATCGCCTGGCCGACCGACGTCGTCGCGGTATCAATCAGCGGGGACGAACCGGTCACCGTCACGTTTTCGGAAAGTGACGCCAGGCCGAGCTTCAAATTGAGAACGATCGTCTGGGCGGGTCCGAGATCGGTCTCGCCGTTCTGATCCTTGAAGCCTTCCAGGTGCGCGACGACCGCGTAGTGGCCGGGCGGAAGCGATGCCGCGACATACTGTCCGGCGTTGTCGCTGACTGTCGTCCGTTCGATCCCGGTCGCGACGTTGCGGATCGTCACCGTCACCCCGGGCATGACCGCGCCCTGCGAGTCGGTGAGCAATCCCTGAAGGGTGGCGGTCGATTGCCCGTGTGCCGGGACGACCGAAACGAGAGTAAAAGCCAGGACGAAGGAAACGAAACGAACCATCGATCCTCCTTGTGCGAGCAGTGGCCGCTTGTTCGTGCAGTGGCCGAAATTGGGAACTGAATCGTAACGGGTTGTCAGCCCGCCAAATCACAAGGAAATCAAAAGGACAGCGATTCTTGCGGAGGTCTACGGAAGGATGGATCGAAGTACCAGAAAAATGAAGGGCGCGGCCAGGTTTCCCCCGGCCGCGCCCTTAGGATCGTTAGGTCCCAGTCCCCAGGCCCCAGTCGCTACACAACAGGCTTGTGAAGCACTTCCGCCGGCTCCTGGGCCTTCTTCTTGCCGCCCAAGCCCTGAATCTGCAGGGTCGGCTGCTCTTTCAGCACGTGCTGGCGATAGAGCTTGGCCATTTCGGCGTCGCGCGTGAGCTCTTCGGCCGTTTTGTGCTTCCTCGCCTGCGCGGCCAGCTTCTCTTCGCGAGCATTCTTGGCAATGCCGAGATCGTCGAGGTCGGTCTGCGCGCCGGCGGCCACGGCCTCGGCGTTCAGCACCAGCGAATGTTCGTTCGAGTTGAGTTGGACGCTCTTGCCGCCGGCAAAAATTTCGTGGCGACCATGCTCCTCGTACCACTTGGTGAGCGTGGCCGTCATGTGCATCTTCTCGATGATGTTGCGCCAGCCGATGCCCGTGTTATATGCGCAGAAGGAAATCTCGCCCTGCTGCGTGGCATACGGGATGATGCACATCTCGGTGCGACGGAAGTCGTAGTTGAAGAGATCCTGGAACCACATGCCGGCGACAAACAGGAAGTTCCAGCGATCGGCGCGGCGCTTCGCGATGTCGTTCATCGTCCGATCGCCTTCAACCCGGCCATACTTGCCCTTTTCCGCCGACTTGGTCGCGCCGAAGGTCTTGTCGAACTTCTTCAGCAGATCGGTCAGCTTGAAGTGGGTGGGCGAGTTGAACGAATCGTAGTTGCGCACGAGCGACAGCGCCATACCGAACACCGACAGGAATCGTCCGCGGCCCGCATCTGTCACCTGGGCGATGTCCTTGGCCAGCTGTTCAGCCTTGAGGAACTTGGTGACGGGAACCGCCTCTTTGGTTTCCTTGTCGATCATGATCGCCATGCCGACGCCGCAGTTGGGATGGCAACCGCAGGTCAGCTGGCCGAATTCTTTTTCAGCACCGTGCGTCACGTCGGCCCAATCGGTGAAGCTGCCCATGAAGGAAATCGGGAACCAGTCCCGGACCGGCTCGCCGATGCCGGTCTGGTCCTTCACGTCGTGCGCGAGGTGCGACAGCGTATAGCGCTGCGCCGCACGCCGTTCCGGAGTGACTTCTTCGTCCCGGCCGGTGAACGATACCGGCTGGAAGGAGAGGAAGTTGATCTTCTTCGGATTATCGAGCGCGAACTCGATGATGCGTCCAACCTGCTCGTTGTTGACGCCGTTGACGATGGTCACGACCGGCACGATGTCGACGCCGGCGCTGTAAAGGTTCTCGATCGCGCGCAGTTTCACGTCGAACAGGTTGCCGACACGGCGGTGCGAGTTGGCCGCGTTGCCGATGCCGTCGAACTGGAGGTAGGCGTAGCGCAGTCCCGCTTCAGCGGCCGCCTTGGCAAACTCCGGGCTCTTCGCGAATTCGATGCCGTTGGTGGCGGCCTGAACGCTGTTGTAACCGACCTTACGCGCATAGCGAACGGCGTCAAGGAAGTACGGGGAAATCGTTGGCTCGCCGCCGGAGAACTGTACCGACATCTGGCGGCGCGGCTTGATGGTGATCGCGTTGTCGAGCACCGTCTTGATGTCTTCCCAGGACAACTCATGCACGAAGCCAACCTGGTTGGCGTCCATGAAGCACGGGTCGCACATCATGTTGCAGCGATTCGTCAGGTCTACCGTAAGCACCGAGCCGCGGCCGTGCTTGATGGTGCTCGAGCCGTGGTTGTGCAGCTTGTCGTCGTTATGGGCGCGGATGTCGCGGCCCGGGAACACTTCTTCGAGATGTTTGAAGAAATCGGTGTCGATCGCCATCACGTCCTCGAAGTGGCCGTGAATCGGGCAATCCTTCACCATCAGGATCTTGCCGTCGCGTTCGAGAATCGTCGCTTTGATTTCGCCGACCTTCTCGTTCAGCAGCACGCTGACGTCTTTCTTGCCGTCGAGAATCGCCTGTCGCGCTTCGCGCGTGCAGGTCGGGCACAGCGAGTCGGTCTCGCGCGGCCAGCCAAGTGGCGGTTTGGTCTTTTCGTAAGACTTCAACAGCGGCTTGTCGGACCACTTCGGCGTAAAGGAAGGTCGCTGGTTGATTTTGTTCAGCGCATTGAAGACCACCCACGCACCGTTCGCGGCAATCGACAGGCCCTTCTCGGCGTATTTGATAGGCTTGTGCATCCCTAAATAATAGAGGACAAACAGCTTACTGGATTACGTTTTCGGTGAACGGGCGCCAGGAAGGTGTGAAATGGCAGGAATCGCGGTCGGATGGCCAAAAGACGACCGCAGCGGTCGGAGTTGGTGGAGGTCTTGAAATGGCTAAGGGCTAATGGCTATGGCTAATGGCATAAGGTCGATTGCCCCTTTGCCCTCAGCCATAAGCCATCAGCCATTGCCGTGATCTTTAGAAATTCATCTGCAGCCCGAACCGTGCGAACCGGCCTTCGATAATGCCGGTCGGAGTCAGCCAGTTGTTCGTGCCCGTCGCCGCGTACGTCTGGTTCACGTTCGTGACGGTGCCGAGGTTAAACACATTGAAGACGTCCATGAAGCCTTGGATCCTGTACCGGTCGAAGCGGAACGTCTTGCCGAAACGCATGTCGAACCGATGCGGTGTATCGAGGTACAGGGTTCCCAATTCCACGAGGTTGACGACCGTCGACGTCGCGCCGGCCGTGGATCCGATGATCGGACGGCCCGCAATCGCCGACGTGACCGTGTAGTTCGCTTGGATCGTGTTGGGGGCGGGGATGGCCGAGTACGTTCCGCTGACCTGGAAGTCCTTGGGGAACGAGTAGGCGCCCGACGCTTTGAAAGTCGTGCGGAACGGCGGCAGCGAGCCGCAGAAGCGCGCGCTGTTCGGATTGTCACGCTCGTCGCAGGTCTGCACCGCGCGGCGGTCGGTTGTCACGCCACCGAACAACAGGTACTTGGAGCCGCGCGCGTTGACCGTGAACTCGACGCCGTCGTAGCTGGTCTTGTTCGAGGTCGAGTACGTCGCGAAGGTGTCCGTTGCGACGCCGACTTTGGTGGGACTCAGAGTGAACATCGAGATCGGCTGTCCGGCCAGCGGCAGCCGCGGATCGTTCGGCGTGTTGATGCTGTAGCCCGTCCAGTCGGACACCGCAAGGTTCAGGTTGTCGTTTATCTGCAGGTTGTAGAAGTCGCGGCGGTAGTAGCCCGCTGTCGCCGACAGCCGCGGGCGCAGCTCGCGCTGAAGCACGATGCTGTATTCCCAGTTGTAGCCGCGCGGCAGGTTCGGATCGGGCCGCGACGTGAGCTGGCCGAAGTTCGACGTGCCGCCGAGCACTTCGTTGGTCTGGATGGTGCCGTCGGCGTTGAGGATCGTCTTGTCTCCGTTGGCGTCGTTCCACGTGCGGGTCTGCGGCACACCGGCGAGGGTGCCGCTCATGCCGTTGAACGTTTGCGCGAAGCCGGCCGCCTGCGCGGCGACGTACTTGCCGGCGTTGCCCTTCAGCGCCGTCTTGCCGTCGCCGGTCAAGTCGTACGCCACCGCGAGGCGGACCGCCCAGTCGTTCCAGTGCGGCACGTCCTTGACCTCGGCGAAGTTGCGCGGGCCGATCCACGTCGACGCCGGCGACGATTCCGCCGGGATCGAGGCGTCGAAGTGCTCGTAGCGGGCGCCGTAGTGCAGCGTCAGCCGCTTCATCGTCCACGCGTCCTGCGCGTAGGCGCCGAGGTCGCTGTTGACGTTCTGATACGACGTGGCCGGTGAGTTGTAGACCGAAACCTGGAACGGCAAGTCTAGCAACGGAATAGTCGGTCCCGGAATCCCCAACGCAGTGGTGGTGGTGTTCACGGTGATCAACGTGTTGATGTTGGCGCGCGGCGCGAACGTCCGCGAGTTGTCGCCCCACAGGTTCGTCAGACCGAACTTCATCGCGTGGGAGCCCGTGACGTAGCTGGCTGAGGCGAGGATGTTGTAGTCGTTGGTCTCGCTCGTGTACGGCGGAATCAGGTAGCCGCAGCGTCCCGAGAGCAGGCCCGTGGAGGCATTGAGCTTGGGCAGCGCAATGGGATTGGTCTGCGTTCGCGAGCAGTTCTGCTCGTATCCCTGGTTGTACTGGGCGATGCCCGCTTCGAGGAGCAGCTTGTTCGAATGCGCACGCGTCCAGCGCACCTGCGGAATCCAGCCGACGCCGAACGCGTCGGATGACGCTTCAGGCGTCATGACCGCGTAGGTGTTGAAGCCGTTGTAGAACTCGCCGTTGTATTGTTTCTCGATATATGCGCGGATCTTATCCTTGCTGCCTAAAGCGACCGTCACGCGTCCGGCCCCGCTGTAGTTGCCCATCAGATTGCGATACGCCTGGCTGCCGTCCGGGAACTTCGCGCTCGGGACGTAGACCTTCGCATCCTGGTACTTGTAGGTGAAGAAGAACCAGGCCTTGTCCTTCACGATCGGGCCGCCGAACGCCGGATTGGCCTGCCAGTCGTACGCCGTGCCGGCGATGGCGATGAGCGGGAGCCCGTTCGCCTGAATTGCCTTCATCTGATCAGTGCGGTTGTCCGACTGCAGGCCGCTGCCCTGGTACGAGAGGAAAAAGGATCCCGAGAAACGGTTGCCGCCGTCTTTCGGCACCTGGTTGACGCGGATGCCGCTGCTCTGGATTTCGGCGGATTCGGATCCGGTCGCGTAGCTCAACTCCTGGATGGCGCCGTCATTCATGTAGAAGCCGCTGTACTGACCGCTGCCGCACAGGTTGTTGACGCGCAGACCGTCGATCGCCATCGTGAAGTCGGCCGTCGAGGACCCGTGACTCGTCAGGTTGTACTGACCCAGCACGAACGGCGTCACGGTGGTTCCTGGAATCAGCAGCGCCCGCGCCGTGGTGTCTCGGCGGGTGGTGGGAATCGCGTCGAGGACTTCGCGGTTCGCGACGAACTCCTTCTGCGTGTTGATCACGTCGACGGTCGGTGTTTCCGCCGTGACGGTCAGTGTCTCTTCCATCGCGCCGACCTGGAGTTCGACGTTGATTTGTGCGACGAACGTGCCCTCAATCACGATGCCGGCGCGCCGGACCGTCTTGAAGCCCGACAGGGTGTAGGCCATTGAGTACGTGCCGGGCGGAAGGTCAACTATCTTGTATTGACCCGCACCATCGGTCGTCGCAGTTTTGGTTTTCTCAATCAGCGAGTCGCTGGATGCTTCAACGGTGACGCCAGGCATGATGGCGCCGCTGGTGTCTCGCACCATACCGGCAATGCTGCCCTGCGCGAGCGCAATAGCCGGGACAAACAGGACGAATAGCGCGACGGTGAGTCGCACGCAACGCTTCCGCATCGGCCCTCCTCCGAATCGGACTCCGCTTTAAAACAGTGTGTTCGCGGACGTTAACACCGACCGGACGGTCGGTCAATCAGCTTTTGGCGGTGTTGGCGGTTGTTGCAGGTGGACGATCCGAAAGTCCGTATCAGCGGCGATTTGTTCGGATTTGGGCAGATTTTTGCCGCCACTCGCCACTCGTCGCTCGTCGCTCGCCACTCGTCGCTTGTTGCTCGTCGCTCGTTGCCCGTTGCTCGCAGCCGAGCGGCGAGAGGCGAGGGCCGTCTGGCGGGTGCCGAGTGCCGAGTGCGAGCGGCTAGATGCCGAGACGGGCTTTCAGATCGCGGAGGCGATCGCGCGCGACGCTCAGCTCGGTCTTGCAGTCGTCTTTCAATCGCACCAGCACCCCACCGTCGACGGCCGGATACAGCTCCTGCACGAATCCGGTATTCACGATGGTCGCGCGATGAATCCGGATGAAGCGCCGCGAATCGAGCCGTTCTTCGAGCTGCGACAAGGTGAGATCGACAACGTGGTCGCGCCCGCCAACAACCGCAAACGTGAGCTTGTCGCGGGCGACGAAGTGTGTCACGCGCGCCACTTCGAGCAGCGTGGTCCGTTCGCCAACCTTTGACGCGATCCGATCCAGCTTGCGGGAGGGCGAGAGCTGCGCCGCCAGTTCGCGGGCCAGCGCACGGACGTCAGGTTGTGGCGGCTGCTGAGCGTACCGCTCGACCTTGTCGAGGGCGCGCTCTAAACGTTCGGGTTCGATTGGCTTTAACAGATAGTCGATCGCGCTGGTCTGGAAGGCATTGAGCGCGTAGGCGTCGTAAGCCGTTGTGAACACGACGGTTGGCGGGCGCTCGAGCCTTTCGAGCAGTTCGAACCCGGTCATGCCCGGCATCTGAATGTCCAGGAACAGCACGTCCAGCGGCAGCTGGTTCAAGGTTTCGAACGCGTCCAGCGAATCGGTGGACGTGCCGACGATCTGCACACGGCCGGTGTCGCGCAGCAGCCGTTCCAATCGCTGCACTGCCAAGCGTTCGTCGTCGAGGATGAAGGAGCGGATCATCCGTTGCTCGTTGCCGGGCGGTCGTGCGTCTCGGGAACTGTCATGGTGACGACCGTGCGGCCGGGAGAGCTGTTGATTGTGACGCTCGCCGATTGATTGAACAGCAGGGCGGTGCGATCTTTCAGCAGCGCCAGGCCGTGGCCGGCGGTCACGACCGCCGGGTCGAATCCAGGACCGTCGTCTTCCACTGAAATACGGAACGATGTGGGCGCAGGCGGTCTCGACGTCGACGCGGTCGCCGTGATCACGATCGATGCGCCCGGGCGGCTCGACGAGACCGCGTATTTCACGCTGTTTTCGACGAGCGTTTGAACGCTGAGCCGTGGGATGCGCGCGCGACGGGCCACTTCGTCGACGTCGATGCGGTAACGCAGCCGCTCGCCGAAGCGCACTTGTTCGATCGCGAGATAGTCACGGACGGTTTGTAATTCGTCGTCCAGGCCGACGAGCGGCGTTGCCTGTTGATCGAGCGACGACCGCATCAGCGAAGCCAGTTGACCGGTCATCCGCTCCGCGCCGTTCGGATCCTCGTGAATCAGCGCCGCGATTGAATTGAGCGTGTTGAACAGGAAATGCGGTTGAACCCGCGATTCGAGCGACGCGAGCTGCGCTTGCGTCGTTGCCTGGGCGACACGTGCCTTGGTCATCTCGTAGGCCGTAATGAACAGTCCGATGGTCAAGGTGACAACGATGGCGATGCGAATGCTTCCACGAAACCAGTTGGCGAAATCCGTCGCGGGAATCATGCCGATGCCGAGCAGGACCGCGATCGCGGCCAGGCTGCCGACGATCGCCATTGCGGCCATCGCGATCGTGACGATGATCCAGTTCCACGGAAATCGCGTCCGGTGCCAGATCCACGGCGCCAGCCGCGGCATGACCGTCCCGACGAACGGCGCGATGCACGTGGAAAACAGCAGCGCGATGGCGTAAGCGCGAACCACCTGCGGCCCGGGTGTCCGCAACGTGACGCCGCTGAACGCGAACAACACGACCGCCGAGGCGATCAGGTTGCCGACGAGAATGCGGCGCCAGTAGCGGACGGTCTCGGGATTCACTTATGGCAGCCGACGCAGCCGAGTCCCTGGACCTTTGGCGCTTCACCGGTTGCCAGATAGTCCTTCGCTTGTGGTGCGTGACCCGAGGCGGGTGCGTGCTCGATCAGCTGATTGAAGTAGGTGCGCGCCTTGTCAGGTTGTCCGAGACGTGCGTACCCTTCGGCAAGCCCGAACAGCAATTCGCCTTTCGGATGATCGCCGAGCGTGGCGAACACGCCCGACTTCGACTGGATGGCGAAGGTTTTTTCATAGTCGTCCAGTGCTTTTTCGATCAGCGGCCTCGCCATCTCGGGCGCCATGAACCGCGTGCCATTGAGCAGCACCGCGCCGCGGGGGATCAGCACACCGACATTTTCGGGCGCGAGCGCGACGGCGTCATCCATTTCTTTGATGCCGCGTGTGAACAGCGCGATGCCCGATTGCTGATCGCCCTGCTGAAACGCCATTCCGGCCTTGAAGTACAGACCCGAGCCGTGCCAGACGAGCGCTTCGGCATGCTTCGGATTTTCGGCGAGTGCCCGCTCACAGGCGTCGAGTCCCTTCTGCAGCCGCGCCATGTCCCCGGCGAAACCAGCGAAGAAATCGTTGCGCACCTGCATGTCGAACCGTTCAGGCGCCTGCGCCTGGACGGCGATGCCGACCAGCAGAGCCAGGAACCAGGTGACCACCGAAGCGATGAATTTCATGTGCCGTTCCTCCAATGCGAATCTAGCGGTCTTGAAGGGGGATCGGGGGTTTGCGCCGACGAACGGCGCCGCTTTTCGGATGACCGGTAAAACGGAGCCGACGGATGCGCCTTCGAGCGCCGAGAATTCTGTTTCCCGGCGCTCCTGGCGGTTTCGGCGTTCTATCGTTTCGTGGAAAGCAACTCGCCACGCTATGGATTGGTGTACGCGGCGGTCTTCTTCCCCTGGAGCCATTGATCCATCCAGCCGACGATGTGCTGGAGCCGTTCGATACGGTGCCACGGTTCGCCAGAACGCGACAGCTCGTGCGTTTCACGTGGGAAGCGCACCATCACCGTCGGAATCTTTCGATATTTGAGAGCGCGGAACATCTCTTCGCCGCCGTTGGCGGGCGGCGTCCGGTAATCCTGATCACCGAGCACGAACATCGTCGGCGTCGTGACGTTGGCGACGTGGGTGATTGGCGAGCGCGCGCTGAAATCCTGCGGATCCTCCCACGGGGCTTTCCGGAACCACGTCGGCTGGAACAGCGTGAAGTCCGCAGTGAACCAGAAGCCGTACCAGTCGGCGATGTCGCGTTGCGCCACCGCCGCCTTGAATCGTTGCGTCTGGGTGATCGTCCAATTGGTCAGCAATCCACCGCCGCTTCCGCCGGTCACGCCGAGCCGGTTCGGGTCGATGTATCCCTTCTTGAGAATTTCGTCGACGCCGGCCATCAGGTCTTTGTAATCGTCGCCGGGGTAGTGGTACTGGATGATGTTGCCGAAGTCCTGGCCATACGACGTGCTGCCGCGCGGGTTGGTAAACAACACCACGTAGCCTTTCGCCGCCATCCACTGGAATTCGTGCGTATAGGTGTTGCCGTAGGCGGCGTGCGGCCCGCCGTGGATCTCGAGGATCAATGGATACTTTTTCGCCGGATCGAAGTCTGGTGGTTTGAGAATCCACGATTGAATATTCTTGCCGTCGAAGCTCTTGTACCAAAGCTCTTCGGGCTGGCTTTGCGTAATGCCGTTGAACAACTCATCGTTCACGCGAGTAATCTGCTGCGGTTTGGCGGAGGTCTTCAGAATTGAGATGTCGTTGATCGACGTCTGCGTGGACAGCGTCATCGCGATCGTCGACGAATCCGGTGTCGCACTGTAGGCGACGACGTCCTGCGGGCCGTCGGTGACGGCGTCGATCTTGCCGCTGGCGATCGTCACGCGTTTGAGGTTTGCGCTGCCTTTCTCCGCCGAGACGATCAACAGCGAAGACAGGTCGCGCGACCAGACGATCGGCTTGCGATTCTGCCCGCGCGGCGCGGCCTGGTCGCCGCCGATGCCGCCGCTGACGTCGTAGTCGTAGCTCGCCGTCAGGTTCTTCGGGGTGGTCCCGGGTGTTGCATCGGTGATCCAGAGATCGGGCTGGCTGTAAGAGCGGATCGGCTTGCCGCTGAGCGCCCCGACGAACGCAATCCGCCGGCCATCGGGCGATACCGAGATGTTGCCGATACTGCCGTCGATGCCGGCAATTTTCGTCAACTCGCCTCCCGCGGCCGGCACGCTGAAGAGTTCAGCGCCCGCCTCGGTGTAGTACGGCTCCGAGACGCGCGTGGACGTGAAATAAATCTTTGATCCGTCCGGTGCCCACGCGATGCCACCTTCGTCGAACTCCCCGTCGGTGAGCTGCCTGGGCGCGGGCTTGTCCATTGCGTCCGCCGGCACGCGGATGGTGAAGATGTGCGTGCGATGCTCGTTGTCCACGTAAGTGGGGTTGCCGTTGGCGCGATACACGGCTCGAGTGATCACCTGCAAGTCACTCTGGTGTGGTTTCTCAGGATCTTTCCCTGCCTGTCCATCCGGCTTTTCCTGCCGGTCCGGCCCGGAGGACGCGCTGAACGCCATGGTTTTGCCGTCTGGCGACCATGTCGGGTTTCCGGCGCCGCGCTGAACGTCGGTGATCGCGTGCGCTTCGCCGCCGTCCATCGCGAGCAGATAGATCTGGCTGGGCTGGGTTTTGCCGTCTTTGTCGATTGCTCGCACGAATGCGATCTGCTTGCCGTCGGGCGACCAGCGCGGCGTGGTGTCGCGGATGCCGGACGTCAATCGCCGCGGCGCAGTCGATCCATCCGTGGGCACCGCGTAGAGAGACGACTCGTAACGGTTTTCCTTTTCATTCACCGTCACGCGAACGAACGCCACCGTCGATCCGTCCGGCGAGATGTTCGGATCGGCGATCCACGTGAATTTGAACAGGTCTTTTTCGGTAATGAAGCGCTTGCCCTGGGCTTGTGGCGAAACCACCCACAACAGGACAACGGCGGAAACGGCGACCGCGAAACGGCGCATCATGAAGTAGCTCCTTGAGAGAACGCGTTATTATCAACCGGATATGTCCGTTCGGGATGTCATCATCATCGGCGCCGGGCCATCAGGACTGGCCGCCGCAATCGCCGCGAAAAAACACAACCTCGACTACCAGGTGCTCGAACAGGGCGTTCTGGTCAATTCGATTTATCGCTTTCCGCCCCACATGGTGTTCTTTACGACACCTGAGCTGCTCGAAATTGGCGGCATGCCCTTTGTCTCCCCGCACGACAAGCCATCGCGCGGCGAAGCGTTGACGTACTACCGCAAAGTGGTCGACCGGTTCGATCTGCCGATCGCATTCGACGAGAAAGTGCTGTCGGTCACGCACAACAGCGGAGAACAGCTGTTCGAACTCGAAACTGGGTCGTCGAAAGGCGCTCGCCGAGTGCGGCTCGCACGAAACGTGATCTTCGCGATCGGCTATTACGATCATCCGGCGATGCTTGGCGTTCCCGGCGAAGACCTGCCTCATGTCAGCCATTACTTCGGCGATCCGCACCTACACTATCGTCAGCGCGTGGTGGTGGTCGGCGGCGGCAACTCCGCCGCTGAGGCTGCGCTGCTGCTGTATCGCGCCGGCGTCCACGTCACGATGGTTCATCGCCATCCGGCGTTGAAGCGGACAATCAAGTATTGGGTTCGCCCCGATATCGAGAACCGGATCAAGGAGGGATCGATCGCCGCCCGGTTCAGCGCGCAGCTGACCGCGATCCGGCCGATGTCCGTGATCGTGCAGTCGATCGCCAATCCGGCCGCCGACGACGAAACGGCGCGACAGCGGGAATTGGCGGCCGACGCGGACGCTTCACCGGCGCCGGCCTCGACGATCGCATCGCCGCCGGTTCTGGATGCGTCCGCGGTCGAGGAAATTCCGGCCGACGCCGTCTACCTGTTGACCGGCTACCGCGCCGACACGGAACTGCTGTGTCGTGCGGGCGTGCGACTGAACGACCGCAATGCCCCGATGCACGATAAAGAGACGTTCGAAACGAACGTGCCGGGAATCTTCGTCGCCGGCGGCGCGATTGCCGGAGTCGATACCGGAACCGTGTTCATCGAGAATGGCCGGTTTCACGGTGAAAAGATCATCGAAGTCATAGCCGGTCGCGCACCCGGCTAAAATCGAACCCGGTCCTCCCGCGTATGCGATCGCGGTTCGAAATCACCCTCAGCAGCCTCGCGTACGGCTACGTCCTGCGCGTCCCCATCCTCGTGTGCCTGTCGCTGCTGGCGCTGCCGTTCGTCGCCATTCCAACCGACGCCATTGCCGGTCCGCTGCTGCGCGGTCTATTTGACATCACCGATCAGTCCGCCCCGGCAGGCGGCGCCTCGTTCGCGCAAGTCGTCGTCGCATTCGCGTTGGTCACGGTAATCGCGCTGATGGCCGCCGCCACGATCTGGATAACCACCTCGCTGATCGTCGCTGACGGCGAAGAGCGATTCGGGCTGCGGCCGGTGGAGAAGTCGCCAGGGCTTCAACTGCTGCTACGGCTCTTCCCACTCCTCGCCGCCATCGCGGTTGTCGGCGGCGCCTTCATTCAGAGCACCGGCACGGTGTTCGCTGGCCTGCTCGGCGCGGTTTTTGGCATCGCCGTGTTCGTGTTGCTGATCCGGGTGCGCGAGACGTGGTGGAGGCTGTTTTCGGCGCGTGCGAAATCGCGACTCGCACGCGTTCTGTTCCGCCCATTCGTGTGGGTTGTGTCGCTGACGCCCGAGGGATTCACCGATCCGCAAACGGGAGAGGTTCGGCTCCGCCATCTGTTTGCCCTCGTTCAGCTGTTCATCTCGATGCTGTTGTATGCGGTGCTGTTCGCGTTGAAATACGATGCGGACCTCCGGCCGATTCTTCGCGCCATTCCGACACTCTGCATCGTGTTGCTGCTGTCGATGATGCTGTGCTGGGGCTTGACGGCCGTCACGTTCCTCTTCGATCGATTCCGCATCCCGGCCTTGCTGGTGCTGGCCACTTACGGAACGCTGGTTTCGGTTTTTCCCCAGGGCGACCACTTCTTCGCGTCGATTCCGACCGCGCGCACCGAACGACCGGTGCCCGCCGCGACTGTGCTCGCGCGCCGTAACGGAGACGTCGCGGTCGTTGTCGCCGCAACCGGCGGTGGCATTCAAGCATCGGCCTGGGCGGCTCGAGTGCTGGCCGGCATTCAGCACGATTCCGTGGCCTGCCGCACCGGCTTCGATCGGGCGCTGGTCGCAATCAGTGCCGTGTCGGGCGGTTCAGCCGGGGCGATGTTTTTTCTGGATGCCTACGACCCGGCGACCGGCGCGCTGCCGCCGATGATTGACATCGACAGCGAGCCTTCGGTCAAGGCCGCTGAAGCCTCGAGCCTCGACGAAGTGGCCTTCGGCCTGGCCTATCCCGATTTAGTGTGGACGGTTGCGCCGTTTTTGAAGGGCCTCGACTTCAATCCACCGTCGCTATGGAACGGTCGCAACCTGACAGCGGATCGGGGGACCGCGCTCGAAGACGCATGGAAACGCACGGCGTCGCTTGGCACATCCACGCTTCTGTCATGGCGCGACGACACCGCCGGTGCGAAGCGTCCGGCGGTGATGTTCAACGCGACGGTGGTGGAAACCGGCCAGCGCATGGTGCTCGGTTCAACCACTGTCGCAAAGGCCGAGCGGCGCAGTCCGCTGCTCGATTTCCGTGAGGAATACGGCGACGTCGATCTGCTGATTGCCACTGCGGCGCGGTTGTCGGCGACGTTTCCCTATGTCTCACCACCGGCGCGCGTCAAACGTCGTGGAGTGTTCGAGAACGCGGTCCACCTCGTCGATGGCGGCTACTACGACAATTACGGCACCGCCACGCTGGTGGAATGGCTCGACGAGGCGCTCAGCGACGGCGCCGCCACGCCGCGTCGGATCGTGTTCGTCCAGATTCGTTCATCCCCTTCGGGCGGTTTCGATTCCACCGGCGGCAGCCGCGGCTGGTTGTTCGAGACATTCCAGCCGCTGACGACGATGCTGGGAGTGCGCGGCACCGGGCAGTTGTCCCACAGCGACCTGCACGTGCAACTCCTGCGGAATCAGTACGGCGGCCATCTGATCGTCCCGGTGACGTTCGAGTTTCCGCGCCGGCTGAATGCCGAAACCGACGACGTGGCACCGCCGTTGTCGTGGCACCTTACACCCAAAGATCGCGGACGGCTGCATGACGCCTGGGGCCTGATGCGCCGCGATCGACTTGACCTGCAGCATCAACTGAACGACGCGGACAATGCGACTTGCGTTCAATAGACTGTCGATTGCGACATTTTGGGTCGGCCTGGTGGCTGCCGGCCTCGGCCTGTGGACCGCGGCGCCGGCGCGATTGCGGCCGGCGCGGCCGCTCCCCGAAGGAGTCCATTCGCCGATGCTCGCATTGGAGCTCCTGCGTGAACGCGATCGCGTGCATGTCCCGGAGTTTGTCGATCCGCCGCAACAGGCGGTGTTTGGTGCGGAAGCGATCGGCACACGGATCCGGCCGACGCGCGAGCGCGAGCATCTTCTCCGCACGGTTCGCCGCGACCGGTATTTCATCGCTGCTTACGATGCATTTCTGACGCTTGCCGGAACCTTGGCAATCAGGACACCGTTCGGCATCCCGCTGATCGTTGCGGCAAACGCCGCCGCTTACTACGATGTTCAGGAAAACCGGTTACTCAATGGCGTCTTGACCGATGCCGCCACTGCGGTGCCGCGAGAGCCGTCACTGAAGAAATGGGCGTTCGTCTTCGGGGCGTTTCTCCTGATGGCGCCGGCGCTGGTGCCGCGCCGCGGCGCGATTTTCTGGCGGACGCTCGGCCTGGCCGGCGCGGCGTTTGCGCTGGTCGGCGGCGTTGAAGGATTGCTCGCCATCGTTTACGCGAACGACCAACTGCTCGAATCCGCCGCTGGTCGTCTGACCGTGGCCTTTGTGTTCGCCGCGATATTTTTTGGTACGTGTCGCGTACTGGCAGAAGGCTTGCTGCCGGCGCTTGATCGTCTGGCGGCGACGCGCTGGCTTGGCTGGTTGTCGCGGTGGCCGCCGTCCGAACCGACGTAGCGGAGGGAACGGAGGGAACGGAGGCACGGATTCGTGCCTCTGTGTTGAACCCGTGCCTCCGTCCGCTCCGTTCTCTCAGTGAGCGACGTTCGATGCGGCAGGCGTGCGCGCGGCCATCATCTTCATTTCGAGAAGCTCGACCAGTGACGTGGCACGCGCCCGCAAGGACGGACGCTCGAGCAGTGCCTGCTTCTCCAGCGGTTCGAGATCCAGGTACTGCGACAGCGCGTTGACGAGATCTTCGTCCGACATCGCCGCCGGCATTTTCGCGTCGAGCCGGATGTCCGGCGCGCCAGCTCGCTCGATCGCCGGCGCCAGAATCGATTCGAGCCTGGAGCGGCAGTTGCGGATTTCGTCGCGGTCGCAGGCGATCAGCTCGCCTTCGACCAGTGGCTCAATCAGTGCACGTCGATAGCTGCAACGGTGATCTTCGTCGAGAATCCCGAAGCGTTCGAGGCCGCGCAGCACGATATTGTAGCGACCATCAGGCAACCGTTCGGCGTGAGTGATCACACCGCTGCAGCCAGTGCGATAGACCGGCGGCCGGCCCTCGTAATCCGATTCCCAGCCCGGTCGCAACAGCACCATCCCGATCAGCCGGTCGGCGCTCAACGCGTCCGCCACCATGTCGCGATAACGCGGTTCGAAAATGTGCAGCGGCAGGAATACATTCGGAAACAGCACAACGTTCGGCAATGGAAAGATCGGCAGAAGGTCTGACATCAGTGGATCGTTCGCGTTTTCTTGTTCACGTAGTCCATCAGTACGTACTGGCCGAGCGTGTAGGGTGTGGTGAAGTACGCCTTGCCCTTGCAGATTTCGGCCACGCGGCGCACGAAGCTGACCAGGTCGTAATCGCGCGCCAGCATGAAGGTGTTGATCATGATGCCGCTTTTCCGGCACGCTGCGACCTCGGCGCAGGTTTCGGCGACGATGAACGGATCGAGGCCGAACGCGTTCTTGTAGATCCGGCCGTCCGGCTGGGTCAACGCCGACGGCTTGCCGTCGGTGATCATGATGATCTGCCGCATGTCTTTGCGCTGGCGATCGAGAATCCGTCGCGCCAGCCGCAGCCCTTCGCGGGTGTTGGTGTAGTAAGGACCAACCCTGACGCGCCCGAGTTCCGCGAGCGGAATTTCCTCGGCCGAGTCGTGGAACAACACAACTTTTAGCGCATCGCCCGGGTACTGCGACTTGATCAACTGCGCCAGCGCCAGCGCGACCCGCTTGGCCGGCGTGAAGCGATCCTCGCCGTAAAGAATCATCGAGTGGCTGCAATCGAGCATCAGCACGGTCGCACACGAGCTTTGATACTCGCCCTGCGTCACCATCAGGTCCCGGTGGGTGACGTGAATGGAACGACGGGGTGTCGGGTGCTGGGTGCTGGGTGCTGGGTGCTGGTGCTGGGTGTCGGGTGCTGGTGCTGGTGCCGGGTGCTGGTGCTGGGTGCGTACTGCTTCCGCCTCTCGCTGGACGGCGTTCAACAGCGTGCTGGTGGCGTCGAGGTTGAGCGTATCGCCAAATTCATAGGGCTTTACCGCGCCGGTCGTCTCGACGCCGGTAGCCTGTTCGCGGGTGTCGTGGCGGCCGAAGCTGCTTTTGCCAAGCGAGCCGAGCAAATCGCGCAGCGCGCGATAGCCGAGGAAATCGAGGGCCTTATCGGTCACCTCGAACGTTACCGGACCCTGCTGGCCTTCACCCATGCCGCCGCCGCGCGCTTGCCGGCGCTCGCGTTCGGGCGCGAGATCGGGCGGCGTCGAAATGTAGCCTTCCTGGCCCATCCGCTCGATGATTTTCTGGATCAACTCTTCCAGCTTCGAGCGCGCGTCCGACTGATCCGCATCGGCCGGATCACCGAGGAGTCGCTCGATGGTTTCGTCGGGTAAGACGCCGCCGTTGAACAACGCATCCAGAATCGCGTCATGCAACGCCTGCATCGTCCGATCGTCTTCGTCGGTCGCGTACGGGTTGCTGAACCCGCTCGACAGCAGCAGATCGGAAAGCTTCGACACCAGATCCTCGAGATCCAGTTCGTCGAGTTCGTCGCCGGTGAATTTCGTATAGCGGTATTTCACTCGTTGCTCGCTACTCGTTGCTCGCTACTCGTTACTCGTTACTCGTTGCTCGCTTACTCGGTCTTCCGAGCGTCGAGAGACGAGCGACGAGTTCAGTTGTAATACTTTTTCTTCCCGCCCGGCATCCGAATCTCTTCGTCCATCGTCTGTT
>Ga0070675_100000277_pt1 | contig 33950 bp, 21 predicted proteins | sample KBSM43metaG_FD_65343 | JGI IMG/M metagenome (GOLD analysis project Ga0070675, IMG submission 65343) | Miscanthus rhizosphere microbial communities from Kellogg Biological Station, Michigan, USA - KBS M4-3 metaG | ecosystem: Host-associated > Plants > Roots > Rhizosphere > Soil ... | reverse complement strand
CGGCGCCGCGGCCGTGGTGGCGCGCGATGTCCGCAATGCCGAGCTGGCTGGTTTTCGCATCGTGGGTGACGCCGCCACGCCCCTCGACACCGGCATCCTCGTCGAGCGCTCGTACGTGACGATCGTGGACGTCGAGGTCGTGGGAGCCTCCGGGCGAGCGCTCGAGTTCGGGGCCGGAGCCGAGGGGTCGTTCATCGGCGGGGACGTCCACGACAACCCCGGTGCAGGCCTCGTGATCCGTTTGGGCGCCTCGCCTCGTATCTCCCATAGCGGGTTCGCCAGGAACGGAGTGTCCGAGCGTGTCAGTGCACCGGTCGTCCTCGAAGCAGGGGCTGCCCCCCGGCTCGAGCGCAACGTCTTCGCGGGCGTCGAGCCGGACGTGTTTCGTTCGCTGACCACCGACGGCGCAGTGCTCCGGGAGAACTGGTTTCCAGGCGTCCACCCGGCCCGGCCGGCCGGCGCGGGCGGCAGCGGACGGCAGTCGCGGTGATGCCAAGCGTCTACAACCGGCTCGGTCCCTACGACATCAACCAGGAAATCGGCCGGGGCGGCATGGCCGTGGTGTTCCTGGCGACCGACACCCGCACCAACCGCCCGGTCGCGCTACGCTCCGTGCCGCACTACTCGGGCCAGGACGTGCTCGAAGCCGAACGCCGCGGCGCCGAGCTTCAGAAGCAGTTCTGTCAGGTGAGCACCTTCGTGCCCGAGGTCTACGACCACGGGTCGGAGGCCGGCTACTTCTACGTGGCGATGGAGTATCTCGAGGGCGAGAACCTGTCGCAGGTGATCCGCCGTGGGCCGCTTCCCGCCGCGCGCGCCGCCGCCATCGCGATTGAGCTGTGCCGCTTTCTGGAAGACGCGCGCGGGTTCGCGTGGAAGGAAGGCGGCCGCGACTTCCGCCACCTGCTGCACGGCGATCTGACGCCGGTGAACGTCCGCATCATGGCGGACGACCGGGTGAAGGTGCTCGACTTCGGCATCGCCAAAGCGCTGTCGATGAGCCGCAAGGTCACGCGCAACGACTTCGGCAACGTCGCCTACCTGTCCCCCGAGCGGATCGAGAGCGGCGGCGAGATGGACGCCACCGACGGCTTCTGGGCCGTTGGCGTGATGCTCTACGAGATGCTGCGCGGCGCGCCGCCGTTCAGCGCACCCGACACGCGGCGCCTCGAACGCGCAATCGTCGCGCGGCGGCCGGTGCCGCTGCCCGCCGGCGTCTGCCCCGTGGGCCTGCAGGCGATCGTGGCCAAGCTGCTCGGGCCGACGCCGGCCGATCGCTATCCGAGCGCCGAGGCCATCCGGCTCGATCTCGAGCGCGCGCTGGCAGGCGGCGACACCGAGGCGCAGAAAGAAGGCTGGCCCGGCCGCGCCGGCGATGAACCCGCCACACGCCGGATGGAGCCGCTCGCCCATCCTCCCGAGCGTCTCGAGGAGGCGACGCGGCGCACCGTGCCGCCGCCGTTGCCCGTGATGCCTTCGCCCGCCTCGGGCGGCGGGACCACCGCGCCGTTTCCGTTCCGCCCTGGTGTGGCGACGGCGCCGCCGGCGGGGCGCGAGGCGCCCACCGCGGGGGCAACCGCGGTCCACGCCGACCTTCCCCGGCCGCTGACGCCTCCGCCGCTCCCGGCCGTCCGCCCGCGGCCGGCGCCAACGCGTCCCGGGCCGGTTCGGACGATGATCGGCGGCCTGTTCCGTGCCAGCCAGTTGGTAAACATCGTGGCCGCGGCGATCCTGGTGCTCGTCGTCGGCAACGAAATTCTGATCGGCCGCGCGGCCGGCCGCATCGCCAACACGGTGCCGTCGCAGAGTCTGGCCGTGCTCGACGATCGGTGGGCGGACTATCAGCGCCTCTCGTCCCGCAGCGTCGGCCCGGCGACGTGGCGGCTCGAGTCGATGCTCAAGCGGCGGACGCTCGCGCTCACCGATCGCGTGATTGCGTCCTATCGCGAGGGCCTGTCGGTGGTGTGGAGCGCGGAATGGACGCAGGCACGGCAGGCGCTGGTCCGCGCCGTCGCCGCCGATCCCGGCTCGGCCAACCTCAACGCCGCGCTGCGCTATGTCGACGGGCATCTCCACCGCATCAACGGCGACGGGTTCCGGCGCGACAAGAAGACCGACGCGGCGCGGCGTGAGTTCGCCGCGGCGATCACCGCGTTTCGCGAGGCCGCCGAACTGCGCAACAGCTGGCCCGATCCGTTCATCGGGCTCGCCCGCACGTTCGTGTCCGGGCTCGGCGACGTCGACCGCGGCGCCGACGCGCTCGAACAGGCGCGCCGGCTCGGCTACACGCCCGCCGAGCGAGAGATCGCGCAGCTGGCCGATGGCTACGCCGATCGCGGCGATACGCTGCGGCGCACCGCACGCAATTTGCAGAGCGTGCCGCAGGAGCGCGACTACCTCAATCGCGCCGCCTCGGCCTATCAGCGCGCGCTGGAGCTCTATGCCGGGGCGGCGACGTTCGGCGGCGTGCCCGCGAGCGTCCGCCGCGCACAAGTGGGACTCGACCGCACACAGCAGCGGCTGGGCGAGCTGGACTTCGCGGCGGTCACGCCGCCTGTCGGCCCGCAGGAGTTCGTCGCCGGCGAGGCCGAGACGCAAGCGGCGGAGCCCGACGCCGACCCGCAGTGATGCCATGGCGATGACCTATACGTCGGCGGCCGACCGCGCCGGCCGGCGCATTGTCAGCTCCCCAGCAGTCGTGGACGTGGTGAGCCTCCTCGCCACCTGCACGGCGCTCGTGGCAGTGCTCGCGCTCACGCTCGCCTACCACGGCCGCATGCAGCGGTTGGGAACGCCCGGCGCCGGATCGGCGCCGCCGGCGAACCTGGCGACCGTTACCGATGCGGCCGCACTCGAATCGGCGCTCGCGCCTGCCTTCACCGCGCCGGCGGATCGCCGTCTGGCGGCGCGGCAGCTCGCCGCATTCCTGGCCGCGTCGCGGCAGGCTGGCGACCCCTTGTCCAACGTTGGCGCGATCCTCCGCGCCGAGGTACCCGCCGCCACGATCGACGCCACGCCCGGACTCGCGGAGTTTGCCGTGCGCCTGCGCACGGCCCGGGAAGCCGCGGCCCGGCGCGGCGCGGCCCCGCCCGTCCAGGTGTCCGTCCTCACCGCCTCGGACCTGGCGCTGGTGAAGCCTGGTCTCACGGTCCGCACCGAGGCCGAGTTCCGCTGGCTGGTGCTGCGCTGGACGGCCTTCTTCTTCGCCGGCTTCGCCGCCGTGGGGCTGGTGTGGCGGTTGACGCGCGGCCGCGGCGACCTGCTCCTGCTGTCCGCCGCGCTGCTGCTCACGGCGCTCGGGTTCGCCGCGCTCCTGTCGCGGGCCGATCCGCTACGCGATACGCCGCTGTTCGTGCGCTTCGTCGAGGGGGTGCTGCTCGGACTGGTGGCCGCGATGGCCTGCTCGCTGGTGGACTTCCGCAAGACGTCGCTGCTGCGTCTCCGCTATCTGCCGCTCGTGGCCGCGTTCGGTCTGTCGTTGTTGCTGCTCGTCTTCGGCAGCGGTCCCGGCTCGAGCACCGCCAAGGTCAACCTCGGCCCCGTGCAGCCGATCGAAGCGATTCGTCTGCTCCTGGCGCTCTTCCTGGCCGGCTACTTCGCACGCACGTGGGAGCTGCTGCGGCAGGTGCACGACACCACGCTGCTGCCGCCGGCGGCGCCGTCGTGGCTGCGGCTGCCGCGGATTGGCCACGTCCTCCCCGTGCTCGGCGGTGTGGGCCTGGCGCTGATCTTCTTCTTCCTGCAGAAGGATCTCGGGCCGGCGCTGATGCTGACATGCGTCTTCCTCGCGCTCTACGCCGTCGCCCGCGGCGGCGTCGGCGCGGCGCTGGCCGGCACCGCGGTGCTGGTGGCCGGTTTCTACGCCGGCTACCGCCTGCATCTGTCGGAGACCCTGGCGACACGCGTTGCGATGTGGCAGGCCCCGTGGGACAACACCGTGCGCGGCGGCGATCAGGTGGCGCACGCGGTGTGGGCGCTCGCCACCGGCGGGGTGGTCGGCACCGGCTTCGGTCTCGGGGAAACGCGGTATCTGCCGGCCGGCCAGACCGATCTGGCGCTGGCCGCGGTGGGCGAGGAACTCGGGCTGATCGGGCTGCTGGCGGTCGGTGTTCTCTACGCCGCGGTCGCGTGGCGCGGGTTCCGCGTCGCGATGCGGGCGGCGGACGACTATGGCTTCTTCCTGGGCACGGCCGTGACGCTCTTCCTGATCGTGCCGGTGGTGCTGATGGCGGGCGGCCTGCTCGGCCTCGTGCCGCTCACCGGCGTGGTCACGCCCTTTCTGAGCTACGGCGGCTCGGCGATGGTGGCCAATTTCGCCGGGCTCGGCATCCTCGCCGCGATTGGAGCGCACCGCGGCGGGCGCGAGGGTGCCGAGCCGTTCCGTGTCCCCATGCGCTACCTGGGCGGCACGCTCGGCATGGCGGCGCTGGTCATCGCCGGCGTGCTGCTGCACGTGCAGCTCGTGCGCGCCGACTATTACGCGGTGAAACCGCACCTGAGCGTGCAGGGCGACGGGGTCGCTCGCTACCAGTACAACCCGCGCGTGCTCGATCTGGTACGGTCGCTGCCGCGCGGCAACGTCCTGGATCGCAGCGGGCGCGTCCTGGCCACCGGCGACCCGGAACGGGCGCAGCGCGCGCGTGTGTCGTACCAGAAGCTGGGCATCGCACCCAACGGCACCTGCGTGGACCCGGTGACCCGCTGCTATCCCCTCGGCGGCGCGGCCTTTCACGTGCTGGGCAACGCCGACACCCGCGAGAACTGGAGCGCGAGCAACAGCGCCTACATCGAGCGCGACGCCGACGACCGGCTGCGCGGGTTCGACGACCACGACATGTCGATGCCGTCGACAGCCGCTGACGGCACGTCCGCTCGGGCGGTGCGCCGGGATTACCGCGAGCTCGTGCCGCTCCTGCGCCACCGTCATCAGCCCGGGCACTCGGCCGTGAAGGCGATGCTGACCCGCGACCGCGACGTCCGCACCACGATCGACGCCCGGCTGCAGGCCCGCGTCGCCCAGATCCTCCAGGGGGCGTCGGCGCGGTCGGCGACCGGGCACGCGGCCGCGGTGGTGCTCGACCCGGTCACCGGCGACGTGCTCGCGCTCGCCAGCTATCCCTTTCCCGTCGTGGACCGGCCAGTGCGGCCGGGCAGCGACGATCGCACCGACCCGTACTTCGACCGTGCGCGCTTCGGCCTCTATCCGCCGGGATCGACGTTCAAGCTCGTGACCGCGGCCGCGGCGCTGCGGCAGGACCCGGCGCTGCGACGGCAGACCTACAGTTGCGGCTCGCTGCCCGACGGGCGGGTCGGCGTTCGAATCCCCGGCGGGCGGCCGGTCCGCGACGACGTGCTCGATCACCATCCCCACGGCACGATCGGCATGCACGACGGCCTCGTGCTGTCGTGCAACGCCTACTTCGCGCAGCTGGCGCTCAAACTGGGACCCGAAGCCCTGCTCGATGCGGCGGCGGCGCTCGGGATCGCGGTCACGCCGGGCGGATCGATCGAGCGGCTGCGGGCCACACTGCCGCAGGCGGCCTACGGCCAGGGCGACGTGGTGGCCAGCCCGCTGCGCATGGCCCGGGTGGCGGCGGCGCTGGCCAACGGCGGCGTGCTCACCGAGCCGCGCGTCGAGATACGGACCGGCCTGCCGGTGAAGCGCGAGCGGCTGCTGTCGCCGCAGGCGGCGGCCACGCTTGCCCACGACATGCGCGACGGCGTCCTGGTCGGCACGGGCCGCGGGCTGCGGCAGCACCCGCTGCGCGTGGCCGGCAAGACCGGCACCGCTGAAGTGGCCGGCGAGCCGTCGCACTCGTGGTTCGTCGGCTTCGCGCCCTACGAGGCGGGGACGCAAGCGTCGAAGCGCATCGCCTTCGCCGTGCTGGTCGAACACGCCGGATACGGCGGACGCGAGGCCGCTGCCGCGGCCGGGCAGATCGTCACCGCGGCCGGTGAGGCCGGACTCATCAAATGAGGAAAGGCATGGACATTCTCGGCAGGGCGCGGCGGCTCGAGGCGCGGATCGCGCAGACCGTCGATCGCGCAGCCGCACGGGTGGTCTCGCCGTCCGCGCGCGAGCCGCTCGAGGTGGCGCACGGCATCGTGGCGGCCGTCGAGGGCGAGGTGCAGCCGGCGGGCCGCGGCCGGCACCTCTTTCCGTACAACCGCATCCAGGTCCGGCTCGCGGCGCCGTCGCGACAGACGCGGGCGCGGCTGGAGGCGACGTTCGGGGCCGAGCCGACGTTGGCGGAGCGCATTCACGCGCGCCTCGACACCGCCGGCTGCCCGGCGCCGGATCTCAGGATTCTGGTCGACTACGCGGAGTCGGCCGGGGCGGACTGGCTCACGCCCGACTTCCACGTGGAGTTCGACCGGGTCGAGGGGACCGTGCCTCCACTGGCGGACGAGCCGGCCGCGCCACCCGCGGCGCCGCCGGCGATCGAACTCGAGATCGTCGCCGGCACGGGTGAACAGGCCGTCTGTGTGTTCGAGCTCGCCCGCATCGAGATCGGGCGCTGTGCCGAGGTCCGGGACCGGCGCAACCGCCTGGTGCGCACCAACCATCTGGTGTTCGCCGACACCGAACACCCGCTCAACCAAACCGTGTCCCGGCGCCACGCCCACGTGGACTTCCGGCCGGCCGAAGCTGCCTTCCGCGTCTACGACGACGGCAGCGAGCAGGGCACCAGCGTGGCGCGCACGGGGCGCACTATTGCCGTGCCGCCTGGTCCGCGCGGCGTCCGGCTGCAGCCGGGTGACGAGATCGTGCTCGGCCTGGCCCGAGTGAGAGTGAAGTGGCCGGCTACCAGGGCGGCAGCGTCATGAACAGGAACTCCTGCAGGTACGGATCCTTCGCCGCCAGCAGTTCCGCCCCCGTGCCTTCCGCGTAGATCCGGCCCTCGTGCAGCACCAGGAACCGGGCGCGCTCGCCGTGAGCGTCGCGAATCTGGACCGCGCCTCCGGCGCGGATCGCCTCGTGCGTCGCGATATAGAAGGCGTCGCGAATCTGGTGGGTCACGAGAATCGACGTGACGTGCTCGAGATCGCGCAACTTCACGATCTCGTCGTCCACGTTGCTGGCGATCACGGGATCGAGACCGGTGGTCGGATCGTCGAAGAGCAAGAGGCTCGGCTTCGAGGCCATGGCTCGCGCGATGCCGACGCGGCGGCGCTGGCCGCCCGACAGCTCGGACGGCATGCGGTCGGCGTATTCGGCGAGGCCGACGAACTCCAGCACCTCGGCCACGCGGGTCTCCACCTCCGTGGCGGAGAGATGCGCCGCGTCGAGCAGCCGGAAGCCGACGTTCTCGCCCACGGTCAGCGAGTCGAAGAGCGCGTTCTCCTGGAACGACATGCCGATGTCGCTGCGCAGCTGCAGCAGATCGACTTCCGACATCCGGTCGATGCGCTGACCGTTGACGAAGATGGCGCCCGCGTCGGGCCGCAGCAGGCCGAGAATCAGCTTCAGGATGATCGACTTGCCGGCGCCGCTGGCGCCCAGCAGCATCGTCATGCTGCCTTTCGGCACGATAAAGCTGACGTCGCGCAGGACGACGAGATCGTCGAAGGCGAACGACACGTGTTCGAGCACCACCGCCGCCACGTCGCCGTTCGGAGGCGCGGCGGTGGCGGCACCCGGCCCGGCCTGAGGATGGCCGCCGGTCACGGCGTGCGCTTGTCCACGACCACGACGCCGCCCTTCACCACGACGGTGGTCTTCAGCCAGTTCCAGTAACCCTCGAGCGGGTCGCCGTCGAGCAGCACGATGTCGGCGAGCTTGCCCGCCTCGAGCGTACCGAGCTGATCGCTCATCTGGATGTACGACGCCGTGTTGGGGCCCATGATGGTGATCATGTCCCGCATCGAGAACATCAGGTTGAACGACTTGAGCTCGTGCTCGAGCCCGGCCTTCGGCTCGTACTGGGTATCGGTGCAGTAGCCGAGGATGGCACCGGCGTCCCACACGGTACGCGCGTTGACCGGCATGTAGCCGGCCTCTTCGCCGAGCCGCACGCCGCCGGCGATGGCCTGCGGCCAGTCCTTGCCGTCGCGGAAGCGCGGCTTGTTGTCGTTGGCGAACACCCCGAAGACTGGCGCGCCGAAGCCGATTGTCGCCAGGATCCTGGTGCCGGACGCGGCCAGCGTCTTCGCATCCTCGACGCTGGTGAAGTCCTTGTTCGGCAAATGCACGAGCAACGGCACGCCTGCCTTGACCGCCGCCATCATCGCGGGGGTGCTGACGGCGTGCACCTGGACCATCACACCCGCTTTCTTACCCTCGTCCACGACCGCGCGCAGCACCTCCATTTCCTGCTCGGTGGGTCCGGGCACGGGCGTCAGCGCGATCTCGCCGGTGAACTTCACCCCCATCGCCGCCATCTTGCGGATTTCGGCCCGCGCCGAGTCGGGCGTGTGCTGGTTGAGGCGGAGCTGGCCCGACGGGAGGATGCGCGGACCGTTGATCTGGCCCGACTCGATCCGGTCGCGGAGGGTGATGTTGCCGTCGGCCGGGCCGCCGCCCGAGAGCAGCGTCGTGTAGCCGGCCTCGAGCTGCGCCTGCATCTGCGCCTTCTCGTCGGGTCCGGTGTTGAAATGGCGGTGGGCGTCGATGAACCCGGGCATGGCCGTCATCCCCTTGGCGTCGATCGTCCTGCCGGCCGGTGTGGCGGGCGGCCCGGCCGCCGCTGATGCGATCTTTCCGCCGCGTACGACAATCGAGCCGCGCTCGATCACGGTGGCCTTGGGCCCGATGATACGGACGTTGGTGATCGTCAGATCTTGCGCGCCGGCGGGCGCCGGCGCGGCCAGCAGGCAAACGGACAGGAGCAGGACCGCCTGCACGGTCGGGGTGAGTCGGGTCATCGGTATCTCCAAGCGTCCGATTATCCCTTCCCCCACCCCGCCGTGCCAGCGCTCAGGGGCGGCCTGGCCGGCGGCCAGGCGACGTGACGGGCGCTACGGCGCCGGCGGCACGTTGCCGCCAATCGTGGCGTAGGTGACGCGCGACAGTACGAACGAGCCGGCCCCCGGCGCCTGCTGATCCGCGCGCAGGTCCATGTCGGTATTGGTGAGCGAGGTCGTATCGACCACCGCCGCTGCCAGGTCGCCGGCCGCGTTCTCGTCGAAGTCGATGCCCCGTCCGGTGTTGCCCACGGTGGTAGCGTGCTCGATCGCCGAGCGCAGGCTGCCGGCCGCGTCCTCGCGGACGCTGATGCCGCCGATGACGTTGTCGGACGCGTCGATGCCGCTCAGCGTGGCATTCAGATCGCCGACGCCTTTCTCGCGGATCTTCAGCCCGGCGTCGCCGCCATCGGCGCCGTTGCCGTTGGTCGTGACGTCGATCATCGTGGTCACGAGGTCGCCGCCGCCGGCGAAGTCGTCGTCTTCTTCGTAATCCACGCCTTCTTCACGATTGCCGTTGACCTGCACGTGCGTCAGGTCCACCCGCAGATCACCCGCGTTGTTCTCGTTGAAGTCGAGGCCTTCCTCGTAGTTGTCGCTGGCCGTCGTCCACGACACGACGCCAATCACGCTGCCGTCGTTGTATTCGTCGATGTCGAAGCCGTCGTCGAGATCTTCCGGGTCGAACTGGCCGTTGCGCAGGACCTCGGAGCCGAATACGTCCACGATGACGTCGCCCGCGCCGCGTTCGTCCACCTCGATGCCGTCGGCGGCATTGTCGGCGGCGAGCGTGTGCTTGACGGTGATCGCGAGATCGCCGTCGCCGCCTTCGTTGACGCGCAGGCCGTCGCGGTCCGACGCGCTATAGCCGTTGCCCACGAACCGGCTGTTGACGACCGAGACCGCCACCGACGCCGCCGACCCGTTCGCGTTCGGCTGTACGCCGTCGGTCGTCGACGGATCCTCCTGGTCGTTCACCAGCACGCCGTGTCCCAGATTGTTCAGAATCTCGACGCGGAAGAGGGAGACGTGGATGGTGCCCGTGGCGCTGGCCGGCACTTCGACGGTGATGCCTTCGGCTGGCGCATCGCGCACGGTCAGGCGCGAGATCGCAAGGTCGCCGCCGCCGGTGGCGAGGAACGCCGCGCCGAGGGCGATGCCCGACCCGTCGAGCGCGGCGCCGTTGCCGTCGATCGTCAGCGCCTGCGACCCGGTGAAGATGACGGACTGCTGTAGCGCGACCACCGTGACAGCACCGGTGAACTGGATGTGGGTGACGCCGGGATCGGCGTTGGCCTGATCGATCGCGTCGCGAAACGATCCCGGCCCGGAGTCGAAGTTGTTCGACACGAGCAGTGCACCCGACGAGGCAATGGTGGTGCTGGTGGCCGCATGCCCCAGCGCAAGGGCACACGCGGCGAGCACGACGAGCAGACGGTTCTTCATGGGCTCCTCTCAGCGGGCCGGCGGGCGCATGCTGGCGCGGCCGGCGGCGTACACGTCACTCCTGCTCCCGCTGCATGCGGGCGCTGGTCTGTGACGTGGCTGAGATAGCTAATAGATCTGGGATTGCGTCCGTGTCGCGGCGATGTAACGGCAGCGCAACATCAGGCGCTGCGGGCGACGAGGAACGGCCGTGCGACCGCCGCGAGGTCAGCGGGCGCGATCGGCGCCGTTGACGCGCTCGAACACGCGTTCCGGCGGCGGGAGACCCTTTTCCTTCGCCTCGGCGGCGGCCCTCTCGTACGCCCGCTCGGCGCTGAGCGCGTTGCGCATGGCGATGTTGCCCTCGTGGCAGGCGTATTCGTAGATCTCGTAGCCGGACTGCCGGGTGACCGTCATGCGCATCGTCCACGGCGCGGTGTAGGTGGCCGGATCATCGACGCGGACCTCGTAGTCGACCATCTCCGGATCGACGCGGGTGAAGCGCTCCACGAGCCGCAGGCCCTCGCTGTGCCTCGCGCCGCCAAGGTTGGTCCTCTCGGTGAAGTTGCGCGACTCGATTACGAGCGTGTCGCCTTCGTAGCGTGCGCGGGAGTCGCCCATGAACTGCTTGATCGCCGGGCTCACGTGCGGGCGGCCGTCGAGCGGGATCACGCGCGTGTCGTGCACCATCTCGTAGGCGATCACCACCGAATCGGGCGTCTGGATGATGCGGGCGCCGTTGCCGTACACCGCGGGCATCCACGAGCCGACGAGGCCGCGCGTGATGCACCGGTCGTAGAGCGAGAAGTCCTGCACCTTCTCCCACGGGCCGAGCCCGAACGAGCCCGAGTCGTTGGGCCGCCGGCGCGCGACGGCGGCGGGCGTGAGCGCCGGCACCCGGCCGTCGGCCGGCTCGATCACCATCGACGTGTAACTGAAGTCGCGGGTGCCTTCCTCGTTGCGGAACGTGCCGGTCCTAGCGTTGTCGACGTCGCGCGCCAGGCCGCGCTGCTTCGCCCGGGCCGCGAACTCTTCATCGGTCAGGTGCTGGCGGGTGCCGTAGGTCGCCGGGCGCGACATCGGGACGCCGCGCATGTCGTCGCTGGTCCAGATGCCCTCGAAGTCGGGCTGGCCGAAGGCGTTGCGCGGGGCCTTCCAATGCGGGTCTTGGCGCTTCGCGGCCGACGCGTCCGCCGACCCCTTGGCCTGTGCCGCGGCCGGCTTCGCCGGTAGGAGAACCAGGGTGCATCCCGCCATCACCACCACGCCCAGGAACCGCCGAATCATGCCTCGTTCCTCCGTGCTGCCCAGCCGCCCGCACGGAGTGCGGGCCAGAGATACTGCCACTAGCGAAGGCGGAGCCACACTCGTTGATCCGAGGCGGAGCCTCGCTAGTCATACGACCGCGAGGCGGGGAGCGTAACACGGGCGATACGGGCACACGGCCGCCCCATCCGGGGGGCGTGATGCGGCCGGGGCTAGGGTTTCACGGGGTTTTCGAACGCGATTTGCCGCACCCACAGGCCGCGGGCGGTTTCCTCGCTCGCGGGCAGCGCCGTCGCGTAGGTGGGGATGTGGCGCACGCCCTGGTCCGCGTGCACCGGAGTGGACACGAGTCCGCCGATGCCGCGCAGCGTCTCGACTGCGGCGCTGGGGATCTTCACGGCTGGCGGCGCGTCGGGGGCCGGCGCCGGGAGCGAGCCGAACAGGCGATCGAAGGTGGGCGAGGGTTCGGGGCTGACGAAGATCAGAAAGTGCTCCCGGATGCCGGCGGATGTCACGCGCCATGACAGCCGCTCGGTCGCCCGTGATCCGGGCAGCCGGTGCTGGATGCCCCCCGGCAGCGGATTGGCATCGGTGCGCCCCTTGATGGGAAATAACAAGTACGAGTCGCCCATCTCGTCTTCGTTGACGACGTAGACGTACGCCGGCACCGAGGTGCGCATGTGCAGCGCCAGACGATCCCCGACCGACAGGCGCGCGCCGGGCTCGAGCCTCTGGTCGACGCCGTCGACCTCGCGGTACACCGCGGCGTCCACCGAATAGCTGCCGGGCGGGAGCGCGGTCGGCGCGCCGGCCGCGTCTGCCAGAGCGTTCGTCGCCGTTGGCGTATCACGGTCGCGCCACGTCGCGACGAGCGCGACGATCGCCGCCAATAGGAGCACCGCCATGACGACGAGCACCGGCTTGCGCACGATCGAGAAGGGCGTGGGCCGCCGCGAGACGACGCCGCTGAGCGCGGCTTCGAAGGCGCCGGCGCTGGCGTAGCGCGCGCGGGGGTCGTCGGCGAGCGCCTGTTCGACGACCTGTACGAACCCGTCGGGGAGATCGGGCCGCACATCGCGCAGCAGCCGGCGCGCGCCGCGTTCGCCATGGTTGCGGCCCACTTCCGTCCTGGTGGCGCCGTCCACGGGGTAGGTGCCGGTGACGAGATAGAAGAGCAGGACGCCGAGGCTGTAGATGTCGGAGGCGACCGTACGCGGCGCGCCGGTGAACACCTCCGGCGCCAGGTACAGCGGCGTGCCCGCGAAATCGCCCTCGAGCCGGCGTTGATCGCGGCTCAGATCCTTGCTGGTCCCGAAGTCGGTGAGGGTGATGCGGCCGCCGGCGCCGCGGATCACGTTGTGCGCTTTGACGTCGCCGTGCAGGGTGTCGGTGCCGTGGACGGCCGCGAGGGCGCGGCACAGGTCCATGCCGATGAGGGCGGCCTCGCTGGCGCTGAAGGGCCCGCGCTGCTGCACGAGCGCGGCGAGCGTGTCGCCGGCGATGAGCTCCATCGCCATGCCGACCTCGTCGCCCGCCCGGTCGGCCCGGAAGACGTGCACGACGTTGGGGTGGCTCACGCGCGCGAGCCGGCGCGCCTCGTCGAGCGCCCGCTCGGGATCGAACGGCGCGCCCGGGTGTACCGGGCGAAGCACCTTCAGCGCGACTTCCCGATGCAACTCGGAATCGAAGGCGCGGTACACGGTGCCGAACGCGCCGCGGCCGATCTCGCCGACGATGGCATACGGGCCCCAGGTGTCGGGCGTGTCTTCGCCGAGCCGCGCGACGCTTTCGAGGAACCGGAGCTGCTCGACGATCGCGGCCTGGTCGGCCGGAACCTCGCGTTTGAGGTCGTCCCAGTTCACCCGCTCCCGGTCGGAGATCGATCCGGCGATCGAGAGGAGCTGCGGATCGGAGTCGTCGTCATGCATGCGCCATCTCCTGCGCCAGCCGGACCACGGCGCGGCTGACGGCCATGGTCACCGCCGACACGCTCGGCTTGTGAAACATCTCGACCATTTCCTTGTAGGGGAGGCCCATCTCGATGCGCGCGATGATGAGCTCACGGTCCTCGGGCCGCAGGCGGCCGAGCGCGGCCTCGTAGCGGGCGCGAGTCTCGGCGCCCATTGCCTCATCGAGCGGCGACAGGCCGCGTCCCGGCAGCTCGTCGCCATCGATCGGATCCGAAATGCCGCGGCGGGACCACTTGCGGGCCAGATCGCGGATGCGGTTGGCGAGGATGACGCGCACGAAGCCCTGGAACGCGCCTTCGTGCCGGGGGTTGAACTTGTGCAGGTTGTTCAGCACCTGCAGCAGGGTGTCCTGCACGAGATCGTGGGTTTCGTGGCCGCCGCGGGCCGACAGCGGCAGCCGGCCGTGCGCCCAGCGCTGCAGCCGCGTCTGGTAGCGCCCGATCAGCAGGTCGCGCGCGCGGTCGTCGCCGGCCTTGGCGCGGAGGACGAGCTCGAACGAGGTGAGCGATTCCCAGTTATCGTCGTCGCGGCCGGGCGGGGCGATGGCCATGTCGGACAGCAGGGGGGTCGGGAAATTGACCGCGGCAATCATAGCCCAGAGCCTTTCGGAAGGCGGAGGCACGCGCGTGCCCACTCGGCGTTCAAAGAAGAATCAACGCCGCGCCGCTCCGGATCTCACACCGCCAGGTGAACTCGGCCTTTCGGTCGTGGCCGCGGGTCTTTAGACCCGCCTCATGGAGCTATCGCCAGTCGCCAGCGGCGGCGAACCCGGCCCAGAAGAACGGGTGGCCCGACTGGCCGGCGGCGCGCCGCGCTTTGAGGACGGTGAGGGCGGCCTCCCGAACCGAGTCCGCGGTGTCGAGGCCTCCGCCGAAGCGCCCCTGATAGAGCGCGCGCATCCACTGGCGCGTGGCCCGGTCCTCGACCGACCACAGGCTCATGATCACGGTCCGGGCGCCGGCCGTCTGGAACGCGCGGCGCAGCCCAAGCACCCCTTCGCCCACGCGCACCAGGCCGAGCCCGGTTTCGCACGCTGAGAGCACCGCCCAGTCCACCCCTGTAAGGTCGAGCCCGGCCACTTCCTCGGCGGTCAGGATGCCGTCGTCTTCATCCGGCCCGGCGGCGGCCCGGCGGTTGGCGCCGGCCATGGCCAGCCCCGACAGGAGCAGCGGATTCTCGAGGCTGGTCTGCCGGCGACGGATTTGCCCCCGAGGCGCCGATGGGGCAGGACTGGTGACGAGCCCGCCCACGGCGCGCGTGCCTGGCGCCGGCGGCGTATCGCACTCGTCTCCGAGGAAGAACCCATGTGTCGCGAGGTGCAGCACGCGCCGCCCTGGGGCCAGCTGCTTGAAGGCCGACTCGGATGCGACGCTGCCGACCAGCGTGCGGGCCGCGTCGGCTGCCGCTCCGGTCCGGCCGGACGTCCAGAGCGACGCCACTTCTTCCGCCTCGGATCGCGCGGCCGGCAGCGGCTCGAACCGCATGCTCTGGAAGCTCGCGCAGACCGTGCCAACGTCTGCCGCCCGCGTCGCGAGCGTGAAGACCGGCAAAGCGGGCGCTGGTGCCGCCGGTGGCGGCGTGCGCCGTGCCGAGTCGCCGGGTTTCGACGATGCGGAGCCGGAACGAAGCGCCGCGAACAGCTCCCCACTCGAGAATGTCGGGCCGCCGACGGCCAGGAAGCCGTCAGGTCCGGCGCGCGGGGCATCCGGCGCGACCAGATCCCGCTCGGCCGAGAGATAGTGAATCACCGGCCCGCGTTCGAGCAGATAGCCGCCGCCGGGCGCGGGCAGCGCGGCGACGGGTACCAGGTTGAGCGCCGAGTCAGGAACCACGAACACGCGAGTGGCCCCGTCGAGGTGCGCGGCCAACGGATCCCAGATACGGCGGCGCAACGCAGTGCCCGACGCGCGCAGCGCCGTTTCGGCCGCCGGCAATGCGCCGGAGGCGGCGATTGCGCCGAGCAGTTCTTGCCTCCACGTGCCGATCGCGGCGTCCACGGCGGCTGCCGACCCAAGCGGCACTGCCACGGGTTCGGCGGCCCCGGCCCGGAGCACGAAGCCCATGTACGAGGGCACTGTTCGCGTCGACGCCGGACGCGTGGTCACCGACGATGGTGTGACGACCGTCCGGTCGTAGCGGTAGAACGACACGAGCGCCGCGCTTGGCGGAAGCGCAGCGCGGACGTCGGTCACGCCGGCGGCCGCCCGCCGTGTGTTCGTGCGGAACGTGGAGCTTTGTTCGGCGAGCGCCCGCTCGGCCTCTTCCTTCGCGCGTCGCGCGTCGTCGACGAGCACCGTGTACCCGCGCGGATCGCGCGATGTGCCCTTGACCGTGAGATTCGCCAGCCGCTGCCGCGTTGCCCGCAGCTGGTCCCACAACGCCCTCGTTTCGTCGCTCGCGCCGTCGCCGGCGGCACGTCGGCGCAGGCTCATCTCGTCGAGGGTGAGCGCACGGCCGCGAATCACTTCGTCGAGCACTGCCTCCCGATCGGCTGGTGTCTTGGCGAACGATGCGGCCATGTCGAGGCCTTTCGGCCAGCTGCGGACGTACTCCAGAGCCTGGCGCTCGGACAGAGAGGCGAGCGTCAGCAGCGCGTGCTCGCGCGCGATCCGCTGGCCCCGCAACCCCCGCGCCAACGCCTCGTCGGTCCGCTCGAGTCGTGCCTCGATGCCGGCGAGCGCCACTTCGTCGGAGGCCACGTTCGGATGGGCCGGACCAAGCTGGGCCGTCCGGATGTTCAAGGCACGCGCGTACGCCTGCTCCGCGCCGCGCACGTCGCCGGCGCGCGCGAGAAGCTGTCCATGGACAGTGAGTGCGCCGGGCAAGCTGTTCTTGGCGCTGCTTCGTTCCCAGATCCCGACCGCTCGCGTCGAGCGTTCCAGTGCCTCGCGCGGTTGCCCCAGCCGGTCGAGCGTCAGCGCGAGGTTCGAGAGCGTGATGGCGACGTCTCGGTGGTCGGGGCCGAGCGCGCGCTCGCGGATGCGCAGGGCCTGCATGAAATACGGAAGTGCCTCGGAGTCCCGCCCCTCTTCCAACAGGCTTTCGGCCAGCACGCTCGTGGCCCGGGCCACGTTGGGGTGGCCGCTGCCAAGCGCGCGCGTCCAGGTTGCCACTACCTGCCGCAGGGCACTGCGGCCCTCGTCGTAGTCGCCGAGCCGGATGTCCATCAGCGCCTGGTTGAACGAGGCTGCCGTCCCCCCGTTGTTGACGGGGCCGAGCCGCACGGCGTACGTGCGGCGCGCCCGTGCGTACAGCGTGCGTGCGGTCGCGAATTCACCGCGTTGCTGGTAGTTGTTGGCCAGGTCGTTCAGCTGGATTGCGACGCGCGGATGGTCGAGACCGAAGGCGGCTTCGGCGATGGCAAGGGCGCGCTCGCGGAGCGCCTTGGCCTCGTTGAGCTCGCTGAGCTCTTCCCGGCCGAGCGCGAGCAGCCGGAGACAGTTGGCGATCTCCGGATGCCCCGGCCTGAGCGTGGACTCATTCAGAGCGCAGGCGCGCGAGACATGCTGGTCGGCCGGCGCGAACGCCCCTTCGAACCAGTACTCCTCGCCCAACCGGAGTAGGGCCACGGCCGTTTCGGGATGGGACGCGCGGTTCAGCTCGTACAGCTCGAGCGATCGCTCGAAATCGGGGCGTGCTCGTGCGAAATCGGTCTTGCTCTGCCAGACCTCACCGCGCATCTGCAGCGCGCGCGCGATGCCGACGCCGTCGCCGGACGCCTCCCGAATGCTCATTGCACGCTGCGCGAGGGCGAGCGCCTCGTCGAGCGTCTTCGGGTCACGCGGGAGTTCGTCCGTCAGGACGTGCACCAACCCTTCGAGGCTTTCGGCAAGTGCCGGACTCTCTCCCGGCGTGTCCCGTTCGCGGATCGCGATCGCCTCCCGGAATGCCGTGATGGCACCCTTGTAATCGGCGCTCTCGTGCAGAACCTCTCCGAGACGCTGCAGACGCAGCGCGAGATCGTCCGGCGGCGCAGCCGACGACAGTGCAGCATCCACCAGACTGCGTGCCAGATCTCGCGTGGGCGCTTCAGCTCCGCGACCGTTCCGCAGCCGTGCCGTCAGCAGCAGCTCGCGTGCCCGGTCGGCCTCTGGCGCAGGCGCCCGTTCCACCGCCAGAGCGGCCTTCGCTTCGGCGTCCTCATAGCGCCCGGCGTCGATGAGCGCCGGGATGTCGCCGACGGTCGCGGACGGTGTCCGCTGCATCGCGGAGGACGGGCCGTACAGCATCAACGCCGCCAGCGTCGCCGAAACGAGCCAGCGCATCGATGCGCACGGTGCCGGTGCTGCGACAGCGGTCACAGAAGTTTCAGATGTCGTCTGCTCAGCCCGCCGGAGAGCGCCAGCTGCTGGCGCAGGTCGATCGACAACGGTTCCTCGCCCGGTCCCAGCCCATAGACAGGGTGGGAGAGTACGCGCCGCAACGTTCGCCGGGTGTCCGCGGACGCTTCCTCGAGCCCCCGGAACGCGCTGTCGATCTCCTGGGCGGTGGCCTGGTGGGCATCGTGCCCGTTCACGCCGGTTATGGGCCAGATGACGAGGACGGCGCGGGCGATGTCCTCCACCCCGGCCGCGGCCGCTTCCAGGATCATCAGCGACTCGCCGACCTGACGGAAGAGATTGGAGACCCTCGTCATGGCGAGGTCGCCGCGCAGGTCGCCGGCCAGCGCCCCGCTCCTGAGCAGCACGCCGGGATCGCCGGAGCCCGGTTTGGTCCCTTCGTTGCCGGAACCCGGTTTGGTCCCTTCGTTGCCGGTGCCCGGCTTGGTGGGCTCGAGGCCCGTGCCGGGTTTGCCTCCTTCGTCGACGAGCAGCTTGTTCGGGTTGATCGGTCCGAGCCCGAAGCGCACGTGGGTTAGCGCTCGCAGGACCGTGCGTTCGGTGACCGAGAGCGCCAGTTCGATGACTCTGAAGCGGTCCACCGCCTTGTCCACCACGTCCGGCCGCTGGCCGTTCGGCCCCGAGCCGGTGTAGGACGCCTTGAGCGGCTGAAACTTCTTCAGCTCGTCGACGTCGCGCAACGTCTGGAGGCTGACAGGGGGCGCGAGCCGCAGCCATGGCGGTCCAAAGGTCGTCCTGGCTTCGACAGTGGCCGGCAGCGTCGCCACGCCGCCTTCGACCGAACTGAGCCCCGACTGCTCGAGCGTGGGCGTGACCGGACCGCGCTCGACGGCGTCCACGATGTCCTGTTTCGCGCGTGCGACCGCCCGGTCGAGACCATTGAGGACGCTCTCGATCGACATCACGATTTGCGCGACATCGGCCCGGTCGCCGCTCTGCAGCTCGCCGATACCGTCGATGGCGACCATCAGTTCGGCAGGAATCGTCCGCTTCAGCCCTTCGTAAACGAGGTGCGGCCACGTCCCACGAGCCGACTTGGGCTGCCCCTTGAAGAGCTCGAGCTCCCGATACTGGTCGAGGCCCCGTTCAAGCGACGGCTTACCGGCTGCCACGGCGGCGAGCTCGAGGCGGTTCAGGATGCCTTGATCGGTGATGAACGGCGCGTAGATGCCCACGCCCTTCAGATCGGCGAGCTCCGGATGCGCGCGCTTGTACGCGATGAGCGTGTCGTCACTCCAAGGCGCGGCGACCCTCGGGTGGCTGTGCGCGGGCTGCTCGGGCGGCTGCAATGCGGCCAGCAGAATATTGGCGGCGTCTTCGATGGGCTGCACCATCCTGTCGGGCCCCGCACCACCCAGAATCGCGCAGAGCGTGGTCAGGTCGATGAGCGGCCGCACGTCGCCCGCCGCCGCGCCCATGAAGACGTCGCGCAGCATGGCCATCGCCTCGGTGTCGAATCCGCTATCGATCCGTTCGTGGATGGTGGAAGCGAGCTTTTCCAGCAACCCGCCGCACTTCGCTGCGTGCGTCAGGTTGAGCACCGTCATGGCCAGCCGGTCGCCACCTGGCAGGTCGTCGAACTGCGTCACGTACGCGTCGACGATCAGCTTCGACAGCTCGCGCGCGTCCGTCCTGGGGCCGATCCGGCTGAGGATGACGGTGTAGGGCCAGCCGACGAAGGGCACCGTAATCTGCGAGGCCACCATCAGCCCCGCCACGTTTCGAAGCTCGAAGGCCGCCTCCAGGTAGCTCATGGTGCAGGCATTGGTCCCCAGCAGATCCAGCGGCCGTGGCGTGCCGCTACCTTCGACCTCTGCGCGAGCCCGGTTGAATTCTTCGAGCGCACCCCTGAGTTCCGGCAGCATGAGCGCGTCGTTGTCATCGCGTCCGAAACCAATGCCGAACGCGTGGCCCCACAAGACGAGGCCGTAGTTCGACGCCCGGTACTTCTCGTTCCGGGCGACATCCGTGATGAATTTGGCGAGCGTGGCGCCGTCGCCCATGTTGGTGGCGCCGGGGAGCTGTGTGAGCAGGCGCGCGCCATCACTGCTGATTTCGTATTGCTGGGCCGAGCGCGGCCAGTGCCGGTTGATCTGGACCACGACGTTCACGTCGTCGTTGCAGCCCTGTTCCATTTCCTTGAGATCGCGCACCGCCACGGTGTCGAGCTTGTGGCTGTCGCCGGCCGCCATGTACACCATCAGGGTCCATTTGGCGGGCTTGGACGCTGCGGGGACTTGAGAGGGAGAAGTCTTGGCCAAGGCGCGCTCCTTGCCGCCGGGGGACTCACAGTCGGCGGCGTTCATGGAGATAACGACGAAGGGCGCCGATCGTAACAGACGAGTTGTGAAACGGGTCGATTTTGTCTGGCGCCTGTTCGAACGGCTCAGCTGGCAGCCGGTGGGTCCTGGCCAGTCTGGCTACTTGCCGACCAGGCGCGGCACGTCTTTCTCGTTCTCGAGGCACGCGTACTCGAGCAGATCGGTGTTCAGCGCGAGGTGCTGCTTGACGGCGACGGTAAAGGGGCGGGTGTACGCCTTGGGGTCGTCGATCGTCACCTGCACGTCGAGCGTTCCATAGTTCGGACGGCGGAACCGTTCGCGAATCTTCGCCTGGTCGGTGAGCGGGCTGCCGTTGAAGTCGGCCCACAGGCCGTCGCGCAGTCCGTTGGTGTCCACCACGAGCGTGTCGCCTTCCCAGCGGGCCGTGGAGTATCCGTACCAGCTCGGATTCGGGTCCGCAGGTAAGGGCCGGCCGTCGAGATAGATCTGCCGGAACTCCATGTTCCGTTCGTGCAGGAGCACGAGGAGGCCTGGCATCTGAACGATCTTTTTCGGGAGCGGATGCGCCAGCATCTGCAACGGCCCGAGCGGCAGGCACCGCGCGTCGGGATTGTCCTTGCTGTGCTCGTCCTTGCGGCGATCGTAGAGCGCGCCAGCCCACGGTTGATAGGGAGGCCGGCTGCCGAGCACGTGTGCCAGGTCGAAGAACACGGTCCGAGGTGGCGCGCCCAGGCCTTCGCTGCCCGGCATGTAGCCGTCGTTCTCCCACACGCCGGAGAAATCGGGCTTGCCGTCGGCCGCGCGCGGGGCCGGTGCCGTGAGGTTTGGTTTCCCGTCGCGCGTCCGCGGCACGCCGGCCGTGGGGTAGTCAATCCACTGCGCCGACACTTCCACGCCCGCTCCCGCAACGGCCGCGAACACCAGCACCACGGCCCTTCGACTGACGCGTGTCATCTGCCCTCCGTGCGATCGGTCACCGGCGACATGATCGCGGCCGCGGCCGGAGAGCGAGATCAAAAAGCATCAATCCTCGCCCATTCGTCATTACTGCGCTGGCGGCGCCGCGGCCTGCAGGAACACCAGGAACAGATTGTCGGGATCGCGCACAATCGCGGTCTTGATGGTGCCGCCGCGCGCCGGCAGCTCCACGGGGGCGCCGCCGGTTGACTGCACGGTACCGCCGGCGGCCTTGACCGCCGCCACCGCCGCGTCCACGTCGCGCACCTGCAGCTGGATGCGCGTGGAGCCGGGGTCCTGGAGATTGCCCTTGATCGTTTGCCGATCGACGCCCTTGAAGTCGATCAGCTCGAACGTCAGGCCGGTGGTCGGCACCGTGAACATCGACGCGCGGTATTGGGCGCCGGATGGCAGCCCCATCATGTCGAGCACCGCCGGGTTGCCGTCGAACTTGCCGGGCGATCGCATCGCCATGCCCAGCTGATTGACATAGAGCCGCGTCGCCTGCTCGACGTCGTTGACCGCAAGGCGCACCCGCACCTCGATCACGTTGGGCGCCGGAGTGGCCGTGGCGGCGGGGAGCGGATCGGGCTGGTACAGCTCGACGAAGTGCCCGTCGGGATCCTTCACGATGACCGCGCGCGCCCGCGACCCGCTCGGCACGGCAATCGGTTTGCCGCCCTTCGTCACGACTGGTGCGCCAAGCTGCATCAGCCGTCCGAAGACGGCATCGAGGTCGCGGACGAGCACGATCAGCGTGAAGGCGCCGCTGTCCTGGAGCCGCCGTTCCACGGCCCGACCGCCCGCCTTCGAGATCTCGACGATCTCGACGCCGGTGCGCATGCCAGCGGGCCGGCCGATCGACCAGCGCAGCTGCGCGTCGGGCAGGCCGAACATGTTTCGGAGCGGTGCGTTCGCGTCGGCGTTTGCCGGCGCGCCCTGCACGTCGAGCCCGAGCCCGTCACGATAGAAGGCCAGCGCCTTGTCGAGGTCGGCGACGATCGGGCTGAAGAAGTTGCCCGAGCCGACGATGAGGCCGGTCGGTGCGGGTCCGGTTGGCGCCGGTGCCGCCGGTGTCTGGGCGAATACCGCTGCCGCAACAAGCGACCCTGCCATCACAAGGAACAGTCTTCGCATCACCGATTCTCCCGCCTTAAGCCTTTGCCGCCTGGAGCCCACCGAGCCCGAAGCCCGAAGCCTGAAGCCCGAAGCCTCACTTCAACTGTTCCGCGACTGCCGCCACGCCGGCCTTGGCGCAGGCGTCGTCACCCTCCTGATTCGCCCCGGAACTGGCGACGCCGCCGATCACCTCTGTGCCAACCTGGATCGGTACGCCGCCGCCGAGCGCAAGGATGTCGGACACGTCGCGCTGCGCGGCAAAGCCCGGGTCGGAGGTCCGCTTCTGAAACTCCAACGTGCTCGTGCGGAACATGCGCGCCGTGTACGCCTTGCGGCGCGACATCTCCGCCGTCTGCGCCGAGGCGCCCTCGTCGCGCAGCAGCACCATCAGCTGCCCGGCGCGATCGACGACCGCCACCGACGTGCTGAATCCCTTCGACTTGCACGCGCCGAGCGCGGCCTCGGCAATCGTCTTGGCGAGGCCGAGCGACAGGTTCTTCTGGCTCACCACGCCCTGCGAGAACCCCGCGGCCGGCGCAAGTGCCAGCACGCCAGCCATTATCAGCAATCCGACCGGGCGGCTCATGAGCGTTCCTCCTCTCGGGGCGATGCGCGCCGCGCTCACCGCGGCGGCGCGCTGTGTAACATACACCGCCGACCGTGTCTCCTCACCCCCTCTCGCAGGCCCGAAGCGCGGTTGCCGGCGGCTGGATCGGTTCGGCGCTGGAGTACTACGACTTTTTCATCTACGCGACCGCCGCGTCGCTCGTATTTCCTCAGGTGTTCTTTCCGTCCGGGAATCCGACCGTCGCCATCGTCGCGTCGCTGGCGACCTACGGCGTCGGCTACGTGGCCAGACCGGTGGGCGCGTTCGTTCTGGGACAGTGGGGCGACCGGCACGGCCGCAAGCAGGTGCTCGTCGCCTGCATGATCCTGATGGGCTTCTCGACGATGGCGGTCGGCCTGTTGCCCACCTACGAGCAGGCCGGCGTGCTGGCCCCGGCGCTGCTCGTCCTGCTGCGTCTCGTTCAGGGGTTTGCGGTGGCCGGCGAGATTTCGGGCTCGAGCTCGATGATTTTGGAGCACGCGCCGTTTGGCCGCCGGGGCCTGTATTCCAGCTTCTCGCTGCAAGGCGTGCAGGCCGGGCAGATTCTCGCGGCGGCGGTCTTCATTCCGCTCGCGCGCTTCATGCCACGGGTGGAGTTCCTGGCGTGGGGCTGGCGCATCCCCTTTCTTCTCAGCCTGCTGGCCGTCGCCGCCGGCTACGTCATCCGCCGCCGGGTCGCGGAGACGCCGGTCTTCGCCGCCGAGCGCGCCCGCGGGCCGGCGGCGAGGGCACCGGTCTTGGAGGCCCTCGCCGGCAGCGCGCCCGACATGGTGCGCGTGACCTGCATGGCCTTGATGAACGTCATCCCCGTCGTCACGACGATCTTCGGCGCCGCGTATGCCATTCAACCCAGCTACGGCGTCGGCCTGCCAGACGATGTCTACCTGTGGATTCCGGTGCTCGGCAACTGCGTCGCCGTGGTCGTCATCCCGTTTGTCGGACAGCTGTCGGATCGCGTCGGCCGCCGGCCGCCGATCATCGCCGGCTCGCTTGCCGCGGGGGTGCTGTCGTTTGCCTACCTGCACGCCATCAGCATCCGCAACGTACCGCTGGCAATCGTGATGTCCGTGGTGATGTGGGGCGTCGTCTACCAGGGCTACAACGCGGTCTTCCCCAGCTTCTACCCGGAACTGTTTCCGGCGCGCACCCGCGTGACGGCGATGGCGATTGCCCAGAACCTTGGCACGATGATGACGGCGCTGCTGCCGGCAGTCTTCGCGGCGGTGGCGCCGCCGGGCTCGATGCACGTGCCGGTCATTGTCGGTGCCATCACGCTGGCGGTGACCGCGGTCGCCGCAACCGCGGCGTGGAGCACTCGCGAGACGTATCGGATTCGTCTGGCGGATCTCGGCACGCCGGCGGCGGTGCCGGTCGACCGGCAGGAATACGAGCGCCTGCGCTCTGAGGCGGCCTCGGCGTGACGATTCGCGGCACCACGTCGCTCATTGCCCACATCGGCTTCCCGACGCATTCGTTCGTGTCGCCGCTGATCTACAACCCCTACTTCGAGCAGGCCGGCATCGATGCGGTGGTGGTACCAATGGGCTGCCGCCCCGAGCATTTTCCAGAGTGCCTCGCCGCCGTGTTCCGGCTCACCAACGTCCGCGGCGCGCTGATCACGATGCCGCACAAAGTGACCGCCGTGGCGCTGCTCGACGAGGCCTCGCCGGCCGTGCGGCTCGCCGGCTCGTGCAACGCGGTGCGGCGTACGCGCGATGGGCGCCTGGAGGGCGATCTGTTCGATGGCGAAGGCTTCGTGCGAGCGTTGCGCGGCAAGGGCTGCGGGCTCGAAGGCGCTCGCGCGTTCGTCGCCGGCGCCGGCGGCGTCGGGTCGGCGATCGCCGCGGCGCTCGCGGCGGCTGGCGCTGCCTCGATTGCCTTGTGCGACCCGCGTGCGGGCGCCGCAAGCGCGCTGGCCGAGCGTCTCGCCGCGTCCTACCCGAATGTCGTGCTGGCGACCGGGGAGAGCGATCCGGCTGGCCGCGACGTCGTCGTCAACGCCACGCCGTTGGGCATGGCGGAAGGTGACCCGATGCCGATCGACGTCGCGCGGATTGCGCCCGAGGCTTTCGTCGGCGACGTCGTGATGACCGCCGGCACGACCGCGTTCGTCGCGGCGGCGCAGGCGCGCGGCTGCCGGGTGCAGCCGGGCATCGAGATGCTGTTCGAGCAGATTCCGCTCTATCTCGAGTTTTTCGGCTTTCCGACGACCACGGCCGAGCAACTGCGAGCGATCGCGACGCGCGTCTTGTGAGGCGGGTCTGAAAGACCCACGGCCACGTACCGCAGCGGACCCGCGGCCACGTCGTGGCCGGACGCTCCGCCACGTAACATAGACGGATGCGCCGAGCCTCCGTCGTCGTGGTTCTGGCCGCGGTGGCGGTCGCCGCCGTGTTCGCGCAGTCGAAGCCCGCTGCGCCCAAGCCGTTCACCACCTGGGCGGCGTATCAGGGCGGGCAGCACTCTTCGCAATACTCCGCTCTCGACCAGATCAACCGATCGAACGTGTCGCAGCTCGCCGTGGCCTGGACGTTCCCGGCCGGACCGCGCACGTTCATGTTCAACCCGCTCGTCGATCGCGGCGTGATGTACGTGCTGGCGCGCGACAATGCGATCGTGGCGCTCGACGCGGCGTCGGGGAAGGAGCTGTGGGCGCATCCGAACGCCGGAGGTGTGGGCGCGCGTGGCCTCAACCTGTGGACGAGCGCGGATGGCACCGACCGCCGTCTGATCTACCTGTCGGGCGGGTTCCTCACCGAGATCGACGCCAGCACTGGTCAGACGGTGTCGACCTTCGGGACCAGCGGCCGCGTGGACCTGCGCGCCGCTCTGGCGGCGGACGGCCACGACATCACCGGCCTCCTGCCGCTGCAGACGAGCAACCCGGGCCGCATCTTCCAGGACACCTTCATCATCTCGCTCCCAGCGCAGGGCGCGGGCTACGACGCGTCGCCCGGCGACGTGCAGGCCTACGACGTCCGCACCGGCGACCTGCGCTGGATCTTCCACAGCATCCCGCACACGGGCGAGTTCGGCGCCGACTCGTGGCCGAAGGACGCCTGGAAGACCCACGGCGGCGTGCACAACTGGAGCGAGGTCACGGTGGACGAGGCGCGCGGCATCGTCTACATCCCGTTCGGCAGCCCGCGGTTCGACTACTACGGCGGCGACCGTCCCGGCCAGAACCTGTTCGGCAACACGCTCGTGGCGCTCGACGCCCGCACCGGCAAGCGGCTATGGCACTACCAGCTCGTGCATCACGACCTGTGGGACTACGACCTGCCCACGGCGCCGAAGCTCCTCACGATTCGCCAGAACGGCCAGGCCCGCGACGTGGTGGCGCAGCCCACCAAACAAGGCTTCGTGTTCGTGTTCGATCGGGTGACGGGCGCGCCAATCTGGCCGATTGAAGAGCGGCCCGTCCCGCAGTCCGATATTCCCGGCGAGCAGTCGTGGCCCACGCAGCCCTTCCCGACCAAGCCGGCGCCGTTCGCGCGGCAGTCGTTCACCGACAAGGACATCAACCCGTTCATTCCGGCGGCGGAGCAGGAGTTCCTGCGTGCCAAGCTGAAGACGGTCCGCAACGAAGGGCTGTTCACCCCGCCCAGCTTCCGCGGCTCGCTGTCGATGCCGGGGCACAACGGGGGCGCCAACTGGGGCAGCTCCGCCGTCGATCCGCTGCGCGGCGAGCTCTACGTCGTGAACAAGAACCTGTCGGTGATGAACCGCATCACGCTCGAAGACGCACCGCGGCAGCCGGTCGGCACGATGATCGGGCCGCTCACGCCGATCGTCCCCGCCGAGCAGGCCGCCGAGATGATGGCGAAGGCGAAGGCCGCGGCGGCCGAGGGGCCGGTGCGCTACAACTCGCCGTTCGACTTCATGCTCACCAGCACCAACCTCTCGTCGATTGGGCCGCCGTGGTCGCAGCTCACGGCCTACGACCTCAATACCGGTGATATCAAGTGGCAGGTGCCGCTCGGCACCGTGGACGCGCCGGTGTCGATTGGCATAGCGGCTGACAGCGGCTCGCACTGGCCACGCGGCGGGCCGCTCGTCACTGCCGGGGGGCTCGTGTTCGTGGCCACCAGTTCCGACATGACGTTCCGCGCCTTCGATCGCGACAGCGGGAAGGTGGTGTGGAGCACCAAGCTGCCGGCCGCCTCCGAAGGTGTGCCGGCGACCTACGAGATCAACGGGCGGCAGTACATCGCACTGGCCGTTGCCGGTGGGCTCGGGTTCAACCCGGCGCGCTTTGGCGGCCCGCCGCGTCCTGCCCCGGCCGGTCAGTACATGGTGTTCGCCCTGCCGCTCCGTCAGTGATGCCAGCAGCGCGACTCGTCCCGCTCGCGCTCGCCCTGATCCTCGCCGGCTGCGATGACCGTGTCGCACCTGCGGTGCCGGCACCGGCAGCACCGGCCGCGGTCACGGTGACGCTGTCGATCGTCGGTACCAACGACCTGCACGGTGGCGTGCTGCAGCGGGAGGATCGCGGCGGCCTGGCGCTGCTCGGCGGCTACGTGGCGAACCTCCGCGCGGCCCGCGACCGCGACGGCGGCGCCGTCCTGCTCGTGGACGCCGGCGACCTGTTCCAGGGCACGCTCGAATCGAACCTCAACGAAGGCGCCGTGGTCGTGGCCGCCTACGACGCCCTCGGCTACGCCGCTGTGGCCATCGGCAATCACGACTTCGATTTCGGTCCGGCGGGCGAGGCGGCCACGCCGGCGTCTCCGGCCGACGATCCCCGCGGAGCGCTGAAAGCCCGGGCCGCGAGCGCCTCGTTTCCGTTTCTCGCCGCGAACGTCATCGACGAGGCGACCGGCAAGCCGGTGGCGTGGCGGAACGTTCTGCCATCCACACTTGTGACCGCGGCTGGCGTGCAGGTCGGCATCATCGGCGTGACGACGGCGCGCACGCTGGAAACGACGATTGCGGCCAACACGAGCGGCCTCCGCATCGGGCCGCTGGCGGCCTCGATCGAGGCCGAAGCGACGCGGTTGCGCGCCTCCGGAGCCGCCGTGATCGTGGTCGCCGCGCACGCCGGCGGCACCTGCGCCGATTTTTCCAACCCCTTGGATCTGTCGTCGTGCGCTCCGGACGAGGAGATCGTCAACGTGATACACGCGCTGCCGCGCGGGTTGGTGGACGTCGTCGTGGCCGGCCACCGCCACCTCGGCATCGGCCACCAGATCGACGGTGTCGCCGTGACCGAAGCCTATGCCGGCGGCCGATCGTTCGGCCGGGTGGACCTGGTGGTCGATCGCGCGGCCCGGCGCGTGACCGGGCGCCGCAGCTTCGCGCCGCGCGATCTGTGCTCGCGCGTCGATCCGGGCACGACGCGCTGCGATCCAGAAGGTGCGAGCGTGTCCCGGGTGCCCGCCGAGTACGAAGGGGCGGCGGTGACGGCCGATGCCGCAGTCGCCAGAGTCCTCGCGCCGGGCGTCGAGGCGGCGCGGCGGGTCAAGACCAGGCCGCTGGGCATCACGCTCTCGACGCCGCTGCGACGAACCGCGGGTCTCGACTCGCCCCTCGGCAACCTGTTCACCGACGCTTTCCTGGCGGCGGTGCCCGGCGCCGGGCTGGTCGTCAACAACACGGATGGCGGCCTGCGTGCGGACATGCCGGCCGGTCCGGTGACCTACGGGACGGTGTTCGAAGTGATGCCGTTCGACAACCGGGTGGTGGCCTTCCACCTGAGCGGCGCCGAGATCCGGAAGATGGTGACCACGTGGATGGGTGCGCGAGTGCCGGTCACCCCAGGCATTGCCGGCCTGCGGATTCGCGTGAGTTGCCAGGGGCCGGCGCTGCACGTGGCACTGATACGCCCCGATGGGCAGCCGGTCGAGGACCGCGAGCGTGTGCTCGTGGTCACCACGGACTTTCTTGCCACCAACGGCGACAACATCTTCGCGTCCGTGGTGCCGCCGGACGGGTTCACGGTCGAGCAGGACGTGGGCACGGTCCGCGACGTGGTCATCGGAGCCTTGAAGAAATACGGCTCGACGCTGGGCGAGGCACAGCTTCTCGACGGGCCCAATCCGCGGTGGGCCCTGCCGGGCCCGCGCCCGGTGATGTGCAGCGCCTGACGGCGCGATCTTTGAACGTCGTCAGTGCATGGGCGATGCTCCTGCACACACCGACGAGGTTCAAGGCGGGCTGACCGAGGACCAAAAGCGCGCGAACGTCGTGCGTCTGGCGTTCGACGGCCATCCGGCTCGGCTGGATGAGTTCTGCCGCGCAGTGGAAGAAGTGGTGCCGCCCGGTACAACGGTCGTGCTGCGCGGGAGTTCGATCACAGGCGTGCGCTGGGACGGCAAGGAGCCGTTCGACGGCCGCGGCCCCGGGACGAGCGATCTCGATCTCACGCTGGTTGGCGATGGACCGCTCGCGTTCTTCAAGGCCACCGGGTATTTCGTGCCGGGCGTGCACTCGCGGCCGCTGAGCGACGACGACCCGGACATCGCGCCCGATCTCGTGCCGCTGCGCCGCCGGCTCATGGAGATGGTAAAGCGGCCCGTGAACATCCAGGCCTCGCGCGAGATCGTCATCCAGGTGCGCGGCGACCTGATCGGTCAGCCCTATCTCACCCTGTTCAAGAAACCGGAAGGGCTGTCCCTCAACGGACCGGCCACGGGCGGCTGATGCTGCGGCTGCTTACTTACAACATCCGCCACGGTGGCCATGGACGGGTGGCCCAGCTGGCGAACGTGATCAATGCCTGCGCGCCCGACCTGGTGCTGCTGCAGGAAGCCACCGACCCCGGCAACGTCGAGCGGCTGGCCGAAGCCACGGGCATGGCCGACTGGAAGGCGTACGGCGGCCAGTCGCTGGGGTTTCTCAGCCGGCGGCCGGTCGCGTTCTCGAAGTGGACCCGGCCGCGGGTCTCGCGCCACGCGTTCATCGAGATCGTCCCGGCCGGCGAGCACGTGCGTGTGTTCGGCGTGCACCTGAGCGCCGTGCACGCGGCCTGGACCGAGCAGCGTCGGGTGTTCGAGCTGCGGGCGCTGTTGCGCAGCGTCACCGGCCACGAGGACGGCTTCCACGTGCTCAGCGGCGACTTCAACACCGTCGCGCCGGGCGAAACGCTCGACCTGCGCAGCCTGCCGCTCCGGCTGCGTCCGTTCGTGTGGGTGAGCGGCGGCCGTATCCGCTGGCGCACCGTGCAGACGGTGCTCGACGCCGGCTACGTGGACAGCTACCGGATGAAGCACGTGAACGATCCCGGGCTGACACTCCCGACCACGGATCCGCACATCCGGATCGACTACGTCTTCGTGCCGAAGCCATTTGCCGATCGCGTCGCGCGGTGCGACGTCGTTCGGCACCCCGACGCGGTGCGCGCCTCCGATCACTTTCCGGTGGTCGCCGATCTGGTGGACGAGGCGTCAGATCATCGCAGCAAGGCGGCGATGCCCGAACTCCCCGCCTCCGGGTAATCCACTTGCGCCGCACAGCCAGCCGTGAGGCTCACGCGCCAGTTGGCGGCGCCCCCGGCCGGGGGACCATCACCGCGGTGCGAGGCAGGCCGAGTGTGGCCACGTACGCGGGTCCCCGCTCGTACACCGACCAGTGAATCAGCGCGTTCGCCGGCACGGTACGACGCCGGTGGCGGTTCGCGCGCCACTCCTCCTGGCGGGTCGTGAAGTTGTAGTTGCGTTTCGGCAGGTACTCAGCGAGATGCCACGGGCCGGTCAGCGACTCGTGGAGCGGGGCCCTGGGGTCTGGCGCCGCGGTGCGGCCGTCGCCGCCCAGGATCGCGTGACGTCTGGCCGGGTCCACGAGCAGGCCGTGCGCCTCCGCCTCGTCGAGCATCCATTCGAGCGCAAGCTTCGACAGGCCGCTTTCGGCCTCGGCATAGCCGCCGCCGACGTCGGAGTGGACGCCGGGGAACCAGACCTGCTTGAGATCGACCGGGCCGTGTGTCTCGTTGTGCGTCTCGGTGGGGTCCTGTCCCGGCCGCCACAGGTTGGTCCGGAAGAACGCGCGGCGTTCGTCGAGCGCCACCGCATGCCGGCCGACGGCGATGTCGCCGTTGTTGGCGACGTAGGGCAATTTCAACGGGTTGGCAATCCAGCCGATCGAACTGACCGTATCCCAGACGCCGACGAAGTGCGGCTTGCATTCGCGCGCCATCGCCGTCTTGAAGGCGGCCGCCAGCTCGAAATAGTCCCGGATCGTCCGTTCGTAGCGCCGCTGGTCCTTCTCCGCTTTCCGTGCCTCGGTAATCGCCATCATCATCCTGATGGCGTAGGGAATCATCGGCTCGTTGCCGCGCCATAGCAGGCCATACATCCGCAGCAGCGCCGCGAGCGAGCGAACGATGTAGGCGCCGCGGCTGAACCCGAACAGGAACACGCGGTCACCGGGCTCGTGCTCTTGCATGAGGAATGCGCACGCGTTGCGGATGTCGTTTTCCAGATACGCGCCGAACGCCATCGACAGGCCGCGAGTGATCCGCCGGCTGACGGGTGTGAGCGCGCCGGGGGGCTCCATCGTACCGGGACCAGGCTGATAGTAGGTACGCTGACGCGCGTCGTTGTGGAACAGCACGTAGTAGAGCTTGACGACGTTCGTGTTGAAGACTGCGAACTGGTTCGCCGTTCCGTCGCAGCACAACACGATGTTCTTCGGCACATCAGCCCCCCAGTCCGGACCACGGAAGTATGGTCCAGCGGGGCCGTGCGATGTACGAGCCCGGGAAGTGCGTGTTGGAGCTGAAAAGACGGCCGGCGAACTTCTGCCGGCCGTCCCTTCTCGTGCCTTGAGCGATAAGAGCACGTTGCGAAATCAGATGTGGGGGCCGCCTTCAGGCGGCCCAGGGCCGGCTGAAGCCGGCCCCCACGCCCTGAGCCCTCTAAAAATCCACCGTCACGTTGAAGCGGACGAAGCGGGGGCTCATCACCGCGGTCGGGCGCAGCCACGTGGCGCCGTCGGTTCCGAAGGCCTGGTTGAACGTGGTGCCGGTGTTGTCGTTGAACAGGTTGTAGAGGTCCAGCCCGACGTTCGTCCGGGTGCGGCCGAACCGCAGCAGCTTGGTCACGCGGAGATCGATGGTGCTGATGCGCGGGCCAAAGAGCTGCCCGGGCAGGGCGAGGTTGACCGACTGGGTGGCCGCGCCACCCGGCAACGGCCGGCCGATCGCCGCCAGCACTTCCGCCGAGCTGACATCGTAGTTGGCGTTGAGCGACAGCCCGTTGGTGGCGACGGCGTTCTGGTCGGTCTGCGGCACGGTGTTGGCCACCGAACGCCAGATCGCGCTCGTCTGCACCTCGATCTTCGGGATCATGTAGCTCACGAGCCCGCGGACGTTCGTCTGCCAGGTTTCCGTCACTGCACAGGCGTCGATGCGGCGTTGGGCGGCGCCGAAGCCCGCGCCATACGTGGCCTCCGGCAGCGCCGCTTCGACCTCGCACGTGTCGCGGATGCCGCGGCCGGTGGTGGCGCCGCCCTGGATGACGAGGCCGTTGGCCATGCGCGCGTTGATGTCGTAGTCGAAGCCGTGCCAGTAGTAGGTGACGTCGCCGTAGTCCTGCGCGAAGGTGAAGTAGTTGTCCACCGCACCGAACTTGTTCTCCTTGACCACATAGAACGTCACCGGGTAGCCGCCGCCGTCCTCCAGGTCGGGGTGGTGTGGTGCGGTGATGGTGGCCTTGTCGAAGTCCGACGGCCCGACGGCCCGGTTGTCGGTGTAGTAGAAGTTGCCCCACGAGCGCCGGTTGTAGCCGAAGGTGGCCGATACGCGCGGCATCAATTCCTGCTGGATCGACGCCGCCACCTGCCAGTCGTACGGACGCGAGCCCCAGCCCTCGAGCACGGCCGGGTTGACGACGGTACCGCTCGACGCCTTGCCGAAGTTGCCGTTGGCCCACGGGCCGCACTCGCCGTTGCCGGCGGAGTTGTTCAGATCGCAATCGGCCACGTAGTTGCCGTTGGCATCGAACCAGCTGCGGTCGGTGGTCTGCGCGAACGTCACCGCGTTGTTGCCGATGATGAACACGCTCTCGTTGTTGGCCGGCTGCAGGTATTTGCTGAAGCTGGTCTTGAACGAGGTCTTGCCGTTGCCGAAGACGTCCCAGGCGAGGCCCAGGCGCGGCGTGATGTCGTGGAAGCCCTTCACGCCGACCGTGTCCGGGAACAGGATCGGCGCCGCGTTGTAGCGCGACGGGGCGGTGATGCCGTTCTCGCCCTCGGGGAACCAGCTCCAGGCGTGCTCGTAGCGCAGCGCGGCCTGCAGAGTCACCCGGTTCTTCGTCCACTGATCCTGGACGTAGAACGCGTCGAAGCGCGTGCGGTTGCTGTGCATGTGCGGCGAGATGCGCTGCGTGAGCGAGATCGGGAAGCCGTCGAAGAACAGATAGTTCTGGATGCCCGAGTCCACCGAGTAGTGGTGCTGCTTCTCGATCTGGTAAGCCGCCTGATAGCCGATCTTCACGTTGTGCGCGCCGGTCACGTACGACGCCGACGCCCGCCACACGTTGTGCTGCTGGTCGATGTCGGCGATGTTGCCGAAGAAGCTCCACGGCGCACGGTAGGCGTAGAAGGGCAGCGGTGTGCCCGTGCCCGGATGCGGCACCAGTTCGAGCACCGGGATGAAGTCCATCAGCGCGCCGCCCGGCTCCTGGCCGCCCCAGCGGCTGTTGAACGACGACACGCCGGCCTCGAGCAGCAGCTTATTGGTGAGCGGCGAACTCCAGCTGCCCTGCACGATCTTCTCGCGGTCGTCCCACACGTTGCCCGACTCGGGCGAGCCGGCGTTGAAGCCGCCGTTCAGCGCGATCCAGTCGTCGCCGCGGTCGCGGCACTGCTTGGCACCCTTCTCATAGGCCGACCCCGTGCAGTTGTGCTGATAGTCGAAGTAGAAGCCGACCTTGTTGCGCGGGGTCAGCTGGTCGGTGAGCCGGATGGCCCCGATCTTCTTGTCGTTGGCGTTGCGCACCTTCAGGCTGCGGTCTTCCACGTACGACCACGCGTTGGGATCGCCGGCGTTCTTGTTGCCGTACTGGCCAGGCACCACGGTGTGGCTGCCGAACGTGCGCACCTGACCGAAGAACCACAGCTTGTCGCGCACGATCGGCCCGCC